>Ga0114931_10000041_pt1 | contig 120813 bp, 142 predicted proteins | sample 2SBtaG_FD_89579 | JGI IMG/M metagenome (GOLD analysis project Ga0114931, IMG submission 89579) | Deep subsurface microbial communities from Kolumbo volcano to uncover new lineages of life (NeLLi) - 2SBTROV14_V59a metaG | ecosystem: Environmental > Aquatic > Marine > Volcanic | place: Kolumbo...
GCATACAAGACCCTGCACTCCTAATGGCGAAGAATATTTCGATATGCCCGGCATACTGCCGGATGAATAAACGCGGTACCCTCAGGAAGTGTTTTGCAACACGCTAGATAACCCCCTAAAAAGAAACCCCAGTGCAAGCGCAGCTGGGGTAATGGGGTTTTCACTTATTGTTACCTGCCAACAGCCTCTCTTCCAGTGCTTTTGCGTATTTCGACGCGGCGCTGTAGATATGACGATGCCAGATAGACTGACGAAGCTTTTGTACTTTTACCAACTTGGTAAAAGGGGCTTCATCGCTGAGAGCGATTAAGGTCAACTCATAATCTTCAATATCGTAGATTATCTTGAGATGATCACGTCGCTCATCAAAGTCATTGGTGCCATAAAATGCCTGGATACTTTCCTGGCGTCTTAATTCACGTGTCGACGGGGTAGAGACATTCTCAATCCAGCGCCGTAACGTTAATAGCTCCTCGTAGTTCATGATGCTCCTCCTTTTATTAAACATAAAAAAAGGGCGCATCACGTCCCGAGCTGGGCGATCAATGCGCCCGTAAATACTCGGGATAGACAGCCTGGTCATGTACCAGGGGACAAACAAGATAATCACGTGGATTATCGAAGTTAGATTTTATTTTACTTCATCTATCTGTTTTTTCAATGTCTTTTCATCGGCTAGGGAGCATGGCGCTTCAACTTTTAATACGGTTTGGTGACCGCTGGGTATCGATAGCCTTCTTTCATGCGATGAAAACCAAAACCAATGGAAAGCATTGCGCCCACCTTATCCGTCGGCACCCGTAATCGAACCTCGAAGGCACCCAGCATGGTACCTGCCTCGACAAACGGATAACGGTTGGTTGCCGATCCCTTCGCCAGCCCAACCAAAGTGGATTGTTGACGATCCCAGCTCAGCGATTCCTGACTCAGCCCACCACTGAGCCACCAAAAATGCTTGTCGGTTCGATGATAAAACCCCACTCCAACACCCGCGGTATAAATGGTGGCTTCAAGTTTACTCACTCCCGATGGACCTTTGTCCGAATTACACCAGACGATTCCCAGCTCACCCTGAAACATCAGGTTCATCCCGTTGGTTAGATAGCGGCCTTCCCCCACCGGTCCGGTGCAGTTGTCTAATGTCACATCATTAGTGGCCTGGATGTCACCGTAGGTAATATTGCCAGGCAGCTGATAATCCGAGGAGAGTTCACGTCCCAGGTGCCAGATGCTGGCTGCCAGTTGATAACCAAAGTGGTAGTACTCGCGATCTCGTGGCGCACGATAGTGTCGCTCCAACGTCTCGCCCGGTAAGACGGTAATCGCTTCCTTGATCTGCTGATAATGCGGGTCAACACCTTGTGCAACGGTAACCTGATAACGACCGGTTTCCAGCGCACGATGATCGATGCGTGCTGTTTCCTGCACGGTACCACCCGGCCCCTCCAGGGTTATCGTCGCACTGCGACTGGCTACCTGTAGATCCACCGTGCCATAGCGTTTTTCTTCCACGGGTAATGACACATAATAATCCGCGGCCTGTGGCGGGATGCTAATGGTCTTGCTGACCGGTTTGTTCTGGTCGGAGTCCACAACATGCAGGATATAGCGTTCACCCGGTGCTAATGCAATCTGTGCGGGGACCGTAATGTTGGTATAGCGGGGTTGACCGTCGATCCGTACCACCACCGCCGTCGTGACCTGGCGGTGATGGGCATGCAGGTAGACCCGTGTCATGGCCGGGTTGCCCGCCGGCGGCAGGATTTTATCAATCTGCAAATCGTCATCCGACAACAGATCGTAATCAAGCAACCGACGGATATCCAGATCCAATGCGACGGGGGTTTCTTGCTGCGCCGTGATGTCCTTGACCGGGAGCCGGATCACGCCCTGTCCATTGGTGGTTTTTTGCAGTGTGCCCACCTGTAACGGGGCATTAGCCTGATACATCAACGAGGGCGTCTCCACCAGCGTCAGGGTAAGGTCATCGTCCGGGAGACTGCCCGGTGTGACCAGTAACCGCAGGGATGCCCGCTTCTGTCGGACCACGTACTGAAAATACTGCTGAAAGGTCTCGATACCTCGCCCCTGCACCTTAACGCGCTCTTCCAGTACCTGGTCTTTCATGGCCTGTTCCAAACCGGCCATGGCAAGTCGTAGGGCGACGACCGCTGTCGGTGCGGGTGTGGATTCGATCTGACCGAACAACGATAAGGTGGCTGCCTTGCGTTTACTGCGCACCACCATGGCCTTCATCGTGTCCGACGGTATGCGCATACGCACATTCACCTGCCCTTCGGATCGCTCCACCTCATCGATCTGGGCGGTTTCCAGTTCAACATTACTGAAACTGTAAAACTCCGCTTCACTGGTGGTGTGAGATACCCCGTCGGTAACGGTCTGCGACAGCCGATAGGTGCTTTTGACCTGACCGAGGACACGCGTGGCGAGTTCACGTAAGGCACTGCGCCGCGCCGCTTCCTCCGTTTTGCCAACACCGGTTCCGTAGACCCACTGATCACTGTCTCCCCGCATCAGTGTGTCTCCCATCGGCACCGTGGTGCAGGCGGTGGACAACAAACACGCTATTAGCAGGGTGACCCGTGACCACATCTTATTGCGCAGTGGCCTGCGGTGGTACCACCGGTGCCTTCAGCTCGGACTCATACCCGGCATCCGGTAGATTCACATTCAGCATTGCCAGTGAATACCAGGTGCCATCATCAGTGACGTGACGCTTTACAATCCGGATGCCCTGGGTAATCCCTTTGGATTCAAACTCTGAAATAACCGTCAGCTCGCGGTGACCGATGCCATCTTGTGCACTGAGCTTTTCCGTGCCTTTGTCGTGATGACGCTGATCCAGCTTAATCAGTAAATGGCGGATGGCCGACTGGTCTGCCTGGTAACGGGCAATATCAACGTTGTCTACCCGCGCAGAACCGACCCCGTAGGTTACACCGGCAGGCTCATCCACATCATCGGCATTGAGTACCCATTTCGGCACCACTTTATCCTGACCACCCACTTTGATGGTCTGGGTGCTACTACACGCTACCAAACCAGCCATCAGCAGTAACACAATCCCGTTTCTTAAAGTCATGATGTTCTCCTTGCGCACATTGAATTATTCCTCCCCCTCTTCGGGAGGGTGGTCCGGTATCACCGGAATGAGTGATATCAACCAGCAAAGTGTAGCGCCAAACAATCCCAATATCAGCGCTATTCTTATCAATTCACCCAACATCGATCTGTCCTCCGACTATAGATAGGCTTGATGAGCACCAAGCGCTTCATTCAATATCTCGCGCGAGCGCTGTACTAACGTATCGTTTGGATTAATTGCGCGGCGAAAGGTACACATTTCTTCCGGTGCATAGGTGGTTGTGGAGCTTATCCACAACTGGTATTCCGGCTCATCCAGTGTGCGCCAGATGCCCCCCAGATAATATTGGTCACCCAGCATGAGTGTTTCACCTGCGAGTAGTGGGCGGTATTCCTCACTATTCTGGTCTGCTTTATGTGCCCGTTGTTGTGCTGCATTACTCATATCGCTGTCTTCCCTCGATGACGTGTTTTATTGGGTGATGGATTCCTGACCCTTTTGTGGATTTGGTGAACGATTTCGTTGTTGCCTGCGTATGGCACGACGCAGTCTCAGTACAGTGAGTTCACACGAGATTCCCTCCAGCCGGGCTCTTTTTTCCCCGACTGAAACGTCACTCTCCAGCAGCTGTTCGGCCTTTTCCTGCAACGACAGTAGCCTGATTAAATCCGTTGCCTCTGATTGCAGGATTTCGGGATACTGTGGTTGCTGACACTCATGTTTCATTTTGTTCATGCCTCTCATTTTCCTGTCATTGTCACTATCGTGATGACGGCCAATACGCCAATCACCACAAGCCATCCCGCCCTATCGTCCAGCCATGTGATGATAGGGTTCAGCCATTTTTTCGAAGTTTCCATCGCTTCTCACATCATGGATTGGTTACGTGTCCATTATTTATTTCAGCGCCTTTGCCTGTTGCCGGCGGTAGTACCACACCAGGAAACGGAACTTGATCTGCCGACCAATAATCATCAGGGTATAACCCCACATGATCGAATTCAGTAACAGTAACGGCCACTGCATAAAGCGGGGTAAGTGCAGTGCTTCTAGCCAGAACCACGCTACCATCAAGGGTTGCGCCATGATGGTTGAGGCTATCTCTGCCCAGTTGCCCCAGTAATCCTGGTTCAGCAGCAGCAATACCGTCAGCCCATAATGTAAAATACCCAGCCGGATCGCCCGGCGTGTTGCAAAAAAATCCATACCAACATTATTCCTTTGGTCGACCCGGTTGCGGTGCACATAGACGGTTTGATAAGGCTTGCAGATCCAGTCCAGCATCCCCGCTGTCTTCACCGGATAGAAAGCGATCGAAGGTCGACACCACTTCGTCACGTACCGCCGGACAGTATCGATGCGCGATCAGTTGTAGGAAGACGAGTCCTAAAATGACTGGGCCCAGGTAAATACCACACCCAACGCCTACCACCAATATTCCCACGCGTAGCCCCATGGCCTCGGTCAGGTTGACGGCGATCACCGCCGAGAGCACAAACCCGATAAAGGCGCCCAGAGCTACCGGGGTACGATGAAAATTGTGCGCAATATTGCGCAAGGTGGTTAAATTGGCGCTGGACATTTTCATTTGTCCGTCTGCCCTTTTTCTTGACGACAAAGACGACCGGCCATTTCATCCAGATTCATGCCGGGGTGTGTTGCCTCACCCCGTTTAACCATGTCATGAAAGCGCCGAATGACATCTTGCTTGAGCGCCGGGCAGTAGTCCGCTTCGATGTTCGACAGGTAGACGTTGCCCAGGGCCGTCAATAACACATAGTGCCCGAAGTAAAATCCCGCAATAGCGAACAAGACTATCGACAACCCATAGGCATGCACCATGTTGGCCGTGAGCAGACCCACCATCGTCCCACCAATACGACAAGCCGCTTTAGCCTTGTCGTTAAAGTTACAGGCGATGAGTCGTAGTGCTCTCGCGCTTGGACGATACACTGGGGTGCTCATGAGTCACTGACCTTTGTGGGGGGAATAACAGCATCATGATACGGTCGCAGATCCAGTCGGTGATCTGCCTCAAGTTCCCGGGCAATGCCTAATACCACTTCCTGCCAGGTCAGCTGCCGATCCAGGTGCACATGGGCATCAAATTGTTCCATTAATGCCTGGATAAAATGGTCCTCGGCCAGTACTGAGCCGATGGCTCCCAGTCGATGCTCGATAATCTGCTCCAGGTCTGCGTTTACGCGATAGGGCAAATTCGTGAGCACAATGCTTTCCTGGTGCTGCGAGATTGCTGTCTGAATACACTGCTGCAGCCCAGGCAGCTTGTCGGCCATGTACTGCCATATCGCCCGCTTATCCGCTGGCGTGAACTGCTGCGGATCTACCACCCACTTAGGCCGTGGCACCCGTCTTCTCCGGTGTGGCTGTGGGCTTTTTCTGTTTCGGTTTTTGTTGTGCTTGCGTCGGTGGCTTTTTCTTGGCGTTTTTCCCCGGCTTGGCAGTAGCTTTGGCCTGTTGCGCTGGTTTTTCCACCACGGCCTGTGATTTGGCTGGCTTGTTCTTATTCTGTTTGCGGCGGTAGTGTTTCGGCTTTTCTACCGGGTTGGCTGTCGCTGTCTTTTCACCCTCATCCGGGTGACGTCTTTCTTTGGCGTCCCGATTAAGCTGTTTATTGATCATGTTGTGCATGTCAATGGGTTTGATTTTGTCAGGATTGGTTAGCTCGCTACGCATAGACGCGAGAAATTGATCCCGTTTTTCTTCGAAGGCCGGCCCTTTCAGCCCATTATCAACCAGTTTGATAAACCCCCGGGACTTCGAACCAAAATAGCGCAGCACCCTGCCAAACTTGTTCATGCGCTGCCTGACTTCACGCGTTTTGCTGCGATATATTTCGTCGGTATAATATCCTTCCATGTAAATGGATTCATGGCGCATAAAGATTTCGTCACACATCGCCACGAGTTCCATGTAGTCCTTGGCATACGGAAGGCTGTAGGTGTATTTCATGTTGCGGGCGTCTTCTTCGAACGGTAAAGGCTCACCCGAGGCATCACGTGATACATAATCGGGTAGATCATCCACCCTGAATTTATCCATTGCGTCCTCGAGCTTGTCCAGCTGTTCTCCCAGCCATATCCGTAATTCCGTCAGTTTGGATACCACCATATTCGCAGCATCTTGCGATACATCACGAATCCCGTATTTCGGAATCTGGGTGTTTTTGAACAGGATATGAAGATTGTGACAATTTTCACTGTGATTGAGTTTGGCAATCTTGCGTGCCAGCAACGTATTCAAGACGATAAACTTTTCTTTTTGCGGTGTATTCCCTAGTGCTTTGACGCGGTTCAGGTTAAACACGCCCGCAATGGGCTTGTGCCCCCGTTTTCTGTGATTCATGCCTGCCATGTTATTACCTCCAGTCTGACCAGCATTACGGGACAAGTTGCAGTGGCGGCATATCTGACATCACCTGCGGTTGATCAAAGGCACTCGATAACATGCCACTGATGAATCCACTGGCCGCTGAGGTGCTGAGTTTACTCATCAGATTCGCGAGCGGACTGCCGCCAATGGTGTAGTTACGGATGTACTCCACCCCGTATTTCTTATCGAGTACGCTGTACAGATCGGAGTAACCGTCGACCAGGCCCATGGCGATGGCTTGATCACCCATGAAGATGTCCCCCGAAAAAAGTACTTTCTTATCGCCGGTCAGTCGTTTGCCACGACCGGCCTCGACAGCGGCAATAAAGTTACGGTGGGTTTGTACAATTACGTTCTGAATATGATCCTTGTCATCCGCCGTAAGATTGGTATACATATCGCCCCGCACCTTGGCCGGTGAGTTGGCGAATACGCGACGCTCAATACCAAACTTCTGGATTGCCTTACTTAGTCCAAAGCCTTCTATCTTCACGCCAATGGATCCCGCCAAGGTATTTTTGTTGATGTATATCTCATCGGCAGCCGACGAGATGTAGTAGGCGCCGGATGCCACGATATCTTCTGCCACCACAATCACCGGGCGGTCATAGTCAACCTTCTTGCGCATGATGTACTCGTACACCATGTCTGACTGTACCGGACTGCCACCGGGGCTATTTACCCGAATCACAATGCCTTTGGCCTTGTCGTCTTTAAAAGCTCTGCGCAGCGAGGCAATAATGGCATTACCATTGGCCTGTGCGCTGGCACTGATGGGTCCCTCGATATTGATAAAGGCCGCATATTCTCCCTCAGGCTCACCCTGCTGAAACATTTGGTAGACTTCATTGAATCCCATGGAGTACAGCAGTACCACCGAGATGACCGCCAGCGATACCACGCTGGTTTTTACCACGCCAAAGAAATTACGGGAGCGCTCCATCTTGGCCTGGCGGGCAATGAAATCTTTTTGTGATCCCAATACCACCTTGACCAGATCCATCAGGTCATTATCGGTTTCGCGTCGGTGTTCGACCTTCGGTTCTTCCAGCCCGAGTCGCTGTTCGACTTTCTTTTCCTTGTCATCACCGTTCATCCCAGGGACGCTCTCGGATTTTTGATTGTTTTCTTCATTCACAATTTAGTCTCTCCTGAATACAATTTTACTGGCCAGTTTGCCTCGACGATTTAGCTCTTCTTCCAGGTCAGTGGGGTTCGCGACATACTTGAGGATCACATCAAAACCCGCGGTACCAGCCGTACCCAGACTGACTGTCCCCACTTTAAATAACCGCTCTATAATGCTTTGGTCGGTGTCTACCGAACGGACATCCTGTAGTTTGATGGTGTTTTTCTTTCGCTTAATGAGTCCTTGATGCACCATGACTGAGTCCGCACTAATCACATAGCGATTGGCGTAATAGATATATAAGAACCGCAGGGCGTAGTAGAAAAACAACAGCACCCCAACAATAAAGGTTACCTGGGTTGCCATGTAGTACAAATCAGGCCGTGTTTTATCCAAACCGAGAAGCGTCTGCCAGATAAAACGAGGGTACATGCACACTGCCAGGCCAACAAAGGCATTACCGATCCAGTCAATGAAGGCGCGGGGTGCGGGTCGTAATACCAATGTCTCGATGGGTGCCTCACGCTCGTACTGCTCTGCATCCTTGAAAGACATGGGCCTGTCGTAGTTCGATTCACCGTCGTTATCATCGATCTCCACCTCAGGTGTTAACCGTCCTTCCGCGGCCTGTTGTTCCAGATCATCCAGAGTAAAAGGCGGTGGGACATAGTCGCCCTTGGGCGTTATCTCCTCAGTATGCACCGCTGACCGGCGATAGCTATCATCACCTTCGGCCAATTCGGCAGCCATCATCTCCGCCGTCGGAAAAGGGGGTGTTGCTGACGACGGCTGTTTTGACGTCACTGGTCGGTCTTCGACTGTCTCAGTCTGAGTCGGTGCGGTTGGGGCCGGTGTCGTTTCTGGTCGTGCTTCGACAGGCTCGCTCGACATTGCCGGTTCTTCGTCTGCTGCGAATCCCGGCTCCTTGCGAGTTTTTACTGGCTGCTGGGCGGGCACAATCACCCACTGGCCTTCCTTGCGGCCCTGCACGGTAAAGGGACAACCCACCTCATCCTCCAGGATTTGCCGTTTTAGATTGGCCGCATCCCAGTCGGTAAAGGGGCGCCCGTTTTCCGCCATCACTGTCCGGCTCATCTACTTACTCCCCGTTCTATCCGCGTAATTTCCATAGGGTCTACGGTGCACGAGGTTTTGCCAAAAAAAAACCGCTGTAACCCCGTCATACGGCCAAATCAGGCCCTATTTCTGTCCGATTTAGGGCTGCTGGCTGATTTTTGGCGGTTGTTTGACCCCACTTCCCAGGTAACAGTTGGCAATCTGGTGGCGGGAATGCCCCGCTTCCTTAGAGACTTTGAGCCGGGCATAGCGGTCATCGGCCGCTTCCAGGCTGGCCATTTCTCCGCCCTGGGCCCGACTGAGTTCACCCGTTAGCTCGGTGTATAACTCATTCAAGTAGCCATGGCGCAAGCCATGGGGGGTGAATCCACACCCTGCCTTGGTTAAGCCGACTTTTTCAAATACGTAGCGAACGCGTCGTGCCCACTGGTGATATTTGAGGTGCTTGGGTATGGTGCTGCCGTGTTTACTGACGGTATGACGCTTGATTCTCGCTAACGCTTCGCGCTGTGCAGCATTACGTTTGTCCTGTATGCGGACCAGTCCACCCTTGGTACCAAACCGAACCTCGATATAGTCACCCATGTCACATATAACCGGCTTGAACTTAATCATCTCTTGAAATCGCACACCAAAAGCAGCGGCCAGGCGTACGTAATCACCAATCAGGGGGTCGATTTTATCAATCTCGACCAACAGCTCTAACACGAGCTTTGTCGCTTCTGGATTTGTGGGTGTTTTATCAATATTGCTCACCAGTACACGGTGATAGGCCTCGGGATGTTTGAGGATGTCCTCGGGCTTTACCATCATGTTCTCCTTGCCCAGCCATTTGCAAAGCGTCTTTATGTGCGAGACATATCCCTGCAAGGTCCCGGCACTCAACCGGTCTTCATGACTGAGTATCCACTTGATAATGTGTTTCTGTTTCAGATTGTGCACCGAGGTGAGGGTGTACCCCATTGAGTGCAAGTCCTGGAAGAAGCGGCCATAAAATACCTTGCGCTTTTTTTGCGTGCAGAAACTGACAATCTTTGGTTTGGTTGCATGCTTTGTGACATGTACAGCCATTAAGCCATTCAATGATTTTTGCAGCTTCCGTACAGGTTTGTACTTGACCTTTTTCACACTCGGTATGGCATTCACAAAGCCCTCCGGGTCACTGATTAGCTCCGGCTTTCCTATCCAGGTGAACCAGACCTGCAGGCGTTTACAGTACTCCCGCAGAGTAGATGGCCTTACCACATTATTCTTGTTCTTGTTCTTCATGATTACCCACTGGCGCAGATGGCCCTGGTTGATATTACGTATATCCCCCAGCGCTATCCCCAGTTTCCAGCAATCCTTGTACAAGGCTTTTACTGTGTTGGCAATCTGCTTGTGGCGGGCGTGAGTTACCGTGAAGGTCCTGCTTTTGTCCGCGCGGTAGTTTTCCAGCAGGACCACATCAACCTGTCCCAGCAGCCAATCAAGCCCCTTTTTATCCAGACCCCCTTGCGTTTTCTTCGGTTGTTGGGTTTTGCCCGTCGTTTTCATTGTCTTTCTCCATGGTTTCCAGAAATTAAATATCGTCGAGTTACGTTCTTGTCAGGGATCTCGTGCGCTAAACATCATTTCCTCCTTTGTGCTATTTGTCGGTGTGCTGCATCGGTTCATGTGCGGCAAACACTCGTTGTACTGCCATTTCCATCATTGCCTATTGGCCCAATTAACCAGGTGTTTGCCTGGTTGCTTACAGATCGGACGCCGACATCCCTTGTCGCGTCACGACTGCAAGTCTTTTATCGACACCCGATTCCCTCCAGATGTTTGTTGTCTCCGCGTTCGCTGCCTACGCAGCAGGCCATTTCTTGAGTGCTGTGCCCCAGAGCGATGCTTGTTTGACAAACACACGCACATTAAACCCTGTTACCAGGGTGGGGGTTTCAATTGTGTTTCTCGACTTGACGCTGTAACGGAGTTCTAACCCCTTCTGCCAATTTAGGGGTGAAACAGCAGATTCTCCACGATGTGGTGCAGTAAATTGCACGACGCATCTTGTTGAGCATAAAGCTTGCTTAAGAACCTCAACGGTCAAATCGTTGTATTTTCGCGAAACTATCGATGGATAACGCACATCGATGACGGACTGAGTCCATCTGTCGCTATAGATGTCCATGCGTGTAAGGCATGGGCGGTTGCACGAATACCCGAATGAGTATTCAGCGGATGTCCTGGTGTGTACTGCATTACCAGAGAAATCCTGATCGTTCACGGGCCGTAGCCGGTGAGATGGGTAAATTTACGGGCTTTATTAAAGCCCCGCGGTCTTACGCCATTGTCAAATAGTCTGAGTTTATTACGTGCCTCGATTACACGATCATCTAACCCGTGGGCTAGAGAAAAAACTGCTTACCACTCAAAACAAATCATTCAAACCGATGCTTCATACCACATCAACGCTGATCGATGTGAGATGGCCTAAGTTTGGTCCAACAAATTCCATGTTGTCAACATTAATTTTTCATTTCGGAATTTTAAAAAGACGTTGTGAAATTTTCGAATGTCGATTTTTAGCGTTTATGTTATTGATTCGTAGTTCGATTTTTCCACGGTGCGATACCTCAGTCTCCAATTGTAAAAAAATATGGGCAATTTTAGGCCTTCCCAGACACGTCATTTCTGTCAAAATATGCCTGCGCTAGGGACATCATGAGCAACACATCAGAGGGGTTTTTCAGTAAGACATTCCAGCACACAGGGATCTGTGGCTAAATAAATTCGCGGGAGTTAATAACTTGGATCCAGGGAGGCTGACAACATAGCTTTTTTGTCACACCGTATGTCACACTTTTCTTTTTTTTGATGGCTGTGATGCAATATTGCATGTCAAAAGTCCCTAAATTGTCACACCGTGTGTCACATTTCTGTCTTTACACCTCAAATACGAGGTGCTATAAATTACCCACACGTCCGAGGTACGGTTAAACACTCCTATCCTTAGTTGAGGCCGCCCAAGTCATCGGGAAAGTAAGTCCTACAACTGCAGCACATCCGCCTTGCGAGGCATGTTCTGTTATATCAATGTTGAGACCCTGCTTATGCGGGTTGCCAACAACCACATCGCAATGACCTTTTTGGTTAGCCGATGTCGAGCTGCAGTTAATTCACTGCACCCCAATATTATTTTTATTTCTCTCATGCTTGGGAGATTTACCCTATTTCAATTTAAAAAGGATAGTTATTATGAATAAAAGACCAGTCATTCGCTCAATAGATCTTGGGTACGGCAACACCAAATTCAGTTACCTCAACCCTCAAAGCCAGAAAATTGTTTTTGACTCGTTCCCCTCCCTAGCCGTCAGGTCGAGCGATAGCTCAGACCTTATTACCTCGGGCATGGGAAAGTACAACCTCAAGTCGGTTGTCACCGATAGCGGTGAGTTTAAGGTTGGTAAGGATATAGAATGCTGCGATCACGCAGGCGACTTTGGCGGGACTAGTGAGAACTATATTCAGACACCCGGGTATCATGCTTTATTTAAAGGCGCCTTGTCATACATCGGCGAACCACACATTGATTACTTGACCGTTGGTCTGCCCGTGCACCGATATATGCGCCACCGTGATGAATTGGCCGAGTTGTGCACAGGAGAACACCACCTTGGTGATGGCACCACGGTCTTGGTGAAGAACGTCAAAGTGGTGATTCAGCCTTATGGAGGTCTATGTGCAAACCTTAAAGAGAATGAGTCCATCAACACTCATCTGAATGACACCCTCAATGAGCGGCACTTGATAGTCGATGTCGGCCATCACACCACAGACTGGATCGTGGCCAGAGGTCTCAATCTGATAGGCAAGGCCTGTAACAGTTATCCAACAGGTATGTATGATGTTTTGAAAAAATTGTCTGCGTTAACCACCCAGGACGACTACGAAGTCATTTTGCATGGTTTAAAGAACGGCAATCGAATGATGTTGAATCGGGAGCTGATCGATATTTCTCCTCATATCCCGGCGTCATTATTGACGCTTGATAAAGCGATGTCCTCGCTTAAAAACAGTATCGACGGCATGCAGGACAAGATCCTCCAGGTGCATCTCGTCGGTGGCGGCGCTTTATTTATCAAGGGGTGCATCGAGACGTACTTTAAAGATAGCGATATTACCGTCTTGGATAACCCGACGTTTGCCAATGTGCGTGGTTTCCAGGCCCATGGTGAACAGGCCTGGATCGCACTGCACGAAGGGGAAGCAGCTTAATTTAGGAGATTAAAATGTCCCACAAAGCTTCTTTGCCAGATCTTAAGCCATGCAGGGTTACTATCAGGCTTCCCCGCTATCAGTGTCCGGAGCTCTATGATGATTTGACCTCATCTGAGGTCATCTCCAAAAGGGCCCTCGGATTACTGATTGCGGGCTATACCGCTATGAAGATAAGGGCTGGTGATCCGGAACTTCACCACGCACCGCTATCACATTCTGCAACAGAAGATAAACCGACCGACGTAGAGCTACTTATGCGTCAGTCGGTTTTATCCAGTGATGAGGATGGTTTGCCGCAGTAACGCGTCTGGCATCCCAGTGATGGCGGCTTCGATATCAACATCGAGGTCGCCATTTTTTTTGCGCTGATTTTTGACAAACACTTTGTATTCTGCCCAATCCTGGGCGTCGATAGACACCATGTCAAACTGACCACCATCGTCGTAGACGACCCGTGGCGTGTATGCCCTCAGTGATGGATTCTTTCGCTTCATAACGGCGGCCACTACTACGGTTTCAAGACGCGCCACCATTTCTGTCGCGAGATTCAATTGCGTAGGCCGTCGACCGGTTTCCATGTGAATCACCGTCAGTGTTTCCTGCTCACGGTTGTAGGCAACATAATGTGGCCGCGCAACGAAACCCTTATAACAATACTCTGCCTTTGGAGCGCCGATCAGCTGCCAGGTCAGCGGATTGGTTAATCCTACCGCCTGGAGCGTTGCCCGGTGAAAGGTGTTGCGAACAGAATTGAATTCAATGATGTTATTCATTATATCAATATTCTAGCATATCCCTCAGATTACAAGGTCTGAGCCCACCATTTACGATAAAGTTCCGTGAGTTTCGAAGTCGCACATCGACAACGAAAGGGAGTTTTTAATCTCGAATAAAAAAAGAGACCTATGAAAGGTCTCTTGAGGTGGGGATATGACTTACAACGTTCCATTTAATAAATCATCAGTAACGTTTTTCCAGTATCCGTGATGGATTGCCACATCACCAATTTCGTGCCCTGATTCCGATATCTTCTGACACAACACCTTCGGTGTGTCATAGCCTATCTCCTCAGTACACCTGAAAAGCCCCTTTTTTGTCGCGATATTAGCCACACTAGTAACTAAGGGCGACTTCAAAGGGCCATCCGTTACCATTTCTGTCAGCAGTGGAATTGTCTCGATTTTGTCTACTTTCTGACGAAAGCCAAGACATTCCAACAGCATATTCAACACTATGGTTATGTAAATTTTAAAATCCATGACTTCTCTCCTTTTGAAAAACAAAAAAATGAAGACATGAACCCCACAAGTGGGAAACTGTCTTCCCAGTTGCAGGTGGCTCGGCAGGTTAATACCTGCGGAATTACGTCACTCCATAGAGCAACACAATGAGATTTAAGTATACACAGGCCGTGGACAAAAAATAGGGGATAAAAAGCGTGTATAAAGCCGTTTCGTAGTTCATTTTTTGTGCACGGCTGTGTCACACTTTCCAATGAATTCTTACCTATGCACTCAAGGGGCTCGCTATGACTTTTTCTTCTCGTTTTTTAGTTTTGATTTTTCTTTCTTCTACGTTGCTCGCCTGTGGCGGTGGAGGGGGTGGTGGAGATGGAGGTAGCGGCGCTGGTGCTAGTGGCGGCGGCGGTGGCGGTAACCTCTACGCCATGGTTTGTGGTTCGGGTAGTTCAGATGTGCTTGAGGGGTGCTGGGAAATTGAAACGTGCGAATTCACTTCCACCGACACCAATGGTGTTAGTTATTGGATAAAATACGTGATTGATTTTCGCGCGGACAGTACGATGACGGAACACGTGCAGACCTATACTGATTCCGGGTGCTCGGGCGCCGTTTTCGCAACCAGTGATTTACCGTTTATCTCAGACTATGCGATTGGCGCGGCGTATCTCTCTTCTGGTGGACTGGACTCAAACTACCTGGCAAAGACCTGGCACGTTGGCAATTCATCCGGCACGGATTACACCGGTTTTCATATAACTGCGACAGATCGCCTGTGCTTTGCCGGCAACAACCTCAACTGGTCTGCTGCTGGTGGTGGCCTGGGCACAACGGCCCAATCAACAGCACAGGTACCCACCAACATCAACACCACACTGTGTATGGTGAGATCGTAAGTTTCCATCCTGGTTTCCGATCGGCTATCCTGTTTGAGTATGGATAGCCGATTTTCCTTCTTCTTTATATAGGTGTTATGAAACACAACACCCTCCTTTCCAGGATCAGACGTTCACAGGCGAGAAATCGCTTTATACGTCAACCACTTAACCCACCATTACTCCCAAACTGGGCGTGGGGGCGAATCAACGCAAAGATAGCCCCTAAAAAGACCCTTTTGCGCCGAATCTGGGTCAGGATGTTGCCACAATCCGGATTTATTGACCCTCAATGGCTACCCGGCAATCTAGAACCATCTGTCCATGCCTGGAATACCTGGTTTCTCAATGAAAACGCGCGAAATGCCTTCTCGTACTGGTCTGTTATCGCGGTGATGGGCGGCTTTCTATCAACCATCCCACCCTACAGTATCTTCTTGAATTATTACGCTTTTATCGGCATTGCGGTAAAGGTTATCGCCACATTTGGGTTGGTTGCTGGGGTCTTTTATTGGCGGATTGCGACGCGATATACGGAGAAAAAACTGGCTATTTGGGAACATTTAACAAAAGTTTAATGTCTGAATTATCAGTTGTGGCCTTTAATTTCATCAAATTATAGCCGATACTTAAAATAACGTAAGGAAATGAGGACTACGAATATGTTGGCTAAAGCACTGACGGTAATACTGGTTGTCGCTGGTTGTGGTTTGGCATACGCCATTGAGCCCGTGGCCGGCATCTTCATGTCTTTTGTATCGCTCTATTTTCTGCTAAAGCCTGCAGTGGTTTTGACGGATATGGCTACGCATCAAAGTAAGTCATTGGACCATTTAGATCCGTTTGAAGTTAGTCTTAATCCAGAGACACTCCCTTTCCAAATCTTGGATGACACTTTCGATAAGAAATAGCATTGGCGTCATCATTTAGGGGGATTCAGTGGTGGGTAGTCATCGTAGCTTGGGGGCACTTCTGCCACCTTTGGTGAATCATCTAAGGATTTATTAAGCACCGGAGAGTCCGCAGTATCCGGTTGTTTGGGTGTTCCTCTCACAGCCTTTTTGTACATTTCATAGGCCTCTCCAGGAGATGCCAGAAGATCCCCTGCCCCTTCGATAAAACCATCCATAGCTGCCCCCCCTAGATGTACATGACCATTGGTACTCGCATCAGCCGCTGAATCAATGGCTCCTCCATCCTGTTTGGTTTTGTCACCCCCCACGGCCGCGCCTGTTGCGAACTGTGCCAGCAGCTGATTGGCTCTTTCCTCTGTCGCATCAAACCCCTTTTGAGTTTGAGCGCTGGTAGGAGCACCACTTGCATATGCTGCCTTTTTAACTCCACTCTCGTTCTGCTCCGCCGCTTGGCGAACCTGTCCCATCGTTGGGATCGCCTTCATATTTTCGCTGTTTGCATTCAATACCGCAGCATTACTCGGTGCAGCAGCGACACCCGCAATCGCCGCGCCTTGTGTTTCCCCTAAATCATTGGCCACTGCTAAGATAGCGGCAATCGCCGCCGCATCATCACGCATCCCTGCCTGCAACATGGCATCGCCAGCGGCGGCACCAAATTTTTCCTGGACGGCAGCCCTGAGCATGCCTTCCATATTAGCAGACGTTGCCCAGCCCTTGCCTCTGGTGGTGTTTGCAGCCCTTGCCCATGTTTGTGCATCATTAAATTGTGCTGCTAACGTCGTCGAGGCTTTCTGGCTTGCCTCTCCTCCGCCACTTATCGCTTTATTGAGCTTGTTGCTGTCCTCGTCTGTTTTGCCAGCCAAATCTTTACTGGTTCCTTCTACAGCGGAATTAACACTACTGGAAATATCATGTGATGAAACATAACTTTTTGCCTTATTCCATGCTTTAGCCAGCTGTGCGGTGGATGTTCCACTAAAATTCCCTGTTGCTTTTAAATCGACTGGATTGATTAACTTAAGAGCTCCTGGTTGGCCCATAGACGCAGATGCTATTGCCATAATTTGAGCCCTGGTCCCCGCATCCAAGCCTCTGCTTATTCCTGCTTTATCTGCGGCGGCTTCTAATTCTTTGAAAGCTGCAATCGACTGGGCTGATGCACCTGCGGAATATTGCTCCCCTGAAGTTGTTGTTGTCCCATTGCCAAGATTATGGGTGGCGACTGCTCCAGCTATAGCACTCTGAGCAGCAAGCCAACTCCTGGCTGTCGAATGTGCGGCCTCCATTTTATGTCCTGCCGTTGTGGAAACCCCGGACTGAAATGAACTGGTTGCTATGGCACCAAAACCGGTATTGTTTTTGGCTGTTGTGAGGAAATCTACCCCACCTGATATTGCATGGATTGTCGACCCATCTGGATTGGTGAAACTACCCATATGATTGTTTACATTGGGCGCATTATTAGACTGAAACATCCTGGAATTTTCTGCATTAACATTACCAATGTTGATGTTCCCACGTGCTGCCTCACCTGACGCCTGTGACCCAGATGATTGTGCAATGCTGCCAACACCAGCCGCTAATTGAGACGCTGCAAAACCACCACCACTAACGATCGACCAGGAAAGTATAGGTATCGTCCATGCCAGATAACCGGCCATGGAAATCATGTCTGAATTAACTGCTGACAATCCATGTTGCGTCATTAAATTGAGCGCTGTTGCACCGGCGGTATTCTTTGCCGCTGCTAATGAAATTTGAAATGCATAGTTTGTAATAAAAAAGTTTAATAATGCGTTTAATGGTGCCCACAACTGAAGCCACATAACACTTTTAACATAAAACATAATGGAGTCACCTTGCTTACGCGAAAGCAAGATCACAAACATCATTATGGGGAACATTCCATAAATGAGTGCTTCAAAGATGTTACGCATTAAGGGTAATGTACGTCCGGCAAGAGCCCCTAGCGTATTGTACGTTGTCTTCTGTTGTTGCTCAGAAACAGCGAGTGCATAATCCTGGACAACTGATGATGCACCTGCAGATGCCGCCAATCGTGTATACGCATGGCGTGTACTATTTAGCATCATATTCTGACGTATAATTTGTGATTGAGTTTGCGCAATACCAGCTAGTGCCTGGTACGCTGATGGTAACGCAGTCATAAGTGCATTTTTAGCGTCCGCAGGCGATAGCCCAGAGAAAAAACGCAATCCATAAGTTTCAAATGCATCATTCGTCGCAGCTGGCCAATCTGTATCCATTAGAGACCATGCATTTGCACAACCAATGACCGCTATGCTTGTGCCATTATTGTATGCTGTAAACAACCCATTTCCCAAACGACCGTTTAGAAATGTCCAGACATCTCCACTATTGGCCAAATCCGTAAAACTATACCATCCAACCATGGCACCCTTATAGACACAACTTTCATTGAATTCAGATAAATTTTCTGCAAATCGTGGATCTGTAATCTGAAAACCCGTACTTGCATCCATGATTCTCGACGCGAACATCATCCCGTTGTTACGGTAAGTCGTCTGCGCATAGTTAACATTGATTGCTGAGAAGGTATTTTCGAACCCATCTGTCGCCCACTTTCCCATAGTACTCGCAATGCTGGCAATCCAGGCTAGCCCCGAGGGTACATTAGTTACTATTTGTGTATTAGCAGGCACTATCTCATCAACAATAATTACATCTGTCGTAGAAACCAAGGCCACATTGAATATTAATATGAATGAAAAAAGACGAGCTGTAGGCTCAAATCGCCCTGTGAAAGCAATTTCAACTACTACGACAATTGTCGTAATAATAAACAGGAATCGTAGGACGGCTGACATTTCGCCGCCGGTGTCTGTGAGCAGTTTGATTCCTTCAAATAACCAGGCAAGTGTATCAGCCCCACCGTAAGTGAAAATATTCAGCACAGTTACATACCACCATAAGCTGTGGATGCCGTAAGACTAGAGCGCACCCCTATCGGCATACTTGATATGGCGAGTTTCTCGTAAAAAGAGATTTTTTTGGCCATTGTTACTGACCCGTTTAGGCGTGTCTTATATATCGCAAGTTTATTCCTGAATATCGTGTCAACCTTCTCCAATCCTTCTCTATATTTATCTGTTACGTCACCATAAGATGAATCAAAGGTTGCATTTTTCACCCTGTCTAATACTCCATTAAAATATTGATAAAGCATTTCAAAAGCCATGGGCTGCGCTGCTTCTTGCACCATACGATCACCAGACATGCCTTTCAAAGCTGCCCCAGCAGCAAGTAATTTATATATTGGCAGTGTTGACTTCGCGATCCATTGCTCTTCGTCTCGTGTGAGTGCAGCCCTGGTTCTTATTTTTGAGAACACTGACCTTAGAATTCTTGATGTCCTTGCTAATAGAGCATCATCACTGGTTGTAGCAGTATTCCCAGTTGCATCAAATGTTACTGTTTGATAAGTAAGCTCTTTACAACCAAATCGGGTTAGTATTTGGCCATTACACTTATAGATTGCTGTTGACCCACCGTTGATTAATGCATCCAGTAAGCCTTTTGTGGCGCCTGAACTCGTCGGCGGGTTTAACAGTACGGATTCAATGTACTCTAATTTTTGTTCAGCATCTTCATTAGCCTCATCAATAAAGTCTAAGCCTGTCGTTGGATTGCGCATAATTTTTTTCTTAATGATTGTACCTGTAAGGGACATTAGTGCCATGCGTAGTTGATGATCGCTTGATGCTATGCCTGATTTATCCATCAGTATCCAGGCCAGGTTTCCTGCCTCGAAAGCTTCTTCACGTGCTTTATCGTTATCTAGGGCAGCATGTTTAGTTGCGTCATTGCCAGTGCATGCTAGAACAGCATCCGTGTAGTCCATGTTTGTATTCTGTATTTTTTGATCAATGCAGTTATTCTCTGAACTGGATGTAAGTTTGCCAGCGGCAATACTATTCACTGCTGTAGCAGCTGCTTTACAGGTATCTAGACTGAGGTTATTAACCTCTCTCATTACTTTAAAAACTTCTTGCAAAGTATCTGTAATCTGGCTTGAAATAGTGCGCATCGCGAGCATAAAAGCAAAGGAAGGGATACCACTACTCCCTATCGTTTGGAGGGTCGTAATTAATTGCCCGGCAGACATAAACGACATCGAGCCTCCAAACATATCGATAGCACCACATCCACTTATCCGATAGTTAGGTGCCTTGAAGGTCGCAATTTGCTTTTGCTGTACAGGCATTCGTACCATCATCCGTCCACCTGTTGCATACTTATAGCCGTTTTGCTCGATAACTTGTGGCGCTGTCCCTGCTGTTACCGCAGCATCACCAATGGAATCGACATAGTTATTTAAATCTGAGGTAATATCGGCACCCGCAGAAAAAGATAGTCCCACTAGTAATGCTGCAAGCATTGTTGTGTATTTATTCATTGGAAAGACCCCACTCTGACCACTTTATGCATTGGTTGCCCTGACGGGATTCTGAACAGCCGATAGATTCTGTCACCAAGTTGTTTCAAACTGATCGCGCCAAAAGCAATGGGTTCCACAAAGTCATCCTTCGGATTGACCAAATAGATTGCGGGTACTGCTTTTGGATTGAGCCGTTTAATGACCTCAGGCTCATAGCGTGAGTTTGGGAACTCTGCAATACCACTACCATCTGCTGACATCGCAACCACACTAAATCCATAAGTGTCCGCAAATCGCTTGATGTAAGGCGCCATTGCATGGCAATACTTACAGCCAGCAGTAAAGATGAAAAACAATCCATGATCTTCCGCTATTTCTCTGAATGCCTTGGCTTTTGCTGCATTATAGTCATCTGCCCAGACTTTCATGCCCATCGGATTCGCCGGACGATCCAGGCTGTAATCCAGTTCAGGGTGTTGCCATACCGTGCGTTGAGCTACATCAGAAAATACCGCTGATCGATCCAGTAATTCACGGTTTACCTTAATCCATTCATACACATGGTCTTTCGTCGGGTGTAATACAGCCAATGCTTTTGCGCGCTCCACCTTCTCTTGTAATTCCTTGAGTTCAACTAAAGGATCTTTACCCGATTCATTAATGGAGGGCATGGCCTTAGCATTTTTGTCAGGGTCTTCTACCAGTTCAGGATCAATATAGGAAAACCAGCCATCATGCTGATGGTTGAACCAGTCCTGTTTTTCCACTGGCGCGGCTTCATGTACTTTGCTCTCATCAACATCTACCGTCTCTTTAACGGCAGCCGTGACGTTGAATGTACTTAATGCCAGTATGATTAATATGATTGATTTCATACCCCACTCTCCATCATCAGCAATTTGGATCAAACTGAGAACAGCCTGTCCCTGTAATTGTCGTAACATAATTATTTATTGCAGCCCCCATATCGGCCGCGCTAGGCCCACCGACGATATCAGCCATAGCCGTTGAGAAGTATTCAGTAAAGTCGATTAAAGCAAAATCGATGGCTTGTAATTCCGTCACTGACAGTCCGCGGCAGTTTGGTGTGGCTGTTGTACCCCAGCCTATGCCCAGTTGCGCCCTACCTTGTTCTTGTACAATTCTTCCCAACATACTTCTAAAAGCACAATAGACATGTTTGTAAGAGACGCACGTTCCAAACAGGGAGCGGTCATTACAATACCGACCAATCTTGTGAACCATGCCTCCTTCTTTTGCATATCCCAGCTCTACCTCTCCCGGCAAGCAGGCACCCAAACTTAAATCAAGACCCCATCCTGTATCCTTACAGCAGTCACTAAACCCCAGTACCTTTTTCACACACGTCAATGGACGTCCTTCAAATATTGTGACGGGTCCACTACAGACATAGTCGCCGATGTTTGCATCCCACGTGCAACTTGTCGAAGAAACATCCATATCCTTCACAGCATCCTCGATGACGCCCATGTTTGCTGCAACGACAGCAAAATCAGTATTGGGTGGATACGATGTGTCGTAGTTATAAGAATCCAGCGAAAAAGACTGCGTGCCACAATCTGCGATGGCGGTAGAAGTTCCCGGGTCAACAAGGCACGAATAGGATTGTGTACACGTTCCGTCTGTAGCACTACAAACTTGTCCTGTTGGGCTACAGCCTGCGGCGACGAGTTCGGCGCAATACGGTTCCGGGGTTACTGATGCCGCATTACACGTAAACTGTGCCTGACAATCCCAGCAATCGCGCGTAACGTTTAGGCCATTTATATTCTTGGTAGATGGCCCATCGAGACAAATCTCACCTAAAGCGCACCCAGGAATCGTTGCACCTGACGCAAGATCATCTTTGATACAAAGTGCATTCCCTGCGGTTGACCACAGAACGAAGGGAATGAGCAAAATGACAATACGGATCTTCATTGCTGTGCTTCCAGGCTTGCACATGCATTATTGACGGTTTCGCCCATATAGGTCGGGACTATTTCTGGCGCTTGAAAGGTATAATTGGTCACCGTCGCTTGAGTAAATGTCATTATTGTATTATCTGGCATAACAAGGAACAGTTGTCCATTACCGCAAGTATCGCCAAAGTTGCACATCGGAGAAATTTCGGGTCTTACTGTACCGTTAGGTGATTCTGCTAGCAACGGATCCCAGGTGTCTATAAAAGGCGGCCAGTTACCCGCTATATTGTACCTTCGTAGACCGAAATAGGCAGTGAATTCGTAGTTACAAGCTCCAGTGGCGTCGCAACCGCCTTGGTTAATCACAATGGGAACGGGATAACAAGCGTTCCGTGTCCAGTCACCGTATGTTGTAACGCCGAAATAGCCGGGTATTGTACCGGCAGGTATATAATACTCATCCCATAAACCATCAAAGAATTGGCTTGGTGTTGGGTCAACTCCATAAAAATAGGAAAATACCCGTATGTCCTGATAATCAGACATATTAATGGTTTTCGGGAAAACGTGGTCTGTCCATCCTCTACAGGGAGCATAATTATTATCATCATAAGCATCGAAACTGATTGTGACAGACGTTGGATCTGCCATCGAGCAGTAATTCCTATAATGTATTTGTTCAGGTACCGGTATATTAAAATGACCGTTCATCGTTATAGCTATTTGGTTTTGATAGGTATTAATCGGACAGTTAGCAATCTGCGCGACGTTCACATTCAACGTTTTGTCACAGGTCGATGTAACCGGGAGAGGCCATGCTGTACAGGTTCTCGTTTCGTAGACAGGTGGTGTTGTTTGTGTTGTTGAGTTACACGCTGAAAACGAAGAGGTAATGCTCGCCCCTGCGGCAGTCGTATTATTTTTTACGGCCTCTCCCTGAACGAAGATAGGATCTGTCGGTGAAAAGGTCATTTGAGGACTGTTTGATATGGCTTGCGCCTGTGATGCAGCAGGGTTTGCGGGAATTGCTGCCACACCATCGCTTGTCAGTCCACCTACATTTTGGCTGCCGTAATAGCTGGTCTGAGGTGGATTTGCCGTTGTATAACCAGGAATCGTAGTAGCAGGATTTGCCGTTTTCGCGGAATTGACCACACCGCCATTGAGGCTCTGTGCAAACGATCTACCATCATCAAAGGGGGCAGCAACTGTTTGTTGGGCATAATAGAGCAAGAGCACAGTCGAAATTAATGGAGCACGCATCATCATGACTCACCTTCCAACTTACTGATTATAGGTTTTAGTTTTTCCTTCATCTTTTTACTCTCACGAGATACCAGATTGAGAGCATAAGATATCGAAACATCGCCATAAACGGCATAATGTTCAGGCACAGGGCAGTTAGCTTTTGTGCAGACGGGTAGTGTGTTCTCTGTCACAATAATCGCGGGTACACGATCTACTTCAAACCGCGAGAAACTCGTTGGATCAATTGCAAAAGAAGCCTTGATCGAGGTATCAGGATCGGTACCTAATATATCGACTATGGCTTGTTGTGTTTTTCGCATTTTCCCGCCCACCAAACCCCTGAGCACGAGCGGTGCCTGTATTTTCGCGGATTGAACAGCATAGGTTTTCAATACATCTTTTGGCATAGTCATGCTAATTAAGATAAATATCTCTGGCTCATCTTTTTGTTCACCCGATATTTCCGACTTTGCTGCCTCAACAACTTTGTTTCCTTGCTGCAATAATTTTTGTATATCTATTTTTGCCTTCTGAAAAGACTTATTAGCTATCTCTGGCATCTTTCCAAGGGTTTTGTTAAGAGAATCGATTTTAATATTATGGGAGTCTTTTAAGGCTTTTTTAAAGTCACCTACAATGTCTGTGTCATCAATCCATTGTTTAGCATCATCCAGCACCTGATCTACAGATGGGCCTGTTTCCTCCGCGTTAACACCGGAAGAAATGATAACTATCATTAGTAAAGTTAGAATGCGCAACATAGTCTTTTTCGAAATATAAGATATGAGAAGTTTTCTCCGTACACTGGAAACTCTTTTCCAACGCCTGAAATAGCTGTGGATCTGCCATAGGGGTGCGCAAAGAATGTATCAGGGATGGGGAACATCATCTGCGTTTTGTAAGCAGACTTACGCATGATCGGTAACGGTAACGGGAGACACATTGTTTCAGTACTTCCCATATCAAATGAGACAAACGTGCGATGCAATTTCGTGTGCATTCTGAGTACAGCCAAAAGACTTGATTGAACCCCCGATTGATGTCCAACCACATTACCAGACAAGGGGTAGAGAGATCCTAGGCAACCTGCACACCAAAATAATGGATCAAGTGGGAACCCAACTGAAGCTGCAACGCAGTCTGCACCACAAGCTGCTGCAGCGATGATATTCGAAAACAGCACGGCCTCCGGGCTGAATATCAGAGCTAACATATCATTATTCCACGTTGGCTCGAGTTCGCTGATCATCATTACGTCAAACGATTCTGGTTGTACGCAGACAGTATCCGTCAATATTGACATCCAATTCAGTAACGGAAAGAGCATCCAATGCACTTGGTAAAACCCTGAACCGTCTCCCGAGACGTCATTATCGCCTCCACCATCTTTCAAAATACCGGGTAGGGATGCCAAAGAAATACCGCCCAGTGTCGGGCTGCAAAATGGGTCTCTTACGGCCTCAGCCATTCTTGACGGCTCCCAGAATGAAGTACCCACTCCTACTCGTATGAAAACCGGTGGTGGTGCCGGGCAAGCACACACTGCGGGTGCTGCATCACCGGCATCGAGTTGTCCAAATGTTGCGACCGTCGCAGGCCCAATCTTAAGCGGAAACATACATTTCCAGCATACATCCGTGATCGGATTCGGAAACCGTCCTGAACAGAGTGCGGATGCTGCACCTGGCAGCAATAACAAGAGCACAACGATAATATAAGGTACCTGTTTTAGTAACTTACTGCTCAACATAACCAGACTCCGGCGGGATTTCATCGATTCGTAAAACACGCCCCTCTTGGCGAACAACTGCAGGTAAAGTGCGAATGTTGAACTTTTCAACGTAGGTTCCTCGTTGATCAAAATAGAGACGAGTATTCCATTCCTTCATTGTATCAATCACCGCGCCGTTGGTGAGCAATGTGATATAGCTGAGCGGGTTATCCTTTATTAAGTTCCATACCCAGGTTTTTTGAGTTTCATCATCCGCATCAAAAAACACCATCGGGTTCGTGAGGCTCGCGTAATCAAGCGGGTTTACTGTCGTACCCGGTGGATAGAGTATTGCTCCATTTTGGTCCCTGACCGCGTCCTTCAAGACGAGCTCTGGATTGTAATAATGCGTATTTATCTTTTCAGCACGTGGTAAAGAAACCCCCGTTGGTCGCTGGACATATTCTTTGGCTCGCTTCACCATTTCTTGACGTTGTTTTTCTAGTTCGCCATTGGCTTCCTGTTCTTTTAGTTTTGCCATTATTTGCTCTAGTAAATCGGGCTCATCGATTTCGAAGGTTCTCCCGAATACGCCGAGGTTTTTGGCAAAAATATTGGACGATGTCATCCCAGTGATGAGCATCACAATAAGTGTAATTATTTTTAGTCTTTTATCGTTCATTACCAGAGTTTTACGGCTTTTCCAAAAATTGCTTTCTTATCGATCAGCCCAAGTGAGGCATACCGTGAATCATAGCTATCGAAGTGAGGTGCCCAGGCGTAAAACTTCCCCTTTGGTATTACTCCATCCTGTATCCGGAACAGCGGTTTTCCGGAAAATGAAAAACGCTTGATATCTCCAGCCAATACACCATTAATCAAAATTGAACGTCCTTTATGGGAAATAACATCACCTGGGCAACCCATTAGTTTTTTAATCCAATGGCGTTCTGGGAAGTACGGATTTCCTTTCGGTACAACAAATGCAACCGTATCACCGCAGGTATAGGCCTCTTTCCCCATAACCAGATAAATATATCCTGGTAGGCTCGGGGTGGTCGTAAACTTAAACCAGTAGTAAGGCTGTATCGCCATTAATATTGAATCCAACATAAACACAAGAATTATTGGAAACAGGAATAAAGCACCCGCATGAATCACCCCTCGACGGGTAAATTTAAGATTTCTATAGTGTGTTGCCACAGAAAACACCGGACTATTGTACCTTAGCTGGCACGTATTTGAGGTTAGACCGATTAAATTGGTCGTTCAGCCGGCGCTTGAGCTCCATCGTCAGATCTGGCGCACCGGCGACCACCATGGGTTTGATAACGATTGATACTTTATAGTCGGCGGCCATTTCAGCAAGCTTGTTCTCAATATTTTCCCCAAAGATTTTGATTTCTCTTTTTGCTTGTTTTTCATCTTTGCTTTTTGCTAGTTCCGTCATTTTCTCACTCGTCAAACTAACCAAGTCCACCGTTGCTATAGACGGTGACTCTTCATAATGGCTGGTTACTGCGACAACAATTATTGCTCCGATCAGACCGCCGAATAAACCCGTAAATAGTTCTTTCATAATTTTGCTCCGATAACCATCTTGTCGATAGCGTCTGCTACATTTTCACCCCTGTCCATCGCATCCTTAATGATCTGATATTCGTCACCCTTTGACGACAAGAGCTTTTCTGTGAAGGGATCAAGATACAATCGCTGAACTGCCATTCCATCTGGACTTATTACCGCAATTTCTGAATATTCGCCATGTATTGTTTCTACGCTCGTCAGTATTTTTTCACCATCTTTACCCATTGGTAATCGATCCGTCTTAACCAATTGAGAAATACTGGTCTGTTTCTGTCGAAGGAGAAATATCCAATCAGAACTTTCAAATGCCGCTAGTGCTGTTTCGCTCTTATAATAATCATTGATGCCTTGAGTAATGGTAATTAGACTGCCGTTGTGCTTCCTCGCTGTTCTCGCGAGTTCCTCGATAAATTCGCCCGCGTTTCCGGACATCAATTTCCATGCCTCGTCGACAATGATTGCTGTCTTCTCATTACGGCTGCCTAAATAGAGGGACTGGCCGATACGCATCATTAATATCAAAAGCACTACAGCCTGCAATTCCGGCATTCCATCTAGTTCTTTCATTTCCAGAACGACGTAGTCATTATTCAGGTCAATATTGGATGGTCCGGTAAAATAACTCCCATAAAACCCATTCTTTGTATACGGGCGAATTGCGTCAGCTAAATCTTTTTTTCGTTGATCATCTTCTTGCGCAAGTCTTTCATAAACATCGGTGATTTCTGCTTCATGGCCTTTAGTGATCCACACATATTCCAATGCCTCTTCAATCCAGCTCAGTTGTTCTGGCTTTAACTTCGTAGAAGGGCTCGCCATTTGTGCAATTAGCGCTTTAAGCATGATACGTTCGGCACCCTTATCTTCGCTCCCTTCCCAGTTCTGTATGAAGGTAAAAGGGTTCATGCTAAGGGTCGAATTACCTCCTTCAAAGGCAATGAATGATCCTCCAAGCAACGCACATAATTTTTCATAAGACCTGCCTCTATCAAATGTGTAGACCTTCCCTCCTGTACCCAAAATAGCAATCGTCATATCGCCGATGGCCACGGATTTACCCGCACCAGGAGCCGCAGCAACAGACACGTTATAATTTCCTTGCTTGTTATCCCATGGGTCAAGATACGCTATTTGCCCCCGACGCCCCGCTAACAGCATTAGTGGCGTTCGGGTGCCCTTCCATTCACCGATCATTGGGGCGAGGTTTGCTGCGGTCCAACTCAGGAATGTTCGGTACATTTTGAGCTTGGCTAATTCTTTTACGAGTGTTGGGCCTGCTGTAAATGGCAATGCAGCCAATAAGCTATTGAGGACAGTGAACCTATTTTTTACCAATCTCCAGCCGGCTGACTTATAAATTGACAGTAACTGATGCTCGGCCTGATCACCTTTTCCTTCAGGTGCAAATTGAACAACCTGGTAATTAAGCTTTACCATAGTATGGCCTTCTTCTATTTTCCGGGTTACAAAATTCCACTCATCACGTTTTTCATGCCAGTTGGGTACTTGCTTTGCGACAGGAGATTCTGCCATTTGCGTCGCCCGCGTTGCTTTCATTTTTGCAGTGCTTAAAGCCTGCAATTGGTCCGTAAAGCTGATGTTTAATGTAATCAGGTAAGGGCATAACATGCGTAGATTATTTTCATCTCCACTACCGATGAGATCACTGTTATTCCAGCCCGCCCACATTTGCGGGAACTCCTGTACTGAGTAACTCCGCACATCGAGTCGCTTGCTTTCTGATTCAATGCAAATGCTGTCACGGCCCCATAAAGCCATTGTTGATGGTAAGACCACCTGTTCCCGTATTTGTAAATCTTCCTGGATTTGTATGTAGTCCCTGCGTGCATCCTGTGGATTGAGCATTGACTGAAGAAGGTCAATAAACTGACCCTCATTAAGCGCTATCCCGGCAAATCCTGCCCCTTTTAGTGTCCCTAGTACGCCTGTGCGTAAACGGGTCATATTTTCTACTTCGGTACTACTTGGTTCTCGACCGCCCTCTAAGGGCTGAGTTAGTGAAACAAATATACGAATGTCTTTTATTAGTGCGGGCTGTGATTCCATTAAGGAATCCCACGCACCGTCCAACATAAATTCGACACGGCGTCTCGCCAGTTGCGCGAAGATGTTGTTGTTACGCCTGTTATGCTGCCCATTTTCATCTGGATTACGAGCACTAGCCCATCTTTTTAGAAAGGGAAGAATGTCTGGTGAACCATAATGACATATTTGAATATTGGTCCCCGCTTCCATCCCATGTGAAAATAGGCTGGCTAATACCCGTAGCGGATCCTCATCGAGTGCGACTGCAGGACTCACTTCAAGAATAAAGCCGTAGCAATCGTCGTTGTAAAATAATTCGTTCTCATCATCATAACTTTGATAAGGTAACAAAGATGATAAGCGATGCATGTTAATCAGGTCTGCTAGTTTTGCCTGAGTAGGCGGCAACGCGCCATCTGCTAATTGTTCTGCCGGCGGCCTTTCTTTAAATATCTCGTTTAAAGCTCTTTTAATTTTAACTAACATCACTTTGCTTCCTTGCCAACACTCCAAAAACCTTCATGAAGTTTTATAAAAAGATAGGTTTCGCCGTGTAAGTCTCCTCCCTCATCGGTAAATGCACGTAGCTTGCCGCGAATGATTTCTGGAGGAACATATAATGGTTGGCCGGCGACTACTGTCTTTAGTGAACTGCCACCATTTCTTGCAATGGTCGTAATTTCCATCCCATTACTTCCTCGTGTCAGGGAAGGGGGTGATTCTCCGCCAACAAACTTTGTTTCTCTTAAAGTAGGAAGGCTTTCATCTACAACCATCTTATGAACTGTACCCATATCGACGCACCCGACTCCTTGAGGGGCTCCACACGCGAATTTCGGTGAAGATGCACATCCGTTAAGGATGACAATGCTAAGTACCGCACAAACTCTTAAATATTGTTTAGTATTCATCTCAAGGCCTCTGATTAACGCGTGCTATTTGATCCTTACCTTCACCTAGCCAGGCTAATAACGGTTTTTTATTCATTGTGCCTAATTTAATAGTTCCGTCATTACGGATGAGAATTGGCGTCCCTCTCAGAGAATTAGCTTTAGCAAACCGTTTATTCTCAGCAATAGCGAGTCCTACTTTTTTTGCACATTCGTTTGATGCTTTTACCAGTGGTTTCCTTTGATAGAAATCATTAATGGCCTCCTCAGGGTTATCATTACACTGAATATTGGCAATAACATTTGTCGATTGGCTGTTTTCTGCCACCATTACATATTTTACTGCAATATTATTTAATTTTGAGAGTACGGAATATAGTTTTCGGCAATACTGACATAGAGGATCGAATATGACAGATAGTGACGGCGTTCCATGGGTTCTTAATGTTGAATAGTTCTCTGGTATATCGTCCGGCATTACTTTATTCAATGACAGAACGTCAGCTCTTCTCTTTGCAGAAACATCTGTCGATGTTTTGAGATCATAGATACTTCCAATAACCATATATCGGCCAGATTCATCAAGATAAAGTACGTTGTTCCCCGCGACTACTTCAATTAACCCGTTTATCTCTGAAGGCTTTATTGAACTGACCTTAGTCTTTGGTAATGCCTGCATTACAACTTTCTTGATTTCGGCATCATCTAGTTGACTTGCAGTAACATTACTAACTAAAGTCAAACTCGTAATCGCAGCAAGGAATATTGACGTTTTCATTGATTTTCCTCCAGTAAATTTGCTCCCAACTTAACGTCTTCCGTAAATACAACGTCAACGACGATACCGGGTGGCGTTTCAATAACGGGGTAAATTTCGTCTGCCCTCTTTAGATACCAATCAGATACCTTCTCAAATGCATTACCTACGCCAGCCCCAAGGCCGTATTCAAGTGTCTTGCCAGGGTCGATGCTTTGTACAGAGCCTGTTGGTGATGTTGATAGATTTGTGTACGTTTGTGAGACAGCTGAACCGATACTTCCAAACATCCCTGCAAGTAGTGCCCGACCGATCAGTGCTCCCTGTTTTTCTACAAGCGTACCTCTAACTCCATTTTTACCATCGGGTCCTGCAATGTAACCTTTCACTGATTCAGATATGATCTCACCGGTCCTTAAAACACACGTTAGTCTGTTCAGACGAGCATAGGTACGCTCATCAGATAGGTTTCCATATGCTTCTCCGCTCACCCTACAACTTTTTGCTTTATGTCGAAAATTATTCGGTAAATTCCCATTGCCAACAAATTCCATTAACACGGGATGTGGATTTGACTTAGCAAGACCACCTGTCGGAGCGTCTACGCCTGAGAGTAATACCGAGCGAAAGAAACTATTCGCAGGAATAGTATCCCGCATGTGCAACTTTGCATCTTTGCCTTTTTTCTTTTTGAACGTGACCTTCTCAACCTCAGGATCTTCCTCCAACAAAGGTCCTCGGATACTTGCAAGAGGACCTGTTTGTGGAGGGGTCATTGTTTGCGCAGGTAATTTTGCAGCTTTTAAATTAGTTGTTTTAAAAGGGCTATCAGGGTCCTCTCTAGATGGAACTGGTGGCAGAAGAGAAATTGCTTTTTTTCTGCTGTTATTGCTAGAAGCAGCTATCGTCTTATTCAATTCAATCTGCTTTCTCAGATCATCAGATACCTTTTTTTGTGCCTCAAGCTCTTTCTTAATTTCTAAAATATCTGCAGAAGACTTTGCTATATAGGCCTCTTTTGGGTCAACGACCTTTGCTGCCGTATCGTATTTTTGTGCTGTCCTATCCCCTCTATCAGCAGCCGCCTCAGCCAACTTGGTTTGAGGGTTATTGAGATAGGTAAATACCGCTACGCCCAGAAGAACAAAGGCTGCTATAGCCACTACACCGACTTGTGCAGCTTTTGCTTTCCTTGAATCATTAATCGCTTTTGACTTTGCCATTATTAGTTCCTGTCGTGGATCACGTAAACATGTGTCGTCTGACCCGGTTTCAGAACACTTTTCCGAACTGAAATTAACCGCCAATTTTTATGGAGTGGCTTAAACTCATCTTCTGCCAATCTCATTTCTTTCCCGGATGTATTCGTTAATGTATAAATATCCGCTGCCATCATGGCGCTCTCCCTGGATTCAACAAGCCTTAACGTAGCTTCCTTCCAGAACGGAATGGTTTCACTTTTATTCTCATCATCTGTTTTAATAATATCGCCCTGGTCATCATTGACGACCACTTTAAGCATCCTCTTCACACGCTCTACATATGCCAGTGACTTTTCTGCTTGTAAGGAGCTGGCTGCTTTCCTTTTCGGCCTGAGCAGAATCATTTCACCTGGTGTTTGCACAGGTGTTACTAGAAGATTGTATGAGTCACCGTATTCATCACGTACGAATATCGAAAATCTTTTGTTGGTCATTGGCTGTATGAAGGCTTCGCCAGCATCATCATCTTTAGTAATTTTCACCTGGCCTTTAACGCCAAATACACCAGCGAGTTGTGACCCATCGGTCATACCTATTCTCGTCAGCTGCGACATTGATGCGCTTACTGACACAGTCTTTCCGTCGGCTACATCAATAACCTGGAGCGCATGTGCAGCACCTGAGGCTATTAGCAGACTAAGAATGAGTATTAACGTATGTAATAAATTCTTTTTCATCTTTTAATTCCTGAATATCATCGATTGCAATACGACCATTTGGAAGGGATACTAATTTAATCATCCAGTGGGCTACTTTTGGATCCAATGTGTGTCTACCAACCCGGCGCTCAATCAGGCCTTCAACGTAGGCAGTCATACCTTGAGCTTTAAATTTTTTAATAAAGAATGCCGACGTGATTTGTTCCCTCGTAATATATTCTTTGTCTTTTGTTAGGGTTGCGCCAATTTTTCCCCAACTTTTCGGTGTCACATACTTCATAAACAATTGTTGTTGATAATCTATCGTAGATGGTGTGAATGTCAGCATTTGAGACAAGAACCACGTTGACATTTGTTCTACATAGCTTGAACTATACTGGCCACCAACCACCTTGAATGGACGATTAATTTCAGGTGGAATGACCGTTACTTGCTCTCTGGGATTCTTTAAAAAAAGCCATCCACTCATCATCGTGTTTGTAATGATCGATACAAGCGCAACGCCCATCCACATTCCTACAGATGCTTTATAGGTAACTATCTCTGATAAATAACGTTTACGAATCACCCTATATACTCCCGTATATGGCTATAGATTTTGACCTTCCCATTGATAGAGGAGCTGGACGGGGTGTACCAGTACAAAAGGTGTACTAATACACCCCTACTACCGTCCTGCTTTAACCTGGCATATCCCCTGGCCAATATCAGACCAAGTACAGCTGGAAGAAAACTCTTCAGCAGAAACCCGGAAAGACAAAAGATAAGGAAAATACCCGCGGTATCCGCCTCCCACATCAAAAACATGGGTGGCGAATCGAGGTGCTTAGGAATACGGTAGTTGTCCAGATCCATTTTTAACGCCTTAGATAATGCCGGTAAAAGCACCACCAGTTGCTACAGACTGGGCAGCAAACAGTAGACCTGCTACCGCAACACCCAACCCTGCAAACAACCAGGCACCTTTAACGGCCGCAATAAGGGCGCCAGACAAAGAAGCTACATAAATGACCGTTTGGCCCAAAGGACCAAAGATGGCGCCGCTTGCATCTGTTTCCAGAGTTGCAAATGCGGCACTTGTGCCAGCCATCAGGGCTTCAGAACCCACCGCAACTGCAACCGCTGAAACGACGGCCAGGATCTTCAGAGTCACTGTTTTACGAGAGCTGTTAAACTCCTTTTTCATAATCGAAAACGACATACTACTAACCTCCTCTTATTGTTGAATAATTACGGCGGAAATTTCCGCCCTCCGATTAAGACTTCTACCTTTTTCGGAGTCATTATCTGAGACGTAACAACACATCTCCATTCCCACCACTTCAATTTGTTGTGGTGGAAATCCATCGCCAACGAGTGCTGTTTTAATTGCTTCAGCACGCTTTATGGCTAAAGTTTCATTGGTTATCGTGCCTTCTTCGACTTTCGTGTTGTCTGTATAACCAATAATTTTTAGTGTTTTTTGTTTATGTGTTTGTGTTAAACGTTTCAGAATTTTCTTGTCGTCTTCGCTAACAACTGACTTTGCCCAGTCAAAGTGGATGGTATGAAGTACGGTGTCTTTTTCCATATCTGGCTCGCTACTTTGAGCCATTTTTGTAGGCAGGCTTTTATCACGAATTACGGTGGTGGGCGTTACCACAAATGAACTTTTGACATAAGGATTAACCATTTTTGTGAATTTTTGTGGTTCTTGTTGGGCACTCGGTGGGGCAGTAATCGTTGGTCCGTTATGGCCATTTAATACGAAACCGCCCGTCTTTTTGAAGAACCTTGGTGTCATAATCCGCGTTTTTGGCGTAGGTCCTTTACAGTCCACACACAAAATTAATGTTTGTTTGTCCCACTTATGAAAATCGTGCCCTTGGCCTGATATATCTTCAGGCATGACAGACATAACTCCCCAAGCATTCTTACTCACATCGTGTTGAGCATCATTTATGCTCGCCGTAGTCGCACAACCGAACAGGTTAGCGACCAGTAATGCGAGCGAGATTCTTTTTAACTTTTGTTGCATATCTGTACCGTTTTGCCGATGATTTTGCGTTGTAAGCTCCAACAGATTCCCAATTGTTCCCATGTACTTGAATATTTTGAGCAAGAATCCAGGCTCCGACATGGATACTTACACAAGGATCGAGCAAATCTGCCGGGCTAAGGCCAAATTCCTTTAGTTTTCCCCACCAGTAACTGTTGATTTGCATAATTCCTACATCTACAGACCCATGCTCTGTATTCCGATTAATAGCACCAGGGTCCAATGCCGCATTTTCTGTTACTGCGATCGCTTTTAATAAATTCGTATTCAGTCCATATCGCTGTGCTGCTGAAACAAAACATGTATCCAGGCTTTCTACCGTTCCATCAGCCGATGCGGCGCCAAAAGGATAAAACGCTAGAATAAAAAGGATCAAAGGCACCGTTTAGGTATTTCCTGTTAATTACCATGTGCTCGTATTAGACAAGGCAATTTGGCAAAAAAAAACCTCCGGAGAGGGGTGTATACTGCTTTTTAGAGGCTATTTAATTGGTAACTCAAAAATCAGAGACGATGTTGAAGGCTGGACGATAGCAGTGCCATCGCGGCCGCGAGTGAAACCGACCAGATAGGAATGATAAGCGGGTGCACGCTAATTGGTAATAGCAGATATAGGACAGGGACGATCATTAACGCCGTAATAATATTCCAGGCAATATGATAATGGACTGTATTTGCGTATTCGAAATCCACCTTTTTTATTTTCCGTTGCATTAACCCATCTAGGACGCCTGCAGCAAATAGCGGAAGTAGGTATGGTAACCAGTAGACAGCCATAAAAGCTCTGAACACAGATTGGTATATTAGCCACCAGAATGCCTCAACTCGTTCTTTCAACCATACAAGGGCGCCTGGCGCTAGTTTGCTGATGATTTTTCTGAGTAAGCTTTCATTAAATAATAGAAAGCTGTAGGTGTTTTCAACGGCACCAGTTTCGATGAACCAATCATTAAAGAATATTTCAGTACGCCCTTCAACGATCTGCGCTATACCTTCACCAAAGTATTTAGAAATACTATCTCGTTCAGCGTCAAGCTCGCCTTTAACCCAGTTCGCCTGGGCTATCAATATTACGAAAATACCAACAAGCGATCCAACTATAAAAATGAATATAAAGCGTGCCATTAGCCGTATCTTAAGACTAGCTCATCATAATGCGGTGCATAGTTACCGGTTTTAATGACTCCTTGCGATAGATATTTTATAAATACAATAAAGCGGTAATCTGCTGGATTTACCTCATAATATCGTGAGTCACATGGCCTATTTCTTTTTGTGGTCACAGGTAGTGTTTTATGCTTTCTCCACCATTTTGAGAGGTCTACTTCAAAGGGATCCCAATCATCCTTTATAGAGTGATTTCTAATACTCACTGACCACTCCAATGCTTCAGGTAACCTATATAATGTGCCCCGCATATATCTGACAAACGAATCTTTATTTTGATTACCCTTAATATTGCTCTTGTACCACGCATTGATCCCATCTTCTATACATGCGTCAAGTAAGGGTTTTTTGTTATCTATATCCGGGATCACGTCGGTCAGGTACTTACTCAAGTTTTCTGTGTATGTCTTGCAGGATACCCATTGACCTATAATGTACTTCCACTCAGACTGGCAGCCAATTCTTTGTATTGCACTACTCGTTAGTTGTTTGGGTGTGGGCGGCACAAAGAGTCTTGATTTTGTCGGATGTAACGCAATTACCTCTGAATTCTTTTGTTCATTTGTACTCATGTACTACTTCCGATTATTAAGTGTTATTACTGGAATTCTACCTTTTACTATCAATCCCCCCGATATTGTGCCAAAATATTCGAGGTCAGGAAGTCTCGTCAACGCTTCCGGTGGCACGATCTCACTCAACGATTCTGCTGTCCTCATGCCATACGCCCCTGTATAATTTGCGACATCGACTCCACTTACTATTGGAGACGTCATGTGTTGAACTTGTTTTGATTTAAGGATGCTACGTCCAAAGTTCTCGGTGACTAATTCGATCGTTTCTTTATCCGTTGATCTGCCTGCAAGCGTAGTATTAGCATTTCCCAGGACCTGTCTTGCCAACTCTTTTTTTCCTAACTTGACAATAAAGTCGGCCACCAACTGACTAAACAGATAAAGCGTGAATCCTGCAGAGCGAAATTTATTCATCAATTCGATCATGCTTGGATTCGCAACCTGATTTGCTTCATCAATAAATATATTTGCTTTTGGTAAAGCTCTCTCGTTCACCGCCCTACGCCCGGCAACAGCAGTGGCATCTGCTAAGAATATTGATCCTATACTGTTCCCTATAGTCATATCGCTCAAGGTATCGAGCCCCATATACAGAACCATACCTCCATCAATAATCTTGCTGGCATCCAGTATGGGCCTATGATCATTCACATCGGAACGATCTGGTGACATTAACCCCTCTAACTCACCCGCTGTGAGCATCGTCAGACTTGGCAAGAGGTTATTGATCATTTTTGAATAATGATCGCGATCATGAGTAAACATGGAAATGAGGCCGTTCACATAACCAATGGATTCTTTTGGCTGTACCTCGGCGTTATAAAAGAGCATTAACGCAATCGTTTCGTCAGGAGTGGACGGATCCGGTTTCCTCATCCTCGTCACATTATTCATGTATGGCTTAATTGCTTCGCGCTAGTCAATCCCCTGTCCTCAAAAACGCTAATCAGAGTCATATGCAAAAGCTGGTCAATACCACCTTCCAGATAACGCCGAAGGCTCTTTATGCTGGGATATTCACGCATTCCGTGGATTAATCCTTCGGCAGTAATATTTGTCATTCTCCAGGCAAAGGCACTCCATGGGTCAAGATTTCCATCCGCTTGCATTAAAGCCTGCTGAATACGGCTAGCGACTTCTGTGGTTCTTGACCACGTTTTCAAGCAATCCAGTCGTACACTCTTTTCCGGAAAAGCGGGATGAAAAAATGCGTAATCATCTTCCCTGCCTACTGCCTTACATTCATGTTCGACAAGGGCTGCCATTTCTGGATCATATTTCGGATCCATAACAATCACAGATTCCTTTGGTGTCCTACGAATAGCCTGAGAAACAAAAAGAGATAGCATTCTTGTTTTTATCGCCCCCGTCTGAGCAGGAACAAATATATGCCCTTCAACATCTTTTATCGGTACGTATATATCATGTTCATCTGGCTCAACACCGTGCAACTCTGGGACCCCCTTCTTGGGCTTTCCGCTTGATCGGAATAGCAAAGGCGGTCTTAATTTTCTCTTATCACGGGTAGATAGCTTTTCTAGTTCATACAAGCGCTGCATGTGTATACGTTCCCACTGAAACCCTTTACCAATCCAGAGGTGTCCAGGTCTGGCGTCCATCTTCTTTTGCACCATTTCAGGAGTAATAATTTCTACCGCTTTACCAGAGAGTGCCGCTCTATAACGCCATACCTGTAAAGTCTTGAATGTTCGCGAAGACCACGCAATAAAAGATAGGCCGACTATGTAATAAAATGGACCCTTTGGTAGGTTTCCTTGAGCCATTATTACGATCGATGTTATGAGCACAACAAACCATCCGGCAGAAGAATAGGACTCGTATGCCGTGCGTAAGTAATTACTTTCTTCACTCATCAGAACCTCCGATTAATATATCTTTGATTCTTTCTGGGAAGACAATGTAGTGTACTTTGATTCGTTTATTTCCCTTGCTTTTCAATGCTACCTGTTCATTTCGCTCAGATTTTATTAAGTGCTTTTTTTTACACTCACTTATGAATTCATCCGGCTTCATATCGTAGTTTTTTATAACAAATGGATACGAAATAGAGATACCACTCTCCTCTATTTTAATCTCCGGCTCTTTCCAGCGACCTCTTCTTATGTCTAATTTGATATTATTTAAAACTTCTCCCACACAACCATATCGTTTTAATGCGCCAGTTGGTTCTGGTTTTCTTTCTACTACCGAATCCCTATCATTTTCGAATGATTGTGGACTATTACTGACGCTTATATTATCGATTTCCTGTAGTAAGCTATTATCTTCTGAATCTGGACTGACATATTCTTCACCGAGGTTCATAGGCACTTCTTCAATAGAAGTGGCTACATGATCCTCCTTCATTTCTTGATAAAATAAGTCAGGTCTGTCGATATCTATTCCATTTGGCATACCGCTGACTTCTACTTCGAGTAATTTATACTTACTCGTTTCAATACCCAGATCACCAGGTTCTGCAATTCTTACCACGCTTAGGGGCATTTTTGGGATGCCTTTTTCGAGTACACTTATCTTATATTCGTACGATTTATTCGTTCGATAGGGGTTTGCTATTAGGATTTTCTTATCAGATAAAATTTCTGCAATAGTTTCAGGATTTTCTGGAACGCCAGTAATAGATTTAGCTTTTAACCGTAGTTGAATATCCATAATCGCTGGATTCCAAACGACAAACACACCTTGTTTCGTAATCCAAATACGACTGCCAGGCTTGTTTATTTCCCACTCTTCCTTGATCAGGCTACGCATACTATCAACAATGCGGCCTTCTATCGTAACCCCGCCAACGTTTACAGCTGACTTCGAATTTGAAGAGAAATACAGGTTTGTAATTGCCGAGGTAGATATCTCGGCAAGTCTCATTAAATCGTTATTTTCTGGTGTTCGACTACCCAGCATATCTACCAAAGAATGGCAAATGTTGATATCAACATTTGCCAGATAATCAAACACATCGTGCGGGACAATACTATTGGTTAACCATAAACTATTTAAATGCCACGGTTTTGCATCTAGCCCCTCTTCCCACATCACCTCGTATTCTGTAGCTCCACAATCAGCAAGCCAGTCCGAAAGACTAGTACTGTAAGGATTCCAAACGTTGGGGGTATTAGGGTTAGCGACTTTCATCCAATTCATGATGCGCCCACTGTAATACAACAAAGTTCCGATAAACGCGGCATAGCGCCACGCTTGGTCGTGGCGATTCCTATTATTACCTATTGCATCATGTCGAAATAATTTGCCATCTGCCTGACGAAAGGCGATAAATGCTGACTCTAGTGAAAATTTCAGCATTCCACCTTTTTCTTTATGATTTAACGATCGTGTGGCTGGGAGAAGATGAACATATTTTGCGTATTCCTGTATTACCGAGTAAATCAATCTATCAAATGGGCCATCTTCCAAACCGCACTCTCTTTTTAAGCCTACGATTATTCTCATATGGCTTTTCAGCAACTCACGATGATCTTCCGCGGGTAATTCGAGATCGCCATGCCAGTTTTCTATACTGATGCCACAACCATGACCTCTAAGGTTGCTGGGAGCATTCTCGATATTTTTTGCGTTTTTACGTAACAGTCTAAACATAGACTGACTTTACATTGGTATTTGCAATTTAATTAGGCCTGAAGTGGCCATGATAACGGTTTTTAGAGGCTAGTTTTTTGTCAGGCCACTAACTAATAAGGTGTACATTTTGATACTAATACGACGATTGTCCTTAGTGAATCAACCACTTATGCTGTTACTCTTTTCCTTACCTTGCCCCTCATTGATATACATTCTGGCCGGCTGCAAAATCGTCTCTTTCTTCCCTTTTGTGATGTTCTGATAAATGGTTGATGACAGGCCTCACAAGAATGTTCAGAAATTGCATTGCACGCCGGGCATTTACTAACATCAAGAACTACGTGAAATTTAGTCCTGCAGCTCTCACACGTCTTAACAACAAAGCCATCTGATTCATATAAATCCATAATGTCGAGAACTTCATCAGGAGTAATGAGTGGTCCAGTTTCGCAAATCATATAGCTTTCATACGTTGAGATTAATCTCTCATTACGACTTTTGCTGTGGTCAATATATTGATAAATTTTGATTATTTTACCGGCATTTGCCAAGGATTCTGCCGATGAATGAATTCTACTTACAACATCGACATATCGCGGACTCGCTTTTGATTCATTGCCATATTTTCTGACCATATTGGTCGCATACACAGAGCCTATACTGGTTGTTTTCACTATAAGTCTTTTTGATGCTCCTATTTCTGCAAGGCGCAGTCCAATAGCGTAGTCATCGATAAACCCTTTTTTAAAACGTGGCATAGTCTGTGTCCTTCCTACTATTATGGATTACCCCTAGGGCTCACCGAGCGACATAAACGCCACTACTCCATTGATTGTATGGCTATCTCGGTTTGCAAAATTTGCATCCATCATTACGCGTCTCCAGAACATCGGATTATTTCTGTTCCTTAATTCAACGAGGGTGGACGACTCTTTTGCGTACTTATGTGCATTTGACATGCTTAGCGTTTGGATTATGTTGATGCTTTCGTCATCAAGGTCAAACCAGAGTTTTGCAACTACGGTTAAGTCTGTTTTGATCAGTACATACGCCAGCATCAACGCGGCAAAATTGACGTCAAACACGGATTCGCTTGCATCAGCACCCCAATGGCCAATACTAAGGCCTTGAGAACGCATTCGTAGAAGATTCAGAGATTTATTGTTTATGGATATTAAAGGTATGCCACATTTAGTGGCTGCAGCACATTCTTCTGCGCTAGCATTCTTGATTATCTGCAGAACGGAAGCGTCCGCCTGAATTCCTTCGCTTGAATTGACAACACTTTCGTCATCAATTGAATACAACAGGCTAGTCAATACCGCCACATTCAGGTTTTGAACATCAGTGACTAAATTCCCCATCGTCTTTCCCTTATTTGATCTGTCTAATTGCGAGGACAAAGATCGCATAAAGATTAGACAAATGTCTAATACTTTTTAAGTATATATCGACTTTTTTATTGCCAAATACTCCATGAGTCTTCCGATATAACTGATTTTTCACTCAAATCGCGACCACTAAATACCCGGAAAATATTATAAAATTCATATAAAACAGTATATTATAATATTTCCTGATGAATTACCTCAATTTTTCTTGCTTCAGCACTGTTCGTAGAATCTGCCAGATAATTCGCTTAATATGCTGTGAATATCCGCTATAAAATGCCATTAAATAGCGTTATTTATTATTATTTTCACCTAGAATTTCGCTAATTCTTTAATGTAATGACCTAAATCGCTACTATGTAGCAAACTTCTAACGCCCCGAGATTCCATGTTAACTTCTAAGCTTGAAAACCCGACCGGAGACAAAATCGAGATATTCCTTGCTGATGACCACGATGTTATACGCCGCGGACTCAAACCAATTCTGCGCGCGCGCAATTATTCTGTCATTGGAGAAGCAAACAACCTAGAGTCACTATTGGACCAAATCCCAGACCATCCGGACGCTGTATTTATTATTGATTTGAATATGGGTGACACGAAGGGTGTTCAGACGGTGAAAGAAGCTCTCAATGTTAATCCTAATATCAAAATCATAGTTTACTCGATTCGTGAATCAGAAAGCATCATTCAAGAGGCCTATAATGCGGGTGCTTTAAGCTATATTCCGAAGTCTTATGCGCCAAAATATTTAGTAAAAGCTATTGAATTTATTGTTGATGCTGACCGGTCTATTAAGGAAAAAAAAGAAAAAGGCGAGCCCACTGAAAATATCTCGAAAGCCTACTATATAGAAGAGATACTGAAAAAAATTGCAATAAAAGGAACTGCCGGTGGCATTTCTGTGGACCCACGAGGAGTACTCACCACGGATGAACTCGATATTATGATTAAACGGGTATTAGGCAACTCCATCGCCGATATTGCTAGAGTTAAAGGCGTGTCGAGCAAAAGCATCACCTACAAGCTTTCAAAAATTAGAAGCAAACTCAATGTGCCTGACCAGGCCGGCATGGTTCGTGTCGCCTTTGAATTCGAACTAATCAATATCCCGCTCTGATCAAAGAATGAAACTCCGCTCTATTCAGTGGTCGACCACCGTTTATTTGCTGACGTTTCTTATTCTAACAAACACACTTTATTATCTATCCATTTTCTATTCAGTTAAACATAACGTATATGAATTAGCTGCAGAGCAAATTAAAGTCACAACAAAAACCATGGTCCAGTCGACCCTCCAGGTTATTGACATCCAAAAAGCAACAGCGCAGCTGGAAGCTACACATATCAACGAACACGGTATTTCGAAAATTCATGAATTTGACGAGGAAGGATACTTTTTACAAAACCCCAACATTAATTGGTTCGGGTTATTTCAACTCCAAAAAAGCGGCCAGCTTAAGTCTATAACTGAGCTTTATTCAAAAACTCGATATGCTATGCCGAAAGACTATAGTTTTCATCCAGGTGACTTTTTCCGGAGCATGGAGAATATTTATTCGGGTCATATAATAAGCCCGGTTACTGGTGAACATGTCGTTTGGTTGTTGACTCCGCAAGATTCTGCGTCAAAAATACAAACCTATCTTGTCACAGAAATAGCCTTAAAAACCCTATCACCCATATGTACGCACTTAAAGTTCGGTGTGCATGGCCACTGCGTGATCGTAGATTATAATGGTGTTGTTATATCTCACCCAAACCCTGATTGGATAAAAGAGCGCAGGAATATCAGTAGCTGGCCAGCAATACACGCAGGACTAACCATGAATGAAGGTATGACCTCATTCTTTTCTCCTTTTTTTAAACAGGATATGATCGCAGGTTATGCCCCTGTTGGCGATTACGGATGGTACATACTTCTTCCTCAGCCGCAAGGTGAACTCGATGAAAAAGTCCTTTCAGTATTTATTACCAACGCTCCCGCTTATGCGATCTCACTGGTGGTCTCTTTAATATTTGCGATATGGCTATCAAAGCGATTTTCTACCCCTATAGTACGTCTTGCTGAGAAAACACGAAAGATAACGGATCCATCTTTACTTGAAACAACAAGCTTTAATGTCACAAAGGAAGACCCTTTGGAAGTCGCAGAATTCAAGAACAACTTTAGCCTTTTAATTAACAATATACGAGAGAGCCAGTTCATTTTTGAGAATACTATTGACCACTCTCCAATATTCATGCTTTTATTCTCTGATACAGGAGAAATCTCTTTAGCCATTGGTCGAAAATTATCCTTGATAGGCTATTCTGAAGCTACCTCAAGAACTGTTCAATCCTTGTTTAAAGATAAACTAGACTTCGAACAGTTGAAGCGTAAGCTTAGTGCTCAGACTGATGTTTACGACAACCTACGTATCAATGCGAGCGTTATCGACATATTTGCTACAATCGTGGATTTCACTGGGCCTCAAAACAGGCAGTATATCCTGATCGGTGTCGATGTTTCTGATAGCTGGCTATCAGTCCAGAGAAATCTACTCTTGGATCTTAACAGTATCCTACTACAACAATCATACGCGTCAGCAGAAAAAGAGCGTCAAATACTTTCACGCGAGTTGCATGATGTCTTTTCTCAGAACTTAACTGGCATCAGAAATCTGGTTTCACACGTTCTTGATTTACTTGCTAGATCGCCTAGCTTGGGTAGCCACGTGTCATCGGATGATACTGTCAATCAACACTTAACATCTGTTGTCGATATTACAGATGATCTTCAGTCGGTTATCAATGGGATGTTAAAGCGTCTCTGGCCAGAAGAGCTAGAGGAGTTAGGTTTGTGTGCTCCTATAGAAAAACTGGCCTCTGATTTCCGAGCCTCAAATCCTAACGTTGAAGTGAATGTTACCTGTTCAGTGAATCAGGAAGATAGCGACTTTGAACATTTACTGGTCGCATACCGCATAATCCAAGAAAGCTTAACAAATGCCGCGCGGCACTCAAATGCTTCTCGCCTAGAAATCAAGGCAGAAATCATTATAATCGGAGAAACACCAAAGATTTGTATTTCAGTATTCGATAATGGCGTTGGTTTTGATTACGAAAAAGAAATGTACACATCGAAGGGTTTAATTACCATGCGTGAGCGAGTTGCTGCATACCATGGTCAGTTAACCGTAAAAAGCAATGTTAATAAAGGCTGTCAGATTCAAGCTTACCTACCTCTGCGTTCACCTACCCACCGTATGACAAAAAACTCTGACAATGCCAATCAATCACTTTGATAGCCAAGGTGGTCTAATATCCCCCCCAAAATATCATTATCTCCGTAGTATTCGATCACCAATTTTCCGTTTGAAAGTATGGAAGTGCAGGCAAATGTTTTTGTTAAATATTCCCCAATTTTTCGTGAAGCAATATCCTCTGCAGATTCCAAAACCTTCGGCTGTAATGCCGGTAGGGTGTTTCTCTGTGAAGTATCGCATGAATTGGACTGTTGACTGGCTGCCATATTCAGTGATTTGACCCCCACAGTTTTGGTGCGTAATTGGCGCACAATGACTTCCAACTCTCTTACGCTTAACTTTTCACGAAGCGATCGTTCAGCTAGCTGTCTTTGTTCAGCATGTTTAAGTTTTTTGAGGACCCGCGCCTTACCTGCCGGAAGCTCGCCATATCGCACCATCTCTTGTACTTCTGGCGCCAGGCGCAGCAAGGATAGTCTATTCGATAATGTACCCTGTTGCTCACCCAGCTGCTTGGCCAGGGCATCAAGGGTCAACGTTGGATTGTCATCCAATGTGGCCCTTAACCTTTCCGCACGTTCAATGGGATTTTGCCCTGCCTGCGAAATTTTAACTAACTGCCCTGCCCTCTCATCGCTTATACCCGATATTACATTGACCGGAATTTGATGAATGCCGGCGACCTGCGCGATAACCCATGGCCGGATATCCGATATAATCTCGTATTCTACTGGTACTCCATCACCTAGTTTTCTTACATCGGTTAGTTTCGTAAAGCCATGCAGACGTGCACTGTGTACATCACTATCGGTAACCTGGTGTACGGAATAGTGCGGTAACAATTCGTGCGGTTTGAGTAGATCTATATCGAGTTCCATGGTATTACCACTCTATTTATGTCACGTGACATATTATGCTTCCGCCTGACTATATACAACCCTTTCTGAGAGCAAGTTTAGAGTGATTCTCTTGTTGCAATTTATTAAGTTTCCATCTAATACAATAACTTAAGTGATTATCCGTAGTATAATTACACATTATCTTCCTGAGACGGCCAATATACCCCTAAGCTCATCGACCTGTTGAATAACCCGTGGTCGTTTACATTCAGGGCTTCTTGGTTGTGTATTTGCAGAATAGTAGGGACTTCTCCATGTATTCTCAGCAATCATTCTTAGAATCACATCTACGGCTTTTGGTTTTGATATTTTCCACTGTCCTGCGGTTAGTGAATAACTGATTTCATACAGCAGATTATCGTTAGATGTTCCTCGATGTCCTAGAGATTCAAGCTTATTGCGAATGTTGTTTTGTTCTTTTAAAGAAAAAACAACATTAAGTATCTCTTCAGGATCACATCCTGCCAGTAACGAGTAGGCCTTCTCTTGATTCACTTTACCTGGGTTGTTGTTAGTTGTTTTCGTATAACAACCTCGGTTACGTTTTATCGACCACTTTTCTGGTCCTATATTCGGCCGCTTTTCCGACTGAATCGGTAATTTGTTCACAGTTTTTTCACCGACGGAAAGTGGTACCTCGAGCTCATTAATCAACTGATCTGCAGCTTTCTTCTGGTCATCTTCAGAGAGCATTCGATTTCTTCCCTTGCCCTTACGATCTGGTGTGCCTTCCAGTATCTGTTTTGCGGCCTCATAGGGAATAATCAGCTGAACACCAATAATCGCCTTATGGCCGTTTTTGGCGGTCTCATAAGCAGGCTCAGCAAGGCCCACGTCTATCAGCTCATGAAGGGCGGCACTGGCGCGCGTTTTCTTCAGGTTAAGGCGATATTCAATCTCAAACTGTGTGATCGATGCAAAGTAATCCCCCGACTGCTGGCCCAGTGGGAATAACTCTAATAAAAAGAGCATCTTCGCCTTGTCCGATATTGCCAGTTTCTGGACATAGCGAATAATGGGATGGGACAACTGTACATATGATTTGTTTGCCGCCATTTCCGCATAGTACGCAATGCTGTCTTTGACATAATCACGTGCGGTAATCGCACATTTACTGGGTCTTTTCCTTACTTCAGCCATAACGTCTCCTTTATTTCGCTTTTTTTTAGGCGAAACGAGTTGTTATGAATTGACACCCAGAAATATTTCGCTAGACTCGTACTTGTTGAGTGAGTTGAGTCTTTTCTGAGACGCCGATTCATTTATCGAGAGCCACGGCCGCCAGCCGTGGCTTTTGTTTTTTTACTAGCCTATTTCACGTTCTTCGTAAGCAATTTCTCCTTTTGTTGATTTGAGTGAGTATCTGTAACCGCGGTTACATTTGCCCAATATTCGCCTATCTTTTTGTTTTTATTGATGTTTTCCCCTTTTAATTAATGATTTAATTATAAGAAACAATTAAATCATTAATTAATTTTATTTTTTCGTTTATTTTTCAGTATGTTACGTGCTTTCTCGTATTTTGTAACCGCGGTTACAATCGCTTCTGTAAATCCAGTTCCTGATTAAGTTCGATGATAGGCATTTTGAGTGAGAACATACGCCAGGTGATTGCTGAACGGATTATCAACGATACCGTAATATTCAGGCTCTCAACCGCTTCACACCGTTGACCGGAATCGATGCTTTCCTGCGCATAGTTTTTTACAGTCAGTGTCGCCTTATCTAGCTCGTCTTTAACCCCACGATCGAGATAGGCGACATCCTTGCCATCATTGCCTGTGATCATATCTAGGTCGATAACCTGATCCTTCCAGGAGCGCTCACTGAGGAAATCAGTAATAGCCTCCTCAATCCAACGACTCTTCCCTTTCATGCCATAACCGTCCGCGATCACGCGCTTGAGTATTTCGTCCTTCATCCTGGACGGCATACGGTAGGTCGTAGCGATTTTTTTTTTGTGGGTCAATGATGACGCTGCCTGATGTCGGCTACCACCTCTACCGCGCCCTGTCACATCTGACTTCATTGTGTAATATCCTTCTCTATGTCCTTCAGCATTGCAGACCAGGCATTTTTTGTTTTCTTGTGTGAGGTCCAATCGACATCCGCAAAGCGTTCGTTAAACCGATCCTCCCCAAGGACACTGAGAATAATTTTCTTGACGACGGCTATATTGGTTGTCGATCCCAGTGCTATCTTAGTGACCGGCCGACCTCGCGTTTTTTTAGCGGGTGGGTTTGCGGTTTGCGTCGCTGGTTCGCCGATGGCTTGTTCCTTTTCTGCCATTAATTCCTTGGTGGTCGCCCCACTTTTCGCCAGGCCGACAAGATGTTCGCGCTGAGCAACGTCATCCACCCGTGAAATAATATAGGCGGCCTCCAGTGTAGATATACTGTCATTGGTCAGTGCGGCGATAACGTCACCGGGTGCACGAGCAATCGCCAGTATTTCTGTCGCATACTGGCGACTTTTACCCAACTTCTCTGCCAGGGCGGTGGCGCTCCACTTTTTGCTATGCTTTTGCTGATATTCTTTATCTAATCGCTGGATTGAGCTGATAAATTCCCAATTCTCCAGCGCATCACGTTGAAGATTCTCAATCATTTGGCGCAGGAATTTGGCGGAAGGATCGACGTTATGCGGTTCAATCTTTGCGAGCACCGTCGGTTTTTGTAAGTAAATGTGCGCAAGATAACGGCGTTCACCTTCTCCCACGATATACCGCGCAGCTGGTGCTGCTGCCGTCTGATAGACGTTGATCGCATGGATCAATCCCAACTGTTTTATGGTGGCTGCCAGCTCGATGATGCCTTTGAATGCCTTCGCCCTTTTGGGGTGATCGTCACTGAGTAAATCGATCTTTCTGGCTAAATGGTCTTGAATTGACTGGGGCGTAATACCGAGCTTGAACAATTTCATGCGGGGTTGTTCGGGATCAACGCTGATAATTTCAACAGGCAAATGCTTTGTTTGTATGACGACATTTTTTAGATCGGCATGAGAGCCAGCACCAGAAAAATCTTTATATTTTTTCGGTGCCGCCTTGGTGGTGGTATTCCCACCTCGACGTTTAGTGGTCATACACTCTCTCCTCGACATGCTGACATATAGCCTCGGCTTCCTGGCGGCATCGGTCACTGGGTGGTAGCTGCAACACGGGTTTGCCCCCGGGCATCACTGATTCGCGGTATCCCTGCCAGCTATGCATGACGGTTTCAAACATATAATGCGCTAATGTAGGGTCATTGCATAAGCTGTCATAGTAGGCCTTGTGTAGTGGCACATTTTCCGAGAATTTATTCGGCAGAATGCCGATCAGGTGGAGGGGATTTTCAGCCGGCCTTTGCTGATTGTGGACATTCCAAAAGGCTAGCATGCCATAAAGGCCTTCAACCGCCATTTCTTCCATCTCAGCTGGTATCAGGATATGGGTTGCGGCATAGAGCGCCGACGTTGTTAATGGGCCTTTTGACGGGCCAGTATCAATAATGACGGTATCAAAATCGGCTGTGAAGGACTCGTCGAGTAGGGTGGATGCGAAGATTTCGTGCACCTGGCTTAATATTTCATTCTTCTTCACACGTTCGACATCAAGCAAGCGGGTGGCTTCCGCGGGAATGATGTACAAGTTTTCGATATTGGTCGGATACTCCTGAAGTATGCCTTTGAAATAAAAATTGGCAGATGAGGATCGCCCATCCCAGTCGGTGTCTTCTTCAGGATTGAAATCGGGGTGTAGCGGGGGATGGATGATTTCTGGATCGTCGGGGTCGACTTCCATTTTTAAAAAACGGCGTGAGCAGTTGCACTGGGGATCCAGGTCAATCAACAGCGTACGCTTTCCTTTCATAGCACGATTGATAGCCAGCAGTACTGATATGGTCGTTTTCCCTTGGCCACCCTTGTTATTTGCCACAACGATAATTTTCACTTCACTTTCTCCCGCACATGATAATACACTTGTCATAGCCTTCTACATGGCTAGACATTCTTGTTGTCGTGTACTAGATTATAGCAAATTCCATATTTATCAAGCCTTAGTCAATTAGCGGAAATTATTTGACCTCCCGTTTCCCGTGTTGAGTGAGGAGTATGGTGTTACCGGACATGAAAAATAGGTTTTTGCATTTATGCAATGTGACAATTAATAGGGCTCCAACGAGCTGTATAACGCCCTTTGAACGGTATTTAATTGTCTTTTACCTATCTATGATATTTACTCCCGGGCAGCGCCCGAATGAATAACGTATAAGTGTGGTAATGGCATGCATTCAGAGATTAAACAGGAGGTTTTGTTTCAAGAGCCAATAATGCGTAAAGGCGCATTATTTGTATTAGAGCAGGGCGCCGATAAAACTCTGATTTCGCATTACTACAATTTTGCCATCCAGGGTCGTATCGATAGCGACTGTGTTGATTTTGTACAATCAGTTTTTAATCTCTGCGAAGAGGACCCGGAACAGATTACCGACATGGCCTCCTTGGAATTTCAATTTGGAAAGTCAAGAGCCACCATTATCAATCGTTGCAAATCACTCATTGATGCTGGATTGGTGTTAAAAGAATCTATAAAGCTGCCCAGGAAACACCCACAGACCCGGTTTACCATTCTTGCAGCAAAGAACATCTGCATTCCACAAACCAACCCTGACCGTGTGATCAACCTGCCGGTGCTGAGTAAATATGCGCACACGGTCAGCGCTGAGAGTCCTCATCTACCATCAGTGCCTGAGAATGAGTTTGCTCAATCTTTAGCATTGAGCAAAGCTATGAATATTACGGGTGACCTCTTTAAGCACCTTTCGATTAAAGGGGAGTGGTTCAGTATCTTTACGTTAGCCGCCGCCTTGCCAAGTGGAAAAACAGGAAAGCTGCTTGAATCGTCCTATACCTGTCCTATTGCTATTGGTAATGAAATTGTTCAATTAGAAGTGCGCCCAACGCAAGGCACCAAGGTTGCCAGCGTGCTGGATCTACGAATTCTGATAACGATCATTACCATCGTGTCAAAGCGGCTTATGCACGGTCATCCTGCCATGAACCCATTTGTCTTGGATTTTAACGAAATATGCGAAGTAATCGAGAATGCGTACAGAAATAAAAATAAACGATCTACGGACACAAAGAAAAAAGGGCGCAACACTAAAACAGGGAGCTTCAAACAATACATCCTTAGCGCACTAGAACGGTGGGAAAGCACAGGGTTTAAAATAATCAGTGCATCGAAGGGGTTTATTGATAAGTTTGATGGAAGAATTGAGCTTAAGCAGGCCTTCCGCCTTATTTATAAAACAAAAGTGTTGAGCTTTGTTGGATCAAAAGGGAAAACGCCAGGGAAAATTGCGATCTACCTGGACGATGAATTCTTAGCGCGTATTGCCGACAAGGACTCGCGATATGTGCTGACCCTGCATGATGATGTGCTGGCCGAGGGAAATCCCTTTGCGGTGAGATTCAATATCTGGTGCCGCCGAGCTGTGAAACATATTCACAAACCGCGTTCATGGTCAGTAAAACACCTCCATCGTGAAGTTGAACCTCTCCGAAAATTTAAGAGCTTTAATCCTGACCTTAAGGCTTTCTACCAATCGCATTTTGATGAAGCGAAAGGATATGCAAATTATCTTGGCTATAACTTCAAGGTCAACGAAGATTTAACGAGTTACCTTATCTGGGCTGACCCCGCTGACAGACTGGTTGGGACCAACAGCCATTTCGCCTACCTACAAAAAAAGACTAAACTCGTTAACGGTTAGGCGACTAAAAGATCTGTCAAAAAGGTCGTCGAAATGCCGCATTTCTGACATTTCTTTCCTTCCCACTCCATGGGTGTATGCAAGGACCTCGTCTACTAAATAACCATTTTCTGACGTGATGTTATTATCAGTGTTGATTGTGTCCCTAAATAATGAGATTAAGTTGCGATTTGCATTGATATTGGGATTATGGCGGAATTTCCCATAACCAGGCATATGACACAACTTTGTGTCAAAAACGCGGCATATTGACGACCCACAGATTAATATTTGATCAGTATCCTTCACTGCCGGATATTGGCAGTAAGATTTTCTCAATTACGGCATTTCGACGACCCTCTATATCGATAGACCAATAAGATCAGCGCATAAAAGGGGAGGGGTAGTTTTTCTCAAACATATGTTTAGCAAGATTGAATAAGATTTTCCGTTATTGGCGCGTATCTTTTTATTTTGACTTGTGCCAGAAATGAGGCATTTCGGTGACCTGTGGACAGTGTGGATAAGTTTAGAAATATAAGGCATTTCAACAACCCTGCTGCGGCATATCAACGACCCTAAGCGGCATAACAAAGCCTTTTAACGTTGTTTTGCGTACCTATTAAGGCATATCAATTACCCATAATGCTATTTCCTTTTATTAATCATAAGCTTGACACACCTCAAGTAGTTACACAGTAAACACCGCATGTATAATTATTATTGAAATACTGTGGATATGTGGATAACGCTTAGCAATATATCCTGAAGGCGATTCCTTGTGCTTATATTCTATGGTTTCGTGCGCCTTCGCTCTGCTGCGTTACCACACATACCCACAGTCAAATTAACAAGCAAATTTTTTCGTTTTATATTCAAGAAGTCCATCGTTATGGCAAATTTTTCTCAAAAAAAAACCCACCAAGAAAGAATTCTCGGTGGGTTTAAGAGATGTTATGCAACACGCTTCTGAACTAACGTATTCTGCAACATGTTAAACATGGCAGTGGCTAATTCATCAACATGTTTTATGCAGCCTGATACGGGAAAGAGATCAGCAACGGATTCAACATCAATCCCTAAGCCCATCACTTCAATTCCGCTAGACCAACAACGTCGAATAACATCTTTACAGATGTTTTCCTGATAAGGCTCACCATCGGTGACAATCAGAATAATTTTTCGCTCTTCTGATTGTTGGAGTACCTGATCTGCCGCCCACATTAACGCGGGAAGTAGTGGGGTACCACCGGAGGATCGTATTGCTGCATATCGAGCCGCTGTTTGGTTCACTTTTTCGTGAAATCCTGTCAAAGGTTCGACAGCGAAGCCATGACCTGGAAAAGCAGCAGCACCCAGTTGAATCCTGTGTACCTGTTCTAATCCTGTCATTGCTGCCAAAGTTGCCTTTTTGGCGATGTCCATTTGGTCAGTCCCCATCGATGAGGAGCGATCAAGCAAAATTTGGACAACGGTATTGATGGCATTAGTACGCTTCTTCTTCTCAAACAGACGTGGATCACCCATCATGGCCGGGATCAGCTGTTTTTGACTGATACGGTGACCATTACGCGTTTTCTTTGTCTGAGTACGACGTGAAGATTCAAGCAAGCCACGCAGTCTGGCTCTAAGTGCAATCGTAGCTCCTTTGATATCAGCGATGATAGCTTCAGGGTCACCAAGACCATGGTTTGGTTCTGACGCTAATCCCATACCTGCGCCAGCACCACCTTGTGCTTGAATAGCGTTCTCCGCTTCTTCCGAGAGTAAATCACCCAGCTGCTCGCCCACATCCTGGCCGAGCTCTTCTTCCGAAGATTTGAGCAATTCACCCAAGGCTTTAGCCATGTCAGTATCGGGTTGTTGACTGCCATCGTCTGGTTGTTGACCATCCTGAGCTTGGTCCTGATCAGGGGTTTCACCTTGATCTTGATCATCCTCAGTTTCTGGCGGCTTTTCTTTTGGCTCGTTGTCGTCTTTCTCATCATTAATGAGTTGAATGACTTCTGCCGCAAGACTTGCTGCATCATAGGTTGACTCCAACGTCGGTACTCGACCGAGAACAGATCCAATCCGCATCGCAAGGCCTTCAGAGACCTCCTCACGAAACAGGTTCTCTGCCACTTCAGCATACAAATCTAGAGCTGATTGGCCTAGAACTTCACTTCGTAGTCGGTATGTCACATACTTTTGAAGTTTTCCGACTAGACTGTCATCCGGGTGAGGTGGAGAATATATTTTCCCATCACTGACCAGTTTCGTCGTAAGCTTGTTTAATGTGGATCCGTAGCCTGGATACTCCCTGCTAAGCTCACGCTCAATGCGAATATCCTCAAAAAGACTGGTAATATTGTGATGAAGAGCAGATTGGCTGAGATGAGCAATATCCTGCGTATAACGGACATGGGCACATTCATGTTCGAGGTACCCAAATGCCAATGTCTCAACATCTGGATCCTCAAAAGGTAAGTCTGGCAAATAAACCGTTTTAAGATCAGTATGGGCTTGATTACCTCCCAATACGACTTTTGTATTAAGCTTCCTTCCAATAGCCTGTGCAACCAGCGGCAGTGAATTACGAATGCTATGCATTGAGTTTTTCATTTGACCTCCAAATTAATTATTAATTAAACCAGAGGCCGCCACTAGTAACGTGTGCAGGACGATGGGGATTTTGCTCCTGAGCATCAGAAGCCGGAATCGATTCATCGCAATCAGTCAGCAAATCCGACGCCTCAATTTCTTTTTCTTGCTCAAACGGTTCTGAAATATCCAGCACAGAAACATCACCCGATTGAACGGCTTTTGAGTATGTTTTCATGCTAGGTGTGTCAGCCAGGAAATGCAGCAGTCCGATAACAGCAGAAAGGTCCTTGCCAGCAATCGTTTCATTACTCGACAAGTTATTCATTACGGAACTGACCCTTTCCTTGATAGGTGTGATTTGTTGAGCAAAACCCAAACTATTGAGTTTTACAACAATATCCACCGATATCTTGTCTAGGGACCGAACTCTGCATTCTTTTTTTCCTTCCAGGAACTTCAGTCGTTCACGGGCCAGCTTATTAACGGCCTGATATGTCTGATCGACCCAACCTTTTGCGCTTTCAATAGCATCCCGATTTTCAGGAGCATCTTCATCATCTGAAAAGAAAGCAACATGCCGGACACTCAAGCCAAAATAGGTTTGAGCTTTGATTTCATCCAAGGAAGGCAATTTTGCGCGGATTGCTTTTTCATACTTTGGAAACTTACTGATGAGAGACTCCACTTTTTCGTGAAACTCTCCGAAGAGTTGTTCCGAATATGCTTCGAATTTACTGTGTTGAGCTTCTCGAAGTCGCAATACAGCATCCTTGTTGCTCTTGTCCGTAACATATCCACCCATGTGCGATTCACAAAACCGACGTAATTCACGATGAGTAACATCACGTAAACTCTTCAATTTTGTTAACGCACCCTTATCAATGAGCTTACTTCTGCCCATATCAGTAAACTCTTTGGGTGGAACGTCGCCGGGTTTGATACCCAGGTCTGTTGCCTCGATTTTCCCTTCGCCACTCCACAGTGACATTTTAAAGTGAACTTCGATGGCATTTTCCAGGTTCATTCCATCTATTTGTATCAACATGGTGTGCACTCCCAGTCGATTGTAAACGGCGCACACAATGCCCCGGTAGGAGCGGTTGTGCGCCCTTACAGGGTTAGTTATTGAATGTTAATACTCTTACGAGTAGTCACATTCGTGATAGATCAACTTAAGGTGTTGATTAACCTACTGGTCATATACGTGTATATGACATCAATTCTTTTAAATCCTTTTTTAATCCCCCTCAATGGAGGAAGCTTAAAAAAGGAGGGTACCCTGACAAATGTCGGGGTACCCAAAAGTTAAAACCAAAGACCCGCTGCGTTATCTGACGAAACTCTTATCTTCTGCATACATAGCTGCAGTCGAGAACCGATATCACGTAGTTCATCGATGCTGTACATAGACGATTCCAAGTAAGGATTGGATTTAGAGATGACCAGATCAACAGGGTTACCTTCATGGTCACCCACACTGATATTTTCTGGAAACCTTCTAATCAGAGCCATCAAAACCAGAATGGGTATTGGCCCATGGTCTGCAGTAATCACGCCACCGCCTCGACCATTTTGTGACAACCCACCATGATCGTTCACGCCGAAAACAAAACGAGCTCTGTTGTCGACAGTGACTGATAACGTGACACTGTCATCCAGTCGTTGGATATCAGCGCCTGGCACATCACCAAGATCTGTGACCATGTTGGAAATGAACGACGATAAATCATCAATGATGATTGGTGTCGATACATCCCAATACAGCCCCACCTTGAGATCGTCAGAAGTATTTAGGACTTCTAAACGACCCCTTGTGTTGACCTTTGCCTGACCGACTTCCTCATAGCCTTCCTGGATTTTCTTCCCAAGACGGCGAACGAGTTCTTCTGCCGGTGATGACCTGCAACGCTCCATCGGCACCTCAGAAAGCCGGGCGTTTGCATCCGTCTTTCCAAACCGAATCATCAGTGTTCCATCAGAGCTAACACCAACCGCCCAGTCTTTCGTTCCACCGGAATCGGAGGCTTTACGCAAAAGTCGGTAGATAGTTGTATCACTCATCCGGATCACCCAGGCGACCATTGATTACTTTGGTCAAAGCAAGGTGCCACTCGGGATGACCAGTCGTAGCGTTGAGTAGTACACGATCCAATGCCAGACGCATCGGAGCACCACCGTTGGCCTCAGCTCCTCGATAGGCCCATGTCTTTTTTCCCCAGGCGATCAATAGCCTGGTAGACATGGTGATTGGTAAGGCATTAGCTGCTTCGCTAATACCCATATGCATGGCCCGAATGTCATTAGCAACATCTACCATGACGTTTCGGATCGTCTCATCCAGTTGAGGACAAATTTTGGCAAGAATTGAGCGCTCAACAGCTTCTTCGGGGTATTCTGCGAAGAGTTTGTTGGTGAAGCGTTCAACTAATGCCAAATCCTGCTGAGATGAACCATACAGTCCATTAGGGTCACCCATCATGGCCGTATTGCCATTACCGACAATGAAAAAGCCGGGACTGGGTTCAATCAAATCCCGACCACCTGTCCGCATGGTGTAAGGCTGACCTTCAAACACTTCATACATCGGAGTAAGAGCGCCATTATCCACTCTGTCCAGTTCACTGAGAACCAAGCAGCCGGGATAACCTAATACACCCATGGCCATTGGGAGTAAGCCATAATGCGTAAGGGTGTTGCCATTGACCAAATCGCGATCCGATTCAATTTCTAAGAAATCAAATTCACGACTCATGGTTTTTTCATAGTAGGGAATATTCAACGCAGCACAGAAGTTCCGCATGGCAGATGATTTGCCGGTGCCGGTATACCCTGAGATAAATGTATGTTCGGGGAAATCAGTCATTTCGCCTGTTTCCTCGCCATTCGTCCACAGAATGCACAGATCTAGCAGCATGCCCTTTGGCCAGACCCAATTAGGATCAAGCTTCGGGGTGTATGGATTTGGCTCATAACCCTCAATCGTTAGGTGATCAGGGAAGCCAGGTCCGAACGCTTCTTTGTACGTGAACATTTTCTTTTTAAGTTTCAGCGACATTGTGTGTCTCCATTTAGTGTTTAAAAGGGAAGACACTCCCTTGCGGAGTGTTTCCCGCAAGGGTTAGTCAGAGTAGCGTTGGATAAGCGTATTGACCTGATAGTTAGGTGTATCAGGTTCCAATCCAAGATGTTCACACAGCCGAGGTGCCTTAATATGCAGAATTTGATATTGCAGAAATTCTGGATCAAGACCGATTGCTGTGCAAACTGCTTGAAAACTGGTTGGGTAAAGGTAGAGATCTTTTTCGCTGACTATGGGTGTAGCCACCCATAACAACGTATCCTCAATTTGTTCTCTTGAGGCGCGACCGTCTTCCAATAACGACAATTTGCTCATCAAGGCGGAATCACAGAACTCAGTAGCGTTATGTAATGTCCATTGCTGTTCGCTTGAACCGTAAAGATCATTATGTGCTTCTTCTAAAGCAGATCTCGCGGCGCGTCTAACAGCAACATATTCGCCTTTTCCTTTTGACTTTGTCTGAGCTAATGCCATAAGTCACCTCCGTAAACCGCAGGGGGAATTTCCCCGCAGCGCGAGGAGTTATCCCCGCCTGGGATGATTGATGGTTAAGCTATTTTTAAAAGTTGCACATGTTGATCAGGGATGATCAGGCCTTCCGTATCACCATGAGCACAAAGCCCACTAAAATCACACATATCGCAGGGTGTATTAAATGCAACACGCGGTGATTTAGGAAATCGTCCACGGTGAATATCCTCAGCCAGCCATTCACATTTTTGTCGGAATTCGACAATTTCTTCATGTGTACGGATACGACTGACGATCGGCGGATCGATTCTTGATGACGCTTTGCGCTTGAGAAAATCAAAAAATCCCAATTGCTCGGCTTTTGGAATGCCTAATCGCTTAGCATGAGCGGCGATCAACAACTGATAAACTGTTAATTGATCAGATAGGACTGTGTAGGTATCCGAATGGGAGGTTGCAGCAGTTTTAATATCAACCACTGAGAGTATCCCTTCTGGCGTATACACAACCACATCAATAACTCCGTCTAGTAGTACCCGAGTACCAAAGGTACACCTAAGCTTCAAGTCAAGCAGTGGCTTACCGTTAATATCGATAACCACCTGATAACCTGTTTTTTCCCACGCCCCAGGAAACTGTGACATGAGATCCTTCCCCATCTTTGTAAAGATTGCCGGAGTCTGTGTGGATGAATAGGAGAGTTCATTTTCATCTCTCGCTTTTTTCCACAGTTTCTCAAAACTATCTACCGGATCGGGAAGAGACTTACCTAATGACAGGGCCATTAGGTAATCCCTGACTGAGACATCAATAGCCTTGCCAAATTCCAGATTGGCAGCCGTAGTTGTCGTTGTAACTTTTAGAATACTTCTATACCAGTGTAACCGCCGACAATTATCTGCATTGGTTATCTGGCTCGCTGAAAGTCTTCTTAGATTCATACACTCTTCCTCATAGTTAACAACCAAACAAGAGAGAGTGCCCCTCGGAAGGGAGGCAAGCTCCCTGTTTAGGGGTTATTAGTTACTGAGTGGAAGCGAGAGCTACCGGTGGTTGCATTAGCCAATGCAACGCATGTTCACGGGCGATTTCAATAGAAACCTCCATGGACTCCCAATACAAGTATGAACGCGATTCTCTAAAGATGAGAATCTTTTCATTACTGTTCTGGACCGGCCAGATTTCGACTGAAGTTCCTGTTATTGGCATCTCGATATTACGTTCTTGCGTATTATCGATGAGACGACCTTTCAGGTGTTCAGCTATCTGGTGCACAATCTTGGCATTTATGCTTGATTGCTCTGGTGCCTTTGCCTCGTATGAGCGATGTGCATGTGCGCGTTTTTCTGTTAAAGCTAAACGTGACAAGTTTTCCATTTTGCACTCCTCAGTATCGTCGAACGCTATTCCCATAGCGATTGACATTGACAGGCTGACAGAATTGGTCAGCGACAAGTAATAAGATCACGAATGATCTTATTGGGAATCTTTTTTCTGTACTCGTTAAACAAACACACAAAAAAGATGACGCTATCAAAAGATAGCGTCACAAGTGGGTGATCTAAACTATGTGGCTTTGCGTAATTCGCGAACCTGTTTGTTCAGATCCATCATGGCAGTTTGAGCATCTGCCACCGTTTTCATGGATGGAATGTCTACACTCAGACTATTCGCCAAATTTTCGACTTGGCGGCGCAGTGCCGGTGGGACATCATCTTGGATTGGCTCATCGGGAGAGGCTTCTGAGACATCCAACTCTGTGGTTGGAATTGCTTCAGTTTTTTTCTCATTCGATGAGGTGGATTGGAAAGAAGGTGCTGATTTGAGCGCCGCAGGTGCTGGTAAATCCTTTTGTGAAGACACCGTAGTGGTGTCCAAAGACTCAACGTTATTACCTTGAGCGGTAATATCTGTGTTTTCGTCCTCATCGAAGATTTCACCACCAAAGCCCAGAGAAGCAATCAGCCGCTGAAAGGCCGCCGTTTCAAGAACTTCCAGGTCCTTATACTGTTCAATTGGCTTTGAAGCATGCCGATTGCTGATAAGGTCACCGTTTGGGCCATACAAACTGCAAGTACAAATCATGACCGACAGGTCTTCTGCAATGGGTAACCCAAGTTCTTCTGGCCGTTTACCAATCGATATTGCTTCCCGCACCAATGAAAGCCGGGCAGGTTGCATGGACAGTAAATCAGCCATCTTGCTTTCGACCCGATAATTTTCCTCGGGCGGAAACTTATTCAAGAACTCAGGAATACGCCCTGACAGTCTTGCATACTGACTGACAGAACCGTTCTCATTGAAGATAGTGACGACGTTTGTATTATCGTCAGCCATCATAGACCGTCCTGGCCAAAACCCCAGTCATCGTCGTCACCAGCTGCTGCCGGTTCTGCAGACTGCTGTTGGTTTACTGGGGGTTGTGATTGCGAAGTGCCGGATCCTTCCTTTTTCTCTGCAAACTCAAACGTGTCCACCAAAACATAGGTCGAGATACGATCAGCGCCCCCATTTTTATCGGCATATTTTTCGATGCGGGTAGGTCCATCAACATATACTTTCTTGCCCCCAATTACATAAGGAGCAATACTTTCAGCCCGCTTTCCGTACATCTTACAATTAAACCATTCCGTGTGTTTTTCATTTTGACCATTGCGCCGAATGGTTTCATTCGATGCAACGGAAAATTTCAACGCAGGAGTGCCTGAAGGGGTGTAGCCCAATGGCTCAACTCGACCAAGATTACCGAGGATTTGCTGTCTGTTCATCTAACTTCTCCTTTTCAATTACCCAGGTTTGATACAAGGCTGAACCTACTTTATGTGAATCGCCGAGAGATTCTCGAACCCTCACTTTTTGAATTTCACCTTGAATAATCGTGATGGGATCACAGAGCGTGACGCCTGAATCAAGCATCGCAGTCGCCAGTGATAAGCCTTTAATACGACGTACTTTCCCATCAATTTCCAAGACATCCAGGACAAAAGCATCTTCATCCGTAGGTCCTGCATAGACTAATATGCCCGTAACGCTTGCTTGGTCAGAGTTTTGCTCATCACATGGCAAGTGCTCTCCGGGCAACTTAGGTTTGCGCTTTCGACGTGGTTTAGCTTTTAACGTCTCGACTTCACTTAACAGAGTTTCGTTTTCCTGCCGCAGCTCAGAAATTTCTTGGTTCAATTGCAGTTTCTCTGCCTCAAGTTTTTGTTGCTGCTTAGGTAATAAGACTCCATCAATTTGTACGTACACTTTTTTCAAACCCTCAAGCATTAAGGTTTTAATCCTCTCGTCACTCAATCGACTCCATGAAACAGCCAAGTCCGTATATTCCATACGGCGAGGCTTTTTCAATGCATTACGTTCAGTTGCATTTTTGAGGATTAAGTAACACTTACAGGGAGTATCATGAAAAAACTGTAGCTCCATACGTGCATCGCGGTAATGTTGTGCCACGATACGTTGCGATGCAACCAATTCACCCATCACAATTCCTCCTGGGTTCGCACACCCATAGATATAAAGAAGTACTTGTGTGCGAATCAAGTACTTAGTATCCCGACAGCGCACTGAAGGGATAAGTGATAGTCTGGCAAATGGCCAGAAGCATTTCGTCTCGATACGTGATCGAAACAAAAAATAATTTTCAGATTTACGTTAACTTTTGTGAATCGCACTTCGATTAACAAATGCGATTTAAAAAAGGGACACCCATAAGGGTGTCCAAAAGGAGAGCTATTTATTATCCACAAGAACCTATGTATCCACAGGATACGCAGCGATCACAACCATCAACTTTCATCAATGAATATGTGGAACAGTCTGGGCAAAGAGAGCCAGGCCGTACTTCTGCAGCTCCAACGGAACGTAGTCGTGGTTTGCCCTGCAAGGTTTCTTCTAACCGAACATCTTCAACTGCGTCTTGAAAATGTGGATTATCCAGAATACCCATGGCTTCGATGGGATATCCCTCATCGTCCAGAATGCCTAGCATCGCGTGCCGATGAATCATTAGTTTGGCAATGTAAGCTACTGTAGAAGGATAGGTTGTCTGCTTGCGTTTACCCGGTATGAAAGCCATGAAATGCCCCATAGGTTCCGAGTAGTTGGCGAGCTTTCGAAGTTTCAATCCAATCCAGGCAGGATCGATTACGCGCATGTCAAATGACAAGGCCTTACACAATCCATCAAAGATGCGAGGATATTCACCTGACAACCACACCGAGTAAGGCCTACGTTCACCATTTGGCAACACCAGCTCTTTGAGTCCCATTAGGAAATCATCACCGGTGGCGCCATTCAGGATGTCGACAGTCCATGATAAGGTGCCGTTGGTACCCGCTTTCGGTTCCTTCTCGCTCATCAAGGCATCCATTACCGGGCAATTGCTCAGGTCATCAAATGCCCCCAGTTCCTCACAGCGATACCGCACCAGTTGAGCAAACCCCGATACAGTGCTAGGCACATATCGACGCTCACCTTCGGGAGGCATTTGCAGTTCAAAACCGTCATCACCTTTTGCCCTGGCCAGTGCATCCAGTTTGTGTTTCAACCATGCTCGGTCTCTGGAGTACATGTCAAAGCTTAAGGTTTTCGCCAGTGCGCCCAATCCCCGCGGCTGTTCTGTCCCATTGACCCATACTTCAAACGGATATGCTTCACCGTTTTGGATATGGCCAACAAAGATCGAGAACTTGGTCCCCTCTGGGTGTTTTACGTCATAGCACCAGGCAGGGTTACCATTGGGAAAGTCAGGGCGCTTCGGAAAACGCAAGGACTTCATCGTGGGCTCTGGAACCGAATCCAAACGAAGTCGACGATCAGGATCTGAATCATCAATATCGCAAGGCGACTCACTGGTCTTGCCGTTGTCGGTGTTCGACACGGAAAGTACAGAACCTGTGATGTCATTCGGCCGATAGGTTGCTAATCCTTTGCCGCCAGTACGCCAGGTCTCCATATAAAGGTTCTTGAAATCCTCAAACGGATAGTCTTCTGGCACATTCACGGTTTTGGAGATAGCAGAGTCAATGAACGGCTGTACAGCAGCGACCATTTTTTGATGATCAATAGCCGAGATGTCCATGGCACTAACAAAGGCTTCTGGTAGATTTTCAGCGATCGTGGCAGGGTCTCCGCTTACATTAAGTACATGTTTATAGAGGCGAAATGCGTGATCTTCTACCTGATATACCTTTTGTGAACCATCCGGCATGCGTTTTTTCCTGTCATAAAACCAGGAAAATGCCGGCTCGATACCATTGCTGGCGTTGTCCGCGTAGACCAGTGAAATTGTACCGGTAGGCGCAATGGACACCAGATGAGAGTTGCGGATGCCGTGTTCATAAATCGCAGCTTGTAAATCAGCAGGTAACCTTTTGATAAAGGGCGACTGACAATATTGCTCACGATCAAACAATGGAAAAGCACCACGTTCCTTGGCAAGTTCAACAGAAGCCCAGTAAGCCGAAGTACAAAGTAACTCGGCTATACGAGAAGCCAGGCCACGTCCTGAAACAGTATCATAACGATGACCTAACATGATCAAAGCATCACCTAGACCGAGAAAGCCCAGACCAATACGTCGTTTGCTTTGCGCCTCCTGCTGTTGTTTTTCCAACGGCCAGACTGTGCCATCCAGAACATTATCTAGCATACGAACACCGATCCCTGCTGCTTTTGCAAAACCGTCCCAATCAAAGTCGGCTTCCGCCGTAAAAGGGTCAGTCACAAATCGCGTCAGGTTGATGCTACCCAGATCACAACATCCATAGGCAGGCAAGGGTTGCTCCGCGCAAGGATTACAAGCTTCAATCGTTTCACAGTAACTGAGGTTGTTTTCCTTGTTAACTGTGTCAATAAGAAAGAAACCAGGTTCAGCATGGTCGTAGGTCGATTGCATGATTTGATTCATCAAATCTACCGCTTTTACTGTGCGATAAACCCACATGCCATCTTTGCGCTGAAAAGCACCGTTCTCGATTTGTTCTGGAGATGGTTGCGCCTTATGCACAAGCTGGAAATCAGTATCAAACTTGATTGCAGTCATAAACTCATCCGTGGCTGCAACAGAGATATTGAAATTCCTTAAGACGCCTTCTTCATCCTTGGCATGGATAAATTCTTCTATGTCAGGATGATCAACACGGAGAATACCCATTTGAGCGCCGCGTCGTGAACCGGCTGACTCAATTGTCTCACATGATTTGTCAAAAACATGCATGTAAGACACAGGACCACTTGCCAAAGCTTTCTTGCTTTTAACCAGTGAACCTCGAGGCCGTATACGCGAAAACCCATATCCTTCACCTCCACCTAAGCTCATGGTAACGGAGGCTTCGCGTAATGCTTCGTAGATGCCGGGATAGCCATCTTCATCAACACCAACAAGACAGTCACCAACTGGTTCAACAAAACAATTGATCCAGGTAGCATTAATATCTGTGCCGGCACATGAACTAATTCTGCCGGCCATCACTAGTCCGTCTTGCAAGGTTCTTTGGAACACGGTTTTCCATTTCTTCGGGTTTTTCTCAACGGCGGCGATACCCGAAGCAATACGGGCTTGGTTCTCACCGATCGTTGATTCAGTACCCTTGAAATACTTCTCTATTCCTGTATCAACAGAAATAGCTTGTGGTTCCAATCTATTCATTGGACACCTCCTTTTTTAACAATAAAAATAAAAATGAGGTATCCATTACTGCTCCGTACGGAGTAATAGATACCCCGGTACGGAGCAGGGCAGTCACACCAATGACTATAGCCAGTGACAGACCCTGTTATTTAATGTGGCGGGTTGGCCACGTATGCGCTCATAACTGAGTGCATAGAAATGTCGTTGCTCTTTACGATGTCCTCTGCTGATTTAGAGAACATTGGAAAAAGGGTCAGGGAAAAGAAAGGGCACCATATGGTGCCCTTGAGTGGGTTGCTGTTTTTTAATATCAATAACTCAAGTGTTGATATTTTTTAGCAATAAACGTTTTGTTGTTCATGATCAGGGAATCAGCCACCTTTGATATCAAGCGCTGTTTGGGTTCAGCTTTAAGCTCACCCATCATCGGAGTGATGAGTTCCATAGCATGTTCGAGATTGTCCAATCCATTATAGGTATGAGTCATCCCGTGTCCCCATGCAATCGTAATTTGATCGCTAAACCATTTAACTAGCTCAGGTTGTGGAAATCGAATAACGACTTTTTGAGGGGTAACTTCATCAAAGTGTATTTCTTTAGCGAGTGCAGACATGGTGTTTTCCTTTTTTTAACGTATAAAAAACCCCCGGCGGAGGCTCTCTATAACAACCCGTCATCGGGGTGCTGTAGAGAGACCCCGACAGGGGAGGGCAAAGCCCGGAGAACACATGACTCCCACGATGGGAACAATAATGTTCCCAGGCGGGATGGTTAAATCTCACAACCACGGAATAACGCATTCAGAAGAATCCGCTATTCAATAATGTTGTGAGTTTGGATAGGTCGCTTAAGCGCGACGGGCTGCTCGTGACAAAACACGAGGATTAAATTTTTCGCAAGACAAGCGTAGAGAGCGTCTTCAATGCCCTTGTAATAAAGGTATTGAAGACGCTTTCCACAAAATTACAGAGTAATTTGAGAAAGCATCCGATCAGACATATGAAATGTCAGATCTATCATCAGCGTCAGTAAACACCAGAAGGTGATGTTAACGATGATGCCTCAGTTAAGAAGATGGACATAAAGGGTGCTAGACCTTTGGATATACTCACAAGCAGCTACTTTGTGAGAACCCTAAACCGCAGTCTAGGGTTAAGGGACAAATCATCATAAAGATGATTAAACGTCATTTTGAACTTGAAAGTTCATGGCTGACGTGGCCTTTTCAAAGATGTCGTAACATCTAGGAAAAAATGGGTTGATGCCTGAAAGTGTGGAAGCAGCAGCCGTTGTCGGCGCTTTTTCAGGACATACGAATCCTGTCGCAAGGGGATTTTTCTTTGAAAATCCTCACCAGAAGCAGTGCCTGGCTTGCCAATATTAAATAGTCGCGCCGGGCCTCCCCGCTGGAATTCGACCCGTATACGGGGTGCGCTATGAGTTCCAGTAGTTAAAAAATATCATCTCTCCAATATAAGTCAACCTCTATTTCACGCTCATCCCTGAGGAGAACCGGGTACAATCCTTCATCACGCATGATAAAATAGCATATCTTATTGATTATGTTAGTATTAACAGGAAATTATAGTATTGGGCGTCCGTGGTTTTAGTGACTACTGGACAGTTACAGTACAATCAATAACTGTTGTTTTGCCACAAACCCTTTTCGGGCTTGTTCCCATCAGAAGCGGATTAATCACCATGGTTGATGTTGTACTGAAAACGCCAGATGCTGCTAATCATCAGCCCCAGATTCTAGTGATTGATGATGATCGCACCTTCCTATCAATTGTGAATAAGGCCTTGTCACTGGCCGGCTACCATGTCACCACGGCGAGTACGGGCGAAGAGGCTGTTACTCTTTATCAGCATCAGGTTTTTGATTTGGCGCTGCTGGATATCGAGTTGCCCGACATCTCCGGCATTGAATTAGCCGACAGACTAGAGCAACTGCCCCTTGTGTACATCACCCAGCATGAAGATAAAGATACCGTTAGCGCAGCGATTGGTCGAAGTGAGGATGGTTCTTTGGTGGTGTGGTACCTGGTCAAACCCATCAGTGTTGAAAAAATCCCTCCCCTTGTTCAGGCCGCCTTGGGCATCGCCAAAAGCATGCAAACAAGACAATCGGTGCTTGAATCCGTCATGCAAGCCATGGAGGGTGAGCGCCATCAGTTTGCATCCGATATACATGATTCGGTAGGACAGATGCTAACGCAAGTACGTCTTGAAATATGTAACATTCACGGGGAACTCACTGCACGTCACATTAAGGATATGGCGGATCGTGTCAATGTTGTTGATGACATGGTTGACTCAATACAAAAAGCCATTGGTGTTGTCATTGATAAACTCGATCCTGATATTTTCGACGCCTTTGGATTTGAGGGAACGATTCGCAATCTTGTGGAGAATACGCGAAGGGCCAACCCTGATCAGATTTATTCGCTAAAAGTATCGGGGAGCCTGGACGATATCAACAAACTGGTGATGATCAATATCTTCCGCGTTCTCCAAGTCTGCATCGATAACATCACTAAACACGCAGAGGCGAACAATATTGCGATCTCCTTAGTTCGGGTGTCACGGGATCCTTTTGATATCGTCAAACTGGATATTACGGATGATGGTATTGGTTTTGATATGCAGTCCTATATTCCTGGTAAGGGCGTGAAAGGCATGCGTAAACGCATCTTAGCCCTTGGTGGACGGTTTATTTTGAAAAGTGAAATAGGTCAGGGGACAGTGTTATCTATTTCCATTCCCTTACTAATAGGGGACATATAATCTACCCAGGTTTGGTATATTATTAGTAATAACTCCATAACTCCGAAATTCGGTTGTCTGTGTGTTTGTTGAAGTGTTTTGGTTCCATATCAGGAATCTGCTTCCTATTTTTACAACCAACAATACAATGTCTCTTCCCGTACGCCCGTTTCAGGGAGTTTGTTAAAAAAAACGGCCTGTTTTCTGCTGTTTAAGGCCTGTTTGAGCCGTTGTTTTTTCCCCGCTTGAGTTCCATAGTAGGTATTTTGGGTTTCCCCGAGGAACTTTTTACTCACCCTTGGCGCAGAACCCTCAGATTATCGGATTTCGATAAAAAGGATACACGATAGTGAATATGTTTTCGACGCTGCCTGGTGATGTCACCTTGGTTGATCCTATATGTTTATACTGGAATAAAAATGGAGATCCATACAACCCTGGATACCTAACCGATATACCCAACTGCGTACATCTTGTCACACTACGACCTTGACCCTTTAACTAACGCAATAGGCATCTACATGATTCGCTCTACCATTCTCACGACTATTTTAATCTTAATCGTTACTGTACTCGGCGGCTGCAACCAGGATGCCAATAAACCGCCTCAGAAATTAGAGTCAAAAACCTATGATCTCTCTGAAGAACATGAAGAGGCCTACTTGCAGGCGGAAGCCGCAGCAAAACCTAAGCCCCCTCGGTCGTTCATTGTCCCGACAGCTGATCAGTTACTGGAAAAAGCACAGGGTCAATTATTTGGGAAACCATTTAATCCTGATAAAGCCTCCTTCGAAAAAGGGGTGCTCACTATCCGACAAGGGAAGGAATTCTTCGCCGATCTGGAGTTGAAAATTTTCACCAGCATAGACGGTTCTCTGGATAATAAGACAATTACGGTTGAACGCAATAATCGATTTTCTAATCCACATATTCACGCAGGTCAGATGAAAGAGGGGGCGCGGGCACCCGCCTATAAGGTATTTTTATCGGAGTACGACATGCTACTGCAGTTTGGTGTTGAAAAGGATTTCAAGATTCCATTGACCATCAGTTTGCAGTTGCCTGATAGGGATAACAGTTATTTAGTTGGGCGTATTGATGTCGCAACCTCGGGACTAGTAGCAAAAGATGGCGTAATTGATTTGACGCATGATGATTTGGCGACAATCAAATATGTCGGCCAGCGTTATCTCAGTGAATTAGTCAAGGATGATGATATTTCCTTCATCACCGATCGCGGTATCATTATGGAACACCATAGCGATGAACCTAGTCATATCCAGTTTGCACAATATGCTCCCATCTATAGTATCAACGGTGGTCCTAGAACGCTTTCCAAACTTATGTTGACCAAGGGTGATGAGGGTTGGGTAGTATCGAAGTTGTTAGAGAATAACCAGTCATTTGCAGCCCACCCTGTGAATAAAGACGCATATTTGCGTTTCCCAGCCGGGGCGGCATTGCCACTAGCCGCGGATATGGCGGAGGATCTTCTAAGAAAGATGGCCCCGGATGAATTGCTGAATATGGGTATGCAAAATATAACTTGCTCAGAAGTGAGTGGTGCTTTTGCAGCGCAGTGCGAAGTGACGTATTTGGTTTATGATGAACTTGAAAATGTACGCTGTAAGGGACTTACCTATTTATATCGTAAGGTGCATGATGCAATGGTGTATGGTAAAACACTGCCGAATGATCAAATGGTTGATCGTAAATCTGGCCAGATTAAGGATAGAGACGAGGATTGGCCGGGGAGCTGTTAGGGTAAGCCCTATGGATTAGGATTAAAACGGATGGAACGAAGTAAAACGTACATGAGACTTTATAAGATCGTATTTTTTAAGCGATTTTGCATCCTTACAAGTTATTTTTCGCTATTCTTGATATATCCCTCGCTTGGAATAATCGGGGGTAGCTTTACTAACGAAAAAGATGACATTATTCACTATCCGTTTTTGTCACTATAATTAGCGCTGTGCGTATATGTATTTATCAGAAGTGTTTATTGGGTCGTAGACGGCTGCAGACTAGCTGCTCATTAAACGTAACGCAGATCAAGAAGGGCCGTAATTATTGCCGACAATAGTGTTGAAGTAGTCAGGCAGTGCGCAGGGGATCGCTTCTATCCCCATCCTTTTGAGGTCTAAAAACGGGTCAGATATAACCACTGTATTTCATAAATTAACACCAATTTTATGCTACGTGGAAGTCAGTGGCGAAATAGTATTTAGCGGTGTCCCCTAAACGGCGACTTGTACCATATCGATATCGGCCGGTAGTCTTAAGGAGAATCTAGTGCCTTTCCCAATATTGCTTTCTACTTCGATTTCACCATGCATCATTTCTGAGAATCGTTTTGTAATTGCCAATCCGAGACCTGTTCCCCCGTAAACCTGAGATGTCGTATCCTCCGCTTGAACAAAAGCATCAAATACCAGTTTTTGTGCTTCCTTCTTAATACCAATACCCGTGTCCTTTACTTCGAAGATACAAATCTTATGATTGTTTGTGAATTCATGTTTTAGAATCAAAGAAACGTCGCCTTCCTGCGTAAATTTGCAGGCATTACTTAACAAATTTAGCAATATCTGCTTAAGTCTCATCTCATCGACATTGAGTGATTTTATGTCAGTCGATATTACACAATGTAAAGTGTTATTATTGGTGTCGGCAAGGGGTTTAATGGTAGCACAGACATTCCTTACCAATTCTTGAATGTCAACGATTTCGAAATTAATAGGCATATTGCCAGACTCAATCTTTGATAAGTCAAGCACATCATTTATTAACGATAGTAAATGGTAAGCTGCCCCTTTGATATGGTTTAAATCTTTTCCATATTGTGTGTTGCCTTCCAACATAACATCTTCTTCAAGGAGTTCGCTGTAGCCAATTATCGCGTTCAATGGTGTGCGAATTTCATGACTCATGTTCGCCAGAAACCGACTTTTTACATCGTTCGCGTGTTGTGCGGAATCCCTATCAATCGCAATGGTTTCAGCTATTTCTTCAGTTTCCTTCTTTTTCTTCTCTACATATCTGTTGCGAATGAATAATACGAGCGATATCAGTAATAAAATTGTCACCGCCACAAATAAAGAAGTCATTATTTCTAAGTTCTTTTCCGTTTTGGCCGCTAGTTGACGTGCTTTTTTTGACTTTAAGTTAGGGTCAAGATTGGCCGCTGGCGTCAGAAAGGAAACATGCAGTTGTTCTTCACCATATCTATTAACAACACCCTGTCCTTCGTCACCTATTAGATAGTCATAAAATATCTGTGCAAGTTTTTCATTGGCACCTTTAACTTTTTTGCTGTTTACAATAGTTACGCTGTAAATATTTCTTAACGAAATATCGCCCCTAAAGATGGGGGAAATTTCATCGCCATATACATCCCGATTAACAATATAGGTACCATAATCCATTATGGTATAGGCGCCCATTTGTGCAGCTTGTAGTAAATTACTGGCTCCACTGACCCCTGTATTTTCGTAACCCACCCAGGTTGGATCAATCCCTGCCGTCGTCCATAGTTCTTTCATGACGGCAAAAACACCCGAACGAGAAGAAGGCACTAAAAATGGCGCCTCTTCTGCCGCAATTATTTTCAGAGCAGCAATGATGTCTGTGGCCTTTGTTAGTTCTGGTAACTCTCCGGGAGGACCAAATAAAACAAATTCGCTATATACAAATTGCGCGCGATCACGGCCGTAGCCCTGGTCAACAAAACGTTTTTCACCCGGCGGGTGGTGAGATATAACAATGTCGCTTTTCCCTTCGCGTGCGTGTTTGAGCACTTCAAGTGCACCTGCATGGGTGAGTACGATTTTTATATCAGGATGGCGGCGGGTAAAATCCTTTATCAGAGCCGTCATAACACCAGAATCGAGTAATGAATTCGTTGCTGCAACACGAAGCGTTTTTTGGGTTGAGACATCTGCTGCTACACTTTGTACCGTAAGCAAGGCGATGAAAATCGGCACGAAAAGCCGCATCACATTGCGGTACCGGGCAATGAGGTGATGAAATAGCGGTCGATATAAGTTCATTAAAACGCGTAACTCGCTGGTGTTTGCAGGATTTATTGTTTGTAACTCGCTGACCTGTCACCAATTTTTATCGGCTACTACGTTCAAAAGTTTAGAATTTGATCAAGAAACGTCCAGATGATCGCTAAGCTGCTGTAGCAGATACACAATAACCTGTTGATTATTCGGTAATATTAAGGATGTGTGTACTGCCGTGATCCTGGAGCCAGCATTCGCAGTGAAGGATTCTAGCGGTGAAATCTGACAGGCTTATTACCGCCGGTACGGATACTTTTGGGGTATAAGTGAATGATTCTCGGTCAGCAACATTTACCAAAGGTGGTAAGCATCATTCAGACCACCGATAATTAATCGGAGTGATAATAAAACGATCGTCACCTGAAATAGTATGAGAAACACTTTCTCGGATATTTTGCCGAGTATTTTCTTCGACATGTATGAGCCCGCAAATGAGGCGATCGCCATTAAAACAACTAATAATAAATAGGGCCCAAGGGTGAAACCTAGCATCACAAAAGCAATAATCTTTGTTGAATGTACAGCCACCTGACACGCAGACTTGGTCGCTACCAATTGTTCTTTATCCAGTCCCCGATTTAGATAGAAAGGGGACATAAAGACGCCAGTATTACCGATAAATAAACCAACGGCGCTGGTGAATGCCCCAATAAAGGGCCACTCGCCAGGTATCTTTGGCAATTTGATGTTAAGTTTCGGATAGAGCAAACACCCCAAGATGAAACACCCTAACACTATTTTGAATATTTCTTCCGTCACATGCATGACAAATTGAGAGCCAATTGCAGCACCGATGATCGCGCCCAGACCAAATTGAATGGATATCCGCTTGTCAATATTAGGGATGCTAACCGCGGCTCGTGTGAGGTGTTGCACTAACTGGTTGATGCCATGAACCGGAATGAGCACGGCAAAAGGCAAAAAATCAGCCATGATTAACAGTAGAACAAGGCCCCCTCCCATTCCCACCACGCCAGTTAGCATGGCAGTAAAAAAGGTCACTACCGGTATTACGAGTAACGCGTGATCCATTATGCTAACGCAGTTGTGGCGTTAATCCTCCCACTGACCGCCGTTTTCTTATGAATCATATTGCCATCGTATTGGACATCCTCAGGTACGCCAAGTCGCTCTCGAACGTGATCGGCATGCGCCTTTTGTGCATTGCGCCGCTTCATATCATCCGGGTTAGCCGTCTTCATGATGAGGTCTTTGCGCGTATTATTAATTATTGAAAAGGCATCAATCTCATCTTCTCTGAAGGTTAGGTTGTCATTTGTGACACGATCATAGCCTAATATCTCTAATTCATCGCCTGCGACGCTTTCAAAAATATGAATATCCTTTTTCGTCGATTGATCAATCCATTTCAGGGTGTTGCTCGTGTCAATGGGTTTCGCAATATTTTCCCACAGGGAACTGGATGCCGCCGCAATTTTTGCCGATTTGTTTTCAAAATATTTCAACATGTCGGGCGTGTACGGCTGGCCAAGGAATTCCGCAGTATTTTCGCAGACAGCTTCAGGTTCATCCAACAGGTCCTCATATCTGACACTAAAGAATCTTTCAGGCGCAAGCCTCTTTTGCAGTGCTAGCGCAGCTCGCTGTGTGCGAGCCCATTCGTGCGCAATAAAATAATGATGCTTATCTCCCGCCACAGCCTTTGTAAAGCTAAGAGCAATATCACGACCATCACGGTACATATAGATGTATTTAATGTTCTTGCCCCAATGGCTCTCAAAGCTTTTAGCATACGATATATAATTCGGACATTTGCTCATCCAGTCTTTAGCGCCTTTGACTTGCATAGCAGCGGTAATATTTATCGCATCAAAGATGGCGATAATATTCCGTTCACTACAGAGATTAAATATCTCAAATCGATCAAGGATGACACTATCCCACTTTGCCGGATTAAGTTCGACGCATCGACACATATCATCAATAAATTGCATAAAATTAGCGTCAATATTCAAGTCTGGATAATAGGGAACCAATGGCGTGAAATACTCCAGCTCATGTGTGCTCTGGGGAGCAGAGAAGCCGGGCAACTGGTCGATCATTACACGTAGTAAATTGGTCCCGCTTCGGCGAGTACCGATCATCTGATATGGCATTACTTATATCCTAATACTAATGTTTTAAAGTTGGTGGTTGTTTGTGAAAAATAACGCGCGAGGATTCGCCGGAATTTTTCTTTACTTCACCAATGATACTGGGGGGGTTGAAGCCTAGATGTACTAAGTCGGTTATTATTTGTGAAACTGCACTTGGGTGAACAGAAAATAACAATCCGCCATTGGTCTGTGGGTCGGTAAAGACAAGTTTATCATCAGGGCTCCATTCCCCGCCCTTGAATTCCATTTTGTTACTATAGGCCTGCAAATTCCGATAAGCGCCCGTCGGCACAAATCCTTCATGGATAAAATGATGGACATTACTCAGTACAGGGACAGCTTGGGCATTGATGTGCATGCAAACGTTGGCGCCATCGGCCATTTCAACCAGGTGGCCTGCCAGACCAAACCCCGTGATATCCGTCATAGAATGGACCTTGTCCTGTTGCCCAAGCGAGTGACCTGCCGTGTTGACTTCGGTGATGGCTTCTAAGAAATCAGGATGGTCTTCTACGTCGGCCATGCCGAGTTTAATACCCGTAGACACCACGCCAATACCTAACGCTTTGGTCATCAATAAAATATCACCCGGCCTGGCACTCGAATTCGCTTTAATGCGCTTTGGATGTATTTTACCTATTACGGCCAATCCATAGATCGGCTGGGGATTGTCAATGCTGTGACCACCGGAAATAGGAATGCCGGCTTCGTGACAGATATCCACGCCACCTTTCATGATCTGTTGCATGTACTCCATCGGTAGCAGGTTCGTCGGCATACCCACAATGGCATTCGCCATGATCGGTTCGCCACCCATGGCATAGACATCGCTCAGGGCATTGGCCGCAGCTATGCGACCATAGGTATAAGGGTCATCGACCATTGGGGTAAAGAAATCATTGGTGAACACCAGGGCCAGGTCATCAGAGATTTGGTAAACAGCGGCGTCATCCTTATGGACAATGCCGATAAGAAGTTGTTCATGACCGAGATGGTGCGGTACATCTTTTAGCATTTGGTGCAATGCTGCTGGCTCTATCTTACAGCCACACCCTCCACCCGTTGACAGATCGGTCAAATTGATTGCAGGGGCAGGCTCAGGTATTGACTCAGTGGAAAAGAATTCGACTTTTTCCGGAATAATCTGATTTTTATATTGCGGGACAATCTCAGCAGAATCGGGTGACAGCTCAGTGTTGATTGTTGCGTGGTTACTTCCATGATTCACTTTCGGTGCTTTTATTCCCATGCAAATGTACCTCCTTACATCAGTGGGTTTATTATTTCTCGTCAACCTCCGTGTATTTACTCGTTGTTATGTATTATTGTTTTTGCTAACAACCCAGAGAAATAGCTGTATAAATAATACACGGTAAAGCTAAAAACTCTAGTAAATGTGTATGGTATTTATTCACTAAAACCCTGCTTATAGTTACTGAAATGAATAATGGATAAAAATAACGGCCGTTATATCTACCGTGTAGATAATAAATACAATCATAATTACGCCGTCAGAATTAAAAAGGATGGTGGTCATGTCACGCAGAAAACGTTTTCTGACAGTGCATACGGTGGCAAAGAGCAGGCCTTGATTGCAGCACTAAGATTCAGAGATCATGAAGCTGAACGAGTGGGGGTTGCTTTACTCACCGGCAATCAACGTAACCCGCAAAGCATCAATGCAAGGAATACATCTGGCGTGATTGGGGTGTGTTTAAATACCGAGAACAAGAAAGGCATCATTAAACCTTTCTGGGTTGCCAATTATCGGGTGGGACCTGATGATTGCAGGAAAACACAGCGGGTCAGTTTCTCTATTGATGCCCATGGTTATGAAACTGCCTTTCACCTTGCGGTAAAGGCTCGATACAAAGGTATCGGTAAACCGGTTCCCCGCGGTTTACGGCCGCCGTGAATGACAACGAAATATTTAGCGTATGGAATTTAGCGCTTGCGCCCACTGCACCACGCCTGCTGCTGAGCCACTAACGTCAGGCGGGCAGTGTTCAGTAACCTGCCCCCCGCTGCCTTGAGGGATTCCGCTGGGGCCATGGGCATGCGTCATTCGGGGCTGATGCCCCTCGTTGGCTTTCCCCTATGTCATACCCGATCGCCGGCGTGAAAGTCTGGTCGGGGCACCGGACGCGGTTCACAAACCCCCTGTAACTGTTATCTGCAGACCAACACTTTCCGGCCTATTCCTTGACCCTGCGCGTGCCTACTATGGCATAGGGGGAGGGTGTGGGCGATTTTCCTATAAGTAACCATTTAGTGAGGTTTGTGTTGACAGAAGTTGGGGATCCCTTATATATTGGAAAACGTTCCCTTTTATCCTATATATAGAATTTGGATTGTTGATGGAATGCCTGAATAAGAGGAGAATATTGGGCTTATATGCATTCAGTTAAAAAGGCTATAGCTCAGTAAATGGCACCACGAAATTACGTCCGTTCTCTGGTTGAGTCCGGAGAAGATAAAGCAGCTGTTTTGAAACCGAGCCAGTTCAAGGATCTTTTGGTCATTGCGGGGGAGGGTAGGAACGGAGTCAGAAACCGGTCGATCATTTGGCACAGTTTCGCCAGCGGATTGCGCGTATCTGAAATCGCTAAATTGAAAGTGAAGGATGTGGTCAGCAAGTCCGGACAGATAAATGAAATAGGGCGTCTACCTGGTGCCAGCGCCAAGGGTGGCAAAAGTCGTTTGTTTATTCAGCTGGAGCCAGCCCAACGTGAAGCAATTATTGCTTACATTGAGTACAGGAAGGACAGGGGGCTACGTAGTTCAAAGAAAAAGGAGTACCGAGGCCTGCAAGGTGATTCGCCGTTTTATTTGTCTCGTGGTGCTGCTGGATTTCAGATGTCGCGTAAAGAATATGAGAGAACAAACGGTAAGATCGAAGAGTACGAAGTGTGTAGCAGCTTACAGCAGCTAATTTCTGCATTAATCAAACGGATTGGTGCCAAAGGGGGGAGTAGTCATTCAGGGCGGCGTACGTTAAGCACACGGCTTCATAATAGGGGTGTTGATGATAAGTTGATTCAAATCCTGCTTGGGCATGCAGAGGTGAATATGACCATGTCGTATGTTGAGCCAGATGTTGCAAAGATTAAGAAAGGCTTTAAAACATTATTTGCAGGGTTGTGACAATGATTGAATCACAACGTAAATATGAAGAACTGATGATCAATTTTCAGAACAAATTAGTCGAGGCACGACAACTCAATCGGGATGCACATCTCGATTTGCTGAAAGAAATGCAAAGTGCGTTAAATCGTGAGTTTGATGATTTGGGTATTTCGACAGAGGAATTCTAATGAGTGTAGTAATTGCAGAAGGACCGATGCAACTTGGTGGGCATGAGGCAACTTCTAATGTGCCCGATAGGTACCAGGGTGCCTGCAAGCTGATAGACAACAGTGAAGATAAGGTGATGACTGTTCTACCAAATAAAGATGAGGCCTTTAGTGCAGCGAGTTATGCAATTACACCAGATGGTGGGTATTGCAGTGTTGTGGTTGAAGCTGCACGTGAAAGCGAAATAACTCACCCTGGTTGGCAGGAGTGAGCATTCAATTGTTAGGGGCGATTCATTATGGAGTTCACAATTTTGGAAAGTTGAAAGATGCGGTCGGAGGCATTGTAGATATGAGTAGTGCGGATACTATGACCAATGAAGAGGTGTCTGATTTCTTATCGATTCCATTACTGGCTGTGGGTCAGGTTGTACTGGATGGAAAGTTGCGATTGATCTCTATCAATTCATTTGATCGTAGTGAGGTCGAGTCCTTAAAGGAATCTGATCCTGTTTATCTCAAGTCGCTAAACTAAGGGTTATGGCATGACTAAGAAAATAATAATGAAATGGTCTAAATCTACCCAGTGTCCACTATTTATGTTAAGAGATCTGAGCTACCGTCAGAAGCGCCCGCTAGCATTACGCTAACTATCGAATATTAATTGGAAAATAGGATTAGAGAGATGTGTTCTATAAAAGATATTCAAAATTTATCTAAAGATGCTGGTTCTGCAGCGCTTGCAAATTCAGACCACAAATTTATTTTGGATGAAGGATTTGTTTACGCTAACGATGAGTTAATCGAAGTCTTAAATAAAGGTCGGATGTCTAATTCAGATAGTAAGAAGACATAGGATAACTGGTAGGTTGTGTTTTTCTGTTTATATTTCTCCACATCGTCAACCCAGCGATAAGGGGTAATTTGCTTGCTAAGGCCCACGCCAAATATTTACCTGGGTATAAAGAAGTTCATGAACAATGGTTGGTGGAATTTAGAGAGAAAATAAAGCTACTAACTAATATTTGGAAAAGATTGGCAGGGAATACTCTTTATGAATAAAAACGAAAAAAGATTATTTAATTTCGGGTTTTACGGAATATTCATCATGGGGTCAATATTAACGATCATAATATTGGTTATGGATTTGCCAAGGGAGCTTGGGTTAATCATCCCTTTTATTATATTGCCGGTCGGGGCTTTGTTAATGAGACACTCTGTTCGAATATTACCAGGCCCTTGCTCTGGTCCTTAATGAAAGACAAACGATAACAGAAGACTATGTGGCCTAAATACCAAGAAGAGCACCACCTTAAAGTGAAACCGAGAATTCTGAAGCGCTTTCAAAATGCAGTAAAGTACAACGGTGGGCGTTTTATAGGAAATCCTATCGTTGTTTCGAATGATGCGACGTGGGTTGATGTAGGCTTCCCTAAAGGAAGTAATCCGCGTGCATTTAACCTTGCCACTGCCAGTATGGATCAACCATATTTTTAATTGGAAAAGTCATGGATTCAACGGTAAGTATTAGTGCATTAGAAAACAATGAGTGTGCAGCTCTCTCTAAATATAGTGAGATTAAATTGTGCTGGGAAGAAGGAGAAAAAAATAAATATTCAGGTATCTGGGAACCTAATACAAGTGAAGGTCGCAAGCGTATTGCCTATTCCTGGAATGATCTGATGGTAGAGAATTTATCACTGGGACTATCTAGAAAAGCATGGGTTGAAGGCCGTTAAACCACATAGGGAAAGGATGGATATGTTGAAGAAATATTTATCAGGTGAGAAATTTGCCATTATATGGCTCATAATATTTCCACTATATGTGGCTGTGGTAGCATTTTTATCTAGTGATTTAATCATCTCATATATGAATACAAAGAACCCTGATTCTAATACCTTTGTTTATGTGTACTTATTAATTTCCTGGTTGTTTGGTGCGTATTCATTAATGGGTTACAGCAGTGAGAAAGGTTATTACAAACGTGTAAGACAATGGTTTGTTACCCCATTAGTATCGTTTTATTTTCTTATGGTATTGGCGTTATTTATTAATAGTCCTGAAAAGGTAGATTTAGCAAGGGTTACCGCACTACTTATTCTAAGTGCCTTTTTTGCTTCTATGTTTGGCGCATGGTCAAGACATAAAATCACGACTGTTTAGTTGGGAAAATAGATTGGAGAAGACTGCTGATAACAGCACACAGATAAGGTACTCGTATGTCGATTGTAAATAAAATAAATCATCTAGATCTCGGTGATTGGGGAATTCCGCTTGCTTGTATTGCTGCTGTAGGTGGTGTCGCAATGATCATAGGGCAGTCGCTTAAAGCTGAACAAGATATGGAAACTGTCGTTACGACCTCGCCAGCAGGGTTGTCTATATCGGCAAGATTTATTGAAGCAACATTTAATTCTTCAACAGAAATTATCACTGATGAGGGAGCGTATTTAGTTAATGGTGTATTTCAGCTATCAAAAGGAAACCCATTGATCATAGAAGATAGAAAGAGTGGCGACAGATATTTATGTGACAAACAGAAAGATGCTTGCCGCCATCTGGCTAACTAAAGGTACTTAGTCATTTAATTGAAAAGAATGATTAACGATATATGGCAATCTCTATGCTATTAATATGCGTCGGTTTTATGGGCTACCGTCTTAGTTATTACTACGGGGCTGGTAGCGCAATTAAAACAGCTCCTCTATGGAAAATATGGGACTGGTCTGAAAAAGATACTCGTAAGCACACATATTGGATAAGAGAAATAGTGTATTTATTGGATTTACATAAATAAATGGACAAGAACTATACATCATTATTTAACTTCCTGACGAAAAAAACAGCTGGTCATCTATATTTGTTAGCGCTGCTGTTTTTAGTGATGGGATTGATTGTGTTAAATCTCCCCTCACCCGAGAGTTGGATTGCAATATATTTCCTCGTGCCAGGTTTAGCTTTTATACCATTGGCTCATTTACTTCATAAGATAGTCGATCTAGATAAAGACTAGTTAATTTATTGGAAAGTTTAAAAGGTGTGGATCATGGGTAAGGAAGAGGGTGTGTTACGAGACAAAGTTAATGTGTGGTGGAGCACTTTGGCATCAAATTATTCAGAGAAAAGAGACCCCTTTATTGAATTTCACTATCGATCCATCCATATGGGAATTCAAGTGCTGGTGGCTGCAGGAGAAAAGGTTTGTAATAAAAGGGTTACAGAGGTATTAACCGAGCCCTCAATTATTCAGTCACTTATTGGTGAGTCAAAAAATGATGAAACCCCGGAGAGTGTTGGCGTGCGGCATTACCTTGACCTTAATCAGTCTCACCGACTCAAGATGCTCGCATCTTTAATACCTGTGTTAATGAACCCTGAAACACCTGAAATTGGTGATTACGTTTAAGGTGATAGGAAAATGTTAGAAATATGGCATGGGTACTAAAAAGTAATATTTATCCAGCTCACTTAGAGGCTGGTAATTTGTATTCCCATAATTGGAAAGGGAAGAATCAGGTGGGACGTTTTATTCGTTGTTTAGTATGCGACCTTGAAAGCAATACAAGAAATCGAAACGGTGATGCTAAGTTTGTCAAAAAGCATCGGAGATGTGGGTTAACAGTTAAATAGGAAAGGCTAGGTTACTTAGAATGGCAAGAGCGAATGACATATTATCTTTGGCAAGATGGGCCTTGAAGGGTGACAGGGAGCAAGCTCTACTTGCCTGCAAGGCGATAATTTCAAATGAAAAGCCTGAGTCATCTCTTCGAAGGTCATTGAGAAGGCTTTTAGAGCAACCGTCATCCTCTGGCATAATTCAGACTGACGAACTTCCTCCAGCCATCAAGAACCTTGTGCTTCAAATTGCTCCAAAACTACCTCTATCGGATGTCATGCTCCCGAAGGTTGTAATGTTTGAGCTTGAGCAGTTCATCAAAGAACGTGAGCATGTCGAAGCGTTTAAATATGCGGGGTTGACGGCACCTCATCGCATTCTACTATCAGGCCCTCCTGGCAACGGCAAAACAGCTCTGGCCGGTGCGATAGCATCTACCCTGGATTTACCCTTCTTTGTGCTGGATTACAGCAAATCAGTGGGTAGTCATTTGGGTGAGACAGGAGGAAACCTGGCAAAGGTCTTCCGTAGCCTTAGTACGACTCCATGTGTGCTGTTTATAGACGAAATGGAAGCCGTCCTGACTGAACGCAATGGCGGGAAAGATGATGTAGGTGAAATGGCCCGCGTAGTGAGTTCACTTCTTCTGGAGATCGACCGTCTACCTGATGAGGTGGTACTGATTGGGGCAACCAACCATTCAGAAATGCTGGATCGCGCTGTGGTGCGTCGATTTGAGCATCACTGGGAACTCCCTGCCCCATCCAGCAATTCACTCGATGTGTGGCTAGAACGGTTTGCTGTACGTCATCCAACAATTCCGGTTCAGGAACATAAGGCTGACTTGCTCTCTGACAAGGATGGATGGTCATTCTCAGACATTGAGCGTAGCACCCTGGCGTGGTGTCGCCGCTGGGTGGTAGATAACATATCTGCTGCCGCTAAATTACAGCGAGCTGTAGGTTAATCAGGATCGAGGAAAAGACGGTGACTGATAAAAACAAGCAATTAATAACAAAGTATTCGATATTATTCATAATACTTGCTGTGCCTGTTTCATTAATAACGAATCAGACAGATGAGATTAGTTTTTTAGTATGGGTAATTTCTTGTGCTATCGGGGGCTTGTTAATTATTTATGGTGCTTTCTACGGTGTGGGGGTCAGCAGATCGATTAAGCAGAGAGTCGTGGCATTGATATGCTCAACATTAGCAGTTCTAGCAGCATATTATTTACAGCCAATTGAAACGACCCCTGTATGGAGTTTAATGTTTATATGGATAGTTATTCCGCTAGCATTTATTTCAAGCCTATTCTCTGCGCCGGAAAGAACGTCAAAACTATTACCCAAAAGATGGGTAGATGTCCTTAATGGTTAGATTGGTTACCAGAAAAATTATTTGATAGGAATTGAGTTTAAGGGAAATATTATGGAGTCAGAATTAGTTTACTTAGGGCTTGCATTTCTATTTGTGTTGGTTGGTGCAATAAGGGGTAAAAGGAGACCTCTTGCACTAATCACATTAACGCTCACAGGGTTAGCCATAGTTGTGGGCGCAAACGTAAATGCATCTGATGACAGTGTGCTATTAGTGGTGAGTATGTTAAGTACATCGATGTTGCTCGCAAGCATATATTTTTTATTTTTAGGAGTGGATATCTGGAAGGACCATTTTCGCCAGATTAATACTAAGCATCAATAATATTTGGTTGGAAAAGAGATTGAAAGCTATGGACAAAATTATTGAATCTAAGCATTTCTATTGTGAAATATGTCGGGCTTTAGTCCTAAAGATAGTGTTTGCTCCAAGATGTTGGACTGAAACTGAGTTAAACGATGTAGCGATTTCAGCAGAGACTGATCAAGAATCTGGTGATCATGAAGTATGGGTGATTGGCGACACAATGGACTTGTCTGATGAAGATGCTGAACACCCAAGCTGGAAAAGAAAACCCTTCTCAAAGAAGCTGGAGTATATTAGACCTAGTGACTTTAATAAGCGTATTGTTAATGCTGAAGAGAGTCATTGTAAATAGGAAAAGATGGCTGACGAAGCGAACATTGATGGGCTTAAAGCAGGTGTAGCAGGCGAGCCTGATAACAATCCCTATAAAACAGGAACAGAAGAGTATGATTCCAGGAAAGCCGGTTATAGATCAGGGGTCTGCGCCGGGGAGGAATACATTCCTTCTGATGCGATCAGTGTTTGGAATGAATAAATATAAAGATGGTAAAGATGCTCCTAATGTTAAGCAGCTTAGCGAATAAGCTTTAAAGCTCCTAGCATTTGAGTCTTGTAGACAACCCCTATACTTTGTTGATGAAGAAGGTTCACCCTACGTCATTGAAGCTGTTCTGCTTAAAGATGACACACTAAAGCTTGAATATTCCATGAATCGACGAGGATTTGGCGCGCATCTGTATGATGATAGCCTAGAAACCATTGGTATTCATCGAAAGGGGCTCTCTGGCTTGGATGGTGATGGTGAACAATTTAGTATCTGTTGGTCTTTACCAAAACAACGCCAATATATTTAAGTAAGAATTTAGGATATTTATCTTCGTTGGGTAAAGTTGAGAACCTAACGAATGGCATGGGAACTAAAAAGTAATATTTATCCAGCACACTTAGAGGTTGATAATTTATTTTCTCATAACTGGAAAGGGCGGCAGCAAGTAGGGTGTTTCATCCGCTGCCTAGTCTGCGACGTAGAAAGCAATACGAGGAATCGCAACGGTGATGCTAAATTTGTGAAAAAACATCGAAGATGTGGATTAACAGTTCAATAGGAAAACTCCGATGAATGAGAAAAGCGGGGTTATCCCCGAAGTAGAATTAGCTAAAATTAAACATGAAGCTAATATTGACTCACTTCATTTGCGTGAACACGCGGATAGTGTTGCTGGTGATAGACCCAGTGACATGATTTACGAATTGGTTACGCTCGTTACACACAATGACGTAGCTGATCTTCTGGAGCGTCTTGCGAAGTGGAAAGATATGTCTGCCGATGACTTTCGTCTTCATTGTGGAGAGATGGGCTCGAACGAGATTCGTTCTGTGAGAGCTGTCCTGAATGCTGTTGTAGCAAATGTTGGCGACTAGTAGATTATCGATGAAGAGATGATGACTGAAACCGCTATCGAAGATATTAAACAAGCAGAAAATTGTCAGCTGCTCATATTTTCTGAAACTAGTGTTGTAACAGGGTCAGTTAATCGATGTGGAATACTATGAAAAAGCTTATTCTTTTTATCATTTCCCTTTACGCACTCCCACTTTGTTCCTACGCTGATGCCAAATCTGTCTTATATGATACAGTGAGGATTGGACATATCCCCTCCAGAGGTGAAATCTTCAAAGGGGCCCCGTACATTGCGCTCGAAGCGAACGTGCTTTCACAGCATAAAAATGCCGATATTCATCATTTTTTCACAGCGTTAAAAAACATTGCCGATGAAGGTGTCACGGACAATGCGACGCAATTTCATCAGCCGGTGGTGTTTCTAGAGGTCGTCTACCAGGGCGAGCGCGTCAGGCTATCGTACTCAGGCGCGTCAACGTTGGCGAAGTTCAAGGTGTATGAAGATGTATGGAAACTATTGCACAGCGAGATGTATCACTACCTGACAAAAGATATAAAGCCTACGGCGCCAATGGGTCAATTTAGGCGGGCCAACTAATGCACTTGCCCGTCTATGTCGATAATCACTACGGTAAAGACGGCCCTGATACTCTGTGCTTGTTAGCGGCTGACGATGTTGAGCGGTTGTGGCAATGGGTAGATCCCTCAAAATCCACGTATCTTCCCCCGGGCAGTGTTCGTGCACCGCGTTGTTTTGTTTTTGGCGAAACGGCGGAGGGATTTTTCTTTAAGGCCGGGCGTACCCGCATGAACGTCGACCCCCGGCGTTATCTGTATTTCCACGAAGGCCAACACCGGACACGGTGGTTGTTGGACGCAGGCCTGCCCATGATTCCTCTGGGTATCAATCCTCTTAGCCTCACGGGCCTTGATCACCTGGGAGTGGATTACCAGTGTGCCCGGCCCGGCGTGGTGCTCGATCTCCCCGTGACCCTGGCCGACATCCTGGCGCTGTACGACGCGGCTGAACAGCGTGACCTGTTACTGCACCACTAGGTCCAGTCGTTCTCACTAGCTCAGTAATGTGCATCCCAGCCTGAGCAACCCGATTTCCTTTCCTATCGTCGCTTTGGTTCCACCAATATTCCAATGAAACCGCATAAAGCCTCGATATTTGTGGATTTATTTGGTTAATCGGGGCAACATTGGAATTTGGCCACAATTAAGAGTAAATATGGCAAGAAGAAGGCCCGTAAAGCGTCTAATTGAGGAGTATGAGTCCGGGAAGGGCAAGGCTCAGGTCGTAGACAAGCCTGGCCAGTTGAACCACATCCTGTTTGTGGCTTCACGAGGCCCTTTAGGTCGTCGAAATGTCGGGATTATGCTCATGCTGTTTTGTTCTGGAATGCGGATTAATGAGACTGCCCAGCTCAAGGTCAAAGATGTGTACTACCCCGATGGTCATTTGAAAACGACTTTCATTATTCCGGGTACGTACACAAAAACGGGGAAACCAAGACCGGCTTATATCAAAGTAAAGCAGCACCGTGAGTCGCTGGGATTGTGGAAACAGCAAAGACTTGATGAGAGCGCGATGTGCTCAACAGATGGCTCTTATGGTGGCCTAGACGGTGACAGCCCCTTGTTTCTTTCCAAGAAGGGTGCATGGCGAAGTTTTTCTTTTTCACCAAAAGCTTATAAGACAAAAGAAGGCATCAAAACAACCATGGTGTGCGCATCAGTTGAGAACCTGGTGAGAGATTTAATTAAAAGCGCAGGAATTCAAGGTGGATCGAGCCACAGCGGCAGGAGATCCATAGCGACGATCATGGATAGAAAAGGATTTGATCTTAAGCTTATTCAGAAGATATTGGGGCACGAGGACGAAGAGATGTCACTTGAGTACATCGACCCAGATATGAAGAGCATAGATAATGCATACAAGTCAATTTGGGGCGGACTTCGTTTACCCAAGTTCATCACGAATAAGAAATAATGAAAATTTACAAATTTATAAATAAGCAGGCCCGTAAAGAATTTCGAGACTTACCAGATCGTGTAAAGAAACGTTTTGCGAATGATTTAAATGCCATCAGTCAGGGCAAAAAACCCTTTTCAAAATTTAAACACATTTCAGAAAGCGTGGGCCCAGGGGCTATGGAGCTGATAGAGAATGGACGCCCTGCCTACCGAACAATTTATGTGGCTAAGTTTGATGATGCAATATATGTTCTTCACTCATTCACAAAGACAACCAATGGTGTAGATCGTAAGGCTATGGCAACTGCAAAACGGCGTTACAAAGCGATGGTGGCAGAAAGAAAATAGTGCATATCAGTACTTGTATAAATATATCAGGACATATATACTTATATCATTGTTGATATACTTAGGCGGAAAAGATAAATGGCTTCAATTACTTACGAAAACATATTCGAATCTATTGCTGCTTCACCAGAAGAAGCGTCTGAATTACAGACGCGCTCGGATTTGATGATTGTGATTCGAGACATTATTGATGATAACAGTTGGACTCAAAATGAAGCCGCACAAAAACTTGGCTTAACCCAACCACGCGTAAGTGACCTCAAGAATGGCAAAATTGAAAAGTTTTCTATCGATCTGTTAATGACATGTTTATTTCGAGTTGGGTATAGATTCAAACCATCTTATGAAAATCACATGCTATCTATGGATGTTCAGATTGCTAGCTAGTTTATTTAGTAGGAATAAATGGGAAAAGAAGTAAAATATGGAATCTGGTAAAAAACCATTGCGAGATATACTGTCTGATCCAGATGGCTGGCCAGGCATGGTTTATTTTCTACAAGGTGGGAGTGGAGAGCCGATTAAAATAGGCTACGTTAATGAATCATCCGATAAGCAATTAAGTAAGCGAGTATCAACCCTTCAAACAGGAAACCCTGATCGTTTGTCAGATATCTATCGTATCGATCCTGCCTACATGCCCCTAGAAAAAGCGATTCACAAATTACTATCGCCGTGGCGAGTCAGAGAGAATGGGGAATGGTTCGAGTATTCAGCGGCAACAGCTTTAATTAATACACTGCAACATTCTTGGGCTGATACGTTATTCCAGGATCAGATAGAGAGGATTCCCGCCGACTTTAACGAGTCTTTAACTATGTCTCTCTCCATGCATTACACAAAGCTAATAGATAATCTTATAACAGCACCCGAGCTACCATTGCTAGGGTGGTTATTATTGCAGGAAGAGCGTGACGATATCGTAGGGGATCTTGCAGAAGATGCAAAAAGGAAACCTGAAATATATTTAGATATAAGAAACCTAGAAGGATATGCGAGTGTAGTGCCAGAAATTACCTGGCCAGCACTGGCAAAGGCATATTTCGAGTGTTATTCGGACATTAAAGATCTTGTTGAATATCAATAAACACTAAAAGAACTACCTTGGGAATACCGTAAAGGATCACGGTATTCCCTATAACGGTCAGACATTGGAATAAAACGATGAATAAGATAGAGAGAATAATTGTGCGAATTTGGGGCCATTCCAATGATGTTTTTGGTCTCTTAATAATCCCTACTATTATATTCACGCTTATGATTGCGGGTCTCGTTTTATTTCTCCCAGAGAAAAAATTGTTCTTTTTTGGCGTGTGGTATATGGCGGGTATCGTTCAAGTCATTGGTGTGTTGACTGCACTACGCATACGCACCAGACAAACTAAATAGTTAGTTGGAATAAATCGAGATATTAATGCCTGACAATAACAACAACAAAAATGACTAGGTGGAAATGAATATGGTTAAGAAAAATTACAATAACAATCAATTGCGTAATGCATATTTTACAGCAGGAATTATTGTAGCTTTGATGTTGTATTGGTCATGGGGCGGTGATGACGATATATCATTGGTTATTAATATCATGTGTATTATTGCCTTACCTGTTTACTTATTGATTGGTGCCTCTTTACTGAATAAAAAGTCGTCAACAGAAACATTGGAATAATTAGAGATGAAGAAACTACCACTATATAGGATATGGAATAACCTGATTATCTTTCTCGCTTCAATGCGAGTCGATGGCGAAAGTTTGTCAGAAAGTGAATATAAAAAAGAACTTGCAAATGCAATACGAAAACAAATAAAAATAGAACGGATAAAGGCAATATTTGGCGTACCTTTATCGGGATTAGGAACATGGTACTTTTGGATATACTCAGAGCCACTCATTAACTATCAGCAATCTGTTGAATACCTAAGCAACGACCTACTATCTGGAATTATTCTTATTCCAGCCCTACTTATAATGATTACGCTACCGTTAGCCCTACTAGGCTATTCTGCATTTGCAATCTCTTGGTTTGGAAAGAGAATTAACGTATTTGTATGATTGGAATAATTGGGAATTACTATGATTAAAAAGAAGTGCGGAACCATTGCTGAATTTCAGCGCAATCAAGTAATCGAAGAGAAAAAGAGGAAGCGATCAAGTAGCGTCGTACTCATAGCTGTTTGGTGCCTAGCATTGATGTCGTTCATAGGTGCAATGAAGGCTTACGATATTTTTCTTGGGTAATAGTGTAATTTAGGTTAATTGGAATAAACCGGACATGAACAAAATAATAGACTACTTAACATTCGTGCCAAGGCTTTCTTTTATATACCAGGTGGCGACTATTTCAATAGGTCTACTATTTGGTCTTTCTGCAAGTATTTTTTTCTATTTAGCTTACGATGTTGAAATTGAACCGCTAGCGTTATGGAGTATCAAATCTATCGGCACTGCTTATGGGATCTGTTCATTGACGAACATGTATCGCGTGTGGCGTGAGAGCAAATCAATATAGGAATAAATGGAGGTTGGTATGGAATCAATAATATTACAGGTAATTCTTATTATTACGACGGTATGCTGTGGTATTGGATGGCTAGTAAGTCATCTCAAAGTGGCAAAACTTAGCTCGGTAGTTGAATCTGTACGAAACGGCAGTTCTTTAGATGAAGCGATGGAAGATTACGGCGTGTCAAGAGATTCACAGGGTAGGTTACAGTTACTTGGTAAGTCTAAAAAACTGATTAATGCCTGATTGGAATAAATATAGGAATAAATGAATATGACAAAGGAAACAAACTTACCAGGTGGCATGTCTTATATGGCTTCAGAACTTGCTATGCAAGAGATAAACACTGGTCATAGGCATAAGATATGTCTTATCGATACGGGCTTGAGCTATATTGACTACGTTAAGAGATATGGTGGCTCTCTAGTCTCTTTTGATAAAGAGAGAATAGTAATAACAGAGCCCAATAAGGACTGAAATGCCTAAACTATTTGATAGGAATAAATATATGAACGATAACAAAGGTGACTTTAAGACGGCAGAAAAGCCGACATTAATTGACCGTAAAGGAAGACCAGTATCTGTAGACCTTTTCGATAGTAGAAAAAGGGGTTGGAGTCTTCCGATATTCGCAGAAAGTGGAGCTGGTCAATCTATGAAAATGAGCAAAGTAAAATAGTTGGAATAAACAGCAATTGGAAAAGAATTGATGGTTGAGTACACAACAACAACTGGTATTTCATACCATTCAGATGAGAAGGCCAAGGGGATTGAGGTTAGTTATGCCGTAAATGGCTGCTACTTTAAAGCCACTCTTGTTGCCGAAGTGCAGACAGAAATAGGAATGCTATTAGCTAATGTAGTCCCTCCATCAGCCAATCAGATGAGATTACTTGATGTTACGGAATAGTGGGAAAGACGATGATGACAGAAGAAACCACGAACACTGAACAAAGCTGCGTAGCGGCTGGCTATCCGAATGAGCGCTTTATTATGCCGCATGTCGATGCCAGCACCATTAAGCCAGCGAAGCGTGGGAAGGCCGACTTCTTTTCCTGGCAGCTTTACCGCTGGGTAAAAGCGAAGCCGCACGCTTTTCAGATTTGGCGCGGAACATGGCAACCGGCGTTGATCGTGAAAAGACCGTCCTCTACATCGGCTTTATGGACGAGACCGAAAACGGCGAGCGATGGCTGCATGGACGTATGCTGCGGAACCTCTGCCTGCACGGGCAGAAACTTGACGGCTACGCATACGGCCCAGGGTACGACACGAAGCACTGGGAGGAGATCACGGGACAGTGGTGGGATGAGTATATGAGGATTGGCATTTGCGCCATCCACGGCGATTACGCCCATGACTGGGACGAGAATGAAGATAGCCGGACATGTCGCCACTGCGAAAAGCGAGAGCGCCGTACCGTTGTAACGGTAAAGCGCACGGTGTGGGTGGATGTGGCATAACGTTGGAATAAATTGACATGGAATTAGAACTAATCAAAAAGATTTTGCACGCAAACAGATTGACAGCATTACTATTTATGCTCTTCCCTGTGGTGTGTTCTGCCGATAAATCATTTATTAATTCAATTATTCTGAATGACGTTGTGCTTGAGGCCAAAGCTGGTCGTGAAGCACCTAGCTTTCCACAACTTTTAAAGGGGGAAGACGGATGTGTTTATGTGACATCAGTAAAGCTTCACCCTTACTCCCAAAGAGCTATAGGTTTATTAACAAAGAAAACTTGCTTGGATAAGCAATCCGTGAAATTGCATGGGGTGATTGCTGGTATAGATGGTAAGTTAGGCCAGCAAGTGATATGTAATGAAGAATGGAAGAATAATGCGGGTGGCAGTATTTGTCTTGCAGGAGAAGTTAAGAAGGGGCATAGCGTAACAATAATAATTACTGACACGGACGAAGAGGCTAGTCAGCTAAACAAAATAGTTGAACAACAAGAAGTGATCGCATCAAGATTAATCAGTAAGGCATTTTGCGAAGGATATATGCAAAACGTTAATGATGTTGATGAAGAGAAGTCGATACACTCTAAGCTGGGACCAATTATGGATGCTTGTACTATCCTCATGCAGGATGCGCCTACAAGAAGCGATTCGAAAACATGACGCGATTTACAGGCTGGGTGTTACTAACCAATAGTAAAAAATAAAGAAAAGAAAGATTGGAATAAATCGATGAGTGAAGAAACTAAACAGATACTCGAATTATTGAAGTGGCACAGTTCGGATGATCTGAAAAGGGTACAGACTAAGTTTACAAAGACTGCTAATTCTATCAAAAACGATGCGATACATAGCCGATTAAGTGTGCTTTATACTGACAAAGAAATCGAAACGTTAAATGCCGCCGCAGGTATTCTTGCTAATACAAAGTCGAAAATAGTGCATGCTAAAGAGGTTAAGAAACGCGAAGAAGAGCGTTTAAAACTACTCTATGAAGAATATAAAAAAGAACGCACGCGAATTATTAATAAACATATAGATATTGAATCATTACCCGATGATGAAGTTTTAATAATGTATTGTTGTACTTGTTCATCCCATTATAGGAGAGGCTACCTGCTTCGTGATGTTGAAGACCTCTTTGAACATCCAGGTAGGTATCAGGCAACCATCAACGAATGGCGAAAAAATCTTAGAGAAGACCTAGATGATAAGTTCCATAGTAAGGCCGCGCCGGACGAGAATGTTATTACAGGTTTCATGCGTGATTATAAACTGCGATTACGTAAAAGCACATGTGATAATAATAATCGCTTATTTGAGCGATTTAGTACTTTTATCGCCGTTAAGAATGGGGCGAATGTTGAGATGTTAAATAAGTAGGATTAACTAGTATGACTATGTCAAAAGACGAAAAAGAACAATTTGAACGCGATGCGATGATTCAATTCACCAAAGCATTATTGATATCTTCACAAATATCTGAATGGAGCAAATTGGCAAAAGAGGCAGATGTTCCAGTGAACATATTTATATCTGAGATAGCCAAGATGCAGGTAGAAGCTACGTTAGCATCGCTTGATTATGGATCAGATAAATAATCCTAGTAGTAATTTAATTTGAATAAATTGTGAACCAAGAAATGAAGAAAGAAGATAATAATGGGCCTTTAAAGGCAATGGCTAAGTTATTGTCTTTTTTGCCTACCTCATTATCTGCATTGGGAATGATTACTATTCTGGTGTCAGTCGCAGTGATTTTAGATGATCCAGTCTTTGCAAGTTATAAAGTTTATACGGATAAGGCGTTAACCATACTGAGCTATGGTGTTTTTGCTGCTATGTGTTATTACTTGCTAGTAAGTAGTTGTAAGCGACTTTTTCCAGCCCATTATGATGGTAATATTGCATATGGTGCGGCGAGAATGGCGTGCAACACTGAACCAAAGTCACTTCCTAAAGAAAGACATCATAGGTATGCAATACATGAGGCAGGACATATATTGTCATTTGCTCTGTATAAAGATAAGCCAGATGTAATCGAGGCCTGGGTTAAACCTTATATAAATAATCTAAATGGAAACGTATACCATGAATTTACTGATATTAGGCCTTTCAATGTAAGCCATATAAAAGAAGTAATGAAAACACAGATTGCTGGTGGATGCGCAGAAGAAATAGTTTTGGGATCTATGGAGCTTGGTAGCGAGAGTGATTTCACAGGCTGGGAAGCTGCTGCCAGACAATATCTCGGGTCAGTATACAACTCAGGTTTTACATGGTTTGTTGTGCCTTCTAATGATGCAGAAGCTCGCGTAAATGCTTCATCACTGGAAAAGCTGAAGCAAGGTCAGTGGGAAGAATTGAGAGCGTTTTTTCTTGCGAACAAAGACTTACTGATTGAAATTGCCGAATCATTGAAAGGCGTTGATAAATTAGAAACAGAAGTCACTTATTCGTTATTAGAAAAAGCTATTTTAGCTCAATAACTACATTGGAAGAAAACGAATAACTAACAATCTTTATGTATAAGAAGATTAATACGTTTGAAGAATATGGAATAAGAGACAGCCTGGGAATGAAGCTGTTTCTTATAGTAAGTAGTAACGAGGGGCTGACTATACTTGAAATATTGGAACATCTTGGGATTAATAAAGTAACTCGCAGAGAGTATGACAACAATAAGAAACATCTTTTAAAACTTTGTCATGGTGTAACGGATAGATATGTCGGGCTGAGGTTGGTTTCTGCTAAACCAAGTACTTATAATACTTCACCTGGCCAGCAACCATATGTTTTTACTTTGACCGCTAAAGGAAAACGTCTTAAAAAAGAATTATCAATATGAAGTAGGTCATTAGTATTTAACTAAAGCATTTAACCGGTCATGCTGATCGGCATGCTTCTTATGGACATACAATTTCGTCATTTCCAGGCTCGAGTGACGTGCAAAATTACTAACCTCGATTAATTCCTTTCTATCTTCCAGTAAGTGTGTGATCACACTGTGCCGGATCCAGTGAGGCGATGCCTTTAAGAGTACTTTGGTCGATTCATTTGAATTCGTGTGTTCAGCCACAGCTCGAAACAAGTTCACAATTAGTGCGTATACCTGGCGCCTGGATATGTTTTCTTTGCCGGTGCGACTGAGTGCAAGTGGAGTATTTTCACTTTGGTCGATCACTTTCGGAAGCGATAAATGTTTACGGTATTTATGCAATATCGAAGGCAGTGGGTGTTTAGCGTATACATACTGAATTGAACCACCTTTACCAATCACATTCCAAAACAGCCTACCCTCACTATCTGTGAGTAGTGAGCGCATGGGGTGAGTGCAAAATTCATGAACTCTAGCCCCGGTGCAATACAAAAAAGTCAGACACCACCGTATATGCTGGAAATAATTATTTTGTCCTGTGGTTTCACGGGGTAATGCCTCTACATACAGCATCACCTCCTTCCACACATCCCGAGGGATGAATCGCTGTATACCGGGTAACTTAAACTCAACTCTATCTATTGTCGCTCCCTGCGGCTCAGAGAAGGCCAGGTGGTCGATCGTGGCCGGTTTCATCTTATGGTGCACCAAAAAACCACTGGGTCGGCAAGCGCCGGTTTGATTGAGGCCTGAAGTGTCTTTTGAATTACGTCGGTTCTTATGGAGGACGTTGATACGCAGGTATCCTTGGGCATTCAGCCAACTTAATGCGGAGGCGAGTACCGTTGAAATATGTGCGCGTGTTGCAGGTGATACGGTCCCGTTAACGAAGGGTCGCCATAGATTATTTGGTTTGTTGTCCATGAATTTAACCGACCTCGGGCCGCGCCAGAATGCCGCACGATTAATGTCCGCGTCGCCTGTTTCAAGAAATGTGTTGTAGGCCTTGAAATCCTTTGAACGACAACTCGACAAGGGTTTCCCGAGCTCCACCACCATCCACAGCATGGCACGTTCGACCTCCAGTTGATAACGACGCTGTGTATTTAGATTGTCACCCACTGACTCAATAAAAGCCTGTATAGCTTCCAGATCGTTTCTATAGCCGAGTGGGTTGTCCTTTACCACTAAATCGCCAGCCATGTTTTTATTCAAGGTGGCAGGGGAGTTGTCGGCCAGCGCGTAGATCTCGTTCAGAACGTCAGCCGGCGAGGGGTTGGTGGTGGTAAGTGTTTTCAACCATTGAAGGTCTGGTTGATCGTGTGGGTTGAGTGTTATGCGTTTGGGTGCCATTGGTGGTGCCCTGTTATGTGTGAGAGCCAGCAGTCGCTAAGTGATTGAATATTCATTCAATTACATCATTTTGTGCCAATTTTAGTACGTTGTGTGTTTTTCAAGATTGTCCCAGGACGCCTCATTTTAGCAAAAATTACCGTTAAGTCTAATTAACAGCATTATTTAGCACAAACGATACCACACGGTATCGTAAAAAGGTGTACTATAATACGTCATTATCTCGTAACCCTATGCCAGGACTCATTTCATGACACGTTCACGCCCCATCGAAAAAGTCATTGCCACGTGCGACATGATGCTCAAGCGGGACGGGGCGATCCCTAGTGGTGATGCCATCGTCAAGGAGATCGGTGGCTCGAAGGTGACGGCGTACAACGGGCAGAAAATTTGGATATCCGACCTGAGTGACCGCCTCAATCGCATCCAGGGCATGCCACCGGTACCGGCCAGCGCAGCCAGTGCCTTTGTGACCATGTGGGAGGCCTTGACCAAGGCCAATGAAGCCGACTTTGCCACACGTGCCAAGGGTATCGAGCAGCAGCTTGCACTGGCACACACGGCGGTCAGTGAGGCTCAGGCAGACAAACTAACGGCGGAGACACTGAGAGCCACGGCAGAAACACAGTTGGAAGAGGCCAAGGCAGCCTATCTGTTGCTGGAACGCCAGCTCGTCGTTGAACAAGGTCGCCGGCAGGAAATAGAGAATCAGGTGAAGGCCGCACAGGACCAAGTAACAGAGGCCCAGCGTAGCGCGGATGAAAGCACTAAGACCTTGCAGGCGATTGTGGATAGGGCGCAGGAACGCTACGAGGGGAACGAGCAGAAATATCTCACCGATATTGGTGAGCTCAAGGATCGCATTGTAACGCTTGAAAAGAGCATCAGCGAAAAGGAGGCGGCATTAAGTGTCCTGCAGGCCACCACAGACAGCATCAGGACGACCTTCGATGAGGATCGTAAAGCCATGACGGCCTGTGAGACTTCGCTGCGTGAGGCGAATGAGACGTTATCCAATGAAGTGGCCACCCTGCGTCAACAATTGGCAGATTCGCAGAATAACGTCATTGATGCGCGCGCTGATCGTGACGCCATCGATGCGCGCTTGGATACTTTGCGAGATACCTTATCTGAGGTGAAATCGAATCTCGACGTGGCGCAGGCCGAGAAGGCCTTGTTGCAAAAACAGAATGAGCAGCTGCTCACACAACGACATTCAACCAAAGGTAAAGGCAAGACAAAATAATCACGCTTGCAGATGGTAATCGCAGAGATAGGGTTAGCGTGTAAATCATTACTGTGTTTATTAATTATTGGAGTAAAACCGATGAATCAAAAAAGACGGCATTTTACAAAAGCAGGGTTAGTCACATCACTACTGGTGTTTCTGCTCCTGCTAACAGGCTGTGGCGTGAATAACATTCCCACGTACGAGGAAGACGCAAAAGCGAAGTGGTCGCAAGTACTGAATACCTATCAGCGGCGGGCCGACTTGATACCGAACCTAGTATCGACCGTTAAAGGGTTTGCCTCCCAAGAAAAAAACGTATTGACTGCCGTTGTCGAAGCCCGTGCAAAGGCAACGAGTATCCAGGTAGATGCCTCAACGATTAACAATCCTCAGGCCTTCCAGGCATTCCAAAAAAGCCAGGATGCACTCAGTTCCGCTGTGTCTCGCTTGCTGGTGACAGTGGAACGATACCCAAAACTCAAATCCTCACAAAACTTTATCACCCTACAAAGTCAGCTTGAAGGCAGTGAGAATCGCGCCAGTGTGGCACGTCGCGATTATATTGAAGCGGTAAAACGATATAACACCGAATTGCGCACAATCCCTGGCAAATGGTGGAAAAGTTTTCTGTACCCCGAAAGTAAGCCTATGGAAAACTTCACAGTCGCAGCGTCGGTACAACAAGTACCGCAAGTGGAATTCTGATCATGCGTCATTTTAACGTACAACGACCATGGGTCGCGGCTATGTGTCTGGGTGTCTTTTCCGCACTGTTTGCGCTCACCCTGCAGGCCGCACCGAATTTTCCTGCTTTGACAGGACGCGTGGTGGATAACGCAAATCTGTTAACCCCAGCAGAATCCCAACAGCTCAGCCAGCAACTCAAAGCCCATGAAGACAGAACCTCGAATCAAGTGGTGGTGGTGACTGTCGATTCCCTGCAAGGCATGGATATCGCCGATTATGGGTACCAATTAGGGCGATTCTGGGGGATAGGTCAGTCTGGTAAAAACAACGGGGTTGTCCTTCTGGTGGCCCCGAAGCAACGCAAAGTTCGGATTGAGGTTGGTTACGGCCTGGAAGGGGTGCTGACTGATGCACTATCGAAACAGATCATCGATTTTGAGATCGTTCCACGATTCAAAAAGAAAGATTACCCGGGAGGCATTCAAGCGGGCGTGGCCGCGATTTTGGCGACGATCAATGGCACCTATGATGTGAAAAAAGCGCAAAAGGCCCATACGGAACATTCACAGAATGATAGGGCCGCGGGAGTACTCCTTTTTGTAGTTTTGGGTGCGTTTGTTGTAGGCCAATTTCTAACGTTGTTTTTGGGCGCAACGGCCTCTACGTTTTCCGTGCTGTTCGTTAGCTTTGCCGTGGGATCGTATCTGATTGGCCTGGGTCTCGGATTGCTTGCCGCAGGTGTCTCAACGGTTTTCCATTTACTTGGTGTTGCCGCGGGGGAAGGCGGCGGTGGGGGAGGCGGTTACTACGGAGGATCAAGTGGTAGTTATAGCGGTGGTAGTAGCTATAGCGGCGGAGGATTTAGTGGTGGCTTCGGTGGTGGTGGCTCATTTGGGGGCGGTGGTGCCTCGGGAGGTTGGTAATGAAAAGATTGCTTAAAGAATCAGATAAAGCCGCTGTTAGTGCGGCCATCAAACAGGCCGAACTTCGCACGATCGGAGAATTGGTCACCGTGATAACAGGCGCGAGTGATGAGTACCTGTATATTCCCACCTTGTGGGCTTCCCTCATTGCGCTATTGGTACCCATCAGTTTTGTGCTGGGGGGTACATGGATGGGTGTCATGTCACTGTTCTCGATCCAGATCGCTGTATTTATCGTCCTGGCGTTAGTCTTTCGTATTCCCTTCATTAAGTATGCTTTAGTACCGACGGCATTAAAACGCCTACGGGCTTCAAGGGTAGCCCGAGAGCAATTTTTCGTGCAAGGCCTTCAAAACACCGAAGGTCGTACCGGTATTTTATTGTTTGTCTCAGTCGCAGAGCGCTATGTGGAAATCATAGCTGATAAAGGGATCAATGATGTCGCACCGAAAGAGGCGTGGAACTCTATCGTCACGACGTTTGTCTCCAGCGTCAAAGCTGGACAATACAAACAAGGATTCGTGTCTGCGATAGGCGAATGCGGTGAAATACTACATCAGCATTTTCCGGCGAAGAAGGAAAACCCTAACGAACTGCCCGACCACTTGGTTGAGTTGTAGTTTATCGTATTCGAATAATAATCAGTGTTTTAACAAAAAGAGGTAGTGATCACGAGTGGTCTTGAATTTGGATTTGGTAGTTTTGCATTGGTGTTGGTTGTTCTGTCAGCCGTAATTATTTTCGCCGGTGTTAAAGTTGTGGCACAGGGCCACCGGTTCACCGTGGAACGTTTTGGAAAATACACACGCACGTTGGAGCCTGGGCTTCACATCATTGTGCCTTTAATTGATCGTATTGGTTCAAGGGTCAACGTGATGGAGCAGGTATTAGACATTAAACGCCAGGTTATAATAACGAGGGACAATGCCACTGCTGCGGTCGAGGTATCCTCTACTATCAGGTCATTGATGCCGCAAAATCAGCGTATGAAGTAAACAACCTCACCTACGCCGTTCACAATCTTGGAACAACAAACCTCAGAACGGTGATGGGTAGCATGGATCTGGATGAATTGTTATCAAAGCGTGACGAAATTAATCAGCGTCTCCTACAAGTGATTGATCAAGCTACGAATCCATGGGGCATCAAGGTGACCCGTGTAGAAATAAAAGACATTCAGCCGCCTGATGAGATACAAGAAGCAATGAGTATGCAAATGGTCGCTGAAAGAAAGAAGAGAAGTTCAGTGCTCGAGGCAGAAGGCATTAAACAATCCGATATTGAACGAGCGATGGGTGAAAAGCAAGCGGCCATCCTGGAGGCGGAAGGGCGACTTGAGTCCGCCAAACGTGATGCTGAAGCCCGTGAGCGCATGGCAGAGGCCGAGGCTGCAGCGACCAAGATGGTCTCCGAGGCCATTGCTGCAGGCGACATCAATGCTATCAATTATTTTGTGGCACAACGCTACATCGAGTCACTGGAAAAAATGGGCACCGCTGAAAATTCAAAAATGATCTTTATGCCGTTAGAGGCCAGCGGGGTGATCGGTGCGATTGGCGGGGTGTCTGATCTATTGAAAAACGCTAAATCTGCCTAGTCGGCTGCTAACAGTAAGAGGTTTCTATGGATAATATCGTATTTTGGCACTGGTCGGTTGCTGCGGTAGTTCTGATTATCTTTGAAGTGCTTCTACCGGGTACCTTCTTTCTCTGGATGGGTGTGTCGGCCTCTGTGGTTGGCGTGTTGCTCTGGATTGATCCTGCAATGGGCTGGGAATGGCAAATGTTCCTGTTTGCCATTATTTCTGTCGTCAGTATTACTCTTTGGCGAATATGGTCGAAGAAGCACCCACCCCTCTCCGATGAGGAACCACTAAATCAGCGTACCCAGCATTACGTGGGTCGAACTTTCACCTTGAAAGAACCAATCGTCGATGGTGTGGGGAAAATTTATGTTGATGATGCCCAGTGGCGTATCAATGGTGCGGATTGTGATGCCGGTACTCAGGTTAATGTCGTTTCGGCAGATGGCCTTATCTTGTACGTGGAACCGGTTTGACGTGCAATTTCAGCATTCTATGCGGTAATAGACATTCTCAAATACTATTTTAATAAGGAATGATTATGTCTAAAAACACTCTATCACCGCCTATCAGTGATCTGGATCGAATTCTCGAATCCCACCAAAAAGCGAAAATGCTAATCGAGCAAGGTCTTAAAGCTTTGAGCGAGGCGGTGTTGTTGGCCCCAGGGTGGGGAATTCGGAAAGCGCTTAGTGACGTGAGATGGTACGACGAAAATCCGGGAGAACGCTGCATCCCTGACGTGCGCCAGGCCCTCGATTCTGCGACCTGGCGTGAGTTGTTTGATGTATCACAGTTGACAGTTGTGATGGCAGCTTGTGACGTGAAAACCATGAAAAAAGACATGGTCAATAATCCTCCCACCATTACGCGAGAAAGTGTTGTGTCCACCTTTATCAACCTGTACGAGCGTCGACATGACTCGTTCCGCAAGGGTCTGGTCGATCTGTTTAGTGATTTACGCCATGCTTACCGGAGCAACAAGGTCTTTAAAATTGGTAAGAAGGTCATCCTGCATAAGGTGTTGGATGCGGTTAGTTGGTGCAGTTTCTCAAGTGGGGCAGAGCAATCGAATGATTTGTACCGGATTATGTTGCTGCTGGATGGTAAGGATCCTGCACAACTAGATCGTGAATCGCAACTCGACAATGTTATCGTTGCCGCGAGACGTGCGGGGGAGGAATTCATCGAAACGGACTATTTTAGTGTGAGGTTGTGCAAGAATGGCAATATCCACTATACCTTTACCCGTCAGGAATTAGTCGACAAAGCCAATCAGCTGATTGCAGATTATTATGGCTCGGTGCTGCCTGATGACCGGTAAAACTTCACTTTGGTGGGTAGTGACTGGCGCCGTGTTAGTACTGATGATTAGTCATGTTTGTTTTGCTGGTGGTCCAGTTTCCTTTCGTTCTGCCAAAAAACTGGTAAATATCATTTATCGGGATCATCAACGCACCTTTTATTGTGGCTGCGACTATCAGCAGCAAGGGAAAAAACTTGTAGTAGGTTGGCCCAGTTGTGGCTATACGCCTCGTAAGCGTCCAGCGCGAGCAGCAAGAATTGAGATGGAACACATTGTCCCCGCTTATGCCTTTGGCCATCATCGCCAATGCTGGCGAACGGGTGGTAGGCATTACTGTGAAAAGACAGATCAAGTCTTTAATCAGATGGAGGGAGACCTGCACAACCTTGTCCCGGCAGTTGGTGAGATCAATGGAGATCGATCTAATTATCGCTTTGGTATGTTGGTAGGTGAGCCCCGTGTTTATGGGCGTTGTGATTTTGAAGTGGATTTCAACCAGCGACGTGTCGAACCTCGACCAGAGAAACGAGGCGATATAGCCCGAATCTACTTCTATTTTTCTGACCGATACAATTTGGAACTTAGTCAGCAGCAACGGAAATTATTTAATGCTTGGTCGATATCCGATCCTGTTGATGCGTGGGAATGTGAGCGTGATGAGCGGATTAAGACAATCCAAGGCAACTACAATGTGTACGTTAGTAAATTTTGTCATAAATGATTTAGAAGGTACCAGATATGAAGCAAAAAGTGGTAAGTGGAGTTCAGCGTGTAGTTAATCTCTATCGCCCCTCAACACTGGTTGAAAATGGGTGGGTATGGGCGACCGGTTTATTTGTGGCCACTTACATCATTATTGTGCTGATTTTAGGATTTCTCTGGAATACTGAACCTGACCCTTTTGATGTTCGAGAAGTGGCGGGACAATCCCTGGGACTGTCGAACACCGATCTGGTCGTAGGAGCCACCACGACCGCAACAATGATCCATATTGGCGACGTGTTGCTCACTAAGCGAGGGGGCTATCTGTCGAATGATATCGCACCTCCCGGTGTCTTTATGGACAACCAGCCTAATTGGGAATTTGGTGCGTTAGTGATGTTACGTGATGCAGCTGGAGCATTACGAAACAACTGGGCTCGCTCACAGTCTCAATCGCTGGAAGATAAGGATCTTGCACTTGCAGAGCCACTGTTAAATTTTGATAACAACTCATGGATTTTGCCGTCCACTGAAGGTGAATATCAAACGGCCATCGATAGATTGTCGGACTACCGTGCCCGATTGTCTGATACCCACGTTCAGAATGCGCAGTTCTTTGCCCGAGCCGATAATCTTAAACAGTACCTGGATATTGTCAGCAAACGTTTAGGAAGCCTTTCTCAACGCTTAAGTGCCAGTGTTGGACAAATTAGGGTAAATACTGATCTGGCAAATGATGCGGATGCCAAACAATCAACTCAAACTTCAAAAATGGTCATTGTGAAAACACCATGGCTGGAGTTAGATGACGTATTTTACGAGGCGCGAGGATCTTCCTGGGCCCTGGTACACCTATTAAAGGCAATCGAAATAGACTTCGCCAGTATATTGTCCAAGAAAAATGCGGTCATTTCTCTTCGTCAAATTATCCGTGAGTTGGAGGCAACCCACGCGTCCACGGTTAGCCCTATCATATTGAACGGATCCGGCTTCGGTATATTTAGCAATTACTCACTTACCATGGCTAATTATGTATCGCGGGCAAATGCTGCGATTATTGATTTACGCAATTTGCTTGAGCAAGGGTAAGTATAGTTAATAATGTCATTATTACTCCAAAAATGATTACGCACCCAGGTTGGGCAATACATTGATTTGATGAACCTATTTTTTTTTGTGTAATATTGTGTCAAAGTTAACTTTTAATCACACAGAGGAGCCGACATGGCCGCTAAACCAAAAAGAGCTAGAGCAAAAACCAAGCGCGTACCAGCAAAGAAAAAACGTGTTTCCAGTGCAACATCCTTGAAAGCTGTCGATAGCGCAGTTGATAGTCTGAATGATGTGGCAGCTATGACTACGGCTGCTGTAGTCCTTGTGGCCAAGGAAAGCAAGAAGTTACTGGCTGATGCCAAGCGGCTAACCAAGAAGCGTGCAGCACTGATGAAAAAGAAGAAAACGGCAGCGGCGAGATTAAAGCGTGAAGCGAGTGCTGTAAACAAGAAAGCGCTGGCAGCCATTGTTAAAGAGATTACAGCCGTTCGCAAAGAAACTGCCAAGATTGTCCCTCTGAAAGCACGAATGGTGGTTGAGCTGCGTGAGCTTAAATCTGCGGCTAAACGGGCAAACGCTTATACCAAGGCATTAGCTTCGGTCGATAAAGTGCTGAACAAACCGAAGAAGAAAGTACGCCGTAAAAGAAGGACGGTGAAAAAAGCCGTTTAAAAGTCTTAGTTAGTCTTTATTGTTTAGCAAATATTGCTTAAAAATCCGTCCTGATGGGCGGATTTTTTTTGATTCATAGTTAGCAAAACAGGGTCTACGCGGAAGCGTGTGGGTCAAAATGATTCATAAATTGCTATATTGCCCTGGAATAGTAGAAGATTTACCGATTCTTAGACAAGAGAAAGTGGTTTCATTTTTAGACAGGTTAATAACATGAAGAATCCAAAATCGATCCGCGGGCTATTTGCAATGCCAGGCTTTGTTGCTGCATCCAAGTTAGTGGGTGTATTCGGTGATCGATACGCCCGTGTCATTAAGCTCAAGAGGCGAAAAAAACCGCTGTCTGTGCGCAGTGTGGACATCGCTGCCAAGGTCGTTACGACAAACGAATTCTCCGTATCCGGGACCTTTCAGTGGCTGGCTGGCGGATCTACCTTGAATTTGAGCGCTGGCGGGTCAACTGCCCGAGGTGTGGCGGCGTGCATGTAGAGCACCTGGACTGGCTGGCAAAGAATCCGCGCTACACGCAACGCTTTGCCATGCATGTGGGCAAGCTGTGCCGGGACATGCCAAACAAGGCCGTGGCCGAGATGGAGCGCCTGCACCACAGCACGGTAAAGGATCTGGATAAATGCTACATGCAACAGCAGGTTGATCGGGCGGGATTGCCGGCTCCCCGCGCCATTGGTATTGATGAGATTTCCATCCGCAAGGGCCATAACTATCGCATCATTGTCAGCGACCTGGAACGGGAACGGCCCATCTGGGTTGGTGGTGAGGGGCGTAAGGAAACCGATATTGACTTGTTTTTCAAGGCGCTGGGTAAGCAGAAAAGTGCCCGCATCGAGCTGGCGGCTATGGATATGTGGAAGCCATTTAGAAATTCGGTGCTGAAGAATGCGCCGAATGCCCGGATTATCTTCGACAAGTTCCACATCATGCGCCACCTGTCAAAAGCCCTCGATGAAGTCCGGCGCAGTGAATACAAACGCCTCGCTGGCAAAGACCGGGCTTACATCAAGGGACAACGTTACACGCTACTTTCCCGGCGCGAAAACCTCAATCTTGATGGGCGCAGGGCGCTGAAGAAACTGCTTCAGGCCAACCGGCGACTGAACACCGCCTTTGTCCTCAAGGAAGCCTTCGGCCAACTGTGGGACTACCGTAGCGAACGAGGCGCCCTCGCCTTCTTTGAGCGATGGAAGGACAGCCTTAAATGGCAACGGCTTGAGCCCTACAAGAAGTTTGCCCGTATGATCGAAGATCATTGGGCGGGAATTGCCTCCTACTGCCATCCTCCTGAAAACAAAGTCAGCCTAGGACTTGTTGAAGGTGTGAATAACAAAATCAGAGTATTGCAACGACGGGCCTATGGCTATCGTGATGAAGAATATCTCAAGCTCAAGATAGTTGCTGCATTCTTGCCTCCATTACCCCGGAGTGCTGATATTCACCCACACGCTTCCGCGTAGACCCGCAAAACATAAGGTGACTGCTGTAACCTCATTTAAAGCTTGTCTGACGCACAATACTTCGATTTATGTATATCTTTAATAATGCTATTGTCGCCGCCCTATATGCCGATATCTTTAGTGTGCGAGCGAGGTTAATAATGATAATTGGGCAATATTATGAGTAATATCTACATAATCGACGATGACATTGTTGTAAGAATGATAATCAGCAAATATTTATGTGTCATGAATTATAACGTCTATGAATTTGAAGATGGTAGGAAGGCCATGCAGTTCATGAGTGAGGTTGTGCCGGATTTAGTAATTACCGATATATTGATGCCCACAATGGATGGTATCGAAGTTGTTAGACAACTTAAAAGTAGTGCACCGGACTGTAAAATTATTGCAATCTCACAGGCTGGACCTGATTCAAGCCTCGATTTACTGAAACCGACGAGTGCGTTTGGAGCGGATGCTACGTTCGTAAAGCCAGTTGATCTGGATGAACTATTAGAGACAGTGAAGACTTTGCTATCACGTTGAGTATGTAACATTTTATTGAAATAGCTAAATATGTTAGAAATCATTAGAAAACTACAACATTCTATCTCTTCGTATCAGGCCACTGATACAGATATTCTTAGAGCTAAAAAAGCAAACGAGTCTGGTTATATTCTCAGAATTGTTTCTGGATATTTGGCCATCCCCCTTTTTATTTCCTTCTGGATTACTGACTGGTTTTACGCGCCAGAGTATAAATGGGATTTCCTTGTTTTAAGGATACTGGTTGTACCGCTATCCTATTCAATACATAACCTTTTAACAAAACCGTGGTGGAGTTTTGATAATATCCAGAAAATTGTCGTGTTCTATATATTTGGTCTTGGCATGACCATAAATAGCATGATTTTTATAATGGGGGATCCAACAACACCTTATTATGGAGGTTTATTAATTCTAGCAGTGGCAGGGCTTATTTTTTTTCCTTTGGAGCGCCGATACTTTGTTGCCGCGGCGACTGCAATATTTGGACCTTACTATGTAGCACTCCTAACGATGGATGGAGTCGCTGAAGTCGCTAATGATGTGGCACTGAATAGTTCATTTATTGTAGGGATGATTTTTGTTAGCTGGGTGGGTCGTTTTTTTGCGGAGAGATTACGCACACAGGAAAGTGACCGTCAGAAAGAAATTCAGGAAAAAATGGCATATTCCTTAGAGATGGAAAGAGAAGTCATGGTGTCTCGATCAGATGCAACGGCGGCAGCGGCGGCCAGCGAATCAAAGAGCCGTTTCCTGGCTCACGTCTCGCATGAGCTAAGAACACCGCTGACTTCCATTATGGGATATTCAGAGGTCGCATTGAAATCATGCACTACTAACAACTGTGGGGACACCTTAGCAAGCATTGAGAAAGTCAATGTCTCTAGCCAGTACCTTGCTTTACTCGTTGATGGGTTGTTGGACTTTGCTGCTATTGAGGCAGGTAGAATCTCCATCCAAAAAGAATGTTTTGATATTGAAAAGCTTTGTCATGAGGTTAAATCAACAATTGATTACTTACTACAGCCTAAAGACATCGACTTCAACATGGTTATATGCCCTACCGTCAGGGCAATTAAGGCGGACAGGGTTAAGCTTAAGCAAATATTAATCAACCTAATTGCCAATGCTATTAAATTCACTGATAAAGGCAAGGTAGAGCTTTTGATCGATTGCGCTGAGGATGATACCAAAGATAAAATATTGGAAATTTCTGTTGTCGACACGGGTGTTGGTATTCCTAAGGATAAGCTTTCGATAGTTTTTGAAGGATTTTCTCAGCTATCTAGCGGACAAAAGAAAAAACACAAAGGTACTGGTCTAGGTCTTTCCATTGTAAAGCATTATTGCGAATTCCTGGGTGGACAGATAGCTGTTGAAAGTGTTGAAGGCCAAGGAAGTAAGTTTTCTTTCTCATTGCCCTACGAAATAGCAGATGAAAAAATAGCCAATACAACAATTGAAAATCGCAACAATGTACAGAATAGCGAGTCCTTTAATGACCTCAAGGTTTTGCTAGCAGATGATGATCAAATTATCCTCGGTCTATTCAAGAAGTTAATTGAAAGCGAGGGTCATACCGTTGACGCCGTTTCTGATGGGCAACAGGCGTTAGATCGATTGAACACTCAACACTATGATGCTGCAATACTAGACGTTCACATGCCTGAGCTAACAGGTTTTGAGGTGATCGAAGCTCTGAGTGCTGATTTACGGAAGATCCTGCCAGTTATTGTTCTAACCGCTGATGCTACCAATGATGTTAAGGTGACCGCGTTAAATAATCACGTCGCTATTGTTAAAAAACCGATTCAAAGTGAAGAGTTGTTGAAATTATTCTATCAACAAATTAAAGATAAGAAGGATCTGCAACATTCCGATGCATCAAGTGAGTTAAAACGTGTACTACCAGCGCGGCCAACTAAACGCCTTACAATCCAGATAAAGCGGGTGCTTGATGATCAATTAATTGAGAATTTATTATCACTCGATGCTACAGGAAACTTTCAACGAGAAACACTAAAGACTTATATCGATCAAACATCTCAACTCATTAATGAGTTCCACCAAGCCGTAAAGCGGTCGGATACTAAACGTATCAGAGGTATACTACATACACTGGAAGGTGGAAGTGCCACACTTGGTATGTCTGGTGTTACCGAGGCCGTGCAATATATAAGGAAATGTTTATCGTCTGATTATCATGAAGTACATGTTTTATCAGAAGTTCTAGATAGTACCTTCAAACAAACCGTCGCTGTAATTGAAAAAAACTATTTTACAAAACAGCAAAGAGTGTAATGGTTAAACTACAGCATCTTAAATTATTGATAGTGTTGTACTCTCCAGATAGTATACTCTCAATGATAAGGAGGCACTTATGAAGAAAAATGTGGGAAGGATTGACCAAATCGTACGAATTCCTGCGGGAATTATACTAATCGTCTTGGCGGCAACTGGTACGGTAGGGTGGTGGGCGTATCTAATTGCTCTAGTGCCACTGTCTACAGGGCTATTCGGCTGGTGTCCTATTTATTCTGCTGCGCATGTTAGTACAGCTAAAGAGCGGAATACCCCTGATGATTCCTCTGAACAGGAAAAGTCATAAAACCCAGTGAAGGAGTTTCATGAAGGTTGACCAGGTCATTTGTTCAGTAGAAATGGACGAGTAAGAATCAAGATAAAGAAGGATGTTGTTAATTATTACTTCTTAGACCGTTTATTGCTTTCCTATTTTCGTCTTCATCATCACGAACATATATCGCTGTAGTTCTAATATCTGCATGCCGCATAATATTTTGTACGCGTTTAATCGGAACATTCTTTTCATTTAAGAGATGGGTTGCCAGAGAACGGCGCATATCATGTGGAGATATCAGAGGTATACCAGCTTGCTGAGAACGACTTCTAACAATATTATAAATTGATTGCTCGCTCATGTGGCGCTGAGTATTAACTTTTCCACCCTTGGTGATTGAGCAGAAGAGGGGGCCTGGGCTAGGGCCACGTTCAACTATCCAGTTATCTACAGCAGATAATGCCTCGGAATCGAGATGGCAAAATGCTTCAACATCGCCTTTACCAAAAAAGTGGAACTTTGCTTGTCGAGCCTTAGTTTTTTTATCTTTACGTACAATAAAGTTATCTAGGGTTAATTTAGCCGCTTCTGAACGGCGCAAACCTGCAACGTAAAGGCAATTTATGATTGCCAGATCTCGGGCGCCGGCAGACCTCTCATCATCCATACAGACAGCTAGTAACGCTGAAAACTCATCTCCATCAACAGCACGTCCGGCCGGTAACCTTGTAATTTTAATTGGCTTTACATCATTGATCTTAGTGAGGTCATCAATGGTGATGAGCCCCAGGTTGTAAGCTGCCTTTGACACCCCGCGAGCTGCATAGATCGCCATATTTATTGAGCGTTGTGAGTACTCTTTGTCTTGGTCAGATTTTACTTTTTGGAGAGTAGATTTGATCCATCCTAAGTGCTCAAAACGAATATGCTCCCATGGCATACACTGAATATCTTTATACCCGTACAGCTCCGAAACCCTTGTTAGCATTATCCCCATTGAACGACACCCTGATTCTTTTAGTGTGTCTAGATACACCTGACAGGGATCTTTGCCTATAGCCAGCTGTTTTGTACGTACAGGAAGCTTTGGGCGTTTTGCCATATGCTCCTTAAAACGTTTTGTAGAAGGAAATTTCATGTAAATAATGTAGCATATCAATTGCTTGGTGTTAAGACATATTAACATAAGTAAAATGGTCTGAAAATTTTCCCCGGTGTCAGTTGGTCAACCACAATAAGTACTAAAGAATCACAAACTCACCGAGAACTGGCAAGTGGTTTTTCAATGCCGGTAGGCTTTGAAAACGAGACTAATGGAGCTCTCAATGTCGCTGTCAATGCGATGAAATCCGCTGCTCAAGCCCATCACTTCATGGGTGTAGATCCACAAGGACAAGTGTCAGTGGTTACTACGATCGGTAACTCGGATGGCCACATTATTTTGCGTGGAGGTCAATCTCCAAACTATGGGCCTGAAGCATTATCAGAATGCCAGAAAGTCCTTGAAAAGAACCAGCTCAATAACAGTATTGTCGTAGACTGCAGTCATGGTAATTCAAACAAAGATTTTTCAAGACAGCCGCTTGTTACTTCCTCAGTATTAAAACAAATAAATAAGGGAAATGCATCGATTATCGGGTTGATGCTCGAAAGTAACCTCCACGAAGGGCAACAAGACGTTACTCTGCCGGTCAACGATTTGAAGTATGGCGTTTCTGTTACGGATGCCTGTATCGGATGCCCCCTGTTAGCTTGAAAAACGCCGGATGGGAGACTACAGAGCAGTTGCTTCGCCATATACACACTGACTGCACTGTTGCACACCAGACATTGCAGTAAGTATAGCCAACGCCCATAAGATAACCTACCCACGTGGATTGTATGGTAGCGCTATATCTAATTACGTTTACATATTCACGTCTTGTTATATAGCAGACTTTGCCTTTCATAGACCCTATTAAATGTGACCTAGTGGACGATATTAGATTTAAGTCCCGGAGATCCTATGGATAGCAGCTCTCACAGTAAAACTATTTTGTTTGGTTTTATCACGATGTTTATTCTCATGGTGATCCCCATGATTATTAGTATTAATCGTGTAACTCAAAGCCAGGTGTCTTTGGAAAAAGTTACGTATAAAGACAACGTTAAATTAATACTGGCGAGTGAGATCAGAGATCAAATACGGCTTCGCCAAGCTGCCGTAAGGAATGTACTTCTCTATGACGATCTTTTTAAGAAAGACAAAGAGATGAAAGTGATGGACCATATTGCTTACACCACATTCCAGAAGATGAAACGCCTCGAATCGCTACTTGTGTCAAGCCAGGAAAAGGCTGCATTTGCTACATTAAGTATTACAACACAAGATGCCCACCCCATTCAGCAGAAATTAGTCGAGAGGTCATTCTCAGGTGATGACTTAGCAACCTTGTCGGATTTACTTGGTTCTGCCTTGGGTTATCAACAACGTGTTTCGAATGCTTTGGATCAAATGGTCGAAATACAGACCAAGTCTTCACAGGACGCTGTTTCAGACGCCAAAATTTCCGATAAACGAATGGTTGTGACGATTATCAGTATTGGTGGAATAGCCACACTTCTGGGGTTTGTGATTGCCGTTAGTGTTATTCGTCTAACCCAGCGTCAGGCTACTGCGGTCGCTGCGACAATGGATGAGTTGTCTCGATCAAACGAGATATTGGAAGAAAAAGTTGAGAATCGCACTGCGATGTTAAAGTCTGCTCGTGATCTTGCGCTGGCCAGTAGTAATGCGAAGTCATGTTTTTTAGCGAATATGAGCCATGAATTGCGCACACCATTGAATGCCATCATTGGCTACGGCGAAATGATTCGTGAAGATATTCTAGAGTCCAATGAGGTAAAATATGTAGATGACCTTAATAATATTGTGGGCTCAGGTAAACATTTGCTGTCCATCATTGAAGAAGTTCTCGATCTATCAAAGATTGAGGCTGGGAAATTCGACATGGTGCCTGAAGAAGTACCCCTGTTTAGTTTAATCAATGAAGTACGGATGGTTATAGAGCCTCTCGTTGCAAGAAATAATAATAGTTTCGTCGTGGAGATGAATAATGATCCAATGATGTATATTGATCATTATAGTCTTAAACAGGTTCTAATTAATATGTTAAGTAATGCAGCAAAATTTACCTCTGATGGCCATATAAAGATGGTAGTCGATGTTGTAGGAACGCCGCGCGACGGTGTAGTAATCTTCACCATATCCGATACAGGTATTGGATTGCCAAATGTCTCTATTCAGAATATCTTCAAAGGATTCACCCAAGCAGATATCTCGACTACACGAAAGTACGGAGGAGCGGGCCTGGGATTAACCATAGCTAAGCGGTTATGCGATTTAATGCAAGGGACAATAGCTGTTCAGAGCAAGGAAGACGAAGGATCGACCTTTATTATCGAGTTACCTCTCAGAATGAAATCAGTTAACACCACGTCTGATTCGCCACCCCGGCTAAAGGTCGTGTCTGGTCATTAATAATAGATGTTGAAAACTATAATTATCAGGACAAGCCGCTGATTCGCTCATCAATCCTTAGGTGTAGGATACAGGATATTAATTATCCTCTCTGCAATACTTGGCCTGTAATGTTTAGGGTCGTAGTATTCATTTAGATCATCGGTCATAGAATTATCATCGAGGAATTCATAGGCGGTTGGAATAATGGACCGTATTTTCGATATAAAGAAGTCCTTCGTACCATCTTCAGCATTGGCCATCTGGTAACTAGATACTGGATGGATAAATGCGGTTGTTTTTATTTCTTCCTGTATTAGCCATTGGTATAACGAGGCAAGTTCATCAAAGCGTCGTTTTTCCCAATGCAATGGTTCTTTACTGTGTTCTTTTTTTAAAAACTGGCTGGCCATAAAGCCTTTGTGGTTTTCGTGAATAAGACGTTCAAATTTCACGGCGTGCCAATTGCCTTTTTCTTCAAAATCATATTCAAAGATTCTATTGTCTTTAGTGTCTTCGATGACCTTCATAATATGCAGTGGACTAAATGTGAATAAGTACCGTAAGAAATAGTGAAAAGGCGACACCATGCTTACTAATGGATGGTGCCGCATGGAAACATCTCGTACACGCTTTTTCTCAATAAAGGGAAATATATCGATGCCAAGTATGACTTCTTTTATCCTTACGCCACTGCTTTTCAGCGTCTTTAGCATCTTTAGCATATCCAGCGAATCACCCGAGAAGACTGAAAGATTATAAAAATGTCTGCCTGGTCGCGAGGTCTTCAGCCAATCTGGATCGTATACACCCATACGAGAAGATCCAATGAGGAATGCGTCATATTTAGAGGGATTATGGAGGATGTGTTCAACTTTATTAAAACGCTCATTCGCGGTGACTGTAGGATATCTGTCTGTTGTGTGAAAAACAAAGTATGGGTCAAACCAAAGATTTAGGCTGGCGACCGTTACGACGGACAATAAAATCGTTGTGACGATACTGATGTTCCAGTGAATTACATGTTGTTTAGTATGCATAGGGGTATCTCAAAATTGCATATAAAGAAAATAGCTAGTGTCCGTGACAAAATATAAGGCTGCCGTCCAGCCGGCTGCTGTCGCAATCGCCCAATCATATCGTGGAGACCAGTATTCAATGAATTCATGTACGTTCTTGGAGAGCACTGTGATGGCGAGGAGTACCGCAAAAATATACAGCTCATTCCCATTAATCAGGCTACCTGCAGAGTGGTAGTCCGAACCGAATAATTTTACGTGTATCCATGGTGATATCCATTGAGAGATGGTGGCTAATGAGCTTGGCAGGCTGATACCGTCCATTCCTGACATAGCCATCCAGATATGTGAAGCTTCCTCAAGTGAGCCAGCTCTAAAGAGCACCCATGCAAAAATAACGGAAGATAGCGTTATGGTAATTCCTATCGCCTTAGGTAATGCTGGTAAGCCGAGGCGTTTGGCGCAATGATAGATGGCCAGGTAAATACCGTGCAGACCGCCCCAGAGCACAAAAGTCCAACCCGCACCATGCCATAGTCCACCAAGCAGCATGGTAGTAAAGAGTGCACCTATCTGTCTACTTACCCCGTTACGCCCTCCTCCCAAAGGGATGTACAAATATTCTCTCAGGAACTGCCCTAGCGTCATATGCCAGCGACGCCAAAAGTCGGCAATTGATTGTGCCCGGTAAGGGGAATCAAAGTTTTTTGGCAGTGTAATGCCAAACAACATGGCTATGCCCATCGCCATTTCGGAATAACCCGAGAAATCAAAATAGAGCTGGATCGTATAGCCAATTGCGGCCGTCCAGGCCTCCCAGAAATTTAGTCCCATGGCGGATCCGAACAAGGGGTCGACGTATGCACCCACCTGGTCAGCAATGATTACCTTCTTGCATAGACCCACTATAAACAAAATAAGCCCAGTCGATACCAAGGGTGAGTCGAAGAATCGGATTTTTCCCGTAAAGGAAAACTGGCTTAACATTTGTCCATGGTGGACGATGGGCCCCGCTATCAACTGGGGAAAATAGCAGACAAAGAGCGCGTATTGTAAAGGGTCATGTTGAAGAGTCTTACCACGGTGTGCATCCACCAAATAGCTAATCTGTTGAAACGTGAAGAATGAAATCGCCAATGGCAGCACAATATCCAACGCAGAGAATTGCGCACCAAATTCGTTGAGCGTTTCGATAAAGAAATCGACGTATTTGAAGTACCCTAGCAGCACAAGGTTTAGACTCACGCCAAACGTTAACCAGGCTTTACTCGCCTTACTTCTAAGACGCTGCCCAATGGCGTAATTGAATCCGATGCTGAACAGCATCAACGGCAGATATCGCCAATCCCAATAGGCATAGAAGAATAGTGAGCACAGCAGTAGCCAGCCTCGAATCCAGCTTGCATTTTCTAGTCGCGCGAGGCCATAAAAGCCCAAGAGGGCGATGGGTAGAAATATCAACAGAAACTCAAGTGAACTGAATAGCATCTTCTGATTTTACCTGCCCAGTGTTCAGAAAATTCACTCCCAAAACCGCCTTAAAAGCCCTTTTGAGGCCTATTTTTTGTCGTTCTGACTTGCCTTGCGGTTCTGTGGGTCGCTGGTAGCGTGGGGGTAGGAGGATAACCTTATGTTACCTATGAAAAAGTTTGACCCAGCATTACGCCCTGCTACCCGGCTGAAACACCGAGCAGTCGATGAGTCACTGATGTCAGGATTACAGGGACATGGGCTCACTTCCCTACAAGCCCGGATTGTGGCCGCCAGAATGTCGGGGGATTTAGATGAGGTGATTTCTCACCTCAATCCGCGCCTGGAGGATATGAGCGATTTTCACCTATTGGCGGATATCGATATTGCCGCCCAACGATTGGCCACAGCGGTAATCACCGGTGAGCCGATTGCACTCTTCTTTGATTACGATATGGACGGTATTGGCGGTGGTAGCTTGTCATACACATTACTGACGGAGGCCTGCGGGTGTAAACCTGACAGCGTGAGATGTTTTGTCGGTAATCGATTACATGACGGTTATGGCCTGACAGAATCCGTTGCAGAGCATATCAAAGCCGCGCAGAAAACGGGCGTGGTTGTCACGATTGATGCGGGTTCGAAAGACGGGCCTCGTATTGAAATGCTGGTCAAGGCCGGTCTCGATGTCATTGTTACCGATCATCACACAATCGATGATATCCCGGACAAAGCCTTTGCGTGTATTAATCCACAGCGCCCGGATTGTCGTTACCCGGATAAAGCCGTTGCCGGTGGATTCGTGGTGTGGATGTTAATCGCTGCTACCCATGAAGTGCTACAAAGCTGCGGGCATCCTGTTTCCGACAGTGGCGCATTGCTGTCGGTGTGGGACTTTGCTGCCTGCTCAACAGTGGCTGACTGTGTCTCGCTAAAGAGTCTCAACAACCGGATGATTGTCCAACGTGGTTTGACACTGATTAACCACAATGTGCGTCCCTGCTGGCAAGCAATACGACCCTTGTTGTCAGAGGGTGATATTAATGCGGAAGATATCGGTTTTGGTATTAGCCCTCGGGTCAATGCTACGTCTAGGATTTCGGAACCTGATGCGGCACTACATTTCTTGTTGGCTGAGAATACTGCGGAGGCTGCAAGTTGGCTGTCGGTGATCGACGGTAATAATGTCACTCGAAAACAGATTGAATCCGAGATGAAAGCTATTGCCCTGGTGAAGGCGGCCGAGATGGTTGCGGATGGTCACTATGGTCTGGCAATCTTTCTCGAAGACGGCCACCCCGGGGTCCAGGGTATTTGTGCCTCACGCGTCACGGAGGCCTATGGTCGCCCCTCGTTTATGTTTTCCCCTATGGTAGACGATGCGTCACTGATATCGGGTTCTGCTCGCAGTATTGAGGCCTTTGATAGCCATGCGGCATTGGAACAGGTTCAGTTGAAACATCCGTCAATACTGCAAAAGTGGGGCGGTCATAAAGCCGCCTGTGGTGCGACACTGAGACGTGAAGATTTCCCGGTATTTGCTGCGGCCTATGAGGAGGTGGTCAGGGATCAATTATCGGAAAGCGATCTCGGCCCGGTAGTCATGTCGGATGGCGAGCTGGCACCGCACGAATTGACGCTGTCGACAGTCGATAGCTTGGCTGAGCTTGATCCTTTTGGGCGCGGATTCGAGTCCCCTATTTTTGATAACACTTTCCGTATTATCGATGTTCGACCGGTCGGAAAGGTAAAAATTCATGCCCAGCTTACCCTGCTTTGCCGTGGTGTGAAGATGAAGGGCATTTGGTTCTTTGTGCGCGAAGATGAAGAAAAACCACTGCCGGTCATGGCCGGTCAGATTGTTCATCTGGCCTATGCCCTGTCTGACAATATTTACCGCGGGCGGCGGTCACTGCAAATCAATATTAAATCTCTGGTGGTGTTATGAAGATTAATAACCTGAAAGGCCTGCTGGCTTATTACCGAGACTGTTTACGGCATGAGGCTAATCCCGGGATGCGGCTGGCGCTCGATCCGGCATCGCAAGACTGGACTGTTGTACCACTACACTTGGAGTGGAATCAGAGCGGGGTGGAATACCTGTCGGCGGATGAGGTGTTGCCGCCTGCTGGTCTCAGCAATACTGAAAAAAAGGGCCAGACATGGGTCTACGGCTACCCGCTGTTAATAAAAAAGCTTCCAGGCAACGATGATGAGGATGATTACCAAATGATCCCGGTTATGTTGCAGGATGTTGAATTGCAGACGGTGTCTGGAGAGGCAAGGTTTCAACTGAAGCCAGTGGTGCGTTTGAATGATGATTTTATTCAGGCCGTTAACCGTGATGCAACACTGAACAAGGCTTTGTCACGCTGCGTGGATGTCCAGTCCATGCTGAGCGCAATGTATCAAGCGCTTGCTGAGCAAGAAACACTTCCACTGATTGAATTCATTGGCCCGACTATCCCGCTGGTTGAATTTGAGCCAAGCCAGGGGGAGGGTTTATATAATCGGGCTATTTTGGCGCCCCGCCCTCCATCAACGTTCACAGTGGGCCTTGAGGGTGAATTGGATGTACTACAGGAAAATGTCACAAAAATCGAGGGTACAGCCCTCAACGGTCTGCTTGGAGGTATGTTTAGTCCTTTACCCAAGGGAGGCACGCCGCCGATTGAGATTTTTCCGGTCAATGCCGAACAGAAGACCGCGGTTGCCGGGGCGTTCACCCAGCCATTGACCGTGGTTTCCGGTCCACCAGGTACTGGTAAAACGTCCGTTGTCTTGTCGGTGCTGATTAACGCATTTTTGCGTGGAGAGCGAGTGTTGTTTGCGGCAAAAAATCACAAGGCGATTGACGTTATCGAAACTCGATTAAATGAGATGCAGGACATTGCGCTGCTCTTACGGGCAGGCCAGCACAGCGGCGAGCGTAATCTAAAAGCAGAGATCGAATCGGTGATCGACAGGCATTTAAGCCGGGCCGTGAAGACCGGAACCCGTTCTACTGTCGAAGATCGATTGAATAAATACCTGCATTCTCTGAATCGTATTTTTCAACTTAACCGTCTGCTCTCGAAAAAGGCATCGGCATTAGCTGAGTGCCAATCTGCAGCGACCTGGTTGGCGAGCCATCCCTTGCCGGATGCAACAGGGCATCTGAAGACAAGGTTGCAAGAATGGACCTCACGCTTGGCTCTGTTACGCCAGTCACATCGCCATCTGGTCGATATTGTTCACCAGTCTCGGTGGTGGAACGGTCTCAAGGTTCGTTGGCAAATCCATCGTTGGCTAGCGCGGTATAACGCCCAGCTACGCGCATGGTCGATGCCCTCATCGCTAATTGATCGATGTCCGACAAACTCCCCGCTAAAGGGGCTAGGATTATGGGAGACATACTTTCAGGGTCAGGTGGATTTAGTTCACTCCTGCCAAGCGGCTGCGTTATTGATGGAAGTGGATGTCGATGCCTTGATGGTGTCGATATCCGACCGGCAAGCGGAGCTGAATCAGCTTAAGGCACACTTGCATGTGCTGGGCCGTGAATACTTTGATGCCTATGTTTCCCATTGGGCGGCTTCTCTGACCGGGAGTGCCCGAGAGCAATTGGGGTCCTACCTGTCCACACTGAAACGGCTTTCTTCCGACATGATGGGCGGTAGTGTACGTCATTCTCTGCAAACGTCTCTGGATGATTCTTTTGCCGCGTTGGCTAACGTGTTTTCATTGTGGGCGTCGGTCAACTTGTCTATCCACCACAGTATTCCCCTGTCGCCAGGCCTGTTTGACCTGGTGATCGTAGATGAAGCGACACAAAGCGATATTATTTCTGCCCTGCCTTTGTTATATCGCGCTAAACGTGCCCTGTTGGTGGGTGACCAGATGCAATTATGTCATGTCACAACCATTCCCGAAGGTGTCGATCAGCAACTCCAGTCATTATACGGCTTGTCTGGCGTCAACCAGCAGCGATGGACTTATTCAGCGCACTCCCTGTTTGATCTGGCACGCACCAATCAGCATGCTTATTTGGTGCAACTGGTAGGGCATTTCCGGTGTCACCCGGAGATCATCGGTTTTTGTAATCAGCAGTGGTATCAAAACGTGTTGCGCGTTGAAACCGATATTGCGCAACTACACTCGGCGTTGCCGGCACAGGGTATTCGCTGGCTACCGGTCACTGGGGCGCTGTGCCGCGGTGCACGCAGCGGTGTCTACGCCCCAGCAGAAGTGGATAAGGTCGTTGAGGTATTACTCAATTTAGCCGAGGGAGGTTTTTCAGGCAGTGTCGGCGTGGTGACCCCCTTCAGGGAACAAGTCGGGAAATTACTGCAGGCGATTACTGAACACGTGCCCGCCGCCTGGCGGCACCAGGTTGCGTTGACGGTTGGATCTGCGCACGGTTTCCAGGGAGATGAAAAGGATATTATGTTGTTCTCGCTCTGTGTGGGAACACATCTTCCCTCGGGGGCAAGGCGTTTCCTGTCGGAAACCGACAACCTGTTTAATGTGGCCGTCAGTCGGGCACGCGGCCTGTTGTATGTCATTGCGGATCCTTAGGCCTGTTACCATTCAGGGATCAACTACTTGGAGGATTTTGTGCGTTATGTGGAAGCGATGCCCCGCAATGATGTGGTACCGCTAGGTGGTGGAGATATCGCTGTGGGGCATTATGAGCCTGTGCTGCGGCGTGCCCTGGAGGCTCAAGGTGTCAAGGTTCTTGCACAGTATCCCGTGGGCCCCTACCGTATCGATCTCGGGGTGATCCAGAATGCCACTCGATTGGCGATCGAAGTGGATGGTGAGGCTTTCCACGATAACTCCGCCACCGATAGACTGCGTGATCTCCGATTACGCAGTGCGGGCTGGATCGTACTGCGTATCCCGGCGGCCGACATCAGGGCTAACCTGCCCCAAGTCGTTAAGCGGGTAAGGCAAGCATTGACGCCTGCCTTGTCGGCATAAGCTGTGGCTAGCTGGCAGAGCGTACACGTGATTTGGCTGTCCGGCGGCGCAGGATGTTGAGGCGGAAATGTTCGGTGTCCTGAATGCGGTAACGACCAAAAAGTTTCTCACGCAAGGGAAAGGTACCAGGGCGCAGACATTCGGTCAGTGCAATCAGGGTCAACACACCAAAGGCGGAGGAGCTGATCGACAATAGGACGAGAACAGCGGTGCTGTATTCACCGAAAAAGGCATATGCCATGGTGGTTTGGGCCAGCAAATAGGTCATAAACCCGGTGACCACGGCGAAAATTAATGTATCGAACCGATACCGCGTTACTGTGGACATAACCATTACCTCTTGTCGTGAAGATCAAAGTGATTCTGGTCAAGGGTAAGGCCATCAGTGACAATTAAATAGCCCGGAACAGGCCGGTATACGACGATTTAGGGACCTATTTTTGTCCAAAGGCCTCAATCTTTTGGAATTGGGGCCGTTACAAGGGGTACGACATACTATTTTGATTTAGTGCTGATCAGAATACCGCTGACTTCTCCCCCTGTCAGCGGTATTTTTTTGTTTGGATTACCGCATAAACGTGAGAAATATGGCCCAAAAGGCCAATAGATACACGGGCGCTCCGTTCCAGATGACAATGAACAGCAATAACGTACCCAGCACGCCGATAACCAATTTCGCCTTGGCGAGCGTTTCTCCGCGAATTTTAAGGCGCATATCAGCGCCCAACCTTGGATGCCTGCGCATTGATACAGAGTGACCGGGTTTTTTCAATGGCGTCGAATGAGCCATCGAGCGAGAACGAGACGCCTTCCATGCCGCCATTGATAAAGACTACAGCACGCATTTTTTCGCCGAACTTCAGTTCCTGAAAGAATTCATCATGCTTTGGGGGTTGTGCAATCACTAATTGCACGAGCCGATCCCCGATGCGAGAGTGGTACTCATAAACCACGGTGTGCAAGTCGCCATCATCAATCGTCAGATTTGCAGTTAGTTCCATGGCGTCGACGTTATATTGGGCAGGATTGTTGTAGGCAAAAAAGAAACGGAGGTACAACAGGCCACAGTTTTCGCCGCTGCGGTGCACACTCAAAACTGCTTCTTCCAGGTTATCTAATATGCCTTTGGTGGATGCCTCATAGAGGCGCCCTTCTGGGCCTTTTATTGCTTGTGTCGCCCAGTCGCCATAGCGCACCGGATTTTGGGCATTCAAAGGTTTTGCGGCAAGCGTACATGACAGACAGAGGCAGAAGAATACACTCAGGCTTTTGATAGACCCTTTCATTCGGCCATTTTACGCTGCTTATGTGTATTTAATAACTGCCGTATGGGCTGTATAACAGTCTTTACGAAGCTATTAATTGGCTTGCAGATTCTTATAACGTACCTGTGATATCTGTATAACGGTCATCGATGACGGCATACTGAGTGCCTCGATCCATAAGTCCACTGCCTTCTATTCCTGACAAATCGCCAAAAATCAGCCATACCCCTCTATTTTTCAGAAACCCATTTGCCTCAGCCATTGTAGTTTTATCCGGATGAATAACGTCTCGCGCGCTTCTGTGCAGGATATTTTTTTCTTTATGGATTATTGCTAGCCGTTCGGAAAATTGTGATAAAGCTGGTTATTAACTATTAGATAACAATAGGTTAAGAGAATCTTTGATTGGTGATTTATTAAGTAAATGTGGCCCAATCCTTGTAATGTTGACAGTGCTGCAAGATGTATTAATATTTAATATATCTATATACAGGAGCCTTCCCATGCCTAGAAATACCTCTGTCACCCTGGGTGAACATTTTGACGAATTCGTCGCCGAAAAAATCCGCCAGGGACGCTTTCAGTCCGTCAGCGAAGCCGTTCGAGCAGGTCTGCGCAGCCTGGAAGAGAGCGAAACCAAGTTGGAGGTGCTGAGAGCCAAGCTACAGGCTGGCGAAAATAGTCACGTGGCTAGCGACTTTGATGGCGAGGTATTTCTTCAGGATATACACAAGCAGCACTTGAAATGAAACCAGCCTATACGGTTAGACAGAGTGTTGTCGCTGAGCTGGAAGCCATTTGGTTATATACCTTCGAGCAATGGGGCGTTGACAAGGCAGATCACTATACACGCGCCCTTATCGATCGCTTTAGTTGGCTTGCGAATAATCCCCACGCGGGTAAAACCCGTGATGATGTTAAGCCCGGCTATTTTAGCTTCCCTGAAGGGCAGCACATTGTGTTCTATCTTCTTGGTGAAGAGGGAATTGAGATCATCGGGTTACCCCACCAAAGCATGGATATCATTTCGTATATCGATATGACGAATGTGGATTGACACTTTATCTTCCTATGATTCCGTGCAAAAAAATAGGATAGCGGGTTTTCCCACTATCCTATTTTTGTTGTCGAAATTCTGCGTATTTATCACAAAATTCCGAACGCCTATGGATTATTGTCGATAAGCGGCGAATGGCATCAATGGCTTTATCTGTTTGTTGCTCAACAGTGGCATCAAGATTTATTGTTAGTTCGCTATCGCCAAACAGACGAACGCGATAAATAGCGCCCCCACTCCGGCTATAACATTCGGCAACATTTGAGTCGCACGTAAGATATATGGCTGGACCGAAGGGGTTTTCTTCTGCCGCATAGGCGCATTTTAAGTGTGTAAGCGCCTTTTCTGTTGACCCGTGATAGTAAATATTTTTTTTGTTAAACATGCTTTTTCTTTATTGCCCCTTGCTGGGATGTCTCTCACCATACGATGACCGCTTCGGAACAGCAACAGAGCACTTTAACAAACCGTCATGGGCGGGATTGTTGGAAACTCCAGCTCGTAGTGCATCCGCATGGCGTGTGTAAAAACGTGTACAAATTCCTGTATCAAAGCCCAGTCACAAAGCAATTGCGGGTGCAGGTAGACCGGGTGTGTCGCGTCATCGCCCGTCAGGGTCAGCGCAATCATGAGACTATTACGGCCAAGGCTGTTTTTCTCGGCATCCAGTTCGGCCTGTTTGGCGAGGCGCTCAGTCACCTGTTCATGGGATTCGCCATAGTTCCAGCTTAATAGTTGTTCCATCGATGCCGTCTGCAGTGCCTGCATCCTCGCCGCTTCCTCCGTCGTCAGTGTTCTATCCGGCAGATAGGGCGGAATACGATGCGCGGTAGCGTCGCGATAGACCTTGCCGTATTCGCTAAACCAGTGAGTGATCCTTTCCTGTGCAAGATAATCCACCAAGTCCGGGGGCATGAATGGTTGACATGTCTTTTTGGAAGGGCCCACCTGCGCCGGCGCCAAATCCCCTCCCCCCTGAAGCACACACACCCAGGCCGCATTATCGAAAAAGGCAGACACATTGATGGCGAAAGCATGTAGCTGAATTGCCACGTTGGTGCATTCGGACTTAGAAAGGAAATCGCTTCGATCCGGTGGATAAAGATCAAAGATATTCAAAACGGTTTGTTCAATCACAGGCAACCGGCGACCCATGGCCTCATTGGCGAACTGTCGGGCGCGTTCGACGGTGAGTTGCCCGGCAAGATGTGAAAGGTCGATCTGAAGGCTGGGCTGGACATTTCGCAGCCGCCGTACCTCGTCGCGAAAGTGAGTTACCTGGTCGTGGGTATAGCCGCCCTGGTCCGATGCTTGTGCGGGATCATTTATACGGGTTGTCATTGTGCCGAGTGTAAAGGTGCTGCAGACAGAAGAAAACGCCTTGTCACCCATTATTTTATAACCCAAGCCATTAGGGGCACC
>Ga0114931_10000042_pt1 | contig 120259 bp, 127 predicted proteins | sample 2SBtaG_FD_89579 | JGI IMG/M metagenome (GOLD analysis project Ga0114931, IMG submission 89579) | Deep subsurface microbial communities from Kolumbo volcano to uncover new lineages of life (NeLLi) - 2SBTROV14_V59a metaG | ecosystem: Environmental > Aquatic > Marine > Volcanic | place: Kolumbo...
AAAGATCCATGAGCAAATCTCCCATGGTATCCGTAAGTCCAAATTGCATATGTGCCCCAAAGTAATGATCCGACGTCCATTCATAAAATTCCCAAATAACCCCAGCAAGCATCACCGTACCTAAAATGGCATACTCGACGAGCCATAGGGGCGTTTCTTTGGAAATACTTCCCAATCGCCCTAATCCCGAGAAAAAGATATATCCCATCCAGGCAATAGCGAAACCGCCACAAAAATGGGCAACAATATCCAGCACAGCAAGATCTGGGCGGAAATGATAACGCACAAGATGCACAACCAGCACAACGATAGGCGGTATAAGCGAGATAAAAAACAAGTGAAGACGCGCGTACATTTTCGAGGGTGAGCGAGACATATGCCTAAATTATAGCAGGTTATGACACTCGGCACGCGCGTTCTCCATATTAAAAATCTCTCACCGTCCCGACATCAACTAAGGTTTGATAATGCTCAGGACGCATCCTCTTCAGATATTCGATCACTTTTCCTCTCACCGGCCCGATGGTGAGTTTATATTCGTTAGCAAAGCTTAAAATCATCCGCGTCGCTTGTTCAATTTCTGACCGATCAGTAACTAATAACTCAATTTCTGCGAGACGATAACGAAACTCTTGAAAATCGACCAGATCAATATCAATGGTAAATGCCTCTTTTTTGTAGGTTCTTCGCGTGGTTTTACAGATACAAAATGGGGTATACTCAGCTACTTTTAGGTCCTCTGCAAATCTTTTGTGAGGAGCAAGCCCCAACGCCTCTCGTATCTCCACCTCATCTTCAAGCTCATTATATTGATCAACTAACCGTTCCGCCCCTGACTGCAGAGGAAGCTTGATTTCAAATTTTCCATTTCGCTCACGAAGCCATATATCTTTAGAAGTAAGCGAACAACTATCCGTATCATAATAGATATCTGTTAATACACGTTCCCCTAAAGACTCTGCGTCTCGAATGAGTCGCGCTTCATCTTCCGTATTGAGTATAAATTTTTTTTCTATTTCAATCATAAGAAAGTTCCTCTTATTCCCGGTAACACTTCTCCTCTTCTTCGTAACATTCATAACAACGGCGCTTCTATTGAGCAAGCTTCTGTAACCCAAATACAAAAACCATGCTTTCCGGCGGTCTTCATAGTAGCGATCTATAGTACTTACATGAGAACCCGTTTATCGTTCAGATAAATGAATATTACAAAAGCCTGTCACCTATTTTCGAGAAAGAACCATTCAGCTTCACGGGATAACTAAAGATCGCCAAGATCTCCCACAAAAAAGCTTATTTCTAGGCTAAAACCTTGACATTTTAGCTAAAATGTACAATATTTCTATATGGTTCTTTAATAGGCAAGGCTTGGTTTTTACATGAGATAGGCGTTTTGTACGGCACCCAATCGCTGTTTGAAACGCTCACCTCATGTTCGAGGCTAGCCGTAACCGTCCGATGACGGATCGAGAGAGTGGGAGAAAGCGATGACTGATCGTATTACGCCCCAGCAAATCAATCAGATCAGGCTGATCATGGAAGCTGCGCTGAGCGACAGTACCACCACAAAAGATGCTGCCCAGTGCATCATTGAGCAGAAACACTGGTTCAAGGCCCGTCTCCATAAAATGCTCATGGAGCTCGGCCTCAATACGTATCGACAAGCGCGGGAAATCATGGGTGATAATCTCCTCGGCCTCCCCACAGCCATGCAGTACTTCGGTAGTATAAGCCCCGCCAATATGATTGCCCTCCAGCAGATCCCGTTCGACAAGGAGACGCTTAAGGCCTGCTCTAAGACGCATATTCTCGTCGCCGACATGGGGCTCTCACTCCTCGACGTGCAGCAAAAAGCTCGTAAGGGCATCTTCTACGAACAAGACTGGTACGACGGGCAGGAGTTCGTCAAGCGCACCGAAACGGCTCACTGGCAGCTCATTCGCAAGACCCCCTTTGAGGGCTCGGTCTCCAAGAACTGGAGTGAACAGCAGGCACTCATCAACGACCAGATCAACGAGATCCCCTCAGTGAGGCAGGTCATCTACACCATGATCCTGCACTTCCTCTCCACGGGGGAGCGGCTGTTTGAGGAAGTCTTCGTTCGCACTTGTGACGTTGACTCGTGCGGCAACCGCGTCTACGTCGGCGGCTTCGACGAGGACGGCCTCGTCGTCGAGTACTGGGTCGACCACGCTCGAAGTGGCCGTATCGGCGTCGCTTCCGCTCGGAAGCCCTGATCCTTACCTTTTTGAGGCCTTGATCTTTTTGAGACCCTGGCCCTTCCGCTCATTGGGCAGATCGTGGATCAGGTAGATCTTGAAGCAAAGAGACTCACTCACCCCCTGGAGGGTACCCACAACGACGTGGGTACCCTCCTTTTCTTTTGTTTCGGTAATAAAATCATCGCAAAACCAGGCACTACTATTCAATATTTGAAATACTACTTCGCCTCCAATATTCGCAACAAAAAAGACTCTCCATGAGGGAGAGTCCCTTGTGGTGACCTCTAGGGGAATCGAACCCCTGTCTTCACCGTGAGAGGGTGACGTCCTAGCCGCTAGACGAAGAGGCCATGAAACTTATCGTCGTTGCCAAGCAGTTTCTTGTCGAACAAGTAATTCACTCGCACGCAACGGTTCTGCCATTAATTCTTTGATTACGCGCTCCATTCGAACTCCTTTCGTTTTGTTCGTTCCTTCCGATGCTTTTGCAAGGATAATATCTCCAGGATGGATGATTTCTTGTAGAAATCTTCCCGCTTCCGGCGTATCTTTAAAATCAAAAACCTTGTCCGCGTGCATGCCAGCTACTATCGCCGCCTGTTTCATGACGCCGGAGAATTTACCACAAACAGCCAAAATATCAACCCCATGAGTTGCGCATACCTCGGCAACTCGTTTATGTAATGCTTCGCTATCTTCACCGAGCTCCCGCATTTCTCCGAGACAAACAATTTTTCGTTGGTGCGGTTGAAGCGTAAGGCTCGTTAAGTCACGCACGGCTGAAATAACAGCCACCGGTGAGGCGTTATAACTATCATCAAATAAGATCGTGTCTTTTATTCCTGGAATAATGCGCGTTCTCCCAGCCATTGGCTTAAAGTTATTTCCGAGCGCCCGCACTGCCTCGAGTGGAGCATCCGTCGCCTCAGCCACCGCTATAGCCGCCGCAGTGGCATACGCGATAGGTCTTCCAAAAACGCCTAGAAACTCAAGGGTAATAGCTCGTCCCCAATGTTGAACTTTTACTTCCAAACCGATAGGCATCGCGCCATGTGGCCCCTGTTCTAATTTAATCTGTGACGAAACAATCCTTACATCTGCTTCCTCAGCTGTTCCATAACTTAACACATGCCCCTCCGTTTCTTGTCGCATCCCCGCAACAAATTGATCATCCGCATTCAAAATAGCGATACCCGTTTTATGGAGTACCCGTACAAGGGTCGCTTTTTCTTTTACCATTTCTTCAATGGATCCGTAGTTCTCTCGATGTACAGGAGCGAGACCTGTTCCTTCCGGCATTACGGCTGTCACTACGCTAATATTCGGTGGAGCTATATTCGTTAAATACGCAAGGTCGCCGGGCTTATCAGCCCCCATCTCTAATACTAAAATATCCGGACACGTATTTAAGATACCCAAAGAAGATAACCAGCCTTTTTGCAATAACCAAATCCAACTTCCAATGGATCTTCCCGGCGCTGACGCATTTAAAATGGTTAATGGAACACCAAGCTCGTTGTTATAGTTTTTTTGAGAAGCGCGAACCGTTTTTTTATTTCCTTCATACATAAAAAGCGCCGCGATCATCTGTTTCGCGGTACTTTTTCCGACCGCCCCCGTCACACCGATGATAAGCGGTTGTTCGCGCTTCACGCTTTCCGATGCGAACCGCCCGAGCCATTGTTGAATCATTTTGAGCATAATATACAGTAAAACAGGGTTGAACGAGCAACGCAAGTTATTTCACACGGAACATATCCACTACCGCGAGCACAGGAAAAAGACAAACGGCTCTAACGATTCTCTTGAAGCGTTTCGGCTCTTGCAATAAGCGCCAGAGCCATTCCAATCCAATATGACGCATCCAGCCTGGCGCGCGTTTTACGTTCCCCGCCCAAAAGTCCAATGTGCCGCCCACTCCAACAATCACTTTCAGATGCGAAAAAGCATGTGCGTAACGTTCAATCCATCTTTCCTGTTTTGGATGACCGAAGCCAACCAAAAGGACCTCAGGATCAAATGTTTGCATCCGCGCTCTCATCGCCCCTCCTTGTCCTCCATCTTCGCCCAACTCACTCATTTCTCCTACTTGCTCCGCCGATACATCGAGTCTCGGAAATTTTCGTTTAATATATGCTTCCGCCTTCTCAACACTATCAGGATAGGCTTTTCCACCCCCAAGAATACCGACTCGCCATCCGCGACGACTCGCTTCTTCTAATAGCCACTCGCTTAAGGCAACGCCCGTTACGCGTGAACACTTGCGTCGTAAAACGTACTTATTGAATAAAAAGAGCCCAAACCCATCAATCATCCGATAGTCAGCCACGCGCAAAGTCTCCGCATAACTCGGTTTTTTCCGCGCTTCAAGTAATATCTCGGGGTTTACCGTCACAATCCAAAACCTCCCAGAACTCTTTTCAAAGCCTGCTCTTACTTCTCTTATATCCCCTCCTTCAATAGGAATCCCAAACACTGGCATAGCTGTGGTGTAACATGAGTAAACGCATCCGTCACGGCGTAGTTCCACTCGTTGAGGAGCTTGTCACTTCTGCGGGAGCGACGGTTCCTGGCGCAATAAGCGGAATGGGTTCGAGTGGCGCATCACCCATTGGTCGCTCCGGCTCTACTTGGAGATAATTCAGAAGAAATCTCGCCATATTGCCCCATACCGGCGCCGCAGAGCTCTCTGCGTATTGTACCGTACGAGGTCGATCAACTTTTACAATCATCACAAATGCCGGATCACTTGCTGGCGCATATCCGGCAAAAGATCCAATAGTCCCATCTGTCAAATACCCGCCCCCATTTGGATTCGGTATTTGAGCCGTTCCGGTCTTTCCCGCGACATAATATCCCGGAACACCAGCCCGTTTTCCGTGCCCCTGCTCCACCACCGAAACCATCATCCCAGAGATAAGTCTAGAGGTCCGTGAGCTAATGACCTGCCTTACCTCAGTAGGACTCGTCGTGGTTTTTGTGCCATCTGGATGAAGCACTTCTTGAACAAGATAGGGTTTATAAAGCGTCCCTCCATTTCCGAGCGCCGCGTACGCCGCAAGCATTTGCAGTGGCGTCACGGCAATTCCCTGTCCAAAACTCGCCGTTGCGGCAAAAATATCCCCGGGTTTCGATAATGGACGGATATCCCCTCCTACTTCTGGACTTATTTCAATCCCGGTTTGTTTTCCAAATCCAAACGCCTCTACATATCGTTTAAACATATCCTTTCCAAGTTGCCTTTGTACAAAAATCGCTCCGAGATTCAGCGAATCTTTCAATACATCCGTCATAGTGGATAAGCCATGCGCACGATGATCAGAATTACGAATCGTAAAATCATCAATTTCATCTTCTACCTTATCCATATACGTTGTGTCTGGTCCAACTTTTCCTTCATTCACTCCCGCAGCCATTGTAATCGACTTAAAAATTGAGCCAGGCTCAAATTGATCAAAAATAACTGGATTATTAAACACTCCAATGCTGTCGACCTTGCCGTATTCAGCTGGATCAAAGTCCGGCGCGCTACACATCGCCCAAATCGCTCCGCTATTCGGATCCATAACAACAATGGAGCCGCTATCTGCTTCAAACACCTTTATTGCCTCCGCTATTTGTCTACATGCCTCGTATTGAATCGTTCGATCAAGCGTCAAGACAAGATCTGACCCATCTCTCGCGCGAACAAGTTTTGTTGAGCCAATGGTAAGACGCCTCCCGACCGCATCCCTTTCAACTTGAATTGACCCATAGGTCCCTGCTAATTCTTCATTGAACGCACTTTCGATCCCATACCGCCCCACACGCGTCCCTTCATCATTCTGATTTACAAACCCCAGCACCTGACCACCCATACCTTTCTCAGGGTAAAATCTTGCCTGGGCCTCAATTGCTCCAATGCCGGGGAGCCGCTTACTTCTCAGGGCGTCCACCACTTCTCGTGATGCATCTTTTGCTAAAACCGCATAACTTGAACTCGCAAATTTTTGTTCAATTTCAGGAATAGGAAGACCTAAAATCTCCGCTAAATCCTGCACTGTCTTTTCTTTATCATCGATAGATTTAGTAATTGCATATACGTTCCAAATATTCTCATCTTTCGCAATGGGCTGAAGCTTCCCATCCCATCGATCTTTTAGATAAATCGTCCCACGATTTGGCACGAGTGCCGCCTGTACCTCGTGCTGATCCGAAGCCAAGACGCTATACGTCTTCCCTTCTAAAATCTGTAACTGAAATAATCTCCCTAAAACAATCACTCCTAAAAGCAAAAAAAGTCCTTTGATCATGAGGATTCGCTTCTGAAATTTGGCTTCCGGAGCCTTATGCTTTCTTTCTTTAAAACTAAAACGCGAGACCATAGACGGAGTATATCACGCCCTCTTTTCTTGCCTATGCGTACAACGTGGCTTGACGCAAATTATTTATTTATGCTAAGAGGAATCTAGTGATTTCTACAGGCTCTGGAGATTGATTACATCATCTTCCGCCTCCTCTCGACCGTTCCGGTGCAGCCCTCCCCTTGCGTAGCCGGACCCCCGCCCCCACCAAGCATCACTGTTTGGCTGGGGGCACTTTTATTTAGCACGATTAGTAAGTGACGAGCTTATCCTCAGTAATTTCACCCCCTCGAACGAGTTTCACTTGATAGGTGGACCAGAGAATATCTCCCTGATCAGTAAACGTGAGATCGTTAAGCGCCCCCCCTTTCCAATGCTTAAGAGCTAAAAATGCCGTCCGTAACCGCGTCCCGTCATTCCCCTGTTCTTCAATGAGATCCTTAAGAAGATATATCGAGCTATACGCATTTGCCATATAAAATGGAAATGGTGCTTTTTCATGCTCGCGAGATTCATACATGCTCAAGAATTTTGAAGCGCTATCGCCTGTCTCATTATAAAAGGCTTCAAAACCATAAACCCCTTCTAGTAATCCAGGATGACTTGCGGCCACCTCTCGTCCAAGCATCACTTCATTAGTGAGAATCCTGACACGAACATGCGCATCTTGAAGTGCCTGAAGAAAATCTAATCCCGCCGCTGGAGCTTGAGGAAGAAGATACACAGCATCAATCCCTGCCTCTTTGATCTTCATAGCTGCGTTACGAAAATCTGTCGTTCCTGTATCCCATCCACCTTCCAACGCCACCTCTCCCCCTTCAGAATTAAAACCATTTATAAACCCATTTTTCAAACCTTGAGCATACTCCGTGCGTTCGGCAAAAACAGCGATCCGGCGAATATGTAAGTCGTTAAAAGCAAATCGCGCGGCGACCACTGAAGCAAAAGCATCAGATGGAACCAGCCGAAATGTATAATCTCCCCCCTGCTCAGAAATAGAAGGACTCGTGGCCGAGGGGGAAAGAAGAACCGTTTTAGAGGCATTTGCCATCTCCGCCATCCCAAGCACCTCACTAGAACACACCCCACCAAGAATAGCTTCAACCCCATCAACCGTAATCAACTTCGTTGCTGCGCGTTTGGCTGCTGGCCCGTCACATTCCCCATCTTCGTAACGCACTACGACCTTCCGCCCATCTATCCCGCCACTGCCATTCACCTCATCCACAGCTAATTCTATTGAACGCATAATCGGTAAACCGTAAGCAGACCCATCCCCTGTGAGCGGCATAACTGCCCCCAAAACAACCTCTCCTTTTAAAGGAACCGGCACAGATGTTGTTTCCGTCGTCTCCACTGGTACTGGTTGAACACTGTTTGGCATCCACTGACGATAGAAAAAGAAAAAACTCACCACGATTACCAAAATGGTAACTCCTCCAAAAATATAGTGTCTCGATTCCATAATAGCTGTTTAAGAATAAGGTATGTATTAAGTCGTTAATGGTCTCATGCAGAAAACGCATCGTCATAGAGAAGCTGCGGTAACGTTTCAAGTCGTCGCAAGAGCGCTCTTCCTTGTGACGAGTGTGCTACGAGCTCAGTAAGCTGAAGATAAAGCCGATCACTCAGTAAAACCGTCTTTCCGGTAAGCGGATGGTTCACCTTGGGCCTCGCTCTCAAATTCTGTAAGATTTGCCCAAAAGACGCTTTTGTTCGAAACGAACTGCGCAAAGCTACATTCACTCGCAGATGGGGCAAAACCCCCGCTACTTTTCCATGTATATCCGCGTATTCAGACAAATCTTTTAAGAAATAACTATCTTCGTGCTGTTGAAATGGCCGAAAGCCACCGCACCCCGCCGCTTCATTGCTTCGACATATAATATTCGCCCCGTAACATGCGTCAGGAGGAGCGATATCTACTGGCCTCCCCAAAAGAAAATTTGATAAACTCATCCATCGGCGAAGTAAGATATACTCTGATAATTCTTGATAGAGCACCTCTCGCTCCTTTTCATTAAGGGTATCCGGATCAAAGATAAGATCAATTCCACCTGCTCCACCTATAAAAATAGGATTCTCTTCAAAGACATCTAAAACCATGCGGATATACCTTGGGTTCGCAAACACCACATCTGCGTCCGTCATGATAATCACACCGTTTTTTTCACGCCTTGAAAATCGATGTACTGCTTCAGCCAAAAGTCTGTTCCTCGCCCGTCCAATATTACACCCAGGAATTTCATTTCCAGGTGATGACTTATCAATAAGGTACGCTCTCACGCGTTTATGAATATATTGTGCACGCCGTCGTACGTCTTCTGAAAAAGGCATAGCCGAAAAAGCAGTTCCGTTTTGCCAAATAGGCAAATCCATGACGAGTTGATTCGCTCGCCGAATTTTTTCATAGGAGCCCGACTGATCATCCACTTCATTATTCACTAAACAAAGCACCTCGATCTCATCCAGAGAAATAGCTTCTTGATCGATAATGGACTCCAATATGTCCAGAACTCTTCGCACTGGTTCATTTTGAACAGGAAAGAGAATACTCACTCGGCAGGTATTGAGCTGCGGTTCTCGAAGCAAGTGTTCACTTTGTAATGTCCTCCTCAAATAATCGGATACAGTTACCTCCATGTTAAAAGTATATCACGATCACCCTTTTTTTCTTTACCGCATGGCGAACTCATTAAAAATGGTAAAGCCGATATAACTGAAATAGAGCATCACAAAAACAACCCCATTCCAACGTTCTAGTTTGCGACGCTTGCCAAAAAATAAGGAGAGAAATAAAAAAACGGTTGCCATGATCACGATGAGAATATCTCCAAATATCCTAGGCCCAACAGGAATTGGTCGGGTAAAAGCCGTTAAACCTAGCACCAAGAAAATATTAAAAATATTTGATCCCACAACATTCCCTACTGCAATATCTGTTTTATGTTTAAGTGCTGCTCTGACCGATGTTGCAAGCTCGGGTAAAGAGGTCCCAAGAGCGATAACAGTTAACCCAAGCAGGGTTTGTGAAATACCGAGTTGTAAAGCAATGGCTTTAGCGCTTGTAACAACCGCTTCACCACCAACCGTAAGTGCAATAACCCCACCGACCAACATAAAACTCGCTTTATATAACGGCAGAGGTTTTCCAATCGTTTTTGTCTGCATCACCCGCTCATCTTCTTGTGAAGATTGGAACAAGCTAAACATGTAGTATAAAAAGAGGATGAAAAAGGCGAGAAAAATAATCGCGTCATAAATCGTCAAAACAGAATTTCCGGAAGCAATCCCTCCACCCACAAGAATCAATAAAACCGTCGCCGCTAAAAAACTAAATGGAATTTCCTTGTAAATCGTGGAAGCTTTTACGACAATCGGACAAATAATTGCCGTCACTCCAAGAACAAGAAGAATATTCGCAATATTACTTCCTACAATATTTCCAAGAGCTAGATCTGCACTCCCGCGCCATGCAGCGATCACATTTGCAAAAAGTTCCGGCATCGATGTACCAAACGCCACCACAGTCAGTCCAATAATCAATTCACTCACGCCAAAACGCCGCGCAATAGATGAAGATCCATCAACGAGTAAATCTGCGCCTTTAATTAAAAAATAAATCCCGAAACCAAGTAAAAGCAACATCAAAGAGAATGACATGCTATTTTTCTTTTACAACGCTTTCGTAATTCATCTCCATGATCGCCCGATAAATTTTGCGGCGATCAATAATACCAACCAGCTTCGCATTCTCCACAACAGGAAGTCGATGAATGCTTTTTGACAACATAATAGCTCCAGCCTGCATGATCGGCATATCTGGATACACGGTATGCACTGGCGTTGTCATAAAAACCTCAACTTTATGTCCTCGAATATCCGCCGCCTTACTCTCTCGCTCTTCATGATCCACATATTGCTCCGGATTCATATAATAACTTTTGTAGAACGGATATAAAATCCGAAACAAATCTTTTTCTGAAACGATCCCAACCAACTCTCCCACATCATTAAGTACCGGCGCACCACTGATTTTGTGCTGATTAAACACCCTCATGACCTCAGCATACTCCATGCTTGGGACCAATGTAATCGGCTCGCTGTTCATTAGATCGCGTACTTTCATATAGTATTAGAGTATAGAACTCCCGATGAAGAAGCAAGAGAATAGACGAACGCCCTTGAAACCGATAGGATTCTCTTATGAAACAACTCAAACTCGCCTCCTGGAACGTAAACGGCATTCGAGCAGCCGAACGAAAGGGATTTCTCGATTGGATGAACACATCCAAATACGACATTATCGGCGTGCAAGAAACAAAAGCGCACGTTGAACAACTTTCCAACGATTTGATTCATCCCATGGGCTATGAATCTTATTGGAATTCCGCCATAAAAAAAGGCTATAGCGGAACAGCAATTTATTCAAAACCTTCACCGATTTTTGCGGAGACAACGTTTGCCGATTCAATTTTAGATGGGGAAGGAAGGATTGTTCTTTTGGAATATGACCAATTTTATTTGTTCAATGTCTATTTTCCAAACGGTGGATCGGGTGAAGCTCGGCTTGCTTATAAATTGGAATTTTATAAACGCTTTTTGAAGCTTATCGAATCATACAGACAAAAAAAGCCTATTGTGTTTTGTGGTGATGTAAATACCGCGCATATGGAAATCGATCTAGCTCGTCCAAAACAAAATCAACAGACAAGCGGATTCCTGTCTATTGAACGAGCTTGGCTGGATGCACTTGTAAAGAAAGGCTACATAGACACGTTTCGACTCTTCAATGATAAACCGGAAAATTATACCTGGTGGGATATGAAATCTCGGGCGCGCGACCGGAATGTTGGCTGGAGAATCGACTATTTCTTTGTCAGTGAAGAATTGAAGGAACAGGTTCATTCAGCCTGGATAGACAAAGATGTTTTAGGATCCGATCATTGTCCAGTCGGGCTTACCTTGGCAGTATAAACAAAAAAAGACGAGCAGGGTGAGTAGCACCCTACCCGCCGTCTTTAGTCTTGAGATTTGTCACCGTCCAATCCATGAAGGTTCCAATTTGCACTCGACGCGCTGATTGCCCGAAGATCGAACTGACAACTCGTCGGCTTAGGAATAGTTGTATTCGAGAATACATATTCCTCTTTATCGTCCCCAGTCACCTGTGCGTCTGCACAGAAAGACTGTCGAACAATCACGCGTTGATCTAAGAGCTCAGCTACTCTTTCGAGCATGCCGTGCACGACGTGACAAAGAAGCGGGGATTCCCCCTCGGCAGAGCGATAGTGGAAGACCCCTCGTCGTGAGGTGACTTCATCAAAATCAATCCACAATGCATTTGAGACATCTGGTCGTCGGTACCGCCTGTACAACACCAACACTTGTTGGAGTAGATCGAATAGATCCGCTCCATCCAGCCTAAACAGATGCTTGTAGATGCGAAGTATATCCGCCACGACATAAGAGCCGTAAGCTCGAAGAAATTCCGTATAGGTTTCGGAACGGAGCTCCGCAGCAGCGTATAGCAACTGCGTAATCTTCTCAGGATCATACTCGCCCTGCGGCACGAATACCGTATATGGTACCCGCGCTCGCCGGAATAGCAGACTCCAAGCCTCCTCCTCATCCAACAGCTTCTCGGCCAGGAATGGCCGCAGTTTCAGTAAAAAGAGCCCTTGCATAGCCACCCCCTTTCACGAGTATTGGCACGGATATTTGTTAACGTAATAGAGGGAAAATGTCAAAAAACAACCAAAAAATAAGGCTTTTATCTTGATGATGGTGGTGGTGGGGGCGGTGGTAGCCTCAGCCCCTTAACCCGATGGCGATCTACTTCACGTGGAATCCATGGCAGAATACGTTTTGCACGAAATTCATCAGGAGAAACGAGCGTCCCAAGTACACGAATACGCCTCCCCTCTTTCAAGACAAATGCTTGAAATTCAGCGCCTTCTTCAAAAGACACCGTCCATATTTTTTGAGAAGAATCTCGCACTTTAAATACTTCTCCGTCGATTTCAATAACGTCCCCTGCGAGCCTCCCTTCTTCTGTCATATTCCATAAGGCCACTCGAGGATTAATCAACTGCCCGTATCCCGGCAAAGATTGTAATCGTGCGTCCAAAATCTGCCCTACCCCAGTATGATAAAAGACATATCCCAGTGCTCCGGTCGCCACAACAATCCCAAGAATAGTAAATGAATAACGAAAACGATAACCGTCTTTCGTGAGTCTAAATTGATGTTGTGCAAAAATAAGAGCCGCAACCGTGACCATCAGCCACGCGTACGGAAGCGTGAATAAAAGGAATCTAACTCTATCCGGAAGACGTAATAAAACATCCCAATCTCCATTTAAGGAGAAGAAAATAATAATGGAAAGAGCGAGCCCTCCCAATAGAACAGACAACCCAATAGAGAACCACAGCAAGACCGAGTGCAGGGTAAACCGCCATTCAGGTTTTGGCGTGATTTCTTTCTCCTCAATCGTGTCGAGGATTTTATTCTTGAGTGACATCATAGTTCGAATGTAATTCCAAGGGCCTGCGCCTGTTTCTTGAACTGCCGTTTTGCACGATTCAAGAGCGTAGCGATAGTTCCTGGAGGCTTTTGCATAATATAGGCCATTTCTTCATAACTTTTATCTTGAAAATATTTTAATATCAAAACATCCAAATACTTTTGATCAAGTTTAGTAAAGACATCAACTAATTGACTTCGCAAAACGTCTTTATCAAAAGAGCTATCTTCATGAAACTCGGCAAGTAAGTTTTCAAAGACATGATCATCAATTTCCTTTGCGTGGCCCTCCGGACGAACATTCCGTTTCCGGAAATTACTAATCACATGATTTCGAGCAATACGATAGATCCAAGCCGAAAACGATTGCTTTTCGTCGACATCACGCAAGTTCTGATACGCTTTAATAAACACCTCTTGAAGTAAATCCTCCGCGTCTTCATCAGATACATTCGTTAATCGACGAATATACCTAAGCAACGGCGCTTCGTAACGCTCGATTAAGAATCCGTAGACCTCTTTATGTTTCAGAGTCAATTGAACCAGTTCATGATCCGAACGCTTTTCGGAAGGCTTGTTCACATGTTTTTATACGCAAAGGTAGGGGAAATCCTTTCAGTTTCAAAGTATTCTCCAATAATAAGCATATAAAACAGTATAGAGCTTCACTGAAACGAAGCAAGCTACAACGAAAGCTGTCGGGGTTTTTACCGTATAACAAGGTGGGTACATCCAATATCCCGTCAGACTCAGTTTGTATTTCAACACGCCTTTATCTTCCTAACGCAAAAAGGCTCTGCGCGCGCAGAGCCTGACATGGAACACCTAAACATTAAAGTTCAATGTGATTGTATTTGTGAAGTTTGTACGCAAAGCGAAAAGCCTGAATCGCCACAATCACCAGGAGAATCCCAATAAGAATCCCGAGTAAAGCGGGATAAATAAGGATGAGAATCCCAAAGAACAGTGACACTATTCCGTAGAACACAAGGTTCTGCACCATGTGTTGCACAAAAGCGAGCTCAATCACCATGCCTTTTTTATCTTTAGCCATAGGTAACTTCAAAAAGTATATCACATATCACGGATAGGTGTGCCATTATGTGCTATGATATTTGCGCCAACCAAGCATATGAGAATTGCCACAAATGTTAGCGGATCTAAACTCGGAGGAATTACAAGTACCAATCTCGCTCTCTTTAAATCAATGGATAAAACCAAACACTCTATCGTCGGTATCGAAGTGATTCCAGCTCGCCGATACAAAGTCCCCGCAATCTTTGATCACTTGTCCGCCATTTTTTTTACCCATTGGATCATTAGCGCTTTTGATCTCAAGCGAGACATGATGCGTCGAGCAAAAACGCTTGCTGATGCAAAAAAGATTTGGGCACCGGCGATACGCGGAATGAAGCGCGCGCTTCAAACAGAGAAAGTAGATGTTGTTCTTATCAATGGTACCTACACATACCCCTGGCTTCTCTCTCTTGCTGCGCATGAACTAGGAATCCCTATTGTTTTGCGTTATGCAGGGGTCTTCTCAAGAGAAGCGAAGGGTGTCAAACCCCGATTACGCAAGCTTTTTGGAAGCATGGAGAAAGCCACCGCAAGAATGGCAAATGCCTATATCTTTCCTTCCAGTGTCTGCCAAGAGGTTGTTGAAAACGAAGTGCTTAAAAAGAAGGCGGCGCATGCAAATGTCATTCCAAATTCTATCCGCACGATCGCACATCGGGCGAAAAAAGTTTCAACAACAAAACACACTATCGCGGCCATCGGGCGCTGGGATGACATAAAAAATTTCGATGCCTTCTTCAAGCTTCACGATCTTTTACAAGAACAACATTGGGATCACAAAGCCTATCTTGTTACCGCACAATCGGTAGCAAAGAATGTTCCTAAATCTGTCTTCCGTGTTCCTTCCATGACCTTTGATAAACTTTGGGCATTCTATAAACAAGTTGGTCTCGTTGTCGTTCCTTCTCACTTCGAAACATTTAATAATGTTGCCGCTGAAGCCGTTCTCTCCGGCACCCCTGTCTTGGTTTCAGAACAAGTCGGATTTTCCACTTTTCTCAAAAAGGCTGGATTGCAGAATATGGTTATTAAAGATTTTACCGATCTTGATATGGTAGCCGAACGCGTCAAAAAGCTTTCAGGAACAAAGATCCCTCCAAAAAATATGAAGCGCATAGAGGCTATCCTCGAACCCCAGGCGATACAAAAGAAAATCATGCAAGTCTTGAAACAAACCATAAAACGCGGTAAGACATAGACCCTTTTATGCGTATTGCTCAACTGACATTTGACCACCAACCTGTTTCAGCGCGCTCAAACCATGCGATTTTTTCTCATGTGGGCATGTTAACGGATTCGATGCAGGATCTCGGAAACGATCTTTCTCTCTATGGGGCCGGTGACTCGAAAGTGAAAGGTGAAGTCCATTCTGTCGTGGATACGGCGACCGACCTACGAAATATTCCCCAAGACCTTCATAAGCTGTATCGTCACCTGCTTATTTCCAAGTGCTACAACAATGCAGGTAAGTTCGATATTATCCATTCGCACTATACGCTCATGAGTTCGTATTACGCGAACCTCGTCGATACACCAACGGTATCCTCGATTCATAGCCCCATTCGACCGGAAATTGTTCCGATCATGAAGCATTTTAAAAACAATAGATATATTTCCTTTTCCCTTGCGCAAAGAAAGCAAATGCCGGACTTAAATTGGATTGCGAATATCTATCACGGTATTGATACTGAGTTATTTTCTTATAACGCTGTTCCAGATGATTATTTCTTTTATATTGGACGCATCACAGAAGATAAGGGGGTACACCTCGCTATTGAAGCTGCAACAAAGGCAAATACCAAGCTTATTATTGCTGGAAGAAGTTATATCGACGAGGGGTATTGGCAGAGCCAAATAGAACCAAGGATTGATGGCGAGCAAATTATTTACGTAGGGGAAGCTGATCTCGAACGTAAAATTGAATTGTACCGCCACGCACGTGCCCTTATTTTCCCAACCCAATATGATGAGGTATTTGGGCTTGTGATGATCGAAGCTATGTCGTGCGTAACACCGGTAATCGGCTGTAACAGCGGTTCAGTAAGCGAGGTTTTACAAGACAATAAAACAGGCTTCGTTGTAGATAGCCTCAAAGATATGGTACAAGCCATGAAAAAAATCGATACGATTAAACGTCAGGATTGTCGAGAGCGTGTTGAACGATATTTCAGTGTTGAAAAAATGGTTTCAGGATATCTAAAAGTCTATCAACGCGTCATTGATGATTGGTCTTTTAAGAAAGATAAGATTTTACTTACAAATCCCTACACTCGGTCAAGAACGAACGGTAAATAGCACGATGGCGAGAGCCATAGCGACATTCAAAGATTCGAGTTTTTTGTCGTGATCAACGTACACAGACGGACTTTCAATATTCAACCCTATTCCCTGCCCTTCCGAACCTGCAAGAAGAAACAACGGCGGTCGCATCTCTATTTTTTTCAAGGACTGACTTCCCTTTCGTTTTTCGAGACGATAAATGGCACGAGCTTCTCGCTGAAACAGTTCGTATACCTCATGTTCCTTCATCTCCTTCCAAGGAACCTGAAATAATGCCCCTGCGGAAGATCGAATAACTTTCGAATTTGTTGGATCAGCTGATCCAATTAAAATCAATCCAGCATCAAAGCCAAGACATAAACGTAGAATCGTCCCAACATTGCCCGGATCCTGTACTCCATCCAAAACAACCACAATATCTTTCTTTAAAACATCCGCTTCCCCATAGACGGGAATACGTGCAACGGCCGCCTCTAATTGTGGCGTCACCGTTGTAACAAGTCTCTTGAAATCCTCGGAATCTTCTTCCGTAAAAGAAAAGTCAATAAACTTTTTTGCCGCTTCAATATTTTTCCTTCCTTCCACAAGGCAAAGCCCTGTCTCCTCTCTTCCTTTCTTTCTATGCAAGCTTCGAATGAGCTTTTCCTGGGATTTTGTAAGCATATAGTAGGTAGTGTACCAGAGATTGATCTGTTGTCATTAAAGGAACCGTATTTAGTATATTTAGGTTACAGTAACCCTAAATATAAAAGTGGCTTTTCAGCCACTTTTATGTACTTATGAGTTCTGCTGAGGTTAGAAATTGTCACTTGGATACTGCGTCCCTGCCAACACCGCTGCAAGATCGTAGTCCGCCATGGACGCAATCTCTAGACCGAATTGATAGTTCGTATAGAACGCATCTGAGATATCATCGATCTTTGTATTCCAATCTGCTCCATAGAGTTCAGCTGCGAGCGCCTCCGAAGTAATCCATCGAAGCATGCCTCCCTGACCAACAGCATATACCTTAGGATCCGTTGTAAACTTCACCATTCTTACCCCCGGTTTATAGGTAATGTTTTTTCCAAGAGCAATGGCTGACAGCTGATCCGCGTTTAATATCTGAACTCCACTAAAGTCAGTGTACCAGCTAAAGTAGACCTGTTCATTTGGAAACGCATGTCGTTTTCCATCCGCGCCGATATAATAGACGGCTGTGTCAGCTTGCGTAGCAGGATTACTGTCATCAACTAATTTTACAAGCGAGTGAGTTGGGATACCTGTGTTATTCACCATAGTCGCTCCAGAGGTGTGTGACTGATACGTCGTGACAGGCGCAGGAATACCTCCTCCTCCGCCCCCTCCGCCGCCGCTGCTCGTTGTTGTTCCGGCCGCCGCCGTCGCTGAGAGTGCCACTGTATCGGTAGTGACATCTGTTCCGTCTCCTGGGTCCGTCCAAGTAGCCGTCAATGTCCCAGCAGCGGAATACTCGAATAAGCCATCTCCCACAATGCCATGATCAAACAGCTGTACGGAAAGGGGCGTGGTGTTCTTGAAAATCCCCGTCGCAACACCTGTTTCAGTTAAAGTTAATGTTTCGCTATCACTCCCCATAGAGGCCGGGGCACTGAGCGTGACCGTTAACGTTTCAATACTTGTACCGTCTAAGTTCTGATCTGAGTCTTGCAAGGTCACATAGAGATCTCCGCCGGGATAAACCGTCGTTAAAGCAGCTCCCGTACTATCTGCAAGAAGAATTGACTCTGCCGGATGGATAATGCTTCCGGCCCCGACCGTCATTAAACCGCTATTCGTAATCGTCCCAAGAACCGTGAAATCATTACCACCAACCGCAAGCGTACTCCCATTACCGATAGTCACCGCTCCTAGAGCCGTGGTGCTGGCGGTTAAATTATAAGTAGCAGCGCCTGTCGCTTGAAGATTATAATAATTGAAACCTTTAATGTCCGTTGTCGCTGAACCTGTGTATTTAACCGTTCCGTCCCCCGGAATAAATTCACTTGACCCCGCTTGAAACGGCGCCGATCCTCCCGTTCCCGAACCTGAGAACGTTATCGAACTACTCGCGCTTGACGAAAGAGCAAGAAGACCACTCAATATCCTTATTTGGTGACTTACATCAGTATCCCCTCTTAACGTAACAACATCACTACCTCCGGTCGTATTAATGCGTAGATCATAAAGAGAAGGGACGTTAGTAAGTCGCTGAGAAGAGCCACTCCCAATAATTTCCACCGTTCCCGTGCCTGGGCTTAAAAGGCCAGAAGCAGTCTTATATAAGCTCAAAGTATGCAATGTATGAGTACCGAGGCTAAGAGTTCCGCCTTGTAAAAGAGTCTGTCCCGTAGAAGTGACGTCCCCTCCAAATGTCACGGTTGCTCCGCCTACCTTTGTAACATTCAAGTAACTGATAGTGATATCTGCCGGAAAAGTTGTATCCGTACTACCCCATAATTCTATTTTTGCTTCAGGATTAATGGTTCCCCCAGTATTGTCCCAACCTGCTATATCCACGTAAGCCGAACCAATACTAATAGCTCCCGAGTTGGTAAGAGGACCAGAAAAAGCAACTGTCTTAGTACCGCCATTTCCGATAGTTCCACTATTAGTTGTTGTCGCCTGAAAACTTAATGTTCCATTATTATTAATTGTTCCCGCATTTGTCGTTGTTCCGTTCACGGTAAGTCTACCTGCCGTCGCAAAATCAATTGTACCAGCGGCAACAGTTAACTCTCCAGAAAGTTCAAGTCCCCCGTCAGACGGCGTCGGAGTTAGTGTTACCGCTCCCGTGGAACTCACCGACATATTGATATTCGTTGTAATCCCATTATCAAAGATAAGACTACTCGTCCCTCCTGTTGGAACGATAGCTAACGTCCCATTCTGCATGGTAGCTCCGGTATTAATCGTAATATCGGGACCATCGTTCGTAAATGTAAATCCCCCCAAGTCCAGAATCTGTGTTCCACCGCCATTCATTATCAATCCAGCATTCGTAAGCTCCAAGTCTGCCTGCAAGGTCACCTTTGAACCACCGGTTTTTACAAGACTCATTCCATAAACGCTTGTCACGCTTGATGGAAGCGTCTGATTCGTAGAACCTGAAAAGTACACAAGGAAATCTGGGTCAAAGGTTCCCGTATTAGTCCACGAGCCCCCAAACTGAGCCAGCCTTCCGGCAGCCGTCGTGAGAATACTTCCGCTATTTTGAATATCCCCAAAAAAATTCACCGACCCCGTACCCGTTTCGTTAATCGTTCCGCTATTTACAACGCCTTGGAATTGCATAACCCCATCGTCCGAAATAGTTCCACTATTCGTCGTTGTGCTATTCGATACAGTTAAATTGTGACCAATCACATCGAGAACGGCTCCTGTTCCAACCGTTAAATCACCCGGATTCACAATAGCTGTCGTTGCCGAAACCATAACCCCCGGTGGCAGGGTCGCGCTATCCGATGATCCCGGTACCGCAAAACAACTCCAGTTAGCACCCGTATGCCAATTACCTCCAGCGGGCCCGATATACGTACAAGATGCCGCAGAGGCGCTTGGAACGATGAAGAATAGAGTCGCCAGCGCTCCAATGAAGCCAATGGCCAAAAGCCCAGTATATCCACTAAAAGCAGCTAGATAACGTTTTAAATCCATAAAGTTAGACGAAAGAAAATTAAAAGAAAATGTTAAATGACATCTGCGTGCAATATACCTGATAAGTACATAACCACCAAGTGAGTGGTGATATTGCATTCAAGAAAGATCAATGATAGCATCACGCCACGGTTTCTTGATGAAAACTGAATATTCCGGGGTAGCTCAGTGGTAGAGCAGTTGGCTGTTAACCAATTGGTCGTGGGTTCGAGCCCCACCCCCGGAGCCAAAAGCAAAAAAGTTCTGAGGCGACCCATCGCCGTCAGAATGCCCAAAGCCTCGACCTCGGTCGAGTGCTTTTGGTTTTAGCCCTATGTTAGATAAAAACCTCTTAGACTTGTAGTTCGAGACCTGAATTATTATTGAGCGTTTCCTCTCCCAAAAAAGTTCGAGTCCCATATTAATATTATCTTGATTTCAGCGCCGTAATCACTCACGAGATGCTTTACTCCGGTTTGGCTTTAAGCTAGTATTACAGCACAAATTGCCTAAACCTTTCGCCTCAAAAAGCGTCAGGCATGGCACACAAAATCCTACGTGAATAGAGACGGTCCTCTGACCGGCACTTATTCACGTAGGTCCACATCCGAAAGGGTGTGGGGTAGTTCCGAAAGGTTCTGCCGCTCGGCTCGGGGGACCCTTTGTGTTTTCTGAAGCCGAGGCTAATTCCTAAATGAAATAAGTAGCAATATGCCTCAGGAGCCTCAAACTAAGCCCGCTTCACCAAAGCCCTGGTATAAGGAATGGTGGGGAATACTCATTTTGATTATCGTTTGGCCGATCTCACTTTCGGTACTTCTTATTCATCTCATCTGGAATAAAACAAAGTGGAATAAGGGTGTAAAAATTGTAGCCAGCTTACTGGTTGTGATAGTAGTCGCCTCTGCCGCTTTGTCCGCGCTAGCTGATTCAGACAGCAGCTCTTCGTCTTCCACGGCTACCGAGCAAACTTCTGAAGTTGAAACGGATAAGGACAAAACCGCACCTCCAGAGACCGGCTCCACAGGTGACGACGTAATTCTTCAAGCCAGTAAGAATCCTGACGATTGCTCAGGGCTCGTAATAGTCGCTCGCACAGAGGATACACTTGATAAATCGATAGACGCCTCTATTGCTGACGACAGCTTCGGCCAAGCCGAATTACTTATTAATGACCAGATATTTACCGTTCCGTCCTGCACCAAAGCAAGGGTTATCGATAGAAAGTTTGCCACATCCAGAGTGCGGATTCTTGAAGGTGAGCATATTGCCGAAGCTGGCTGGCTCCCTTACGAGTTTGCCATTATCCACACAGTAAAAGCTTCATCTACAGAAAGTATTAATGAAGAAACTAAAACAGAATAACAGTGTATGAAATTCACCAATCTCCTTCTATCCGTCATTTTCACAGCTTTCTTGCTTCCCAGCGCAGTTCTCGCCCATCCCGGTGGCACCGACACTTCCGGCGGGCACGTTTGTAGAACGGATTGCGAGCAGTGGGGACTCAAATACGGCGAATACCATTATCACGATGCAGAAGATAATCCCATTGCGACATACGACAAGAATGCCAGTGTCTACGATAAAGCTTTGGCAGAGCGTCTTCATGGTCAAATTCTTCTTCAAGTCGAAGAACATGGTGAGGCTTGGTATATCCGTTCAAAAGACTCCTTGCGTTACTACATGAAAAATGGAGATGTGGCTTACGAGATGATGAGATTCTTCAGTCTAGGGATAAGCGATACCGATCTAGCAAAGATTCCCTCGGTTGCAGACACGACAGAAATGAATAAGTCTAGCTCCATCTGCAAGACTAATGCGTTAGCGAATCGTCTGAGAGGTGAAATCTTACTTCAAGTAGCACAACACGGCGAGGCTTGGTATGTCGATCCTGACACTTGTCGCACTATCTATATGGAAGACGGAGCCGCGGCGTACGAAATCATGCGGTTCTTGGGTCTAGGCATAAAGAACATTGATCTTGAAAAGATTCCTATTGGAAATATTGAATCGTAGACCGTGAAGATAGAAAGGGCCGTAGCCTAACCGCTACGGTTTTTAAATAGACAAGGACGGCGGTCATCAGTAAGAACTGCTGTAAGCTCGACAAAACCGAGCCGCGGTCATTGCCTATTTATTGGCATATGTTAGGCTCAAACTAAAAAACAATATCTATGAAGCTTACCAACAGACTAATCATCCCCCTTTTAACCCTCTCCCTACTCCTGCAACTCGCTCCCCCCGTTAAGGCCGGCGGAGCAGGAGTGCAGGTATATGAAACCAATGTTGGAGATAAACATCTTGCCGCCGGAATACCCGATCAGCTACTAATGAGTTTCACGGTAAAGCCTACACCGCTTATACCCGTCGATTATTCAATTGATTCTTTGGATATAACCTGCTCTCCCTCACATGGTCTCACCGAGCTAAAGCTTATGCAGGGAGATACAGAGATATCATCCGGCACCTTCGAGCCGACAAATACCGTTGGAAACCAGAGTGCGCATCTGGGTGCTAGTCAATTCATTATCCCAAATGAAGGGGAAACCGAATTCAAACTCCTCGTGACCATTGAAGAGGGTACGGGAGATTTTATGACAGCCTGTGCAATTGACGATTTGTTTCTACGAAATCTTGAAACGCAGGAATCTCATTCCGGAGAAGCTCAGGCGGAATATTTCTCTGGTTTAGATCGACTCGTTTACATCGACGATCTAAATACGGAAGACACATCACCTGATGTAACAATCATCGACTCTCATATAAGACCTTCAGGTCTGGGACTTGATACAAAACATAACCTCCTAACGGACTTAGTGGTGCGAGCTTCTGAAGATACGAAGCTAAAGGATCTATTCATTTTTTGTGATCACGGAGATATTTTTCAAGAATATCGTTTGGAAATAGATGGAGTACTTCACACATATTCAGCCATGCAAAATGATGGCTACACGAACGGACGACCTGAACTTTCGACAAACGACCGGGTTGTCTTTCCTGAGCTCAACACAAGTATCCGTAGCGGTGAATCGGTAAATCTCAAGCTTTTTGGTGATACATATAATTACTTTCACTACTACCCGGATGTAGAGACGGCTTGTTCCGTCATAGACGTTAGAACACACACCTTCAATGCAAGTTTGGAGAGGCTACAAACGGTAACCGAGCTCGAATCCTCACTTTCCGTCAACCCTGATCCTGAGCTAGCCAAAAAACTTCGGGGACGAGTTCTGCTGCAAGTGGAAACAGCGGGTCAGGCATGGTACCTGGAGCCTCTTTCTGAAAAGAAATACTACCTCCCTGATGGAATAATCGCCTACCAAGCACTAAGAAGCTTTGGCCTTGGTGTTACGAATGCAGATCTTTCAAAGATCCCTGTAGGCATTGAGGAGCGATTTAACGATACCGATTCCGACGGTGACGGTCTCGCGGATAAACTCGAAGAAGGCCTAAAAACGAATCCGTACGAGGCTGACAGCGATGGTGACGGAGCAACCGACGGAGATGAGATTGCAGCAGGTAGTAATCCGCTCGATTCAGGGACGCTTAGGTTTGATAGCAGCCTCGCCAACAGACTCAAGGGACGCATTCTCTTACAGACCGAATCCAGAGGTGAGGCATGGTATGTGAATCCGGCAAATGGAAAACGCTATTACATGAAAGACGGCGAGGCCGCCTATCAGATTATGCGTTTCCTCAGTCTCGGAATTACCGACACAAATATCAGAATGATAGAAGTTGGCTCGATGGAATTCAATTGAACCAAAAAACCGTAGCAAAATTGCTGCGGTTTTCTCTGTCTGATGGTGGTAAAAGTTAGAACCATTCAAGCCGATCTCCGTATGTCATCTTGAGCTCGGAAACGATCCGCCCCCAGTTCATAATCGGATTTACCCACTTTTGAGTAATTTCTCTTTGAGCGGCAAACAAAGCTAGCCTTAAAGTGTCTTCGCTTGCAAAAACTGGCGTCGAGCGAGTACGGCGTCGGAATTGACTATGGAGACTCTCAACGTGATTTGTGGTGTAGATCAGCCTCCGTACCTCATCCGTAAAGTTGAAGAATGGAGCAATTTCTGGCCATCTCTCCTTCCAAGGAAAGAAAAGTGCTTCAAATTCTGACCACTCCCGGATCACATCTTCAAGATTTGAAAGCGCTGCTTTTTCCGTTGGAGCACAATAAACAGTCTTGAGAGCACTATAGACACCCTCCTTCGCATCTCCCTTAATAAAACGTGTTGTAGATCGCGTGAGATGGTTAATACAAAGCTGAACATGTGTATCTGGAAAAACCGTTTGCAAAGCTTCTGGGAGGCCCTTAAGGCCATCCATGCAGGCTATAAGCATATCCTCAACACCACGGTTCTTAATCTCCTGAAGAATTTGACCCCAATATTTTGCGCCCTCATTGTCGGCAATCCAAATCCCTAGTAGCTCCTTTTGTCCGTCCATGTTAATGCCGATGATATGGTGACTGCACTTATTCACAGTACGCCCATTGTCCTTCACGCGAAATCTCATACCGTCTAAGAAAATGATCGGGTACATTTGTTCAAGAGGTCTATCAAGCCATTCACGCATCTCGGGCTCGTTTTTATCCAAAGCTTCTCGAATATTACGATCTGATACATTTAACCCTTCCATATCTTTAAAGTACTTTTTGATCCCACCCGAGGTCATTCCCTTCGCTTTTAGAGACTGGATCTTTCTATCAAGCAGCTCCTCATCAGTCTCTGGGGCTGTATTTTCTGAAATAAGAGAGGAAAGTTCCGGACCGAGAAGCTTTTTCAGCATTACGATTCGTTCTTCCGGATTTTCCAGTCCCTCAACCTCCTCTTTGATTTTCAAAATGTTTTCTTGATTCATATCTTTAGGCTAATGAAATTATGAGAAATATCCCTGTAACTCCTTTTGAAGCTCTCTAAGTAAGACCTCTTCTTTTTGAGAAAAGGTCGAGTCCTTGCTTTTTCGTTCGTGAACTTTTTCAACGACCTTCTCGATTTGAAGTGAAAAACCTGACTGGATTGTATCCAGCTCAAGCGCCTTCACTGTCATGTCCGGGTCTTTCAAAAATTCTAGGATGTGTTTTTTGTTAATCGTTGCACGTAGAAAAATACGGCCCAGCGTTCGAAAGTCTTTTGCACTCCCGATAATTTTGTAGCCAACCTTTTCGAAAAGGATCGAAACAATCTCGTCAATCTCAAATTCTTCAATAGGACGAAGCTTTGGAAGAAGCTTTACAAACTCAACCTGATAACTGATCGGAAGATCATACTGCTCCATGAGTTTTTTGTAGTCCTCTCTTTGCTTGTTCAGTTTTAAGGAGTTACTCACGAGAGTTTCCGAAACAAAAAGCAGTTCAGCAATCTCCTTTGAGCCTTTTCCGGTGACCTTTTTAATTCGCGCCAACGCGTCAGCACGCTCAAGAGGCTTCCACGGTCGACGATTGTTTTGCACTTCGTATCGAACTCGCTCCATTTCACCAACTGGCAGCTCTGGGTAAACGTGACAGGGTACATCTTTAACGCCTAACTCTTTTGCGCATCGATAACGTCGGTGTCCATCAATAAGTTTATATTTATCACCCTTCAGGCGCATAACAGCGAGCGGCTGCTGAAGGCCGATCGCTTTTATAGAGACCAGCAAACGGTCTCTGTCTCCGTCAGTGTTTACGCTCGAGCGTGGCTGATTCGGATCCTCTTCGATCTGCTCCAATGGAAGCGTCTCAAATTCAGCGATATAGTCTTTAGTCATAAATGTGGATAATTTTTTTACAAATTACATGATCGGTGTTTTTTGTCAAATTTATATATTTAGTGTAGACATTCTGAAAAAATATTCGATGGCCAGGTTACCCCTCGGCGCAAGCAGCCTTAAACGGCGCAAGATTCTTGACTCGAGGCAGAATCTGGATATTTCTACCCTAAACTTAGGCTTTTCTCGGCCAAAACCAACTTTGTCCGTAAGCACGTCAACAGCTCTCTTTTTTCTACGCGAGAACCTGATTGTAGTAGATATTTAGTGTAACCATTCAAATTGCATTGATCTGAAGAATCTTGGTTGATGGCTTCACCGAAGACCTCCTTCATAAAGTGCTTGTATTTAAGAAACTCATGCTTGAGGTTTTGCGTGAGTTTCTTTTCATCGATTTCTATTTCGCTATAGATTTTACAGAGCTGTTCAACTAGATCATCTTCGGTAATCGGAGGCTGAGCACAGAATCTATTTCTTCCTCTAGAGCATCGGTAGTAGATGTAATGCTTCTGTTCCCCTGATTTCAAGGTCTTAATCTTTTGTTCAGCTGAAACAAACGAGCCACAGTCTTTGCAGCGGATAAGTCGTGTAAAGTTAAATGTATGCGATCGTTTTCTTTCTCGAGTCGGAATATCGAGATGTTCTTGGACCTTCTCATACAGTTCTTTGGTGATGAGTGGTTCATGATCTCCTTTGTACCATTGCCCGCTTCCGCGCGGATACTCAAACTCCCCATAATAAAATGGTGTGTTCAACATCCGGTAGATTGCGCTGAGTGAGACGTGTTTTCCACCTCTCGTCTTCAAACCCACCTCATCTCTCAGCCAGACAAATAGATCTCGTCCGCTATATCCGTGATACGCTACCAGTTCAAACATCTCTTTAATCGTTGCTGCGCGGTCTGGATCGATAAACACTTTTGATTTTCCTTTCTCGCCCTTTTCGTTCAGATACCCAAGCGGCGCAACTCCAGGACGGACACCCATCTCGCATTTCGCTCGTAACCCCCTTTTAACGTTTACACTTTTATTGTCATTCTCAAGCTTTGCCTGCGAACAGAGAATCATGAGCAAGAACTTATCGCTTGGGGAATTGGAAAATAATTGACTCGGGGTTCTGATCTGATGAAGATGCTTGCTATCCATGAGATCAACTATTGAGCCAAGATCGCCAGCATTTCTACTTAGTCTGTCGGGCGCCCAAGCAATGATTCCTTGATACTTGTCTCCCCGAATTTCTTGAAGCATCTCATTAAATACAGGTCGCTTACCTGTCGTTTTTGCCGAGTGACTCTCCTGTTTGATGTCGAGAATATTCAGCCGCTGTTCCTCCGCAAATGCCATCATCTCTTTTATTTGAGAATCAATGGAAAGCGCTTGTCTCTCCTCAGCCTCTGAGGATTTTCTTGCGTAAAGCACGTAATTTGTCGGCTTTTGTTCGAGACCTTCCATACGCAAACCAACATACCGCCACGTCAAAAGAAGTCTAGGTAGAACTGTAGGTAACCCGTAATCACCATTTTTTCTCCCAGAGGTTCCCGACAATCGTCGAATCACCTCTGCTACAGCCACCAATCCAAATCACACGAGGCGGCACTCTCGATTTACTGATTGTTTGCAAAATGAGAATCGAAAATGCATCGGCGAGGTCATCGTGCTTCTCTACGCCGAAACCGACAAGTTGCGCGACAAGCTGCTCTGCACCCCTTCTTGGGAACAAAACAGTTCCGGATTGAATCGCTTCCGTGGTCAGTGCGAGACGCGCCCTTTTGTCTGTCGTTCCCACCTGAACGGGAGTCGCATACACCCCTTCATGCTTCAACTGCTGAGAGAGTGACATCTGATATCCCACGCTCTCTATGTATAAATCATGGTGCTTACCTGTCTTCTTTAGAGCTTCGTATTTATCCTTAACGCGCCGCACAGTTGAAGGAAAATCTAAGCGTTCGTTGACAGGATTCGGCAAAATACAGATTCGAATCTCATCTCTGAAGCTATAGATATTTGCAGAGACCATAGCGGTACAATCTGCCCGCTGCTTCTCAGAGATAGCAAGATCGACACCAGTTGCGACTGACTGCAAATTCTTCGGATCAAACAGTTCATCATAATACTGAATCCATTCCGGGTGAACAACACGTTCTGCATCTGAGATGATTTCAAGTAGATACTCACGATGCCATGACGAAAGACTACCAACGGACATTTTCAAAGCTTTTACGTCTTCTTCTCTTCGAAACTTTCCCTGCCAAAGCGGCTTACCATCTACAATCAACGGATACGAACGCGAAATACCCTCCAACCGCTCCTCGGCAATGTCTTCTTGAAGACGCATGAGCAGCGAATCCTCATGCAGAAGATTTCCAACGATAACGATGCGAGTACTCCTATCCCCACTAGGGATGACATCCCCTGTAAGCCAACGGTAGGTCTTGTTTCTACTGTCTCTGGTCTTTACAGATGAAAGGTCTTCGACATCATCACAAATGATGAGATCGGGCCGATGTGAACCATGACGAATCCCGCGAATGGATTGCTCCATCGACATGGCGGTAATTCTCGCATTGTATTGTGGAATCACAAGCGAGCCGGAACTCCACTCTTCATCTCGCTCCTCAAATGGACCAAGATCGCCTCGCAAAAGCTCATTCGCTTCCAGTTCACTCTTTAAGTTCTGAAGATGCATCTTCGCCTGTGCCTGTGTTTGGCTTAATATCACAACGAACTTCCGTTTCTGCTTTCCAAGAATTGCCCAAATCGGAAATGACAACGTCACAATCGTTGATTTACCTGAACCTCTAAAAGCGGTGATAATAGCAAGACGAATGGAATTATCCTCAGTGATTTCAAACATTTATTGTTGAAATTTCGACGTTGGATATTTCACATATTCGTTAAAGTAGGTGTGAAAAAACCAATAATGACTGGATGTTGTGATTTCTTTTCTAAAAACCCTGTCTTTAAGCAGTTTTTCCGCTATCTGTTTGTGTGACGGCTGTTTTTGTTTCTGATTCATACATTTATTCGTTACTTGGTAAAAGTTGAGCGAGTGAAAGGGCGCGTTTTATCGCTTCCTGTTCCTCCGCACTCAGTTTTCGTTCGATTTTAAGATTGGCATTGAGGTCAACACGAGTTCCATACGAGCGATGTCGGTGTTTCAGCCAGAAGATGATGGCGGTCATGTTTTGATCTCGTATTGCCGATAGCAGTTGAGATTCCGCCATATCATTCACGAGCTCGACGCCCATGAAGAGGGCGTGCTCCACGGCATCCGCAAACACGAGGTCGTCTCTTTTCCAGCGGTAAAAGGTTGCACGAGAAATGCCGATCTTTTCACAGACAATCTGAACGACCGGTGTTTTCTTGAGCTGTTCAATCACCAATCCTTTTTGCTTGTCTTGCCGGACGGCAACCGCTCGATAGGGTGATTCTTCATGTGTGTTCATAGAATTCCGCTTTCTTTTTAGTGAACATCTCCCAAAGCTCTACAATCGTTTTGCAATACTCAGGATCAATTTCGATCATGAGACATTTACGTTTTGTTTGTTCGCAAGCCATGAGGGTCGAACCGCTCCCTCCAAACGGGTCATAGACCGTATCGCCGAGCTTTGAGCTGTTCAGAATTATTCGTCGAAGCAAGCCGATCGGTTTCATTGTTGGATGCCATTTGGATTTGCTGGGTTTCGGATAGATAAGAATAGACTTATCCTTCGACTTGTGAAACTTATGGGTTCCATGCCAGCCGTAAGCGATGAGCTCATGTTGCGGGAGGTAATCCATGCGCCCAACGACGGCATGTGTTTTGGCCCAGATGAGTAATTGCGCGAATTTGAATCCAGCTTCCTGTATGCCTTCACGCAAGGCGAATAGCATTTTGTCCGAGTTGAAGATATAAACGCTGTTCTTCTTTGCCATAAATAGCTGCGCTTGTTTTAGCCATGCTGTCGTAAAAGCTCGATAGCTTTCTTCCGTTTGAATCTGGTCGCCCTTGATTCGCTTTGGCTTAGCGATTGACTGCACGAATCCTTCTTTACTCTCAACATATGCCACGCCGTATGGCGGGTCGGTGAGGATTAGGTTAATCTCGCGCCCTGCTAACAGCTTGGTTACGTCATCCCGGTCCGCCGCGTCTCCGCAGAGGAGTAAGTGTTCTCCAAGTTCGATTAGGTCTCCTGTTTTGATATTCATACTTATTTGGTGATTCTCTTAGCTTTCATTCCCGTCATCTCTTCGAATCGTCGAATAATGACATCGCAGAAAATCGGATCAATTTCACACAGATACGCATTTCGGTTCATTTGTTCGCAAGCAAGTAAACAAGTACCGCTACCGCCAAATAAGTCCAGCACGTTGTCCCCAGGCTTCGAACAGCGCCACAGGGGCTTCTCATAAAGCATGAGCGGCTTTTGGGTTGGGTGCTGGTATTCATGAGCGTTATCGCGCTTAGCGAGCCAGATATCGAAGAGGTCAACGATGTCGTCGATGCAGCGATTCCCAGATGCAATCTCCTTATTCACAATCTCGTGGAGATTGGTCACGTCGGAATTCAGATACGGAGAACCTGTTGTCCCGTAGACACACGGTTCATACGCTTTGTTGAATGCAACGTGTGGCGTCATATTGAAGTTGTTCTTCACCCATAGGCAGACACGCCTGTTTTGAATTCCCAGCTCTTCATAGAGCGCCTGTAACAAACCAATATACGTCTGGTCGCACCAGTAGAAGATATGTACGTCTTTCTTACTGACGGTGAGTGCATTTTCGAGTGTTTTCTTGAGCAAGTCTCGATACTCGTTCCGACTCAAAGCGTCTTCCGTCTTCCCGCCGTATTTTCCATTTGTTGTTAGTCCGTTTTTATAAGAGAAACCGATATTATAAATAGGATCACAGAGAACTATGTCGATTTGATCCGCCGCAACTAATCGCTTCACGGTCTTCGGATCTGTGGAGTCCCCACAAAGTAGCCGATGATGCCCAAGCTGGAATAGATCACCAATTTCTGTTCTTGGCTTTTTGATTTCATTCACTGCTTCATTTGCGTCGAATCCGTCATCCTCGATAGACAACAGGTCATCCCAAATGATCGAAAGGTCTTGATCATTAAACCCAACATCGAGGAGAAGTGATGGATCGAACTCTTTCAGAAGCTCATAGTTCCAGTCTCCAGCTACGCGGTTAAGACGCAGGTTCAAGGCTTTTTCTTGTTCGAGCGATAACCGCACGTACACGACGGGTACTTTGGTGAAACCAAGCTCTTTGGCACACTCCGTACGGAAATGACCGCCAACGATAATGTTTTTCCGTTCTGACAATTCGTTCGCGATAACGGGATCAACAAATCCGTGTTTTTGAATACTTGTCTTGAGCTTCTCCTTAGCGGATTCATCCCATGAACGAGGATTGTATTCCGCCGGCTTAAGGTCGCTGATGGCGACGTATTGAATTTTGATGTCTTGTGACATATTGGTCTTTTGTTAAGAATCTGTACTTCTATAGGACCAAAAACGGCGATGCACCGTATATGCACCACATCTAAAAACGGCTCAACAAAAATCCGCTTGATTAGCGGATTTTTGGATGCCTGTTGATAAACTTACGGTGCATTATGCTCCATAATCGTTGCAAATATCTTCTTTATTTAAAATTATGCATCTCGGTGAAAGCCTGTAACCCTTCCCGACAGAACCTTCAATAATATCAAAATCGACACCCAACTCTTTTGAAATTACTTTCTTGAGCTTATACATCGTCGTAGTCACCGTGCGTTTTTTTGTATAAAATGTCAGACCCAGCAGCTCCTCGGTGCCTGTGTACTCATGGGAGAGCGCACGAAGAAGCTTTATTTTGTCATTTGATCGAAAACGAAGTTTGCGTTCACTCTTCGGAAATCGATATAGCGTATTACTTTTCGGATCAAGACAGATTCGGACAACCCCCTCATTGAAATGGGAAGGGACTCGAGCAACTACCTCCGGAACCACAACTGCCTGCACTGGCTTGATATCGTCCTTCGGTAAGGTTTTTGAGGATAACAGCAGTACCGCCGTTTCACACCCACCCTCCGACACGCTTTCCTCAACATAGCCGGTAGTCAGTGTTGTATTACGAACGAATCCAAAATCGAACGCTTCAGAGAGCTTTTGCATCACAGTAATTTGAGGGCGGAATGACTCTACAAACCGAGCATGCGTCTTTGATGTTTCAACAGCGAGCTCCTGCATTCGCTCAAATGCTGGGCTATTTAAAATCTTAGCCATATCCGTAAGCGTAGATCCCAAGCTCTCATTAAGAAGCTCGCCCGCTTTAGCAGCTTCTTCGGTATATTGCTGATAGGATGATGTCATCACGTTCATAGCTTTTTACTCGCAAACTTCTAAAGTTTTGTATGTCTGACCGACTTTGGTCAAGAGGGGTTTGAGTTGTATTTTGCGGTTCATATTATGGGGGGGTTGCCATGTAGTGAACAGTTTTGTACACTTCTTTTACTTATGATAGATCACCTCAGCAATAAAGACAAGAAGGCCCTCGCTTTCATTCGCAATTCTCTTGCTCATGACGGTACCAGGCCTACCCTTCGGGAGATTAATACGATCACCGGCGACAGCTCGCCTCGTTCTGCAAGTCTCGTGATAGATCGATTGATTGAGGCTGGACTACTCAAAAAGGTGGGAAGGGAGCTTGTACTTGTAGGCATGCCAAGAAACCTGTCAATCAGCACGGTGAATGTACCTTTGGTGGGATCAGTTTCATGTGGTACGCCTGTTTTGGCAGAAGAGAATATTCAGGACTACATCCCTGTTTCTACCTCGCTCGCCAAGAAGAACTCAAAATATTTTCTGCTCAGAGCCATCGGCGATTCCATGAATCTGGCGGGTATTAAGCCCGGAGCCCTACTGCTCCTGCGCCAACAAGCAACCGCGAAAAACGGGGATCGTGTTGTTATGCTTATTAACGATGAGACGACTGTAAAAATCTTCGAAAAAGCGGAAGGAGCTGTTGTTTTGAGACCAAAATCTAACAATCCAATTCATAAACCAATCATCCTGACAGAAGACTGTGTCATTCAAGGAGTGGTGCATGCTGTACTTCCGGGAGATATTAACTAAAACAAATATGACACCAGAAAAATTTTTACGGGGCCTACTTGATTCGCAGACTCTAACATCAGAGCAGTTGATGACTTTGAATGCACACAAAAAGGAGGTTTCCGAATACCTCCTTAAAGAGTTTCAAGAACAAAAACCTTCGATCAAGTATGCGGGGTCTTATGCAAAGGAAACAATGATACAAAATTCATATGATCTGGATATCGTATGCTACTTTCCAAGTGATGACACTCGAACGCTTAAAGAGATTCGAGATGATGTATCTGAGCACTTACACAAAAGGTATGTTGTGGAGAGCAAGGTCTCGGCTGAGCGGATTTTGAATCTCAAAGGAGTGACCGCACCCCGTAGTTACCATATCGATGTTGTTCCAGGCCGCTTCATTGCGGATAGCAATGATGTTTTTCTCCACCTGGATGGAGTTGAAAAGAATCGGCTTCAGACTAATTTAAAAACCCATATTGACAGTATTAAAAACAGCGGATGTGTACCTGTGATTCGACTTGTCAAGATATGGGCATATCGGAATCATATTCAGATCAAGACATTTGTGCTTGAATTATTTGTTGTCGAGGTTCTGAAGAGGTCTCATTCTAAAAGCACACTCACGAATTCATTCCTAGAGGTTCTGGGAGAACTGAAGAATCGCTTTTCTTCGATCGAACTAATCGATCCGGCAAATACTGGTAACCCGGTATCGCGTCTCGTTTCTGCAGAGAAGAAAAACACAGTTGTACAAGCCGCGAGTGAAACACTCAGTAAATTGACCACGCATAGCAACTTGACCGTCTGGAAAGACGTTTTCAGTGAAGAGGTGACCAGCAACGTCTCGATTCACCATTCGACCCCTTCAAGTGGAGGAATTAAGCCAACCGCGCCATGGCTTGCTTGATATGGCATTCAGTGGGGCAGATAAAATCTGGATAAAAGAAAATTACCGCGACCTAAACGTAACTAACTCTGAAATATCAGGAAAAATAGATATTCTTGCGACATACAGCCTGCAAGATCATATTTTTCTAGATGTTGCAAAAGCCTCTGTTGATCATGTTGGCGGAGTTCGTCTATCGGGTACATTTTCTTTAACTATGACGGAGAGGCGTCCATCGGAAAGGATGTTTTCAAGCCTTCCGAAAGTTGTCATTGAAAATATTCCAGCTGACCCTGAACGTCATATTAATCCAAATGATAACAGCGCTTGTCTTTGCAGCCCATTAGAGGAAGGCGATTATTTGTATCCTACTTTTCAAGTGGAACGATTCTTCAAGGAGCTACTGATCCCATTTCTATATGGTCAAATCTATTTCTCGTCATTTAAATGCTGGCCGTGGACGGATTATGGACACGGCTCTATAGGAATTCTAGAATCCTATAATTATTTGTCCGAACCAAGCCGTGCCAAATCTTGCATAAACAAGCTGTATGGCTATAGGGACAAAAAAGGCTCGCCATGGAGTGAGATAAGAGGGTTACTTATGCAAAAAGGTCAAATAAAAGGACACGTAATGTGCATTTGCAAGAATAGGGACAAGATACGAAGATGTCATCCAAAGGCATGGTGTGGATTAAGAAAGCTTCAGATAGATTTTAAGAATCAACATCTAGCAATTCCTGAATAAAGGACAAAGATATCATTATCAAAATTTTATGAACCTGAATCTCATTGAGGAGTTAAAAAATCTGTGTCGAAAAGCCGACCAAACAAGAAGTATTCACAACTCCATAAAAGGTAGAAAGGCATTTTGGAATAGGCTTATCACCTTGTATGTAACTGTGGGCTCAGCGATATCAGCAATGCTTATATTTGCTGATATCGATCCAAAATACCAAACTCTTTTTGGGTTTTTTGTTGCATCTGTTTTTATCGCAAGCCTCATACCCAATGCCCTCAATTTTGGCACAGAGATCGCAGAACGAACGAGCGCTGTTCATTTGTGGGGTAGGTGGTTAAAGGATGCTGACAGATTTTGCAACAGTGATCTATCTCATCTCTCTGATCAGGACTTTAAAACAGAGCAGGAGCAGATGGTTGATGAATATAAAAAAGTAATGGATAACACTCCGCAAATCTCTGAAGATGATTTCAACAGATACAAGCAAAAACACCTCCAAAAAGTCGCAATTTCAAAAGCTCTTGATAAGACACCCTTTAAATCATTAAGGAAGATAAAGAAGGAGCTCGCCAAAAAAGATGGCGCCAGTATATAAGTTTTTCTGCGGGCTTTCGTGTACGGCTACTTTTCCAGCTGATGACGAGATGCTTAATTCTATTCAGATTTTCCCCGCTCATCAATCCGCAAAAGGAGCTCAAAGAAGCCCAATAGATTGCTAGCGGCCTCATAAGCTTCTTGGTCGTTCAGCTCTTTCCCATACTCCTTCCTAAATAGCTCTTTAAACTCCTGAACCTGCTCATTTGAAATTTGCATATATTTGATAAATGAATTGATTAACACTACTTTTTTATTGAGTGTCTCATTTTGTATCAAATACAGACCCATCCCCGTTGTTTCAATTTTTACAAAAGCCTCAAAACATTGATGAAAATTGAGTTCGAGACCTAGCTGTCGAGCCACGAAACAAGATCGGATTCATCCGGTCTTTTTTCGTGCTACTTGGATGGAAGTGGGGCTTGAAGCCGACATCGAGAAATGTGCCGGTGACACATTTCGAATGCGGCCGGCTCCGAAGGAGGTTTGAGTGAGCCCCGTTCACGGGCGACGAAAACCGGATGAGGAGGAGCCCCACCCCCGGAGCCAAGTAGGACGATCAGCTGTAAGGCTGGTCGTTTTGCTTTGGAGCGTTGCTAAATCGAGTACGAGTTTAAAAGGTTTTCGTAACTCAAAGTCTAATTCTTTGTTCTTCAAAACAGGGTTCTGAATGAGGAAATTGATAAATTGGCGTTTTTCGTAAGTTTCAGAACTATCGAAAATCTCTCTGGCGCGACGTGCAACGGAAACCACTGTGCCTACAGTCGTTTTGTAATCATGATCAGCTCTGGTGTGCTCTTCATACTCAATACTTAAGAGTTGAATACGATCAGTGATCTCTTGCAGTTTTTCTTCATAGTCTTGCTTAGTAATCCTCCATTGTGTAAGCGTGCTCAAGAGTGGCGGACGTATTATTAAAGGTTGTGAGCGTGATATTTTTCATATTAAAACTTTACTAAGTATGTAAACAATAGTAAAAGTATGTATATATTGACTGCAATAAATATGAGATTATCTGACAATGAAAAACGTGATGCGGTAAAGCTGATGCAAGATGGTAAACCATTATCTGACAAGTATCGGTTTTTTTGATCAGGATCGAGAAGATGAGCTTGTTTGGAATGGAAAAACAAACCGAGCAAAAAACATAGTTCTGCCACTTCAAACGATTGGCGTAATAAAAATAGTAAATTATGTTTGAACAAACATTTAAAAATATTAACGATATCCTGCATAAAGATGCCGGATGTGGGAGCGAACTAGACTATGTAGAACAGACCTCATGGGTCTTATTTCTTAAGTATTTGGATGATTTGGAAAAAGATAAGGTGTCAAAAGCTGAGCTTGCGGGACGAACTTATACAAATGTCATCGAGCCCGAGTATCAATGGACAACTTGGGCAGCTCCAAAGCTGAAGGATGGCAAAATTGATCACCATAATGCCTTGACTGGTGATGATCTTTTGGATTTTGTAAACAATAAATTGTTTCCGTATCTCAAGAAGTTTAAACAAGAGGCTGAAAGTCCAGACACCATTGAATATAAAATTGGGGAGATCTTTAGTGAGCTGAAGAATCGAATCCAAAGTGGATACAACCTGCGTGAAGTTGTTAATTTAATCGACTCATTGCGTTTTAGAACTCATGAAGAAAAACATGAAATGAGTCATTTGTACGAAAGTAAGATCAAGAACATGGGCAATGCTGGGCGTAATGGTGGTGAGTATTATACGCCTAGACCGCTTATTAAAACGATTGTAAAAGTTGTTGCGCCTAAAGTTGGCGAGACAATTTATGATGGTGCGGTAGGTAGCGCCGGTTTTTTGGTTGAAGCATTTGAGTATTTAAAAACGAGTAAAAAACTTTCAACCAAAGATGTTGAAACTTTACAAAAAACTACGTTCTACGGGAAGGAGAAAAAGTCATTGGCGTATATTATCGGAATCATGAATATGATTTTGCATGGTATTGAAGCTCCTAATATTATTCATACAAATACACTTGCGGAGAACTTGGCTGATATTCAAGAGAAAGATCGCTATGATGTGGTTTTGGCCAATCCTCCATTTGGTGGGAAAGAGCGTGCTGAAGTACAACAAAATTTCCCTATCAAAACAGGTGAAACAGCCTCATTATTCTTGCAACACTTCATTAAGATTCTAAAAGCTGGTGGTAAGGCTGGAATTGTCATTAAAAATACTTTTCTCAGTAACACCGACAATGCCTCGATTGCTCTACGAAGAGAATTGTTAAATAACTGCAACTTGCATACTGTGCTTGATTTGCCCGGCGGTACATTTACAGGGGCTGGTGTTAAAACCGTTGTTTTGTTTTTTACGAAAGGTTCGCCAACAAAAAAGGTTTGGTTTTACCAGCTTAATTTGGATAGAAATCTAGGAAAAACAAATCCGTTGAATGAAAAAGATTTGGCTGAATTTGTTGAGCTTCAAAAAACAAAGGCTGAGAGTGAAAACTCTTGGACTGTGGATGTTAGCAGTCTTGATCAAAAAACATTAGATTTATCTGCGAAAAATCCAAATACCCCGGAAGAGGCTCCTTTGCGTAAACCAAAAGAAATCTTGAAAGCTATTAAGGATTTAGATAAAGAAAGTGCTGAGATATTAAATTCAATAAAGGATTTAATATGAGAAATGATTGGAAAATAAGAAAACTCGGAGATATTGGTAATATTTTTAATGGAAATAGTATAAATGCCAAAGTTAAAAAAGATAAATATTTAAATTTAACTGAAGGTTTCCCCTATATAGCAACAAAAGATGTGAGTTTTGAAAGTAAAATAGATTACGATAATGGAGTAAAAATACCTTTTGAAGAGAAAACCTCTTTTAAAATTGCAAGAAAGAATACAATATTAATATGTGCAGAAGGTGGTAGTGCTGGTAGGAAAATTGGTTTTATAGAGCAAGATGTGTGTTTTGGAAATAAATTATTTGCATTTTATGCAAAAGAAAATATTGAGAGCAGGTTTGTTTACTATTATTATTTCAGTTTAACATTTCAAAATGATTTTAAAAACCAACTGACTGGTATTATTGGTGGTGTTTCAAAGAATAAATTTGAGAATCTAGAAATCCCCATACCTCCACTCTCCGAACAAAAACGCATAGTGGCTATCTTAGACAAAGCCTTTGCTGCTATTGATAAAGCCAAAACCAATACTGAGAAAAACCTTGAAAATGCTAAAGAACTTTTTGAAAGTTATTTGCAGGATGTGTTCGAAAAGAAGGGAGATGGTTGGTCGGAAAAGACCCTCGAGACAGTTTCAAAAAAAATTTTTGCAGGTGGTGATGTTCCTAAAAATAATCTTTCAAAACAAAAAACAAAAGAATTTAATATACCAATTTTTTCAAATGGTATGAAAGATAAGGGGTTATATGGCTATACAAATATCAAAAAAGTTATTGAGCCAAGCATTACAATATCTGCAAGAGGAACAATTGGGTACTCAGAGATTCGGAATGAGCCATTTTATCCTGTAGTTAGGTTGGTTGTGGTTATTCCAAATACAGAAGTTGTAGATTTATTTTATTTAAAACATATCATAGGTGCCATTGATTTTAGGAATAGCGGTACGTCTATACCACAATTAACAGTACCAATGGTGAAAAAATATGTAATACCTGTTCCACCTCTATCCGAACAGAAAAAAATAGTAGAAAAGCTTGAGTTACTCTCTCATGAAATTAAGAAGGTAAAAAATATTTATCAAGAAAAAAAAGATAATTTAGAAATATTAAAGAAATCTACATTGCAAAAAGCATTTAGCGGAGAGCTAACTAAATAATCATATGAACGAAGCAGAAACAAGAGCAGAATTAATCGATCCAAAACTTAAGGCCGCTGGTTGGGGCGTTGTTGAGGGTTCAAAAATTCTTCGTGAGCGATTAGCTCAAATAACTGATGGGAAAATACAAGCAGGAGGTGGTCGGTCAAAGCCCCTTATTGCCGATTATATTTTGGCGTACAAAGGGATTAAACTGGCAGTTGTAGAAGCAAAAAGCGATGAACTAGAGGTTAGTGAAGGTGTGGCGCAAGCTAAACTCTATGCTGAAAAGTTGAGTTTAAACACTACGTATTCTGCTAATGGTAGGGAAATTTACAAAATAGACATGCTGTCCGGCAAAGAAGAGCTTGTTGATTCTTTCCCCACTCCCGAAGAATTATGGAATCAAACTTTTTCTGATCAGAATGAATGGCGTGATAAATTTGCCGAGATTCCGTTTGAAGATAAAAGCGGCACATGGCAATTACGCTATTATCAGGAATTAGCGGTTAATAAGACTCTTGAGGCAATAGCTGGTAACAAAGATCGTATTTTGTTGACGCTTGCAACAGGGACTGGAAAAACGGCAATTGCCTTTCAAGTAGCATGGAAATTGTTTCAAACTCGTTGGAATTTAACTAGGGATGGTAAAAGAAGGCCAAGAATCCTGTTTTTAGCGGATCGGAATATTTTAGCCAATCAGGCCTTTAATGCGTTTTCGTCTTTTCCTGAAGATGCTCTGGTGAGAATAAAGCCTAAAGAAATTAAAAAGAAAGGTTCAGTCCCAACCAATGGTAATATCTTCTTTACCATCTTTCAAACTTTCATGAGCGGAAAGGACAACGATGGAAACCTTGCTCCGTATTTTGGTGATTATCCTAAGGATTATTTCGATTTCATCGTTATCGATGAGTGTCACAGGGGGGTGCAAACGATGAAAGTAATTGGAGAGGGATTTTAGATTATTTTTCACCTGCCGTTCAATTAGGTTTAACAGCTACTCCAAAACGAAAAAAGAATATCGATACTTATAAATATTTTGGTGATCCTGTTTATATTTATTCCTTGAAAGAAGGTATTAACGATGGATTCCTTACTCCTTTTAAAGTTAAGCGTATAAAAACGACTCTCGATGATTATGTCTATACCAGTGATGATCAGCTGGTTGAGGGAGAAGTCGAGGAAGGAAAATTATATACAGAATCAGACTTCAACAAAATTATTGAAATCAGGGCAAGAGAAGCAAAACGAGTTCGCATATACATGGATGAGGCTGATCAAAATGAAAAAGCAATCATTTTTTGTGCCACACAGAATCATGCTGCTGCTGTTCGTGATTTAGTAAATCAATACAAAAAATCAAAAGATCCAAATTATTGTGTTCGAGTAACAGCAAATGATGGTGAAATTGGCGAACAGTTTTTAAGAGAATTTCAAGATAATGAAAAGACTATCCCAACGATTCTTACTACCTCCCAAAAACTCTCTACTGGAGTAGATGCAAGAAACATCAGAAATATCGTCTTAATGCGTCCGGTAAATTCAATGATTGAGTTTAAACAAATTGTTGGACGTGGTACGCGTTTATTTGATGGAAAAGAGTTTTTTACTATTTATGATTTTGTGGATGCATACCATCATTTTTCTGATCCAGAATGGGATGGCGAACCACTTGAGCCTGAAGAAGTGACAAAAGAATCTATCAAGGCAAAGAAGAAAAAGGAACCAAAAGAACCTACTGAAAAAGAAGAGAAGCCTAAGAGAATCAAGATTAAGCTTCGAGATGGAAAAGAACGCGAAATTCAGCACATGATGGCTACATCCTTTTGGAGTGCTGACGGAAAACCTATTACAGTTGCAGAATTTCTTGAGAATTTATTTGGAGTGCTTCCAAAATTCTTTAAAAATGAAAAAGAGCTTAGAAAAATTTGGAGCGATCCAGTCACTCGTAAAACATTGTTAGACAATTTGAGTGAAGCTGGTTTTGGAAAAGAAGAACTACACGCCCTACAAAAATTAGTAGATGCAGAAAAAAGTGACATTTTAGATGTTTTAGAATATATATTTAATCCTAAAAACAAGCCAATTACCAGAGAAGAAAGGGTCGGTGCTGCACAATCAAAAATATTCGCGCGGTTAGATGACCGGCAAAAAGAATTTATTGATTTTGTTTTAAATAAATACGTCGAGACAGGTGTTGAAGAATTAGGCCAAGAGAAATTACCGGTTTTACTGGAACTTAAATATCAATCAATTGTAAATGCTGAAGAAGAACTCGGTAATGTAATCGATATTCGTTCAATTTTCTTTGATTTTCAAAAAAATCTGTATGAAAAAGTACGCTAGTTATTAGGATTTACGTGAAGTTATGCACATCACAAAAACCGATTATCTTGAATATACCTACTGCAAAAAAAATCTCTGGCTAAAAAAGCATAAGCCGGAGCTTTTTGAAGATGTCGAATTATCAGAATTTGAAAAGAAAATCATTGAAGAAGGAAATCTTGCTGATGAAGCGGCTCGGAATCTTTTTCCTGATGGAACTTTGATAGAGATTGTCGGTACAAATGCAATAAAACCAACAAAAACAATTTTAGAGAAAAAACCCTCAACTATTTTTCAAGCCGCATTTAAATGGAATAACTTCTTTGTTCAGGCTGACATTTTAAACTTCAATGAGGTGCTCGATGGTTGGGAGCTGTATGAAGTCAAAGCAACGAATGACGTCAAACGAAAAATACCCCATCATCATATAAATGACTTAGCATTCCAAAAGATAGTAATCGAAGGCAATGATTTGAAGATTGTAAAAACAGGGGTCATTCATTTGAATAGCGAATATAGGCTTCTTGGCAATCTAAACTATGATGAGCTATTTATTGTAGCTAGCGTAACGGATGAAGTTTTACTTGCTGAAAATGGAGTGAAACAACAGATGGACGATTTAAAAATCTATCTGGGCATGCCAGAAGAAAAAGGGTGTGATTGTCTTTATCGTGGGCGTAATGATCAATGCACGACTTTTGCGTATTCCAATCCAGATGTACCAGAATACTCCGTCCATGACATTAACCGCATAGGTGGAAGTAAAAAGCTGCTCTATGACTGGATTGACCGCGGCATCTACTCATTAGATGACATCGACAACCCAGAAGCTCTTAAAGGGGCTAAAAAGGCACAGTACGATGCTTACATGCTTGGTAAACCACTTATTGAGCGCGACGCAATAAAAGAAGCGTTAGACAAACTTGCATTTCCTCTGTACTTCTTCGACTACGAAGGCTACTCTTCCGCAATTCCACGTTTTAATGGTTTTGGTGCGTATGAACAAGTTCCATTCCAGTATTCGTTACACATTCTTCACGAAGACGGGGAAATGGAGCACAAAGAATTCTTGGTAACCGAGCCAACAAAAGATTTAACCCTTCCATTAGTCAAACGAATGCGGGAAGATTTCAGCGATACTGGTTCCGTAATTGCTTGGTACAAGTCTTATGAATCACAGCGCAATAACAAACTAGCGGAGTTGCATCCTGAATATGCAGAGTTTTTAGAGGATTTGAATGACCGAATGTTCGATTTGATGACCATTTTTTCAAAGAACTATTACGTCGATGCGGCTTTCAAAGGAAGTACGAGTATAAAAAGAGTTCTCCCCGTTCTTGTCCCTGAGCTCAGCTACAAAGCTTTAAGCGTGCAGAAAGGCGATGAAGCTGTAGAGCGCTGGGAAAAAATGATTGATCCTGCTACTCCCAAGAAAGAAAAAGAGCAGATTGCTAAAGATCTGCTTGAATATTGTAAATTGGACACATTTGCGATGGTTAGAATTTATAAATTTCTCAAAAGAGTTTAAATTAAGGCGGAACAAATTTCCTGCTATAATATACTCATGGCTGAACGAAGAAAGAAAATTAGCTTTACTGCAAAAAAGAAGGTTACGAAACCTTCTACTGTTAAGTTCACAATCTCAAGCGGGGAATCGGTTAAATTTACTGCAAAGAAAAAGGTTACAAAACCAGTTAAGGTAGAATTTTATGCCAAGAAAAAGAAAAAATAGGATTGTCTATCTTGATACAAACGTCATTCTGGATTTTATCGATAAAGATTCAGAGGCTGTTGTTCTGATGAAAAGCTTGAAGACAAGAGGTTGGCAATTACGTGTTTCAACTCTTGGGATGATCGAATTGATCGACTACAAAAAAAATGATCTATATCTGTGGAAGAAACTAAGCAAGGGTTCAAGTCTGAATACAATTCTGAAACGAATAAGAGACCCTAGAAATGATCGAAAATTGCGTCAATACGATTTTCAACAAGTAAGTGAATGGCTAGAGCAAGTAATTGCTGAATTGCCGAATATAGGATTTTTGGAACTTAATGAAGATGATGCATGGCAATTAGCACTTAAAATTAGTGTCTATTCAAACCTTCAAACGAAGGATGTGATTCATTTCGCAACTGCTGTTGCTGCAGCACAAAACGATGGTTGTGATTTTTTTATAACGAGTGATGGTCAATTGCTGAAGGAAGCTGTTCGGTTAAAGCTAGGCATTACTGGAATTCGAAGCCTAAAGCTGATGAAGCCGAGAGAGTTTGTAGACAAGTATCCACCTCTAAAAAAACAAAGTAAGTCGAAACGGCCAAAATCAAAACAAACCAAAAAAACATAGACTAAACAAATTGAGCCATCGCAGGCTTCAAAGATTCCCACTTCACGGTTCTGAACCCGTTCAGTATTCGGAGCCACGAAAAAAGATCGGATTCATCCGGTCTTTTTTCGTGCTACTTGGATGGAAGTGGGGCTCGAAGCCGACACCGAGAAATGTGCCGGTGACACATTTCAAATGCGGCCGGCTCCGAAGGAGGTTTGAGTGGGCCCCGTTCACGGGCGACGAAAACCGGATGAGGAGGAGCCCCACCCCAGGAGCCAATAAAGAATCGCCTGTATGGGCGGATTTTTTATTGGTTCTTAAAGCGACTTTTAACTAGCATCTTTTTATCTCTCCCCCTCTCCCCTTGCTAAAACCAACGATTTAAGCTATAGTTCGCCGATTCAACTATATGTATAACAATAAACCCCAAGACAGATCACGTGGCCGTAAGCGTTTCAACAAAGGCGCTCGTTACGGCAGTCGTCCATCAGACGGACGTAGCAACTATAAACCGATGCATCTTGCGACTTGTGAAAAATGTCACGAGCAATGTGAAGTCCCCTTTAAACCAAATGGCCGTAAACCGGTATATTGCAGCAATTGTTTCGTAAAAGACAGTAATCGCCCATCTTCCGGCTTCGCAGGTCGAGACCGTAGATCAGATCGTCCTTCCTTTAATCGTGCACCCGATGTCTCAGAACAGCTGAAAGAAATCAGCCAAAAATTGGACAAAATCGTTCGCTTGATGGAAATGTAAGTAATAGGCCTAAAAAACAAGCACTGTTCATCAGTTATTTTTTCACCCTTGTGTAAAAGCTTAAACCCCTCCTATACTGATATTATATGACACTCTTCAAACAATATATCGCTTATTTCAAGGATAACCCGCATGGCTATTGGTTTAAGCGAAAACTTTGGGGTTGGGGCTGGACCCCTGTGCGCTGGCAAGGCTTCCTTGTTCTCGCGGTGTATATCGGCGCGCTTCTTGCCCTCGCCTTTTCTATCAATAAAGAAACCTCTGAACAGGAATTGTTTCTTGTCTTTTTTGCGCCATTGATTTTACTTACGGCAACCCTCATTGTGATTTGTTATAAAACCGGTGAGAAACCAAAATGGACATGGGGCATTCCAAAGAAAGATGATCCAAATAAAAACACTCATTAAGTTTTAAAGCTTTAAATATGAAAGGCTATATTACAAATATTGAAAAAGCTACACTCGAAAATACCGATTATCGACGAGTTTTGTATACAGCAAAAAATAGTCAGCTCGTTCTTATGTGTATTCAGCCAGGAGATGAAATCGGACTTGAAACGCATCACCTCGATCAATTCATTCGCATCGAACAAGGCCTTGCGAAAGTCATTCTAGACGGAGTCGAACAGGAAGTACGAGAAGATTTTGCGGTCGTGGTTCCAGCCGGAACAAAGCATAATTTCATTAATAAGGGTGACAATGAGCTCAAGCTCTACACCATTTACTCGTCGCCGGAACACAAAGACGGAATCATCGAAAAAACGAAAGCAGATGAGATAGAAGAGCATTTTGACGGAAAAACCACAGAATAAAAAAGCGAGCATAATGCTCGTTTTTTTTATGAGTTTATACCGCGCTTCTTTTGCATGTCGTCAGCCATTAGTGATCGCTCAAAGAACGACAATTGCAGGACAGTTATAAAGCTTGTAAGTGACGAACGAGTTAGGTTATATGCTTAGAAATTGATAAACGCTTTATACAAGCAGGTGTCGCGAATCATGTTATAATTTCTTTATGCCAAGAAAAACTACGCTCCCTATAGAACGTGAATCGAAATTTAGAAAACGACTGCCCTGGATCGCATTGACGGTCGCCATTCTTGCAGTCACGCTCGGTAGTGTTTTGATCACGATGAACATCTCAGCAACAAAGAAGAAGAGCATAACCACAATATCGAGACTTGTCCCGGCTGAAAGAACAATCGGCGCGATACTTCCAATTCGGAAAATAGCATAAATCGCCATCGATCCGATTGTGGCAATCCCACCGATGACATAAAACGAATTCCCGAGTCGCATATGAATTTATTTTACCTTTTTTTAGTAACAGAATTGTCGTCATCAACCATGGCGCGTCGTTTAAATGGATTTGTCAGCTCCACATCAACCACCCCTCCATTCCGATATACGATAAAGAATATAATAGTGTAAGCAATAAATAGAATGGCGAGAATCGAAATCAAAACGAAGCCGTAATAAACAATGCTTTTTGCATTCAGATTGGATAAATTCGCAAACGGATTGAACGGATTATCAATTTCATTCAATTCAATATTTCCAAATAAATCTCTCGTTCCAAAGCTTGCTTTAAACGGTAGTAAGCTGAAATAATTCAGCTCATAGCTCACACAATCCTCACAAGGCCCCTTAGTCATTTTTACCTTGCCATAAACGGACCCCAGTGGAATCTTGCTCTTGAGTTCGGACTTGGCGACGCCGATTCCCCGAAGCGTGATATCATTCCAAGTATAGTCGGGATCGACGAAGGTAATTTTCAATTGATGATTAAACAGCCCCTTGGTTTCATTTTGATACGTCACTACTTCCGGACCCAATAAATCCATTAAATACTGACTCACGCCAATTGAGAAACAAGTTTTTCGATTATCTATCGTATTCACTTCAAATCCATACGGAAATTTATCATCCCAAAAACGCTTCACCTCATTCCACATATCCACAGCATCATCCTGATATACCTCTACTCCGCGTTTTGACCATTCGATCAAATCCATCGCCAAGCGCTTATCATAATAATCCCTCCCATTGTCTGAGCTTTCACCCGGGATCTCGGGATTAAACGATTTCGCATCGTCATGACGCATGCTCCAATAAGTATTTCGCCCCTCCGAGCCTTCATTGTAAGCCGCTCCATTTTTATCCTGGTATCCGTAGAGCAACTTATCCACGACCGCCATACCATGAGAATAGAATATATCCGCTTCTTGGCTCAAAATCTCCTTACCGTAAGTTCCACGATGCGTCTCATCGTACAAACGCACATAATCAATCGCGTCCTGATTGCCAGTCAATAGATATTCCTCATATTGACCCATATGTTCAGGAAAACGCTGTCCTATTTCCTGTGAAGGATTGACCAAGGAATAGATTCTTCCTTCCGGCCATTTTCGACGTTGCACAGCATTCGTTTCGGTTGCAGCCTTCAGATAGCGCTCATTATCCGTTAACCGATAGGCCTGCAAAAGTGCGAATGAAATATACGATTCGCTTCGAGGATTCCAGAAGAAATCTAGAACACCCCTATGATTTCTCGTATCGTATTCAAACCACTCTCCATTCCCCTTATAAAGATGATCAACTAAGTAGTCAGCGGCATTCTCAATCATCTTTATATTCTTTGGATCCGGATGCTGCGACTGGAGTCCGCCAAACCACAAGATGATATTTGATTGAAAAAGCGAATATTTTCTGTCGTCCTGTACCAGTCCGTCTTTATCAACCCAATAATAGAAACCGCCCTCTTCAGGATCCAGAACAAAGCGTGTAAGGAATTCACGTTCTCGCGAATAGTGCTCGTACGAAGAAATAGCGTGACTCCCCTGAGAAAAGTATGCGCCAATTTGCGAGAAGATAAAATATAAAAAAACAAATACGGTCAAAACAATAATCGCAAGAAAAATGCGTCGGACCCAAATAATTGGAAGATACGAAAGAGATTTTTTCTCCTTTTTCATCGAAAAAAATTATACCATATTTTCTCTAGTTATTGGAGTGTCATTTTGTGAAAAACATGCTAGAATCTTTGAAGAATTCATTTTTCATCCTAATGGCTCGGCACGCCACAACATCATTAATAAAAACGTTTTTATATGAATTTGAAACAAGCATTCCTCTTTGGCATCCTTTTTTGGCTCACCATCTTTGTAGAAATTTCCATTATTGGATCCAGTCCAGACCTCTCCAGTACAGGCACCGGTGGTTTTGTGTTTAATCAAATGGGCCACACGGTACATCTCATTGCTATCGCCTTGATCGCGGCATTACTCGCTCGACTTTACTATAAAGATAGTCGCCCGGCATTTATCGATGCCCTTCAAGTGGCGGTACTCATGGCACTCATCGGTATCATTTTAGATATTATGATCACGGTCCCGGTTTTCATTAATAGTTATACTGCATTCTTCGCTGATCCTAATTATTGGATTGGAACAACACTCACCATTTTCGCTTTTTCCCTTTCTGGCAGCTACAAATCCTTCGGGAAGAAATCAAAATAAAACATCATCGTGACAAAAAAGCCTCCATATCGGGGGCTTTTTTGTATCGTCTTGTAGCGCTGATCGGTTTTAATAATCTGCTAATCGTTTAATCATCGGATGCTGCTGGATTTTCTCCAATGCTTTCGCTTCAATCTGACGAATGCGTTCGCGCGTCACATCAAATTCTTTTCCAACCTCCTCAAGTGTATGGCTTACACCGTCTGTTAAGCCAAAGCGCATTTCTAGAATTTTCTGCTCACGCGGGTTCAAATCTTTGATAATATCCTGCACATAGTCGCTGAGCAACTGGAGTGAAGCTGAACGATCCGGGCCCACATTTTTAACATCCTCAATAAAGTCTGCAAGTTTCGAATCTTCGTCATCATCACCAACAGATGTCTCTAAAGATACCGTCCCTTGAGAAATCTTGATGATATGACGAACCTTATCGACTGGTTGACCCATTTCCGCAGCAATCTCTTCCGGAAGCGGTTCGCGTCCGAGTTCCTGAATCAATGCACGTTCGATTTGCGTAAACTTATTGATTGTCTCCACCATATGCACCGGAATACGAATGGTACGACTTTGATCAGCAAGAGCACGTGTAATCGCCTGACGAATCCACCAAGTTGCATAGGTGGAAAATTTAAATCCTTTACGATATTCAAATTTTTTCACAGCACGGAATAACCCAACATTTCCCTCTTGAATCAAATCAAGTAGCTGCAAGGATTTCCCTGTAAACTTCTTCGCAATGGAAACAACAAGTCTCAAGTTAGCAGAGATGAGCTCCTTTTCTGCTTCCTTATCTCCTTTTTCCTTTCGTTTCGCGAGCGCGACCTCTTGATCTGCGGTAAGCAATGGAATTTTTCCAATTTCCCTCAGATACATCTGGATTGAATCCGCAGACAAATCAAAGGGATCGATTTTATTGCGTCGTTCATCCGCACTATGCAAAGACTCCAAGACCTCCTGTCGCTCTTTTCCGCGTCCAAGAATCCCCTCTTTCTGTTCAACGAGACCGATGCCAGAAGCATCTAATCGATCAATAAAAGCCTCGTACGCATCAATATAGTCCTCAACCTCGGGAAAGGTGTAAAGCACTTCATTTTCCGTCATAAAACTACGATTTCGCGCTTTTACAAAAAGTGCATCAATTGCCGCTTGAGTTGGCGGTGGTGACTTTTTATAGGGTGTTTTTTTCTGAGCTTTTGCTTTCGGCTTTCTGGTCTTACGAACTTTTTTCGTAGGAGCCTTTCGTTTGGTTGCCGTTTTTTTAAGCGCAACCTTCTTCTTCTTAGTCACTTTCGTTCCTTTCTTGGTTTTAGTCGTTTTCTTTGGTGGCATAAAAATAGCTCTTCCCTATGTGCTTAATGCTTGATGTTGAAATAGATTGAATCAAATAATCAGCGAAGCTCCTCAAAATATTTTTGGAGTTCTTCTATTTTCGAATTGTCACCGATACGTTCAGCTTTTCTCATCTCGTCCTCAAGTTGTTGAAGTCGTCGCGCTTTACACTGTCGACGCAATGTGGAGATACCTTGCTCAAGTTCGTGTAACAATTCTTTTTGCGAAAGATCCTGATACGAGCGTTCAACGATAAAGGTCAAACGATCGAATAGCTTCACCTCATCCGACGTCAGGTTCGCGGGAGGGTGGATGACTCGCCCTGAAAGTTGTGGGGAGTTATTTGAGAATTCTCCAGTATTGTAGGCGTCTTTCAACGATCTGTAAAGTCCCTGAGCTGCGGCTTCCTGAAAATCTTCCGGCTGAAGCGCTAATTCGAAGGCGCGCTTTAAGACAGATTCATGTGCCAGCATGAGCGCAAAAATTTCATCATCAAGTTTATTTTTCATTTGAGTCAATTTTGTACTCGATTTTTTCCCTTCATCTTCACGCGTCGACTGAAATGGCGTTGGTCGTTGGGCTTGTTTTGCATTTCGTTTCAACGCTTCTCGAACAGCCATCTCTCCCACAGCTAAATCCCGCGAGAGTTTCTTAATCCAAAAATCTCGCTCAATAGGATCTATAATTTTTTGTACTTCAGGAAGAATCATTTTCGCCGCCTCCTTTTTTCCTTCCGGTCGATCAACGGAATGCAGACGAAAGGCCATGGCATAGACCCAATCCATAATTGGCTTCGCCTCGGCAATCGCCTGAAGCCAAAGGGACACATCTTTTTGAATCACTTCATCCGGATCCTTTCCAACCTCTCGAGGTAATGAAATAATTTTAATCGTAAACTCTTGTTCACGCGCGAGATCCAATCCTCTGAGCGTTGCTTGAATCCCGGCTGCATCTTCATCAAAGGCGATTGCAAGATTTTTAGAGAAACGTTTAATAAGATTTAGCTGCTCTGCTGACAGCGCTGTCCCGCTCGATGCCACAACATTTCCAACCCCAGCCTGATGCGATGCAATGACATCCATATTTCCTTCGACGATGACCGCCATATCTTTTTGTCGAATTTCTCCCTTTGCTTTATCCAGACCATAGAGCACGGCCGACTTTTTATACAAAACCGTTTCAGACGTATTAATATACTTTGCTTCTTTCGCTCCCGTGAGGATTCTCGCCGTAAAGCCTATATAATTTCCATGTACATCAGCAATGGGAAACATAAGTCTTCCTCGAAATCTATCATAAACTCCATCACGTTTATCACTCTTTCCAACCAGTCCCGCTGCCAATAACTCCTGCGAAGTGACTTTCTGCTGAAACATCGCCTTCGTGAATGCATCCCATTCATTCACCGAATAGCCCAGCCGAAACAGATCCGCAGTTAAATCATCCACACCTCTCTCCTTAAGATAAGCTCGCGCTACTTTCCCCTCGTCACTCTGAAGAAGCGTTTGCTGAAAATATTTCACCGCTAAATCATTTACCTCATGCAGACGCTTTTTCTTTGAACGAGATTCTGTTTTTCCCTCAAACTTCGGAAGCTCGACCCCCGCCTTCCCGGCGAGATGTTCTAATGCTTCACGGAATTCCATCCCTTCTATTTTTTCTATAAAGGTAAAGATATCACCTCCCTCATCACAACCAAAACAATGCCAACTTTGACGCGGTCGCGAAATATAAAAACTCGGCGTCTTCTCTTGGTGAAACGGACAAAGCGCCTTAAAACTTCCGGTGCCTGATGGTTTCATTGAGAGATATTCACTCACTAAATCTACAATATCGATTTTAGACTTTATTTCTTGTGGAGCGTCCATAGGTTTATACTATCCTGTGAGAAACAAAAGATGAAGCGAATCCAAGCATGCCTTGAACAAAATCTGTGCTCATAATCCGTTCTCGCAGAAGCTACCCCTTCCTTCGTCCCGTGGTAGCCTTACTCTTCTTTCGCTTTTTAATTTCCTTTTCAGTACACTTATTTCATCTCGCAAAATAGCCGCCAGTTCAAAGTCTAATTTGGAAGCCGCTTCCTTCATTTGAGCTTCTTTCTGTTTAAACACCAGCTGCAGGTCATGCGTCTCCGCCTGAAGTTCTATTTTTAAAATTGCCTTCACATCCTTCTCCTTAACAGAAAAGCCTAGCATCTCTCGTAAGTCCTCCTGCTTCTTCAAAATAGTCTTCGGTGTGATCCCATGTTTCTCATTATAAGCGATTTGCTTCGCACGACGACGATTCGTTTCCGAGATTGCGCGCTTCATCGATCCGGTTATATGATCTGCGTATAAAATCACTTTTCCACGCACATTTCGTGCTGCACGTCCGATCGTTTGAATTAAGGCTGTTTCGGAACGTAAAAACCCTTCTTTGTCCGCATCTAAAATTGCCACTAAACTAACTTCTGGCAAATCCAAGCCTTCACGAAGCAGATTCACACCAACAATCACATCATAAGTCCCCTTGCGAAATTCCGAGAGAATCTCTAAACGTTCGATAGTATCAATACCACTATGAAGGTATCGCACTTTCATTCCACGCTCTTCCATAAAATCAGATAAATCCTCCGCCATCTTTTTCGTTAATGTCGTTACAAGCGCTCGTTCATTTCTTGCGAAGACTTCAGGGAGTCGCGCCAACAAATCTTCCACCTGCCCCAAATACTTCTTTTTTGGCGTAATGGGTAAAACGTCAACTCCGGGATCAATAAGACCAGTTGGACGAATAATTTGCTCGACAATCTGCGAAGAATGTTTCAATTCAAATGGTCCAGGTGTAGCACTCACAAACACCATTTGCGGAACCTTCTTATCAAACTCTTCAAAAGTGAGTGGACGATTATCCGCTGCACTCGGGAGCCGAAATCCATGATCAATTAAGTTTTTCTTCCGAGATTGATCTCCGTGATACATCCCACCAATTTGCGGCACAGTGACATGCGACTCATCAATGATGCAAAGAAAGTCCTCCGGAAAATAATCCAGTAAGGTTTCCGGTGGCTCGCCTTTTTTTCGCCCGGACATGTGTCGAGAATAATTCTCAATCCCATTGCAATACCCAAGCGTCTCCATTAATTCGAGATCGTATTTTGTTCTTCGTTCCAAACGATCCGCCTCTAAAAGCATGCCTTTTTTTTCAAAATACTTCACGCGCTGACGCATTTCTTTACGAATGGCCGTAATTGCTTTCTTTCGGCTCTCTGGACTCGTAACAAAATGCTTTGCGGGAAACAGCCACATATCTTGTGTAACCTTGTTCACGGCACGCGTCAGAGGGTTAAGGCGTTCAATGCGACTCACGACTCCCCGAGCCGCCTCAATACGATAAATACCTTCTTCATTAACCGGCATGATCTCAATCGTCTCCCCGATAACACGAAATGTCCCACGCGATACATCCATAGGTGTGCGTGTAAATTGCATTTCAATCAATCGCTCCAGAATATCTGATCGTTTCATGTCACCACCAACTTCAATATGCAAGACCGTCTTTTCATACGCCTCGGGCGCCCCCAAGCCATAGATGCAAGAAACGGACGCACAAATGATTACATCACGGCGCGTCAGAAGCGCCTGCGTTGATGCGTGCCGTAAGCGATCAATCTCATCATTAATCATCGCTTCCTTTTCAATATATGTATCCGACTTCGCGATATACGCCTCCGGCTGATAATAATCGTAATACGAAACAAAATATTCAACGGCATTCTCCGGAAAAAATTGACGGAATTCATTACAAAGTTGTGCCGCAAGCGTTTTATTATGCGCCACCACAAGCGTTGGTCGCTTCACTTCTTGGATAACATTCGCCATGGTAAAGGTTTTTCCGGTTCCAGTTGCCCCCAATAATGTCTGAAATCTATCCCTCGCCTTCACCCCTTTAATCAAACTAAAAATAGCCTCCGGCTGATCACCGGAAGGTTCAAAGGCGCTTGTAAGGTTAAAGGTTTCTTCCATTTGTACGTTTACTGAATAAGACAAATCCTAGGGCGATGGTTAAAGAAAGTAAATAGACGAGACAAATATTTTCTGTAATAACCAGCCCGATCCCGCGTCCTCCCATAGCAAGTAGATTTTGAGTAAGATCCGTGTGAAAAATACCAGAAAGGAGCTTATTAAACAGAAATGATGGAAAGTAAAAAAAACGGTTTAATTCAATGCCAATAAAATACGTTGATCTTACACTCTTAATATAGGCCCACAAGACCGCAAAAAAGGCCCATAATAAAGAGAAGAGCGTTAAATGAATACTCAATGAGTAAAAGGTTACTTCTGTCTTTCCTATTTTAACCATAGACCCTTGCTCAGTATACAAAATTTCGCTATATTCCGCTCATGATTGATTGGCAAACGGAACAAAAACCGATTATTGCCCTCGCCCCCATGGCAGATATGAGTGATCTGCCGTTTTGTCTTGTCTGTAAAGAAGAAGGGGCAAAATTACTGTTTCGTGAAATGGTTTCAAGTGAAGCCATTGTCCGTCAAAACCCAAAAACCATGAAAATGGCTGAATTTGATGAGCGTGAGCGTCCCCTTGTTCAGCAAATTTTTGGAGCGAATCCCGAAGTCATGGCTGAAGCGGCGCGTATTATTTACGAGACATTCCAACCTGATGCACTAGATATTAATATGGGTTGCCCGGTCTACAACTTAGTTTCCAATTTTAATGGCGCAGCGCTCATTAAAGAACCGGATCGCGCCGCCAATATCGTCCGCGCAATGAAAGCGGCTGTGCCGTGCCCCGTTTCCGTCAAAACACGTACAGGATGGAAAGAGGATACGGACTGTCTTGATTTTGTAAAAGTCTTAGCTCATGCAGGGGCGGATCTTATTTCCATGCACGGACGCACAAAAACACAAGGATACGCCGGTACATCAGATTGGCAGCGCATTGCGGAAGCGCGCGCCAATGTGCCCCAGGTGCCCTTCCTGCTAAATGGCGACGTAACGAGTCCGAAGCTCGCGAAGGAAGCTCTGGAAATTTCAAAAGCAGATGGTGTACTCATTGGACGTGGCGCGCTTGGTCGTCCATGGATTTTTAAACAGATCGAACACTACCTTGTCACTGGCGAAGAACTTCCTGACCCAACCTTACAAAAACGCATAAGCATCATCAAAGAACATGGCCGACTACAAGTAGAGCGCTATGGAGAGAAAGGACTGATAAAACTAAGAAAACATCTTCCTTGATATTTTAAAGGCTTTGTCGGTTGGAAAGAGATTCGGTCAAAACTTGTACGCATAAATACCCTCGAAGAATTAAATAGGATTCTCGATGATGCGCTCCTGGCATTCCCAGAAAAATAAATTTCCTTATAGCAAGGTTTGACAAAACCTCATTTTTCTTTATAATAGCCCAGTTCTTTTTAAGGAGAGGAAGCATGTTCCATTGGATTCAACGAATGTTCCGTCACTGGATGGGTCTCTTGAAGGAGGCAGAAAACACACCGAGTCGCGACGCTCCCATCTCGGCTTCAGCCGACACTATCGTGCGAGAGACGCACGATGATAAATTCACGCGTATCGCACGACAGGGCACGAACATGCTCGAAGTCCGCCACGCTGTCTCCATGATCCAAGATGAGACGCATCTTCTCGCGCTCGCGAGAGACATGTCTATGGATTATCACAGGCGTCTGGTTGTTCTCGAGCGAGTGACCTCCCCAGCTACCTTGCTCGCTATCGTGTTCGGACCGGACAGTAAACTTGCTGCGGTAGCCACGAAGCGCATCGTCGATCCAGACGCGATCTTGATCATTCTACGCTATGCCCTCCATGCAGGCGCCAGAAAAAATGCCGTCGAACGCTGTAATAACGGGGACGCCGTATACCAAGCAGCCAATGAGGACGAGGATGAAGACGTACGTTGGATCGCCAGCGTACGATTCGCGGACATCGTCTGTACGGGACACGTCACCATCCAAGCCTGACGCACCTCTCTTGTCTAAACTCAAAAAACGACCAGCCTCTCAGTTGGTCGTTTTCATTTTACCTATATTATCTGCTTGGTAAGAACTGTTCTGGATTGGTTGGAATACCATCTTGCCGTACTTCAAAATGAAGATGTGCTCCAGTAGAAAGGCCCGACCCATAAGCTCCGGCAGCTCCACCGGAATAGCCGATAATGTCGCCGCGCTCAACATAGGTATCGGGTTTCACATTGAATTTCGATAAATGAGCATAGATGCTTGCAATACCCCCAGAATGAATCAACATAATATATTGCCCATATTGCTTTCCAAGACGTGTAAAGGCAACATAACCACCTGCTGCGGCACGCACCGGCGTACCGACGGGCACAGCTAGGTCGATCCCTGGATGTTCAAATAAATGACGGAAGGGATAGCTTGGGTCATGAAACGTAGCTGTAACTCTGAAGTGCGACACGGGCCAATTGAGTAAGACGTCACCTCGTGCTAACGCTCCATCAATCGCGTCAAGTTTTTGTTTCAACTTCTGTTCAAGACTTGCCGCCGCATTCGCCTCTTCCTGCTGTTGTTGTCGTAATTCGTATAAGATCTTTTGAAATTCTGCTTCTTGTTGTGACGTTTCCGCGATCAGCGCGTCTTTTGCCGAACGCTGGCGCTCCAAATCCGATTGTTCCTGTTCGAGCTGTTCCACCTGATTCCCAAGATCTGTACGATACTTTTCGACTTCCGTTTTTTTATCTTTCAATCCTGATTGAATGCCCTTGATATCCTCGACGGCATTCGCAAGATCCCGATTTACGAGATCCAACTGTTCCAATCGCGCAAAAAACTCAGATAAGCTTGGTTGCGCAATAAAAGATTCAAGCAAAGAAACACTTTGTGCGTCTTGCATTTCTCCGATAATCGAACCAAGCGCTTTTTTGCGCTGATCAAGCTTTTGCTGTTCAAGAGCAATCTGCTGGTCCAATCGACTGATCTCAAGCGTCGCTACATCAATTTCGTTTTTTGTTCGTTCAATAGCCAACTCGCGTTCTCGCACACGGTTCTCAAGTAAACTCAGTTCATTCTGCAGGCTTAGCTCCGCCGAAGCCTGCTCTTGAATACGCGCCTTATATTTATTGATCACCCCGTTCAATGCATTGATCGCCTGTTGTTTCGTTTTCACCTGACTCTGAAGCTCGTCCACCGCCTGGCTTGTTGCCTGAGCTGAAACCGATGGCGCGCCAAAATATGGGGTAAAGATAAGGATCCCCACCAAGAGAAACAAAACAGTATGACGAATAGGACGAAGCATTAGCTCTATTATGCCAGAAATCGCATCGCTTCGTCGATACGGCGCAAACATTCGTCTTTTTGAAAAACGAAGAGATACTCAAATGGACTTGGTGATTTTTCCTTTCCTGAGAGAGCAACGCGAAGCGGCCAGAGCGTATCTCCATTCCCCCACCCCTGAGTCTCGATAAAGATTTTTACTTTTTCTTCAATAGATTCAATACTTGAAAACACCTGATCATCCCAAGTAGCGATAAACTCCCGCAAACCCATGAGCCGCGACAAGGCTTCTTCTTTTGTAGATTTTTTCCAGACTAATCGTTCCGGAGGGTATTGTTCGCATCCACACAATAAATCTTTCACCAAATCTCCAAGCTCAGAAACAACATCAATCCTGTCTTGAAAGATTTCCGCCGCTCGTTGTTTCTGCGCCTCTTCTCCTGGTAAATCCTCTAAAAATGGGGCCGCTATTTTTGCAAACGTTCCCCGATCTAAATCCTTGAGATATTGACCATTCATCCAGTCGAGTTTTTCAATATTAAACACGGCTCCACCTTTATTCACTTTTGTAATATCAAATTGCGCGGCCAGCTCATCGAGCGCATAAATTTCTTGTTCTGCGGAAGGATTCCATCCAAGTAAAGCAACAAAATTGACAAGAGCCTCAGGTAAATACCCTCGGTGCAAAAAATCCTCTACAGCAACGTCCCCCTGTCTTTTGGACAGCTTGCTTTTATCTGGATTCAACAATAAAGGCAGATGAGCAAATGCCGGAACGTCCCAGCCGAAACATTCATATAAATATATATGCTTCGGAAGACTCGAAATCCATTCCTCACCACGGATAACATGTGAAATTTTCATGTCATGATCATCACAGGTTGCCGCAAGGTGATAGGTCGGATACCCGTCAGACTTGATAAGCACTTGATCATCTACCTGATCCCATTCAATTTTAATTTCTCCACGAATTAAATCCTGCATTTTAATGCTCCCTTCCTTGGGAACCTTTAATCGAACGACATGCGCCCCTCCAGCAGCTACACGCTCGGCGGCAAGAGTTGCATCCATATCTCGACATCTCCCGCTATACATTGGTGACTGTTTATTCTTACGTTGCTCCTCAGCAGCTTTTTTTAAATCCTCTTCCTGACAAAAACAATAATACGCTTTGCCTTTTTGAATGAGTTCGGCGGCATAAGCGAGATGTTTTTCTCGACGTGCTGACTGAATATATGGACCGTAATCACCACGATCCCCTTCTGGAGTAAATCCCTCGTCTGGTCTCAATCCCATCGCATCCAAAGACGTATAAAGCTTATCTGTTGCCCCCTCTACAAAACGTGATCGATCAGTATCTTCAATTCTCAATACAAATGTTCCCCCGTTCCTTTTAGCAAACAACCAATTGTAGAGCGCTGTTCTGAGACCCCCAATATGCAAAAAACCCGTTGGGCTCGGGGCAAATCTCACACGTACTTGTTTATTCATAGCCAAATCATCCTATCCAGTCGAGCAACTTCCTGCAATACCTAAAGCTTTGCTACGAGCGCTCGGAATTGCTCTCCTCGATCAAATTCATTTTTGAAAAGACCGAAGCTTGCGGCGCCTGGTGAAAGCAAAAGAACATCCCCCTTCTTCGCTTGTCTCATAAGCCTACTCACCGCCTCTTTTAAATTCCGCACATCAAAATAATCGACCCCGCTTTTCGTAAATTGCTTTACAATCGCCGCATGCGCCGTTCCAGGCAATAAAGCAATATGCACCTTATGATTCTTAAGTTCTTTCGCAACATCATCAAATACAAGTTCTTTATCCGCGCCACCAAAAATCATATAGAGCTCACCTTCCATTGAAAATCGCTTGATCGCAGCAATAGCCGCATCTGGCGTGGTTGAAGTTGTGTCATTGACGATTAACACGCCGTGTTTCTTGCCAAGAATCTCCTGTCGATTTGGTACCCCTTTGAAGGTCTTAAGCACGCGCAAAATCACGAACTTCGTGACTTTCAACATTCTTGCCACCGACACAGCTGAAATGGCATTCATGCGATTATGTTCTCCCTTGAGCCTCATATCGCTCGCATCCACAATCTTTATTTCTTCGCTTCCTTTCTTCCCCCAACGATAGACTCGACTTGCCGCTTCTTTTGCATAGCCGTTAAACGCCGCATTGGCTGGAAGAAATACTTTATCTCGCGGACCTTGATGTCGAAAAATTTGTGCCTTAGCTTCCGCATATTCTTCCATAGACCCATAGGTGTTCAGATGATCACGCATCAGATTTGTCCACAGCGCAATCTTGGGCGACACACCTCGTTCACCAAGCGATTCCAATTGCCAACTTGAAAGCTCGAGAACGACAATATCTTGTTTACCAACTTGTTCTAAAAATAATAAAGGCGACATCAAAATATTTCCACCAAGCCATACATGTTTCCATTTTTTGGAAGCGCGCAATATATCGGCAAGTAAACTCGCCGTCGTGCTTTTACCTCTTGTGCCTGTAATACCAATGACCTTTGCGGGACATTGCTCCAAAAAAATAGAGACATCGCTCACAATAGGTTTACCGAGCTTCTTTGCGAGCTTCAATGGTTCGGCGCGCTCAGGAATGCCTGGATTTCGCACCACTAAATCCGCCTCACGGATATCATCCAAATCGTGTCGTCCAAGAACAAGCCTGACATGTTTGAATGCTTTTAACTTCTTTGGATTCTGGCCAAGAAGCGCGGGTTTTTTTAAATCTGTTACAACAACCTCATCTCCCCGCCTAGCATAATACAAAGCCGCGGCGATGCCGCTCCCATGTTCATATTGACCGAGTCCAAGAATAACAACTTTCATGCGTCTATATCATGATACAAATGCTGAATCTCGTCGACTACTTTCTCCCAAGAATATTGATTTTTCACAATATTGCGTGCACGCTCGCCACGTGTTCGAACCATGTCAGGATTCGCTAAAACGTAGTCAATCGTTTTTGCGAGCTCCACTTCATCATCGGTCGGATACGCAATACCGCTATGATCGATCAGTTCAAGATTCTCAGGAATGTCTGACATAATCACGACACGTCCTGCTGACATGGCCTCAATAATAGCCACAGAAAGCCCCTCACGGCGCGATGGATGCAAAAAAGCATAGGCGTGGGCATAAAGCTCCTTTAACACCGCTCCGGACTGATAACCAAGCAATACAATGCGATCATCTTTCTGAGCTAGTGCCCTGAGTTCCTCCGCGTAATTCTCCGCAAAATAAGAAGCACCCACAACGACATACTTCATATCTGTTTTCACCTTCCTAAAGGCGCGTATCGCAACATCATACGCTTTATTCGGCACCAGTCTCCCGACCGACAAAATATACTTACCTGAGGACAAACCGAGCGAAGTTAAGTGCCCCGTGCCCTGAGAGGTCATGACTTCCGTCCCATTCGGAATATACGTCACTTCCTTGCGATATTTTTTTCTACACATGACCTGTAGGACATGCGACACAACAATCGTGAAATGAGGAAAGTGTACAACCGCCCATTCACCAAATTTTAGATACTGTTTTGCTGGCCATGACCACTTGCTGTCAAAAAAGTCTCGACTATGAAACGTAGCGACAATACGCGTTCGTCTTTTGAATAATCGAGGAATCCATGCAAGCGTCGCCGGACCAACGCCATGGTAATGAATGATATCCGCTTTTTGGAAAAGCACATGCATAGTTGCAAGAAAGACATGTGAAATGGTATCGAGATTCTTTGTTCGTATCGAAGGAAGTCGAATGATATGTACTCCTTCATAGGTTTTTTTATGCCCCTGATCCGCATGAGATCTTGCATACACAAAGACCTCATGCCCATGATGAGCAAGTCTCGTAGCAATCTCTTCAACATGCCTTTCCACACCACCAGCCCCAGCAATGCTTGAAGAAGGAATACCCTTTGATCCGATATAGTAAATCCGCATCTTGATTATTTCACTTAATTTCGCTACTATCCTACCGCGATTTGCTTGCGTCTGTCATTTTACTTGATTTCATATGGCAAAACAGGTAAGTCTTTACAAATCAATTGACAGGCGTGGTGTTCACGTGGTCATGAGAAATAACTGCTTCTTGGGACGGTAGCTCAGTGGTAGAGCAGTGGCCTTTTAAGCCAATGGTCGTGGGTTCGATCCCCACCCGTCCCACCAAGTCGAGACCCCACCTTTATTGGTGGGGTTTTGATTTATATACTCTAGTCATTGTGGTTGAGCAGGTATAAATCCCACCTAACTCTGTTTAAGAATAACTTTTGCGAGCGCCTGTCCATGATCCGTCGGGAGAATCATCTTTGCCTGTGTTACCAGTTCTTTTCGAAGAGACGCCCTACCCAAAACTCGTTTGATGGTTTTTTTCAATGTTTCTTCTAAGTCATCGTCCTGTTGGACGAGCTCCGCTCCTCCTCCCTCCACCATCCGTCGAGCATTTTGTTCCTGATGACTTTGTGGAATCGGAATAAGAATCATCGGTTTCTCAAGAGCTGTACACTCTGAGATAGAGCCCATACCTGCTCTCGAGATAACAAGATCCGCGGCACTATAAGCCTGAATTAAATCATCCGCTAAAAACTCCGTGACAAAATACCCCTTGCGCGCTTCCGTAACCTTCTTCCCCTTTCCCGTGGAGTGAATAATTTGTGTTTCCATCAATAACGCATCCAAGCTTGAGGCGACGGCTTCATTAATACGCAGAGCACCTGTTCCCCCGCCCATAATTAACACAATCGGTCTCGCCGAATCTAAACCAAAATGTGTCGCGGCTTTCACCTTAGAAAGTAAAGCCTCTTTTGAAAAGCGGACTGGCGTCGCAATTTGTTGACTTGTTACTCCAACTCCAAACGGTGGTTCCTTATACGCGAAACTAGAAGATACAGCTAATGCTTTCGAAGCGACTTTTCGATTCGACATTCCCGGTTCACTATCCAATTGGTGAATCATAGAAGGAATTCCCAGAGTAAATCCAGCAAACATTACAGGTACCTGTGTAAATCCGCCCGCGCCAACGATCATATCCGGTCGCTCCTTCTCTAAAATCATTCGCGCGCGCTTGTGTGCCGAAAAATATTTAAAAGGGAAAGTAAGCCATTGCAGACTTGGATATCGTGGAAACTTCGCAACAGGAATATCATAGAAGGTCACGCCTTTTGGTATAAGCGCTCTCTCAGGTCCCTCCTTCGTACCAAACCAAATAACAGAAATCTGTTTATCTTGCTTTTGTAAAACCGTTAACGTTGCCAAGAGGGGCGTGACCGGCCCAAGCGTTCCCCCACCGACAAATGCTATTTTCCTTTTTCTTGTACTCATATAGTTATTTCTTTCCTATCCCTACCGAGTGCCCACCATGTCGCGGAATGCCCGCCACCAATCCCATCGCCGCAAGCATCACGGCCATATAAGTTCCTCCATGGGAAATAAATGGCAAGGTTACTCCCGTCATAGGCATGAGTCCAGTCATCGACATGATATTCATCAGTCCCTGAATTCCCAGCCATGCCCCGACGCCAACCGCGAGATAAGAACCAAAAGGATCTTTGCTTTCAAGCGCGATTTTAAAACAACGCCAGACAAGCACAGCGAAAGCGGCAAGAAAGAGCACCGTCATCACAAACCCGAGTTCTTCTGCCATCACGGCAAAGATGGAATCCGCTTCAACTTCCGGTAGATAAAGATATTTTTGACGTGAATTTCCATACCCGAGTCCAAAGATGCCCCCAGAACCAATAGCGAGAATAGCCTGATTAATATGATATCCGATTCCCTGTGGATCTAGTTCCGGATGAAGAAATGTCATAAAACGTGCGGCACGATAAGGAGAAGTCTTCACAATAAAGGCGATGACTGATACGCCAAATGCGACAAGGCCCGCGAATATGCTCAGTGGAGCTCCGCTCGCGAGATACATAATCATTGCCGTTCCGGCTACGACCGCCATGGTTCCTGTGTCCGGCTGTATGATCAACAATAAAGACACTGCCCCCAAAACACCAAAAAATGGAATCAATCCTTCTTGAATATCATGAGCTTTACCTTCAACACGCGCAGAAAGCCAGGCAGCTAAATAAATAATAAAGGTTAATTTTACAAATTCGGAAGGCTGAAATTGAATGGGACCAAGCGATATCCAACTTCTCGCCCCACTCACCGCTACGCTGACACCAGGCAAATAAACACTAAAAAGAAGCACGAAGGTTGTAAAAAGAAAAAATGGTGCCAATTTTTTGAGAAAACGATAGTCAATAACGGCAAAGATGGCGAAAAGAAAAAGTCCTGGCAAAATACCCGCTAGCATTTGATGCTTTACATAATACAAGCTGTCTTGCGTACGCTGGAATGCCACCGGTCCTGTAGCCGACATAAGAATGATCAAACCAAAAACAAGAAGGCCAGCCACAAGCCCCAATATCCAAGGATCGAGTCGTAGTAAACGATCTTTCGCACTCAGGCTATGACGATAACGATTCTTCATACATTTAATGTCGGTCAGATATTGACCAAGGAACTACAAGCGAACCTCTCCCTAGAAAAACGATGTTCATCGAGTGACACCCCATCAAATAAAACGACTAATAAACGTCCTGCACCTACACCTTATCAATTAAGGCAAGCACCGATCCAATAGCAGCGAGAATAAATGAAATCATCCAAAATCTCATGACGATTCTCGGCTCCCCCCAACCGATAGCTTCTAAATGATGATGAATAGGTGAACTTTTAAATATCTTTTTTCCTCCGCGTAATTTCTTGCTCGTGACTTGCAAAATAACCGACAAGCTCTCTACAACAAAGGGTAGTCCAATTAAGACCAATAAAAATGGCTGATTCGTCATCAGAGCCACGACGCCCAATACGGTTCCGAGCGACATAGCCCCAGTATCACCCATAAATATATCCGCCGGATTTACATTGAACCACAAGAAACCGATTAAAGCTCCCACAATGGCCGCGCAGAGCGTCGCAAGATCAAACTTCCCTTGTGACCAGGCGATGATGGCAAAAGCCATGAATGAAGAAAGAAGCGTTCCACCAGCCAAACCATCCAAGCCATCCGTTACGTTCACACTATGTGAGGTAGAGACAATAACAAGGATAAAAAAGAGGGGGTATAGCAAACCGATATCATAGGTTCCAATAAACGGCACATGTAAAATGCTCCAGTCGAGTTTCGTATAAAACCACCACGCTCCGATCACCGCTATCAATCCATAAGAAAATAATCGATGTCGTTCACGAAGTCCGCCACCCTTTGAGCCAATACCGCGAATATTTAAATAGTCATCCAGTAAGCCAACAAGTGCCGCAGCAAACATCAGTCCAAGCGGCAACCAGGTTTCTCCACGATCTAGAAAGGACCAACTGCACCAAGGCTGCCCCAAGGTGGCACATAATCCCTGCAAACCAAACACAACCACGAACACCGCTCCCCAGATTACAATTCCTCCCATGGTAGGCGTCCCCTTTTTTGCCGCATGTAAGCTCGCCATAATCGGTGCCGCTTCCGCACTACGAATCGACTTTCCCATTTTTGCTTTACGTAAAATACGAATCAAGCCAGGCATAGCCATCGCCGATAAGAGAAAAGCGAGCGTTGAAACGCCGAGTAAGCGGATGACGACGAAGATGGGATCAAGCATAGGGGGATGATAGATGGTTATTCAATAACCTGATTATAGAGCAGATCGAACTTTCTCGCTGAACGCGCGGACCAACTCCGAAGGAAGAGCCTCGATCAAAACAATAATTTAGTCATAGATTCACAAAGGAAAGATAGAACAAAGCAATTGAGAAAGGCAAGCTCCATGTAAAAGCAAGCGTCATGAGACTGAGAGAAAAATAGGCATCGGTGCGATACAGTCCGTACGCGAAAATAAAGTCGAGCAAAGTAACGATGAACCACACCGAGGGAAAAAGAAATAACCACTCCCAGCCACGCACATCATCGATACCTAAATAAAGATTGTAATGCATCACAAAAAATTCATGTTGATGCGTCGCGGGAATAGTACTCCAAAAAAAGAACAAACAAACACCGATAACAAGTCCACCCGTTAAAAGTGACATCCAACGAATCCAAGGATGGTGCCAAGCAAGCTTCGCTGAAAATAACCATGCATCAAATTTCAAACGCCCCTTCATATCTTCAAAATATAAAACGACTTAAAGGGCAATACCTTAAAGGGCAATACAAAGATAAAATAAGGAATAGACATCGCCATCATGATGTGTTTAATCAACTTGCACAACTTCTTTAATCTCGGGAATCATTTCCATTAAACTATCTTCAATTCCCGCTCGAAAGGTCATATCCGACATAGGGCAACCAACACAAGCTCCCTGCAAGCGAATACTCACTTTTCCCGATTCTGCCTCTACATCAACGACCTCTACCCCACCTCCGTGCATAGCGATACCGCCTCTCAATACATCAAGGACCTTCTCGATCTCTGCTCGTAGTTCTTTTTCGCTTCGCATAGGCTAAAATTACCCTATATTCACCACCTTGACAAATGAACTAAGCAACCATATAATGCCGACCATTAACCATTATATTCTATGGCACATAAGAAAGCGGGTGGCTCCACAAGTAATGGCCGAGATTCCAACGGCCAACGTCTTGGCGTAAAAAAATATGCCGGTGAATTTGCTCGAAACGGAAATATCATCGTTAGACAGCGCGGTACAAAAATCCGCCCTGGCTTGAATGTTATGAAAGGCAAAGACGACACCCTCTTCGCCGCTAAAGATGGCATTATTCAGTTCTCCAATAAACGCGTTAGACGGTTTACCGGCAAGCTCAAAATGGCCAAGTTTGTCAACGTTCTCCCAATCGAAGCCAAATAAAGAAAACCGCCGATCAGGCGGTTTTTTGTTACCTTTGTTCAATGCCTCAAACTAAGAAGCGAGCCCCGCTTTCAGAAGACCTACAAATAGTGGATGCGCGTGAAATGGTCGCGATTGATACTCTGGATGGAATTGTGATCCCATAAAATAAGCGTGCGTAGGAAGCTCAATCATTTCCACAAGCGTTCGGTCCGGTGACATGCCGGAAAGCCGCATACCTGCTTTTTCGAAATCATCATAATACTGCGGATTCCCCTCATAACGATGTCGATGCCGTTCTAGAACCTTGGTGCTTCCGTACACTTCTTCTGCTCGACTGCCCTTGGTAATCTCGCAAGGAAAATGACCAAGTCGCATCGTCCCACCATAATCTTCCTGTTTCATCCGTTCGCTCTGTTCATTCATGAGAGAAATAACCGGATACGGCGTCTCTTTATTAATTTCTGTTGTATGTGCTCCAGACAATTCCATCACGTTGCGCGCATATTCAACCATCGCAAGTTGCATACCGAGACAAAGCCCAAGAAACGGAATATTATTTTCTCGCGCAAAAGTAATCGCACCAATCTTTCCCTCTATCCCACGTTCTCCAAAACCACCCGGAACAATAAGCGCTTGAATATTCTGTGCACGTAAGGAAGCTTTACTCCGCTCCAACATCTCGGCATCCAACCAAATGATTTCCGGCTGAACATTTAATTGCCAAGCGGCGTGACGTACGGCTTCAACGACAGAAAGATACGCATCTGATAAGGCGAAATTTCCGCTTAACGTGTATTTACTCACAATGCCAACACGGATCGTTCCTTTTGGATGATGGATACGCTCAAGCAAGTCTTCCCAGGCATGCAAATCAACTTTTTTCGTTTTGAGGCCTAGCTTCTCTATAATCCGCTCCGCGACACCCTCCTTTTCAAAACTGAGTGGCACACGATAAATACTATCCACATCTGGCGCGCTCACAATGTCACGCACATCAATACTGCAATTGATCGCTATTTTCTTTTTACGCGGTTCATCGAGGGCCGCACTGCCTCGAGCAATAATAAAATCCGGGTGTAACCCAGTGCCATTTAGCGTACGCACCGCATATTGCGTAGGCTTGGTTTTCATCTCGCCCAAATTCCCCGGGATAGGAAGATAACTCACAAGACCGATCAGGACACTCCCCGGTGTTTCCAATTGCATCATTCTCACCGCCTCCAAAAATAAAATGTTTTGATATTCTCCCACCGTACCCCCAATTTCGATCAAGGTGACATCCGCGTCGTGATATTCCGCCGCGCGTTTTATGCGTGCAATCACTTCTTGCGGTACATGGGGAACGACCTCAACGGTTTTTCCATGATAGCCAAGCGCTCGCTCTCTTTCGATGACAGAAAGATAGACGCGCCCCGTCGTCATATAATTCACCTTTAAAATATCTTCATCCAAAAACCGCTCATAATTTCCAATATCCTGATCTGTCTCGTCCCCATCAATCGTCACGAACACTTCTCCGTGCTCCACGGGATTCATAGTTCCAGCATCAACATTAATGTATGGGTCGATCTTTACCGCTGTCACTTTCAATCCTCTGGCTTTTAAAATAGCGCCCAAACTTGCGGACGCTACACCCTTGCCGACACCACTCATGACGCCACCGGCAATAAAAATATATTTTCTGCGAGACCCCTTCTCGTTCATGGAGATAGAATAAGCCCCCGGTTCCGAGATGTAAAGAAACCGTTATCTAAGCGTTAGATAGACAGGCAACAAGAGAAATAGCATGAACAAAAAGCTTAAAATCCCTCTCATTTTGGTCTCGTAAACTTTCACCTCTTTTATTTTTTCACAACCAGCTACATCCACAAGCGCCTCTAAGCTTATTTCCCGAACCTCCGTTGTCGCGTTTCAAAATCTTTTAAGGCTTTATCCAAGGCCTGTTCATCAAAAGCCGGCCAAAAGGTATCCGTAAAATAAAGCTCGCTATACGCACATTCCCATAAAAGAAATCCGCTGAGTCTGCGCTCGCCAGAGGTACGAATAATCAAATCTGGATCCGGCATATCAGACCAATACAAATGCTTTGCGAGCGTTGCCTCATTAATTTCATCAACTGGAATCCCCTCTTGCACAATACGCTTGGTCACGTCCACTAATTCCGGTCGCCCACCATAATTAAGACAAATCGCAAAAATCATGCTATCGAAATCTTTGGTTTTTTCTTCCGCTTCATCAATCAATTGTAAAATCCGCTGACTAAGTCGTTCGCGCTGACCCAGTACTTTCATTTTGATTTTTCTTTCAATAAAAAAATTCAATTCTTTTGAAAGCGCATCCTCAAGCAATGCCATGAGATAATTCACTTCTGTTTCGCTACGATTCCAATTCTCAGTAGAAAAGGCGAAGACCGTCAGACTTTTGAGTCCACGTACAAGACAGGCCTCGCCGATCGTCTTCATATTTTCGTATCCACGACGATGCCCTTCCATTTTGGGCAATCCATGCTCCACCGCCCATCGACGATTACCGTCCATGATAATCCCGAGATGCTCAACCTTTTTTTCAGACATAAGACCCTTACCCTAGGTAAAAAAAATCATAGCGTCAACTGCCAATATATAGACAAAATCTCTAAATAAGACTATACTTAGCGCCGTGAATATCATCCCAGGGAAAGAAATAGCACAGAGGATACGTAATGAAATTAAGGAGTCTGTAAAGAAGCTTCCGCGTCCACCCGTATTAAATGTTTTGCTCGTTGGAGAAGATCCTGCTTCTCAGCTTTACGTTTCTCTCAAAAAGAAAGCGGGAGAAGAGGCTGGCATGCAAGTCAATGTCTTCCAGTTTTCAAGCGACGCAACCGATGGCAAGCTCCTTAGCCTTATCCATGATTGGAATGACGACGTGAATATCGACGGTATTCTTGTTCAAATCCCTCTTCCTGAAGGACATGATGAAGATCGCATTACAAAAGCGATTAATCCAAAAAAAGATGTGGATGGCTTTCACCCTTCGCACCTTGAAGCCCTCCAACGAGGAGATGTTGCCGTTATTCCTCCGGTCCACGAAGGCATTCTTCGATTAATGAGCGAAACTCCCATTTTGCTTTCCGGTGCACAAGCAGTCATTATCGCAAATTCAGATATCTTTGCCGCGCCCCTAAAACGATTATTAGGAACAGCGGGAATGGGCGTTGATGTGATGCCTCCTGATGAACTGGATCCGGAGATTTTACAAGACGCAGATGTGGTCATTATCGCAGTTGGCCGACTCGGATTTTTAAAACCTTCACAAGTGAAAGACGGTGTTGTGATTATTGATGTTGGAACAAATAAAACTACGGGTGGAAAAACCCGAGGCGACGTAGATGCAAAAGCATTTACAAATAAACCGGGCTGGCTCTCCCCAGTTCCAGGAGGCGTCGGTCCAATGACCATCGCCCTACTCTTAAAGAACGTCTTGAAATTAGCAAAGCAACCGTAAGTGGGTACTAGATATCAGCCTCGGGTATTGCCCGAGGTTTTTTGTTTTTTATTCCACAAATATCGAAAGAGCATGACAGAAGGAATAATAATATAAGGAGAAGCCAATAAAAATAAAAGCTGTATCGTCCCTGGAATCGCCCGATGCATTTTTACATAAAGAAGAACATCGCTGAACACCTGAGACCAGGTCACAAAAATAGCGATGGTAAACGCAGGAAGAAATTCCTTGGTCATTTTATCAACAACAGATCCTTCAACGTACGCGCGCAAAAAGAACTATGCTATCACTCCAATAAAAAAAGATTTTACGGTCTCCTATAATCGCTGACTTGTTTTCAGCATACATCCTATCGATATACTGCGCTCCTTGCCACATCACACCATCCCGACCGGCGTCGCTGACTTTTTTGCGGAACGTCTTGAGTGCAACGCCGCAAGAAATACTGCCATGATATAGAAAAGGACAATAACAAGGCTCTGCCAATTATAGTTTCTCAAAGCGGAAAAAAATGTATTCCTTGTAATGAAGGCTGAAAGCCATACCTCTAGAGCTGTCCCAAATAGTACAAAAACCGCCGCAACCATAGACGCGTCCGCCCAAGAGGGGCTGGATGTATGAAATGCCCATTTTGCAAATAAAAAGGTCACGCCAAAATGGATCAGATAAGAAAGAATAAGCACCGTGACCCCTTCAGGCAACGGACTGGTATCAAGATATAATAATGAAGCAATGAGCGCCGTAATCGTAAAGAATCGTAGCAAGGTGAGAAACAAAGATTTAAAAAAGAGCTTGATCATAGGATCGATGGAAAGAGTTTAATCGCAATACCAAAAAGGAAGATAGACATAATAAAAATCGTAAACGTAGAAGCAATGATGCGTATAGTGAAGTTTTTGTAATGCGTCACAATACGCCATGCGAGTAAACAAACGATAACCGCATTCGTCCCAACAAAAACTGCTCCAACAAAACTCACCGTCGTAAGAAAGTCTCGTGTCACAAGAATAAATAAAAGAAGTGGCGTCAGAAGCGCTGCGGCACTTGCCAGTTTTGGTTGTAATTTAAAATCATCGTGCAAGGTAGCTTCTAAATCTTCAGAAATAGCAATATAGGAGGTGATCACCGCAAGAAAACCAAGCAGAGGAATGAGCCACCCCCACTCGGCGGGCATAACAGAAATAAGATCATGTGTCGTAGTAATAGGAAATCCTCGCGCACCTAAATACAAACTCACGCCAAACATCCATGAAAAAAGCGCGGCGACAAAGGTTCCAAGCGTCACCGTTCCATAGGCGTAAGAACGTTTTCTTCCAGCGACTTCAATCGCTTCAGAGATAATCGCTAAACCGGACAATGAAAAGAGAAAAATGCCAAAGGGAGCAAACCAAAGACCGGGATTTTTCAATGAAATATTTGCTAATTCAACATATGGCAATTCCACCGCCACCGCGATCAAAATCGCGATAAGTAAAAAAGAGGTCGCCCAAGATTCAATAAAACTTACGAACTTCAAACTATATAAAACAACGATCGCACCAAGCGCCCAAAATAAAATCTGCCAAACAGGAAGCGAGATATGTAGTCCAGCTTGCTGCACCAGAATTTGAATAAACTCTCCGCCAAGAATGATATAAGCAATACAAGCTCCAATAAGCTGTGCAGGATAGCTGAGTGTCGCCAATCGAAAACCAAACTTTCCAAGACCCTCATGTGCATAGCCCGTTAAACGCATCTTTTTCTTGCTCGACAAAATCACCTCAGCGTACATGAGGTGTGTCATAACGACCACACCAGTTAAAAAGAAAAATAAAATGGTTCCTGGCCAAAATCCAACTTCGGCAAACGCCTCCGGCAAACCAAAAATACCCGCTCCAAGAATCGATCCAGCAACAAGAAGAATTCCCTTTATAAAAGAACGCGTGGTCTGCGACATGCACGAATTATAGCACGACTCTCCCCTTTTCGTGCGTCGTAAAACGACACTCCCCAGTTTTTGCACCTTCCACCCCCATTTCCGCTTGCAGAGAGCGTGCCATGTACATAAGATGCAGCCATGTCCAAACTTGAACGAGTTACCCCACAGAATCTTGAAGCTGAACGCTCTTTTCTGGGTTCCCTCCTTCTCGATAAGGATGCCATGGTAAAAATTGTCGATCGCGTTGATGCAGAGGATTTCTATCTTGATAAACACAAAAAGATTTATGAGTGTATGCTCGACCTCTATCGTCGACATGAGCCAATTGATCTTCTCTCTTTAGGAAATCGTTTAAGCGAAAAGAATATTTTGGAAGCCATTGGCGGACGCGCAGAGTTAATCGCGCTCTCCAACGAAGTACCAACCTCAAGCCATGTCGTTCACTATGGTGAGATCATTCAGAAAAAAGCCACATTACGTCGCTTACTTTCTGCCGCACATGAAATTACTTCTTTGAGTTATGAAGAAGCGGAAGACGTAGAATCCCTTCTCGATGCAGCAGAAAGCAAATTATTTGGCGTTTCGAATAAATTTCTTAAAAAAGCCTTTACTCCCATTGATGAAATTCTCACCGGCGCATTTGAGCGCATCGACGAGCTTCATCGAGAAAAAGACAAGTTGCGGGGTATCGGTACGGGTTATTTGGATCTAGATAATATTCTTGGTGGTTTGCAGAAAAGTGATCTTGTAGTCCTCGCCGCCCGTCCATCTTGCGGAAAAACGGCTCTCGCGCTCGATATTGCGCGTTTTGCTGCGGTAAAGAATAAAGCCTCTATTGGATTATTCTCCCTCGAAATGAGTAAAGAACAGCTTGTTGACCGCATGATTTGTTCGGAAGCAAATGTAGACCTTTGGCGTATGCGTACCGGTCGATTACAAGAAGGTGGCCCACAAGATGAATTCCCTCGCATCGGTCACGCGCTTGGCGTGCTCTCGGAAGCGAAGCTCTTTATCGACGATAGTGCGAACGCAAATATCATGGAAATTCGCGCCAAAAGCCGTCGTCTTCAAATGGAGCATGGGTTGGACATGATCGTGATTGATTACCTCCAGCTCATGGAAAGTCGTCGTCATAGTGAAAATCGCACACAAGAAGTCGCGGAAATTACACGTGGCTTAAAATCCATTGCGCGTGAATTGAATATTCCTGTCCTCGCCCTCTCCCAGCTTTCGCGTTCGGTGGAATTACAAAAACCCGCCATCCCCCGCCTCGCCCATCTTCGCGAATCTGGAGCTATCGAACAAGATGCGGATGTCGTGATGTTTATTTATCGCAAAGCCGTTGATAAAAATTATCGCCCAGAAGATCTCTCACCGGAAGAAAAAAATACGGCAGAGATCCATATCGCGAAGCATAGAAACGGTCCAACTGGCATGATCCGACTCTTTTTCGATGCTCAGCGCGCAAGTTTCCGTAATTTGCAAAAGAAGCAAAGGCCCGAACCACCGCCGCAGGTGGGTGGCGGCGACAACCGACCGGAGCTCCCAGCCGGCATGTAGAGTTGCCGAGAGAGTCACTCTTCGCTAAGCTAGCAGCTATAAGCTAATAGGCTAAAAGCTCAACTATGAACATGTTCAATAAACTCAAACAGGTAAAGGACTTGCGCAGTCGCGCAAAAGGCTTACAAAGTACGCTTTCCGGTGAATCCGCAGAAGGTTCTGCGGGCTGGGGAAAGGTAAAGGTAGCGATTAATGGCAACCACGAGGTTCTTAAGGTTTCTATTGATCAAGAGGTGATGGGAGACCGAGCAAAGCTCGAGGGAATGGTCAAAGATGCGACCAATGATGCCGTAAAAAAAGTTCAGCATCTTATTACAAAGAAACTAAAAGATTCCGGCGGGATGGATCTCGCCTCCGAATTTGGCGACATGCTTAAGAATACCTAGTATTCCCGCCTTCGCTTTGCCATGAAAAATGTTCCCGAACCAATCCAGCGCGTCATTTCAGCCTTTGATCAATTACCCGGTATTGGCCCACGCGCCGCTTCACGCTTTGCCTATTTTTTGGTCGGACAGCCTAAAGAACTGATCCGACGTTTTGCTACAGCGTTATTGGCATTGGCGGAACATGTACAGACCTGTGATATTTGTCATCAATGGTCAGATCAAAACCCTTGTGGCATTTGTCGAGATTCAAGCAGATCACCGAATGTGATTTGTGTCGTTGCCTATAGTCCGGACGTAAAACATATCGAAGAAACCGGCGTCTTTTCAGGAAAGTATCATGTCCTTGGCGGAACCGTTGACCCAATCGAAGGTCGCACGCCGGATCATTTGAATATTCGTAGTTTATTCCAACGTCTTGAAGGTCCAGACGTTCAAGAAATCATTCTAGCGCTTGATACCGATATCGCTGGTGACACCACCGCCATGTATCTACAAAGAGAGCTAAAAGATAAACCTATAAGAATCACTCGCCTCGCGCGAGGACTTCCCACTGGCGCCGCTCTTGAATATGCGGACGCAAATACGCTTGCCGACGCTCTGGAAAATAGAAAATAAAATACAAACACCCACGCGCGTAGATGTTTGCGTGGGCGTCAATTGAGCAGCTCGCCGGCCTGATGCCGAATCGCGTAGCCAATGAGCGTATCGAGTTCTATGTTCGTGGGTGGGTGCTTTAGTTGGAGGATGCTCTGGACGACGGTATGAACGATTTCCTCCGAATCGTCCTCCGAGAGCACCGCTTCCGCGCCAATGCCTTCCATGATCCTTTTATGGACAGCTTCACTATGCAGGAACACTCTCAGGTACAAGGTATTCCCCGGTTGAAGTTTATTCATGCTGAAATGATCCGCGAAAAACACTCCCGCAAAAAACTGCCTAAGTGCACAATTCACCGACGACTTCAGCGCATCGTCCTGTAACCAATCCACCCGGCTTGGCAGATCGATATAGTCACATGAAGAAAGCACGAGAAAAACCGTCCCGAGCCGCTTCATGTGCAGGCGCTTCCACGTCGCAACGCGCGCGAGTTCGTTCATTAAGCGCGCCGGATAGACGCGCGGATGGTTTTCCTCGTATTCGATGAAATGTCGTTCCACCGCTTTAAGGCCTCGTTGGACATCTATTAATCGAACGGGTTGCTTCACAGGAAGCAAAGGAAGATAGAGATTCTCAAACCAATCGCTTTCAAATATCCCCAACTGCCTCCGTCGTAGTTCCTGGAAGAATCGTTTTATAAAGACTTCACCATCCATCGCACACCTCCCATGTCATGAGTGAGCAGTGGTAACTAAAGCGCAACCAAATATCTCTGTCAAGAAAAAAAACTCCGTTTCCGGAGTTTTATGCGATCTTTGTAATCTTGATAGCGGTGAAATGCTGACGATGTCCGTAACGCTTCAAATAGCGGCTCTTTGACTTATATTTCACCACTTGAACCTTCTTGCCTTTTCCTGTTTCAATCACCTCAGCGGTGACTTTTGTGGCGAGTTTAGGGGCGCCAACTTCAACGTTATCTCCTTCAGCTTTCAGTAAAGCATCAAATTCAACCGCTTCACCTGGTTGTTTTTCTAGTTTTTCAACTTTCAAAACATCGCCTTCTTTGACGAGATATTGTTTTCCTCCTGTTTCAATGACAGCAATCATAGGCTTATAATGGGCATAAAGTACAGGGAATCCCGTTTCCTGTCAATATATTGGAATACCTTCAATTTTTGTGCCTGTTTCTATCCCCAATTCATCGGATCTTCCAGCATTTATCTCTAAAACCATGTCTGCTGGCTCCGATGGCCGATAGGTTGCTGGAATCGCTACGCCGCTCGGTGCGGGCATATTTTTTGCTATTTCAACCACATTTCCATCACGTATCCAGAGCATGTCCAAATCAAAGAGCATATCCTTCATCCAAAAGGGCCGCGGAGCTGCCCCATCAAAAAGAAAGAGCATCCCTTCATCTGCGCCCAGCGGCGCGTGTCCACTCAATCCATGAGTTGTCTCCTCAGGAGTTGCGGCGATTTCCACGCGAAGGGCATGCCCATTTACAGATATCGTCGTATACGAAATATCAGCAGAAGATTGTATTCGTTCTTCCTGACGAGCTTCTAACCCATGCTTTTCCGTCGACGCATGAATAAATACGGCGTACACACCAAATACAATCACCGCGAATACCGCTATAAAACCTCCAAGATATTTCAAATAGGTATTATTCATCTTGCTGTTTTATACTCAACCGCTTTCCCGTATACAAGGATAAACCGATTGCCACCACGACCATAGCCGCGATTAAAAGAATCTTTCCCGCAGACTGAAGTTCAAACGCCGCCAGTCCGAAGCCTAATGAGATACTCCACATCAAATATACCGCTTGTTTTTGTGAGAGACCTAAATCCAATAAGCGGAAATGTAAATGCGTCTTATCCCCTTTAAATGGCGAAACACCTCGAAGTAATCTCCCCGTGACCACGAGCCCGGCATCAACCAGCGGTAATCCAATAGCCATAAATCCTGTCGCTAACTTCGCTCCACCAAGCATCGCAAGAAAGGCGAGACTAAATCCCGCGATGGTACTTCCACTTTCTCCCAAAAATTGTTTTTTCGCAGACATATTATGCGGAAGGAATCCGAGGAATGCTCCACCGACGATAAGCGCCAAAAAGGCGACCTCCGGTTGAAAAAAGATCGTCGTCAATGCAAGCCCAGTAATAAACCCCGCTCCGATCACGGCCTGCCCGCTCACCAATCCATCTAACCCATCCAGAAATTTCGTCGCATACGTGACGGTTAATATCCAAAATAGAGTCAAAGGATCCGCGGGCCATAGAATGGCGATCGGCCCCGCACGAAATACTTGCCATACAAGAGAAAAGGCTCCACCTGAGACCCAATTCGTGATGTACAAAATATGCGTGCCCGTCACCATAACAATGATCCCCGCATATAAAGGAAAAAGGATTTGAAGACTTGGATGCAAATTTAAACGATCATCGAGCGCCCCGCCGATCATTAAAACGGCTAAACCAAGCATAAACCCTAAAATCTGAACCGTTTCAATATCATGTGATCCAAGCCAGTGTTCATGAGCACCCGTAAACAGAAGAGCCCCGACAATAAATAGGATGATCGTCATACCAATTCCAATCCAACCTAAAAGTGGCACGGGGACTTGATAAATTTTTCTTGCTTCCACCGGCATATCCATCGCACCAACTCGTTTCGCCCATTTTTTTGTAAAAACAGCAAAAACCCAAGAAAGCGCTATTGCTCCAATAAGTATCCAAGGCAAAAAACTCACAATCTCCGCATTCATAAGCACATCATTCCACGGTTTACGTTGTGAAGCAATAAACTTGAAATACCTTGTAAATCTTTATCCTTGTTGCCACTTCTCCACCGACAACGTTCCGCCTGGTTGAAGCACGACAGTGTCTTTTCTCCCAACATTTTGCTTTAACAAAAGGTCCGCGAGCGGATTCTCCACGCGATCCTGAATCACACGCCGAAGGGGTCGCGCTCCATACACAGGATCGAATCCAGCTTTAGCAAGCTCCTCCACGGCCGCATCTTCCGCACGAAAGTTGATGCCACGCTTCTCTAATCGTTTCTTTATTTGTGCAAGCAATAACCACGCGATCTGAATCACATCCTCCATGGTAAGCGGCTTAAAAACAATCACTGCGTCAAAACGATTAATAAACTCTGGACGGAAATAGGTTTTTAGCTGTTCTTCAAATAAAGCGGTTTTGATACGTTCAATAGAAGTTCCTTTTTGTACTTCATCTTGAATAAACTGACTCCCAGCATTAGATGTGGCGATCAATAACGTATTTGTAAAATCAATGGTTCGCCCAACCCCATCCGTTAAACGCCCATCATCCATGACTTGCAAGAAAAGCGTAAGAATATCCGCATGCGCTTTTTCAAGCTCATCCAATAAAACAATGCTAAATGGATTTTTACGAATCGCTTCAGTCAATAAGCCGCCACGCGCATCCCCTGGCGCACCAATCATGCGAGCGACACTATCCGGACTTTGATACTCAGACATATCAAGACGCACCATGCGATTTTCATCACCGAAATATTCCGCTGCAATTGCTTTTGAAAGCTCGGTTTTTCCAACGCCAGTCGGCCCAAGAAAAAGGAAATTCGCAATCGGTCGTTTCCCTTCTCTGATATCTGCACGTGCACGACGCATCGCCTGTGAAACCGCTTTGACCGCCTCGTCTTGACCGATAATTCTTGCGTGTAATTGTGCTTCAAGATTCAAAAGTTTTGACGACTCATCTTTCGTGACCGCTTCTACCGGAATATTCGTTTTGTCCTGAATCACCCGCGCGACATCTTCCGCGCTCGTGAGAGCTAATTCGCCTTTTTCGCGACGCGTCAAAACCGCCGCTTCTTGAAGAATATTCAATGCGCTTTCCGGGAGCTTCATTTCACGCAAGTATCTCCCAGCTAAACTCACCGATCGCTCAATCGCCGCATAGGAAAAAAAGATTTTATTCTGATATTCAATCGATCCGGATTTCGCCATGAGAATTTGTATCGCCTGATCCGGCTCAACTTCAGGCACCGATACTTTAATTAATTTACTCCCAAGAGTTCTTCGCTCTAAATATTGCGTCCAACTTTGCGGTGTCGTGGTACCGATAACAATGAAGTATCCGCGATCGATTTCAGAAGCAAGGGTTTCTGCCACATCCATAGGCGCTCCGCTCGCATTCCCAGCTAACGCTTCAATGCCTTCAATGACAAGAATCACATTCCCTGACATCGAGAGTTCTCGAAGCATGCCTAGTAACCGCTGTGAAGCAAGCGCCGGATCTCCCGCAGATAAAAGTTGCGCCACACTTAAAGAAACAAGTCGTCGATCAAAGAGCTCAGGTGGAACTTGTTCTTCCACCATACGCCGGGCCAAACCCTCGATTAACGCATTTTTTCCAACCCCTGCATCTCCCACAAGACATACCGATCGCCGACCGCTTTCAATCGCACGCAAAAGCTCGTCCATCTCACGTTTTCTTCCAACTAACGGCGCAATATATCCTCGTCGCGCAAGCGAGGTGAGATCTTGGCTATATCTATCAAGCAACGGCGTTTGTCGCGCCGTCATACTACGATTCATGACGCTCGCAGGCTTGAGAGAAGCAAGCTTCACGAAGCGATCGTGTTCTTCTTTTAAACTTTCCTGTACACGAATCCATTCACCGACATGCTGAACATCTTTCGGGGCAAATCCAGCCGCATCAAGAATATCTTGAAGACGTGTATCCGCAGCGAAACTTTCCAAAAATATTTCAATCGTCCCAACATGTCGCCGATCAGCCTTTCGCGCATGAAGGTAAGCCTGCAATAATACCTGCTTAGACTGTATAGAAAGATGCGTCGGACTCCCCGCTTGCCCATCAGTAACGATATTTGCGAGCGGTTGTTTAATCTGTTCAAAGGTTAAACCTAATCTTGAAAAAAAGATGCCTCCGGCGGTGGTAGAGAGAGCGGCCGCGAATAAATGTGCCGGTTGAACCTCGGTTAGCTCAGACTTTTCCGCCAAGCTATAGGCTGTTTCCAGTAATTCATATACCGCCTCCTGAAAATACACAGAAACATCACGCATAGTCTTTGTTTCTGCCGCTTTTTTATGCATCGCCTCAATCTGGCTCTGTGTCTTGCCCCATTCAGGAATCGATAAAACTCGCTGAGTAAATTTTTGCAAGCGATAATAAAGAAAGGCTACCAGAAGAACCGAAAATCAAAGAACGGTTAGCGCTGGTTAACCACTGAACCAAAATCGCAAGGCATATACCTCCCCACTCATAAAGGCCGGGTAGGATTGCATGAAGAAATAGATACCCCCCAATAAAATCCCCACGCCAAGCAAAAGGTGAATGATCGCATTTGCTTTTTGTCTAAAAACGCGAAAACGGAAAAAAGCATGATCAATCTAAGGTTTCCAATAGATAAATCCAGCATCCGTTTGCCCAACAAGTCCTGCTGATTGGCAGGTTTTGCAAAGTAAAGAGGCGCGCGGATCCGCTCCACACTCCTGGCATATTTGAAAATTTGTTTTTATTTCAGGATCCATATTAAAGAAGATTTACCATTCCCTGAAAAAGATTGAGAAAAAAGAATAAGAAGGCAAGCGCCGGAAGACAGAGCCAGAGCAACATAAGACAGCCATACCACAAACCCTTAACAATAAATGCTATGCCTCTTCCAAATAAAACCATCAATCTCATAAAAACACTCACTACACGTCCTGCAAGATCATATTGTCCGTACATCGGAACAAAAAAATTCTCAATCCAGACCACAAAACTATACGCACGCCATCGATAGGCTAAACGCTCTTTCGTGAAACGCGTCACTCCAAAAAGGCCTTCTGTATACCACCAGATAGGAAAGTACAGCACGCTTCCGATAAGATCTACGGAAAAAAATTTCACCAGTGAACCGATAAAGTTCATGGAGACAGTATATCATGCATAAGGTCATTTTAGTGACACGATTTCCACAAAAGACCATTTTTGTTTTTTTGTCTTGCTTTTCCGCCAGAAAAACATTGATGGATATTTTAGGAAGATGCTCTTGCGCATGCCATCCCGAGCATCGCAGCACAGCAAAATGCATTGGACTGAAGTACGAAGTCCTGGGTCTGATGAACGTTACGCAAGGCGTTCGGATTTCATCAGGTCCATTCATCTTTTGTCGCTCGAGAAACGAAGATCTCCGGAGTGAGTAAAAGAATAAGGAAAAATGCTCCAGAATAAGAAAAATCCCCCCATCACGCTAAAGGGAGGATTTTCTCCGGAGGAAGAAAGCTCGTACACGAGCTAGAGTTCTGTACCGGCCGCTGGCGCCTTAAGCTTCAGGGGCCGAGACATCTCTATGAGAGTATTATGGCTCTTTTGCTAGATAACGGTTGAAGCGTTTTTTCAAGATACATAAAGGGTTACGAGGTAAGACCAGTGGAGTATCAAGAGATGCTGAATTTATATTGGAAAAATGAACAAGGTTTAGGTGGTACAAGAGTCATGTAATATTCACTCAATTCGCCATCGCGTATCCCTGCGGAACATCCACAAATTCCATATGATCGACTGTCACATAGCCTGAATGACGAAGTCGGTCTTCAACGGTCGCCAATGATTGCATTTTTGCTGATTTATTCTCAAGCTCCGCTACACTGACTTGGACTTCTTCGAGATGCTTTTCAAGATTCCTTAAAACAAAACTCTTCGAAGCGGCGCGATTCACCTGATACAAGTAGGTGCCGACAAAGAAAATAGTGAGAGCCAACATCACGCCGATCCAGGTCTTTTTTGCCGCCAATTCCATCTTTTTGCCTTGTGAAATAGGCAAACCGAGAGAAACGTTCGGGCTGGCTAGGTTGATAACAAAGGAGCGTGACATATGAGTAAAAGGTGAGATATTAGATATGTATTTTTATATTGCGTTCATGGTCCATGACAAAAGATTCATTTCTTCCGAGCCGCTCGAAGCTTTGCACTTCTTGCTCTCGGATTCTCTCGCGCCTCCTCTTCTGAAGGGATGAGTGGTTTTTTGTGTAGCGGCTCCCATTCTTCCGAATGATTGAAAGCGAGCTTCACAATCCGATCTTCGATTGAGTGAAAGGAGATAATCACTAATCGACCGTCTTGCTTCAATACCTTGTAGGCTGCCCCAATCGCTTGTTTTAGCGCCTGTACTTCGTCGTTTACAACGATGCGAAGGGCTTGAAACGTTCGTGTCGCCGGATGAATCCGACCCTGCTCGTAATTCCCAGGAGTGGCCGCCTGCACGATGGAAGCAAGCTCCAAGGTGCGAATAATTCTTGCCGATTTCCTTGCAAGAACGATTTTCTGCGCAATCCGTCGCGCAAATTTTTCCTCTCCAAAGTTTCGAATGAGCTTCTCCAAGTCGTCTTGCGACCATGAATTAACGATTTCCGCTGCCGTCAATCCATCATCATTGGATTTAGGGCCGAATCGCATATCGAGAGGACCATCTTGTCTGAAAGAAAGTCCGAGCCTTGGATCTTCGAGCTCATCACTTGAATAGCCGAGATCAAGGAAAACTCCGTCGAGTTCACTTACGTGCGCCGCTTCCGCCGCGCGATCAAGCCAGCGAAAGTTCTCTTCACTCGCGATAAATCGATCACCGTAAGAAGCGAAATGCTCTCGTGCTTTTTCAAGTGCTTTACGATTCACGTCAAGTGAGATGACTTTTCCATTCGGCGCCGATCGATCAAGAATCATTCTTGTATGACCACCACCACCGAGCGTGCCATCGAGATACGTTCCACCGGGTTGCACATGAAGCAAATCCAACGCCTCATCGAGCATAACGGCTTTGTGTTTGGTGAGCGTTGATTTAGACAAATGCATAAGGTTTGAAATTGGATGAGATACGAAGGGTTACCATTCAATCGGCAAGTGGAGGCTTAGATACGCTAGGTTAAGCGTGCCGATGAACAAGACCCGAGTAGCTCCGCCGATTTCAGACCTTAGACGCCTAAATCCGTTAACCGTTCGGCTATAGCATTTCCATTCTCCTCGGTTTGCGCCGCATATTTCTCCCAAGCCTCTTCGTCCCATAACTCAAGTCGGTTATAGAGTCCGGCCACAACGACTTTCTTTTTCAATGTCGCATAGCATCGAAGATACTCCGGAAGATTGATGCGCCCGCTTTTATCGAGCTCCACTTCCATAGCCCCAGCAAGCATAAGACGAGCAAAGGCTCGCGTATCCGCTTGACCAAATGGAAGGTTGGAAAGTTTTTCGGCGAGTTTTTCCCACTCGCGCTTCGGGTAAAGGAACAAAGATCGATCAAGACCTCGCGTCACTACTCCTCCTTCAGATAAAGCAGCGCGAAACTTGACCGGAACGGACATCCGGCCTTTTTCATCTAATGAATGGTGATATTCGCCAATGAACATATGATCGGATGAGTGACCTAAGTATCTCCCACTTCATGCCACTATAACCCATTTTACTCCACTTATCCCCTTCTCACAAATAGAGAGAGAAAACAAAAAACCCGCTATTCTTAGCGGATTTTATGTTCTTTTTATGTTCTTATGTGGACAACCTCATTTCCCACTTTCTCCTATTTCAGATCGGAATGTTCAATAACCCATCTCAATAGAGCATCATTTGCCTGTGGTACACTCCCAAAGACGTAATTAGCCGTATCTCCAATAACTTCATATCCGACTGAAACTGCCTCACATTCCTCACCATGAAACTTCACCACCTTCCTTGAACCAAGATCTACGATTTCTGGCGAAAAATGCGTAGTCCCAGAACAATAACCAGAGCCGTAAGCAAGCTAGTTTGTCAAGGTTCTTTATTCATATGATGGAGGGTGCATCAGTTTTTTTCTTTTTCTTACTAGGAATGCCTGACGTTCGCGCTCTCACCTCTTTATGATATTTCACCGCAAATCGATGTGCTTCATCGCGCACAGCAATCAAAATATTTTTATATGGCTCACAGGCGACGCATAGCGTGTGATTCTGCTTTGAACAAATCAAATCATTCCTCTTTCTCTCGGAACCTTTCGCGATCCCAATCACAGGCAATAACATATCCATCTCTCGCAATACCGCTTCCACCGCATGCACCTGCGGAAGACCGCCATCTATCAAAAGCAGATCTGGTCGTTTCCATTCAGTATGACGAAACCGGCGGATAAGCGTTTCTTGCATGGATGCAACATCATTTGAACCTTTCACGGATTTTATCTTGAATTTCCGATATTGTGCTTTCTCGGGCGCGCCATTTTCAAACACCACCATAGAAGCAACCATGGATGTCCCAGAAATATTTGAAATATCATAGCCTTCAATTCGTCCGAACAAATTCACGCTCACCTCCCCCAATTTCATCCTATCAATACCATCACCGTCTTTTTTTAATACCGCAACATCTTGAATATGTTCGAGAAAATGCATTTTATTCCTCCATTGTCCCGCTTCCTCAAATCGTTTTGCTTTTGCCGCCTTTTTCATTTCACGCTCATACTTCTTAATCAATGTGTCTTTTTTGCCTTCAAAAAATTTGATTAAGTCGCGAATAATCTTTTGATATTCCTTTTTTGGAATAGCATTAATACAAACGCCGGGACATTGTTTTAAGTGCACATAAAAACACGGTCGCTTTTGCCCAGGAACACAATCTGACCAAGGAAAGACTTTTCGTAGCAAATCAAGCGCGGAGCGAAGAGAGGCTACTGACGTATAGGGCCCAAAGACTGCTTTAAATGTATTTGAACTCATTTCATCGAGCTTCTTTCCTCGCACTAAAATCGGCCTCGGGAAATCTTCCTTAGTAATCGCAAGATACAAAAAGCTTTTATTATCCTTCTGCATCACATTATATTTCGGCCAATAGTGCTTGATGAGATTTGCTTCTAACACCAACGCCTCAATAACCGTGGGTTTTTGGATATAATCAATCTTTCGAATTTTAGACACCATCTCTTCAATACGCGAATCATGGGCCTTCTGAAAATAAGATGAGACTCGGCGTTTCAAGGAGGTTGCTTTTCCAACATAAAGCACGCCGCCTTTGCCGTCTTTCATCAAATACACTCCCGGCGTATCCGGAAGCTCGTTGTTTTTGATTTTGATCTTTGAGGGAATCATCGTTCTAGACTATAGCGAGCTTTCGCTATTATTCAAACTCGGATTCGTCATATGTCTATGAAGCGTCAGCGAACGGGGGCTATACGACATGTCCACCGAAGCGTTATGCTCCCCCTGGAGTGAAGCGCAGTCAACTACGGCACATCAGCTAAAAGCTTCCTTTTCTTTTTGAGCTATCGTCAATAGTCTTAAGAAATGTTCAGTTTTCTTTCCATTCTGAAGTCTCACTCAAAATATACAGACATCTTAAATCAGATTAAACGAAAATAATATGGATTATCTCCAAACACTTATTCAACCCATAGCCCCTTGGGTTCTTCATCATGGCATAAAAATGATTGCCATTGTTTTCATCGCGTATCTTCTTCTCCGTTTTATAGATATGGTGATTGAAAAATCTATCAGGAAAATGGTGATTCCGCAGTATTTCCTTAGTAAAGAAGCCGAAAAAAAACGGGAAGATACACTCATCAAAATTTTCTCTGTATCAACAAGTGTCCTCATATGGATGATCGCTTTGCTCATGCTATTACAAGAAATTGGCATTGCTATCGGCCCACTTCTTGCCGCCGCCGGAATCGCCGGACTCGCCTTTGGGTTTGGCGGACAATATCTTATCCGCGACCTCATTAGCGGACTGTTTATCATCCTGGAAAATCAATATCGCCTCGGTGATATTGTCTGTTTTGATAAAGCATGCGGAGTAGTGGAAGACATTAGCTTAAGAATGACAACCCTTCGAGACTTAGACGGGACCGTTCACCATATTCCTCATGGAGAGATCAAAACCGTTTCCAATCTTTCAAAAACATTTGCTAGAGTGAATTTAAATATTGGCGTTGCTTATAATACGAATATTGAACACGTTATTTCGGTCGTGAATAATATCGGCCAGGAATTAGCAGAAGATGCCGCCTGGAAGGATCACATCATAAAACCCCCGCAATTTTTGCGAATCGACGATTTTGCAGACTCCGCTATCATGATTAAGATTCTCGGCGAAACGAAACCGCTAAAACAATGGGACGTAGCAGGAGAGCTAAGGAAAAGACTAATTATTGCCTTCAATAAAGAAGGCATCGAAATCCCGTTTCCTCAAATAGTCACGCACCAAGCAAAGCCTTAAAGAATTTATCGTTAAGCAGGGATAGGTCAAACAAGCTCATGAAGGGGGCCCTATTCAAAGCGTCCTACCCACGGTATGGTGACATTACATGAAAAATCTTACATTTCTTTCTTTTTTCACCGCAATCGTTATCCTTGGCGCCGGCTGTAACACCGCGGTCAAGCCGATCACCGCACCTACAAGCGGAGATGAAGCACCTGCTATCAACAAAATAGACTTGAGCGGTCAAAACCTCACCAAGGTCCCTGAATACGTATTTAGTAGAACAAACACCGAAGAGCTCAATCTTTCCAATAATCAGCTCACCGGTTCCATCCAAGCGGAAATCCGTCATTTGCAAGCTTTACGCATTTTGAATGCCAGCAACAATGCAATGACCGGTGTTCCAGCTGAGATCGGCCAACTTAAAAATCTAGAAGTTCTCGACCTTTCCAATAATCAGCTTACCGGACTCCCGAATGAATTAGGAAATCTTCAAAATCTCAAAACATTAAATCTGTCTGGAAATCAGTATGCTGAACAAGATCTTGCAGGTATTTTGAAAAAGTTGCCGGCGACCGTGGAGCTCATTAAATAAAGAAGATTAAGTGAAATACATAAGGCGGTTGACAAGACCGTCTTTTATGCTTAGTTTGCCAAGCTATGCAACGAAGTTGAAGACCACGTGATACGGGATTACGTGCGTAATAGCAAGGAGAAAGAATGAACCATGAAGATGTCCTTTTGAAACGCATGGGAACTGAGCTGGAGCGTTGCGGATACCCCACTAATCCAGCAGAGCTCATTGGACGGAAATTCCGCCTAGTGATCGATAACGTACATGAACTGGGAACGAGTCGGTTCGCAGAACTGAACAAACTAGAAGAAGCTGACTCCTGCGCCCGCTACGTGCTCCACGGCACGATCCAGTCCCTGGACTTCTTTATGTCCGATGACTCGGGCGAATTCGTCAACCTCTACGTTGAGTCCGCTCAATGCGCTCTCGGAAAAATCGACATGATCATCCCAGAGAAGAATGGCGAAGTGCGCGTCCTTCTGGAAACACCCAGTGTCTTGCGCAAATTCCCAGTGATCTCCGAGGAAGATATGATGGGCAGGCTCACGCTCCTCTAGTCTCTTCCTCGCGACAACGGCAAGCTAAAGCCACCAATCTTCGGTGGCTTTTTCTTATCTCCCCAAATGCTTCTTCAAATATTTCCCCGTATAACTTTTGGGACTTTTCATAATTTGTTCAACCGTCCCTCTTGCAATGATAGTTCCGCCTTTATCCCCGCCTTCCGGCCCAAGATCGATAATCCAATCAGCATTCTTGATGACGTCCAAATTATGCTCAATCACCGCCACCGTATTTCCACGATCTACAAGTCGATGAAGCACCTCTAATAATTTACGAATATCGTCAAAATGTAACCCGGTTGTTGGCTCATCCAATAAATAGAATGTTTTCCCAGTGTCTCGTTTCGCGAGCTCAGAAGATAATTTAATCCTCTGCGCTTCTCCACCGGAAAGCGTTGTTGCTGATTGTCCAAGTTTCAAATAACCAAGGCCAACCTCTTCAAGAATCTTCAAACGATCATGTACCGGCGGAATATCCACAAAAAACTTTTTTGCTTCTTCAATCGTCATATTCAATATATCGGCAATATTCTTATTGCGATATTTCACTTCCAATGTCTCACGGTTAAATCGTCGACCTTTACAAACATCGCAAGGCACATACACCGTCGGTAAGAAATGCATCTCAATCGCCAACTGACCATTTCCTTGACAGTGTTCACATCGACCGCCGGGACGATTAAAACTGAATCGTCCAATTTTGTATCCACGTACGCGTGATTCTGCCGTTAATGAATAAATCTCGCGAATATGTGTCCAAATCCCAGTATACGTTGCGGGATTCGATCGTGGTGTGCGCCCAATCGGACTCTGATCAATGTCCACGATTTTATCAATCCACTCCAATCCAAGAATCTCTTTATGTTTTCCACTTTTCGCTTGTGAGCCGTTTAACTTTCTGGAAAGCTCACGAAAAAGAATATCTTGCATCAGCGTAGATTTTCCGGAGCCGGAAACACCCGTCACGCACACAAAGCGTCGTAAAGGGATTTGTACCGTCACCTTTTTCAAATTATTTTCTTCCGCATCAACAATGGTGAGATGTTGTTTTCCCTCGCCTCGCTGTTTGCTTGGTACGGGAATCTTTTTATCTCCACGCAAATAAGCGCACGTTAAACTCTCCTTATTTTTCAAGGCTTTTTGTAATGCATCCGCAACAACCACATGTCCACCATGCACCCCAGCGCCCGGGCCAATGTCCACTAAAAAGTCTGATGCGTGAATCGTGTCTTCATCATGCTCAACGACGATAATGGTATTTCCAAGCTCTCTTAATTTAACGAGGGTTTCAATAAGTTTTGCATTATCACGCTGATGCAAACCGATCGTTGGCTCATCAAGCACATACAAAGCACCAACAAGACGTGAACCAATTTGTGAAGCAAGTCTAATGCGCTGAGCCTCTCCACCGGACAATGATCCAGCGATACGATTCAATGTCAAATATTCCAGTCCCACGTCAAGCAAAAAGGTGAGGCGCGCCATAAGCTCACGCATAATGGGCTCTGAAATCTTGGTCTCATTCACATCCATGACGAGTTCAAGAAAAAACTCAACCGATTTCTCAATCGAAAGAGCTGTGATATCAGAGATGCTTTTGCCCCCAATAAAGACATGTCGGCTTTCTGTACGTAAACGTGTTCCGCCGCAGATATCACACACCGTTTCAGAAAAGAGATGTTCCGTCCCCAAGCCATTGCAAGCTTGGCAAGCGCCATAAGGAGAATTGAATGAAAATAGACGAGGTTCTATTTCCGGAAAAGCGAAGCCATCATCAGGACAAGCAAATCTCGCAGACATTAAATGTTCACTTCCATCATCAAGCACCGCAATCACTGAGTCTTCCGCTCGATCCAAAGCTAACTCAATCGCTTCCGCAATTCTCGACTGCATTTGTTTATTGTTTTTAATCGGCCAAGCCACGGGAATGCGATCAATAACAACCTCAATATCATGTGCTTTATATCTCGCCAAAGGAATGCGCTCGCGTAAACTATATAATTTTCCATTCACACGCACATCCAAAAATCCCGCCTGGAATAAATCTTGTAATAATTGATGATACTCCCCTTTTCTCCCACGCACGACCGGTGCAAGAATCGCGATTTCATTTTCTTGTACAAGGACGGGTCCCGTCGACTTCTTTTTACCCGTGGTGCGCTTCGTCTTTTGAATCTTCGTCGTTCGATGATTTTCATCTATTCGCTTCAAGATAAGGTCTACCATTTCATCAACTGTCATGCGCTGAATTGCCTTCCCGCAAATCGGACAATGCGGCTTTCCAATACGTGCGTAAAGCACACGCATATAATCATAGATTTCCGTGATCGTTGCGACGGTTGAACGAGGATTTCTACTATGCGCTTTCTGATCGATGGAAATCGCCGGTGATAGTCCCTCAATTTCATCCACATCAGGTTTATCCATTTGCCCCAAGAATTGTCGAGCGTACGCCGACAAAGACTCTACATATCTGCGCTGACCTTCCGCAAAAATCGTATCAAAAGCAAGACTCGACTTACCGGAGCCACTGAGACCCGTAAAGACAATCATTTTATTGCGTGGGAGCTCGAGATCTATATTTTTTAGATTATGTTCACGTGCGCCACGAATGACAATTTTTTCTTGCATATGGTTCGTTTGGATTCCAAAAACAACCCTATCCGGAAAGATCCCCTTCCCTATAGGATGCAACTACCCTACTTGTTTCCTTTTTACTTGTCGAGGTGTGCCGCCTGCCACGCCTTCCAAGCGACCGACGACGTCGTCCCATGTGGAATCAGGCCCATAGTATCGAAAGGGGGCTGTGCCTTCGGGTCAAATAGAAAGCTCCATGTCACAAAAACCGGATGTAGTGGATTCATCAATGCAAACCAGCGTTTGATAAATCCCGCTTGTTCCTGCATAGAGCTTTCCCATCCAGGAACCGAACTCTTGCGAAACCAACCAGTCTCCGTAATCGCGATCGGCTTATTTGTATGCGCGGAAATGGCATCATAATAATCAAGAGGGATATCTTCCGGTGTTTGATAAATCATCCCTGGATACGTCGTGAAACCGATCAAGTCTGCCGAGTCAAAAGCGCGCAACATATACCACTGATTCTGCGCGTCATTATTTGTCCCGCCAAATAGCCCGCCACGCAAACCCTTCATGCTTTCATATTGGAACACAGGAAAGACTTTCGTATTGGGAGATACGGTTAAAATATGTTGTCGTGCCTCTCGAAACATATCTGCCCACGGAGGCAAGTGATCTGAGTGGTCTTGTAGCACAAAATTGATTTCATTCCCGATACCGATATAGGCCGGTTGATTCTCCTTTGCGAATGTTTCCAAGTGTTTATAAAAAGCGTTTCGCTCCTCCATTGACGCATTTACAATATGACGAATCCCAAAAATACTAACTGGGATATAACCTTGCACCCTCGCTTGACTCATCACAACATGATAGCCGGCATTTTCATTCGTTAATTCACTCGCATCTCCACCCCAGGTAATGATATTTCCACTCCTCAACGCAAGATCAAAAAATTGCGTCATATCGTCTTGCGAAAATGACTGTGGCGACAAACTCAACCCTTTTCCGACTTTTTGCGGGTCAGTAGATGGTTGTGGGCCGAATTGCCTACAGCCCTGACCGGAGAGAACGAGCCCAAGAGCGCAAATAAGCCACAAACGTTTCATGCATATATCATAACATGATTTGACGAATGAAATGCCATAAGCTACATCAAATAAGCCCTTTTAACGAGATGTCTGGAGGAGAATGGTGCTCATCACAATCACTGGAGCGTCGGGGACGGGAAAAACGACCATCATCAAGCGGATCATGGAGAAGCATCGGCGGGTCCAGCCGCTTCTCTCAACAACGACTCGTTCGCCTCGCGAAAGCGATATCCCGAACGAATTCGAATATGTGACGAAGGAGACCTTTCTTCGAATGAAGGCTGAGGGAGATTTTCTCTGGACGGTCAATGTGCACGGCAATTATTACGGCACAAGATGGAGCGCTGTAGAAACGGCGCTCTTGAGACAAGCACAATGTATCGCCGCTCTTGCCCATGAGGCGGTCATCGAGCTTCAAACGTTTGTGCGGCGACACCCGCCACAATATCAGTCGCTCTTTTGCGTCTACATCCAGACGCCTGGGCAAGAAGTGCTTAGAGCGCGTCTCGAACGTCGCGAGAGCCACCCAGATCCGATAGACGTCGCTCGTCGACTCGAAGACTGTCTCTCCTGGGACGATGTAGCGCGACGTTCAAACGTACCTTATATCTTTCTCCAAGATAGGAATATTATGGAGAAAAAAGTTCTCGTAGTGGAAAGCTTCTTCCACTGAACTCTCTCAAGGACACCCAAACATGGGTGTCCTTTGACTTTCTATATAACTATATGAAGTGAAGCTAATGGATACCGTGCATACCATCAGCGCCGGCACCACCGTGCGTCTTATGCTGGAGCATATCTCCTCGGCCGGTACCAAGTAAATAATCTTCCACAACACCTGATGGATACCACACAGACTGCCATCGGTACGCTTCCCCATACAACTGGTCATTGGAATAAGTATCACCATATTGCGAAAGCATATATTTGAAGAATCCTCGCGCTGCTTCAGCATGGGCGCAGCCACAATGATCATTCAACGTAACTTGTGTTGGAGAGCCGCAGCAAAAGTTACAAGGAAAAATCGCAATCAACCTTTTATAACGCGTCAGAAGATCCCCGGAAAGATCCATATTGGCGTACGTTCCCCAAGTTTGGAGCGCTCCAACCGGATCATCGAATGACACCGTTCCTGGTGCATAGAATGGTTTTCCGGTAGCTATCATGACGGCTTTTGCATCGGCAACAACGTTTCCTGTATCAGGCTCACCCATCAACTCAGTAATGGTTGGCATCATTTGTAAGCGTGTTGTCACACCATCGTCATTCGGAACGGGCATAAGGATCTCCATTGCATGTGCCGTTTTCACGCCAAGTATATTAAAACTTAAACTATGTGTAATGCCCATAGCCTGAGTAATACTTGCGATCGCCACCTGATTAACGATAAAGACCCCAATCAAGATACTGAGAAGCCATTTATGTTCTGTTATTGGTTTCATAATTATTGTGTCGTTATAGTAGAAGAAGTTCCGGCGCGCGTATTAGATACGTCGGAAGTCGTCGACGTTGGTCGTACAATTTCTCCCGAAGCTAAATCCAGAAAAGTGGCCGTTCCTAGAGCAGCATTATCTCTAAAAACAAGAACACCATCCGGCTCAATCGTGCCAACCGTCGGCCAGACTTTTGCTAACCCCGTATAATCCTTCGCGCTGGCAGATAAAATCATCGTAGGCACTTGCTGTATCTTGTATTTTTGAATCAATACTTGTCCTTCTGGGCTATGCGCATCTAATGTGGTTTCATGCTGAAGAATGACGCCATAATTGTTCATGAGAATAGTCTTTTGTTGTACCGCCGGATCATAACAATCCTCACAAGACGTATCCGTAAGATATGTAACATCTACAAGTCCAGTAACAGTATTCGTCTTCAAGTCAACATATACCGGCCGTTTCACTTCAATGACCAAGCCCCCATCTCTAACTTCTCCACCAAGCGAAAGAAGTATGTCACTGATATTCGCTTTGTCATATTCTCCTTCAACCACGACCGCGGGCACTTTTTCTATGCCATATTTCGCAATAAGGCTTTTCCCTTCTTCAGAATCCACTATAAACCTGTCTGCTTCAGTAATATGTACATCTTCTCGTTCTATACGTTGTACGAGCGTATTTCCATCAATACATTGCTCACAGTCGGTTGGTGCAATTAAGGTAAGACGAAGCTCTGCCGGTTTCGCCGCCTCCTTCTCTTTAGCAAGCTTCGCGTTCAGCAGGCTATGACTATTCCAAAGAAAAAATACGCCTACAATAAGGATTGCCCCCAAAATGGCATAGACGATACCTTGAATACTCTCTAAATGTTTCATAGACGCTTAGCAACCACCTACCATATCCGGCAGCGCTTCGGTCGCGGATCCAGTGGAGCCTCCTGAAGCCGTGACACTCGTTGGTGAGCCGGAGGATGAAACCTTTGCCGAAACAACTTGTTGACTTAGTCCATACAGCTGCAGAGTTTGCAGAAGCCCCACGAGGATAAGCAACGTCAGAATGACCGCCTGTATACTTGGAAGTCCAAGTTTGGGTAAGGTAATAGATATTGTTTTATCTTCCTTTTTTTCTTGGTGTATAGATGTATTGTTCATAGGTTTTATTTGATTAATTGATTAAAAGCCTGCTTGCCGCCCTCGACATGGAAGACATTTGTGTATCCCGCATCCGTAAGAGTTTGTGCTGCCTGCTGACTCATGCTGCCACTTCGGCAATAGAGCACGATCGCGGCGTCTTTGTCTTGAGGCAATTCTCCTAACCGCTGTCCCATTTGATCGAATGGAATCACTGCATCCGTTCCCGCGATATGAGATTGCTCCGGTGTGTGCACATCGACCAAAAAGAAGTCTTTCCCTTCAAGCGCTTCATGCAATGTTGCTGCGCTAATGGTTTTATAGTCTTTTTCAGGGGCAAGATTTTCTGACTGCAATGCTTCCAATCCTTCAGCATGGTCGGGAGCCCCTGTAAATGCTTCCTATCCAAGATCAAGGTTCACTTCCGCCCAGATCTTTAATTCAGGTGACAGAGTAAGCTCCGGCTCCGTTAATAAACTTACAGTTTTATAGAAGCGCCCTTCCGGTTCGGCGTGTAGATTTGGATTAAAGCTGACCGTAACCACCCCTCTCGTGCCCGGCTCAAGATGCGAAGGTTCTATAACAGCTGAAGTACATCCACAACTCGCGGCAAGTCCTGTGACCGTCATCGCTTCAGAGCCATGATACTCAAAGGGAAATTCATGCATGACAACGCCCCCACTTTGTTTCACAACGCCAAAGTCATAAGACAAGCTATCAAAGACGATCTGGGAAACCTCGTTGGTTGAAGACACATCCTCCGTCATACTCTTTGGCTGAAAACGATAGAAGACAATACCGAGCACAGCTAAGACAAGTAAGAAGAGACCAATACTATATTTCATAGGTTATTTGATCACATTTCCGGAAAATTTAAGCTGGATCTTCGATTGTGTTTTGCTGTTTGTTTCAATTGAGATGCTTCGCTGAATAGGACCTGTTGCATCTGGACCGTGCGCATTAGGATCAAACCGAACTAAAAGCTTCACGGTTTCTCCTGGTTGAATCGTTTCTGAAAGAGAAGGAGTGATACCATGCCCAACCATGCCTTTAATACCACTCTCACTGCCATCGGCATGAATCAACTGAGCAGTTGTACACATGCAAGATGTTTCCATCCTGATAACTGTTACCGCTACCGCACGATCGTTCGTAATTTCTACTGTTTTTGTATTTACACCTTCACTCATGGCGACGTTTCCAATGTCCCATGCTGTTTCTGAAACCTGCAGATGTGCTCCTTCAACACTCTGTGACTGAGAACCGGCATTTGCCATCAATACAATACCGATGACAGCGAATACTCCTAAGCCCGCTGCCCAAAGGTACATAGATGTATGAGATTGTTTTTTCATATGCGAAAAATAAGATAACTAAAAAAACACAAGCTATTCTCATGAGGAGAAAGAAGAGAAATTTCTCTTCAAAGCTTGCGCTATTCCCGCTTAATGATTGTCTTTAATAAATGGAGCGACGGAACAATAGTGTCTGATGCTAGAACAAAAAATCCCAATGGAAGAGCTATGCATAATCGTTGCTCGCCTATCACACAGCTGCTTATCTTCTGAGTCCGTTCCTGAAAGGATGGGAGCTTAGCAAAAAAAGTATGATGCCCGCTGGCTTCATAACAGTGTTGACTACAGGCCGACGTTTCGGCGCAGTCATGTGTTCCACATGCTGCGGGCATCATGGCATGCATTATGTCCTGATCCATACCAATAATTGAACCCGCCATCACATGTTGAGGTGATGTAAATGAAAGAACACTTCCAAGAACGATGGCACACAAGGCTATCGTTATGATTCGTGTCCGTGTATACATATGCCTCACCATAATGTTGTAGTATATACCATGAAGATAACCCTCAAGCAAACTCGCGTAAGTTACTTTAATACCAAGGTCGCAAGACCAAGGAAGGTCATAAATCCAAGGACATCCGTTGCTGCCGTAATAAAAACCGTCGCTGATGCCGCCGGATCTTTACCCATTTTTTGCATAATAAGCGGGACGATGGTTCCAAAAAATCCCGCAACAAATAAATTAACAATCATCGCCAGTCCAAGAATAAAGGCAACTCTCGCATCGTGGTTCACAACTAATACAACAACAGCAACAAGAATGCCGTTAATCAATCCATTAAGAATACCAGCCATTACTTCTCTGCGTAATGTCGGCCAAGCCGTTTTAAGATCAATTTGTTTCAAAGCAATCCCGCGTACAATCACCGCGAGCGTTTGTGTGGCTGCATTTCCACCCATACCGGCGACGACTGGCATATACACGGCCAAAAGTACATATTTGGAAACAACATCATTAAATAATCCAACCGTAAATGCCGCGAGAAAGGCCGTGCCCAAATTAATAATCAACCACTTATAACGATGCCCCACTTTCGTTCGGACACTGTCCGTGACGCTTTCCTCATCATGAACACCGGCAAAATTATACAAAGCCGCCGTCTCCCCCACTTTAAGTAGTCTTAAAATATCATCGGAGTAAATCACTCCAATAACATGTTTATCCTCGCCAAGCACCGCGAGTTTATTATGTGGATGAACGCGAAATACATGCACCACTTCCTTATGCGAAGCATTATGCTGAATACTGGAAATAGGTTTGATAAATTTTTGTACCTTATCCGACGGCCGCGCAAAACCAAGAGCGTGCCCGGGGAGATACCCCTTAAGTTTCCCCTCATGCATCACAAAAATCACTGGCGCACGTCCCGTTCGACGTTCATGCGTCTTAAATTGTTTTGCGACTTCGACTAATTTCTCCGTATCATCTACTTGAATATACTCAAGATTCATGAGGCCTGCCGCGGATGCTGGATCAAATTGCGTGAGTAGTTCTACAGAAGATTTAAGCTCTTTGTTGAATGCCTGCACAATATGCTTCTGTCTTTTCTTGGGTAACAATTGAACCAAATCCGTCACCTCATCCGGATCAAGCTGATCAAAAATAGGAATCAATCTCTCATCTGGAAGCGACGCCATTAAAGTGGTCTGAAGATGATGTGAAAGGTGCGAAAGCACCTGTGCTCGTTTCGCGATTGGGAGTTTCAAAAAAAGAGCCGTGCGTTTTTTACCGGCGAAGCTTAAGCGATGGAGCGTTTGTGCTAAAGTACGTTGTTTCATGGGTAACAGATCAAAAGCCATCTCTCAACTAAAAAAGATTCTTCACTCATTTTACCTCTTTACCAAGATTTCAGAAAGCATTTCAATCGCTACGCCTTGCAAACTAACGCATGCTATAAAATGACCCGTATCGTATCATTTTTTACATGACACTCTCCGGAGGTTATCTGTATACGCTCCTCTTTTGTAGTTGCTTGTCGCAAAGTCACATTTCCCGCTTGGAGTAAGATAAAGGTTTCGGCGTGTCCAGGCCATATCTGTATCTCCCCAGAAATCCCCGGCAAAGTTATGCTCGCGATATTCTTATATACCGTCGTCTTCTCCGGTGAGGTAATCGTGCATCGCAGCATATTACTTTGCTTCATCAATACTGCCGATCATATACAGCTTCTCAAGTTCTGTAGCATCAAACTCGCCTTGTAAAATCTTCTCACAACCATCCAGCGTTTTCTCAAGCGACACATATTTCCCTTTTTTATGATTGAATGCCTCCGTTACAAAAAGCGGCTGCGTTAAAAATCGTTGTAATCTTTCCGCGCGTCTCGCGACAATCCTATCTGTGCGCGACAACTCATCAATACCAAGAATCGCAATAATATAAGAAAGATCTTGATATTTCTGAAAGGTCGCTTTAACTTCCGAAGCGATAGCGAAATGTCGTTCGCTGATCATTTCTTTATCCAGCCCCAATGAGTGCGATCGCAAGACGTCTACTGCCGGATAAATGCCCTTGGCGGCGACATCACGAGAAAGTACAAGTGAAGCATCAAGATGGGAGAAAATAGCGACAACTGCCGGATCGGTAAGATCATCGGCCGGAACATATACTGCTTGCAAAGAGGTGATTGTGTGATGTGTATCAGCTCGGATTCTTTCCTGAAGCAAAGCCAGATCATGATCGAGCGTCGCCTGATATCCTAATTCTGAAGGTACTTTCCCCAAAACCGCTCCAAGTTCCATGCCGGCCATGGTATAGCGAAAAATATTATCAATGAATAGAAAGATATCTTTATCCATTTTGTTACGAAGAAACTCAGCAGCGACCACCGCAGAAAGACCAACTCTCGCTCGCACACCAGGCGGTTTGTCCATCTCACCAAAATATAAAGCCGTGTTCTCGAGCACACCAAGTTCTTTCAGTATGAGATATAAATCACTCCCTTCACGTATGCGCTCTCCAATACCAGCAAAGACGCTATATCCTATTTTTTTCAGCGCAATATTGTGAATTAATTCGGTAATCAAAATGGTTTTTCCAACCCCCGCTCCACCAAAAAGCCCCACCTTGTCCCCCAAACGAAATGGCGTCAAGAGATCGATCACCTTAATGCCGGTTTCCAACATCTCGTGATGATGATGACCTGTGCCATCCGCACGCTTCTCATGATGATCATAGAGTGGAAATGCCTTCCCATTTTTAAATGCTTGACCATCAATAGGATGACCAAAAAGATCAAACATCCTGCCCAAGATCTGTTTATTTAGTGAAACGGAAACTTCTTTATTCGCTTCCAACACCTCTTCGCCACGCTCCACATTATTCAAAAAACTCAAAGCAATTGTACGCACAGTATGGGTATCTTTTCTTTCCACGACTTCAAAAAGTGCCTTATGTTTTTTACTCTCCAGTAAACTATGGATGCGTGGCAACTCTTTTTCAAAGAATATCTCTACAATACCTCCTTTGATAGAGGTGATACGTCCGCGAATATCACTCATAGGATTTTATGTGTTACAAAACTTTCCAATTGTCTTTGCGTAGCAACCCGATGCCGTGCCTTTGTATAATCAAGCGATAGTTTATCTGACAATTCATCGGTTTTTAGCGCCGCTTGTTCCATGGCGACGGTGCGAGCGGCAAGCTCAGACAATTTTGTTTCCATGATAATCTTGTAAAAGAAGACTTCAATATATTTTTGTAAAAGCTCTCCGAAAATCTTTTGTTTTGACGTGGTAAAAATGGGCATACCTCCCTCAGCTCGTTGTTCAGGGGTAAGCGTAAAAACAAAAGGGAGAAAGGGAATGAGCTTTGGCACCTGTTCCGTCAGAGAGATGAATTGAGGATATAAAATATCCACTCGAGCGAATGTCCCTTTACGATATTCATCAAAAATATAGCCAGCTATAGGCTTAACCTCTTCCTGACTGAAGCCTTCAGTCACCTGCTCAAATGCTTGAGCAATCGCAACACGCTCTTCTTTGAGATAATGTTCCCCCTTTGTCCCAATCGTAATCACGGACGCATATTGGTTAAAACATTCCATGCACGTATTGATCATTTTATGCCACAACCCACCGACCAACCCTTTATTGCCGGTTAGCATAATAATCGCCTTTTCCCCTGTCTTCCGTTCTTGTAAAAGCGGATGGTCTTTTTTTTCATAAAATAAAGAAAGGCGAGCTAATATTTGCTCAACATGCGTCGCATAAGCCGTTAAGCCGGTAGTTTCTTGTCGTAAGACATGCACCGATGACGCGGCGATTTTTTCTACCGCTTTCACCGTTTCTGAAATATCTTTCACGCCCTGAATCTGATTTTTATATGAAATATAGGACTTCATACGGTTTCTTCTTTAATCACCAAAAACTCCTGCTTAAAATCTTCGACGATGCTTTGGATTTTTGTTTTCGTTCTCTTATCAAATGTTCCACCACGTATCTTTTTGAGAACGTTCGCATAGCGAGTTCGTATTAATTCCAAGAGAAGCACTTCAAAACGCCGCCAGGCATCTTGCGCGATATCGTCAAAAAATCCTTGTTCAACTGTATAAAACATCACGACTTGTTCCGGCCAGGTGATATTCGTATGCTTCTCTTGCTTCAGAAGCTCAAGCATTAAGTCTCCTCGGTGAATCTTTTGTTGCGTTTCTTCACTGACGACGGTTTCTAATTGAGAAAGTTTTTGTAGCTCTTTATGCTGAGCGAGCGTTAAGCGAATCCCGCCAACCACCTCTTTCAAAATATCCGGCTGAGCTTGTGATCCTACGCGTGAGACGGAAAGCCCAACATTCACGGCCGGCAAAAAACCTTTTTGTGAAAGGGCCTCCTCCAAGTAAATCTGCCCATCCGTAATTGAAATGATATTTGTAGGAATAAAAGAGGTAATATCTCCTTCTTGCGTTTCAATAATCGGCAAGGCCGTTAACGTTCCCCCTCCCTTCTCTTTTGACAACTGTGCCGCTCGTTCTAAAAGCGTTGCATGCAATGAAAAAATATCTCCCGGATACGCCTCTCTCCCTGGCGCACGCTCAAGCAAAAGAGAAATATCACGATACACCATGGCATGTTTTGAAAGATCTTCATAGACAATCAAAGCGTCTTGTCCTTTATCACGAAAATATTCTCCAATAGCACAGCCAACAAAGGGAGCAAGGTATTGTTCCGCGAAACTCGCACCTGCCGGAGCAGAAACCACTGTTGTATACAAAAAGGCGTTTTGTTCTTCCAAGAGATAAAGCATTTCGCGAACTGTTTGCTCTTTTTGTCCGCAAACCACATAAATACAGTGTACCGGTTGCTCGGCTTTTTTTTGATTTAATATCGTATCTAACGCGAGCGTACTTTTACCAAGTTTACGATCACCAATAATCAATTCTCGTTGACCTCTTCCCAAGGGAAGATTGGTATCAATCATTTTAATACCGGTGGAAAGAGGCCTGGTAACCGGTTGACGATCTATAATAGCGGGCGCCTGATTGAATACCGTTATCGCTTTCCCTCGAATATTTCCAAGTCCATCATTTGGTCTTCCTAAGCCATCAATAATACGTCCAATATATTTTTTAGAAGCAGGAATGGAAAAAGCTTGTCGACTTCGAAAAAGAGGCTTATCTAAATGAACACGCTCATCAAAAAACAATGCCTCTACGAGCGCCTCATCAAAGCCAATAACGATGGCTACAGGCGTCTCGGCCTTATCCAATAAAACCTCATGCAAAAAAACATGTGGCAATCCTTCGATTTTGCCAACACCCGAGAAGAAGGAAATAATCCGCCCGGTTTCAACCTTTCTTTTGTTTTTTAGATTTTTCCGCATGTTCTATATCAGACAAGCGAGATTTAATTTGTTTAATAATCGCTTTTTTTTCTTTTGCTGAATCTTTTTGCGCTTTTTTCTTCATGTCTTCCGCGATATGCTCAGCCTCCTTAAGAATCTCTCTCGCCTGTTTCTCCGCGTCAGCTGTAGCTTGTTTCTTTTGTTTTGCAAAAGCCGTTTTCTGTCGCTCCAAAGCCTGCGCTTGTTTTTCGGCCTGCTTCAACTTCGCCTCATCTTTTTCAATGCGCTGGACAATAGGTTTGTATAAAAATTTTGTGAGAATCCACAAAAGCAACCCAAAATTAATTATTTGAGCAATCAAGAGCTTGATATCAATGCCAAGACTGCCTAAAAATTCCATAAAATATGTTAAACGAACTTCAGAATAAGCGCGATGACTAAAGCGTAAATAGCGATGGCTTCGGCAAAGGCAATCGCGATAATCATCGTAATTTGGATTTTCTCCGAACTATCGGGATTTCGCGCTGTCCCAATCAGTGCCGCGGCACCGATCATGCCAATGGCGAGTGCCGGCCCTATGGTACCAATCCCCATGACGAAAGCTGATGCGTCTTGAATCATATAATGCAACTATATTTAATGTGCGCCCTTGCGCCCTATGTGACGCATGGTGCTTGTCTTAATAAACGTTAATGTCAGTATAGCAAAGATGAATGCCTGAACGATACCCACAAATACTTCTAAAATCATAAACGGGAGTGGAATGACATAAGGCACTAAAAAAGCAATCACAAGAAGGAGAACTTCACCGGCAAAAATATTGCCAAAAAGACGAAAAGAGAAGGACAATACTTTCACCGCTTCGGAAATCATTTCAAAAAATCCGATGATAAATTGAATGGGATTCGTAAAATTTAAAAAGCGCCCGATATATTTTTTAATGCCAAGCGCCCGCAAAGAAAAGACTTGAATGGAAATCACAGAGAAAAGCGCCAGCGCAACCGTGGTGGTCAAATCGCTATTTGGAGAGCGTAAGAGAGAAATCGCTCCGGTTGCTGTATCAATATAAAATGAACCGAGAAATCCAGGGAGCATCGGTAAAAGGTTGGCGGTAAAAATAAAGAGAAAAAACGTCGTGATCAATGGAAGGATTTTTTTTGATAGTTCCCTGTCTCGTGTCACCGTGTCCGTCAGTTTCAATAATTCAAAAACGATCACTTGCACTCCCTGCAATATAAGTGAGTCATGTTTATGATCGCTCAGATAAAAGGTAATGCCTAGAATACTAAGCAGAAGCGTCACAAGAAGCGATGTCAAAAATGTATTCGTCAGCGAAACCCCGGCGACCGACAAAACATATTCAGGATGTAAGCCGATATTAATCATGAGCGTCGTGATCTTTCATGAGAGGAACAAGCAAGTGATACACCTCATAAATCGTGATACTCATACCAAGAAATATACCTAGAAGGAGAAAGAGCGGGCGTGTATTGAAATACGTATCACTCCAAATACCAAGAAAAAGAAAACCGCCGATCGGAATAGCAATAAGAAATCCGAGCTGCCAAGCGATGGACAACGCGTAAAATGTTTTGAAAGGATCAGATTTCTTTTTGCTTGGAGTCGACATACAAAGAGCGGGACGAGATGTTGACGCATAGTTCTTTCAGATGACACGTCCATATCTCTTCCTCTATGGAAGAATTGTACCACAAACTATATGAAAGTCGGTTGTTTAACGCTAAATGCTTCTCTATCTACGCAGCGAAAAATAGAAAAACGTAAATGTATGTACAGATTGACCCATTTCAGTAAATAGGATCAAACAAAATAGGTGAGTCTGAGCTAAGCAAAAAAAAAAGAGATCTTCGTGTCCTGTGTCTACACAATACTACGAAAAAAACCGTGACCGTCGAGCATGGAAAGACTCGTTATTCCGGGCCAGTTCCCTTCTCTAGAAGTCGCAAGACGAATATCTGGCGGCCTTTTTTACAAAAGAATAATTTGCGTCATTCAACCGCTTTATCAGATAGCGGTGCTGGTAAAAATCCTACCTATAATGCCACCGAACGTAGAATGCGAAGAATCGCCCCTTATGATCGATCAAACTTCTGACAGAATCCAGGCCGGATTTCATCACCAAGACTTCCATTAAAATCAAAGGTTTTAGTTTCTGCCTGCCACTGAAAAACAGCAACGCTGCATTCACTCACACTACCCGTCGCTCCATCTCTACTCCAATAGCCAGAGTAGATTGCCTGTTTATCTGATAAGAGTCCAACCTCATCACCGTTCATGACGGACGCACCGGACAAAAATAGAGCTGGAGCCACGCTCCCACTTTGCTGCGTAAATGACACAACAACCGGCTGACCATCTTCTATCCTCATAAGAGCAAGATATTGCGTATGTGCACCTCCCGTTCCAAGATTTACAAGCGCCTCTGGGACACCATCCCCAGTGATATCGTCTGTTTGAGAAATGCTTAATGGAGCAGATTCTTCCAAGGGTACATCCGAAAATGCCCCCGCAAGAATAGGGCGGATACTTGGAAGTAAGCTTTCCCAGTTGACCGTTTCCGCGACCGCTGCGGAGGGAGTCGCGGGTGGGGTCGCAGGCGGTGTCGCTGTTGAAGAGGCCGTCACTTCTATTGCTTCATCCGATGGGCTTACCGTCGGCGCAACCGCAGGTCTCGTCCATAGCAAATAGCCGATGGCGCCAACAAGGGCAATAACAACGATGGCGAGAAAAATATTCGTGGATTTCGTGTAATTCATCTTATTTCTTTATACAGAGCCTTGATTAAATGGATTGAACTGATAAGCCAAAAAGCTCATTTTCTTTAAAAAGCGGACTCTGTCTAACCTACATGGTTCAATAGAAAATCACAATCGTGCTCACGGCACACTTTATGTCATACAAAACTTCTTCCCAAAGTCTTTGCTTTGCTAAACGATCGGAATCAAACTTTTCCTTTGAGATATAAATAAAAACGGCTGGCAAATACCAGTCATTTTTATATGGCGGAGAGGACAGGATTCGAACCTGCGGTACCTTTCGGTACACACGCTTTCCAAGCGTGCGCTTTCGACCGCTCAGCCACCTCTCCAGGTCGTGCCGATAGTAGCTGAATCTAGCGAAACTTTCAACTCTCATCTATTTACTCTCATTTCCACCACTCGCAGTACCTTCGCGCACCTACCCTTCTAAAAAGTTCGCACGATATTCATACACATAGCCACGCATTCTGTTCATCATTCGCCCCACCCTGTATACTACACGCATATGTCATCGCTCATTTTGAATTCTAGAAAACGCATGAAGAAACTTGATCAAGACTATGTACTGAGCTCCATCGAACTCCTTCCAAAACAAATCAAGCAAGCTTGGGGTGAAGCAAAACAAATCAAGTTCACTAAAACATATCAAACCCGTTCCGATATTACGCTTTGTGGCATGGGCGGGTCTGCGCTCGGCGCCGATGTCTTGCGCGCATTATATGGCACAGAAATCAAATTTCCATTTCATATCGTGAACGACTATCACCTTCCTGGACATGTGGGGAAAAACTCATTCGTGCTTCTTTCAAGCTACTCCGGTAATACCGAGGAGGTTATCGCCTGCGCACAGACAGCAAAGAAACGAAAGGCTAAAATAGCGGTCATTACCGGCGGTGGAAAATTAAAAGAGTTGGCAAAAAAAAATAAATGGCCGATGTATTTGATCGAGCCTGAATTCAATCCATCCAACCAACCGCGTATGGCTCTTGGCTATGCCGCCTTTGGTTTGGCGGGCATGTTTTCCAAGCTCGGCATACTTAAAATAAATGATACAGCCGTGCAAGGACTCATGAGATATCTCACGACACAAATGCAACAATTTGGCCCAGATCGCATGGAAGATAATCCTGCAAAGCAAATTGCCATCGCTGCGGAACAACGCTTCTTATTGTTGATCAGCGCTGAACATATGATCGGAGCTGTTCATGTTATGAATAATCAGATCAATGAAAACGCCAAGCATTTATGCACACGCATGCTCATCCCTGAGCTCAACCATCACTTTCTAGAAGGACTATCAAAACCTGACGGCGTAAAAAAACACTTACTCGCGGTTTTATTCCAATCCCCTTTTTATCTTGAGCATACACAAAAACGCATTCAGCTCACGGCAGATCTTCTTGCAAACTATGGGATCCTTCCTCAAATTGTAAACTCTACCGCCAGAACACCTATGGAACAAGCCTGGGAAGCAATTCACATGGGTTCATATACAAGCTTTTATCTCGCCATGCTCCACGGTATAAATCCGGCCCCAGTACCAAATGTTGAAGTCTTCAAACAGCAATTAAAAGAAGCCTGAGCGCGCTTTCAACGCAAAACAAGAAGCAAATAAAAAGACCTGATTTCTCAGGTCTTTTATAACGCGTAGGTTGTGTGAATCGTATGTATTTTAACTCTTCGCTCCGGCAGCTTGTAATGCTGCTTTCAAGGTGGCGTAAGGAACCGCTCCGCTGATAAGCGATCCGTTGATGAAGGTTGCAGGCGTCCCCTGAACACCGGCGTCATTCCCGCTCGCTGTGAAGCTCGCGACAACAGAAGCTTTTTCTCCAGAGTCTAAACAGGAGTCAAACTTCTTTTGGTCCAACCCCATGTCTCCAGCGATTTTTTTGAAAACGTCGGTAGAAAGGCCGGCATCTTGCGCAGCAAAAACACGATCATGAAAATCCCAGAACCCATCATTTCCACCCTGGTCTGTCACACATTCAGAAGCTTCAGCCGCTTTTTCTGCATCTGGATGAATAGCTGACAATGGATAGTGTCGGTACACAAGTCGAACATCATTAGGAAACTCCTTCAAAGCTTGTGCGAGACTTGGCGCATGTCGATTACAGTAGGGACATTCAAAGTCGGAATATTCAATCATGGTAACAGTGGCGTCAGCAGAACCTCTAATATGTTCTCCCGGATCAACGGCAGCGACCGGCCCAGCTGGTGGCAGAGCATTCCCCGCATCTGGAGCTACTGCTGTCGACGGTTGTTGCACGACTGTTTTTGCGCTCGTAGCAAATTTGGCTCCGCCAAAAAGCATATAGGCCAGGACGACAACCAAGGTACCAGCTACACCAATAGCGAGCCCAGTGTAAAATAGCGTTTTAGCTCCTCCGTCAAAAAAGCTCGCCTGTGTATGTTTCTGTTGATGTTCTTCGTTCATAGATATTAATTGTAAGATTTACTTTACATAGCATTTTAAAGGATTGCCATTATTGCGCAAGGGCATCTGTGAGCACCGTATCCCACTCAGTTGGGGATAACCCATGGTGCATCACATCATTGATAAAGATCGTAGGCGTACTATTTATATGATTCTGTCCAGCCTCCCTCACGTCCGCATTGATTTTTGCGTCATAACGCCTTTCTTTGTAGCAAGCCCGAAAATCATCCGTATTTAGCTGAAGCTGACTCGCGTACGCGGCAAATGATTCGGTAGGATCAGCACGATCCACCCAGCTACCCTGCTCGGAATAGAGAAGGCTTTTATATTCCAAAACTTCCCCTGCTCTTCAGCACATCGAGCAGCGTTTGCTCCCGCTCGCGCATTTCTATGAATGCTGTCCAAAGGAAAGTCATTCCAGATAAAACGCACACGATCTGAATACTTCTCAATGGCATAGCTCACGCCTGGTTCCGCCGCTTTACAAGCTGGACATTCTAAATCCTCAAAAAGCCGTACCACTACTTTTGCGTCGTCCGGTCCAATAGAAGGATCGTTTTCGTCATTAAATGACACCTGTCCACTAGGCAAAGGCGTCGTGCCCCCATCATTTGGCACGGAGAGTACCGCCCAAATAAGCCCTAAGAAAATTAATACAGCGACCACGATGGTGCCGATAAGTAACCCTTTGTTTGATGATTGTTCCATAGTGTAGCGAGTATACAGGAAGGGAGCTTTCTGCAAAACAACCCCCTCTTTATGAATGGTTATCAAGTTTTTGCAGATATCGAATCACCCCCAGCGCGCCCTTTGATCCTTCGCCAACAGCAATAGCGATTTGTTTGGTTGTAATATCCGTCACGTCTCCCGCCGCCCAAATACCTTCTACATTTGTACGATTTCGCTTATCCACAACAATTTCCCCTCTCTTATTTTTCTCAACAAAATCAATAAAATCTGATACTGGCACTAAACCAATTTCAATAAATACCCCTTGCACAGAAAGCATATGTTCTGCACCGTCTTGATCTGCGTACACAATACCAGAAACCATTGCCTCGCCATCAATACGTACCGTTTTTGCCTGATAGTGAATCTTAATTTTTTCACTCGCTTCCATCTTTTTCTTGAGAACATCCTCCCCTTTGAGGGCATCTCCTAAAACAATCACATGCACTTCACTGGAATACTTTTCCGCAAGCAAAGCTGATTCCATCGCAGAATTTCCACCGCCAACAACCGCCACTGCTTTATCTTTAAAAATGGGGGCATCGCAAGTCGCGCAATATGTAACCCCTTTACCATATAATTCATCCTCGCCAGGAACCTTTAGTTTACGATGCTTCGCTCCGGTAACAATAAGCACCGTTTTTGTTTGATATGAGCCTTTTTCAGTAAAGATCTGAAACGCCCCATGTAACTTGGTAATTTGTGTGACTTTTTCATTTTCAAAAACATCGAACGCCTTACGGTATTCATCCACATGTTCCTGAAATTTCTGCACCATTTCCACGCCACTAACTTCGTGAACACCTAAATAATTCTCAACTTCAGATGAATATAATACTTGCCCACCAATAGAACCGGTTAACAAAGCAAAGTTCAATTTTTGCCTAGCCATGTATATGGCCGCCGCCATTCCCGCGGGTCCACCGCCAATAATAATTGAGTCGTACATGAACAAAGTATAACACGCTCACGATAGATGGCGGCGCAAAACGATATACTTCTATTTCGGAAACGTTGTTTTTGTTTTTCTTCGTAATAACCAAAGACCCCCAAGAAACAACGGAACACTCAAATATTGTGCCGGAGTCAATCCAAAATAGGTTGCGTCAGCAGTGCGTAAAAAATCCAGACTGAAACGCACGATACCCTCAATAATCATATAAGATCCCAGCCAAAACCCTGGGCGACGCTCTTTACGATTCAGCCAGAGAAAAAGACCGGCCGTGAGAAAACCAATAATAGATAAATATAAACCAAGATCATGGCGTACTTGCCCGTCTGCTCCTTTCACACCAAGCACGAAATGAGTAAGTGTGCCCGGATGATCATGGATGAGAAAACAGCCGATACGTCCAATCCCACAGCCAATAGGCAACCCCCAAATAAGGACATCCGCATAAGAGATCATATCCAGCGTGTGCTTTTTCATATAAGGGAAAAAGGCCACAGCGGCTCCAAGGAATCCACCAAACATACTAAATCCCGGCTGACGAGGATCAATAGCATCCCAAGGATGGATCAAATAAAAGCTTGGATCATAAAACAATACATGAAAGAGTCTTGCACCAATAAATGCGCCAATAAAAATACGGAAGGCGAGATCAAGAATAACATTCGGATCAAGCCCCTTCTTTTTCGCTCTCCACGTGGCCACATAAATCCCCGCGGCGAATCCTAAGGCGACAAAGGTGCCCCACGTTTGGAATGTGAGACCGAGAATCGTATATGTATGCGAAGTAAAATAAGGAATCATAAAACGTTTAGTACTTTGAGCGCCTTTTCAAAATCCTTCAAGGCTCTTTGCGCGCGCTTTTGTGAAAGGTGAAAATCATGATCATGTACAAGTTGATTTCTCAGCTTATGTGCGGACCATACTTCACGAATATCTGGATATTTGTAAGCGGCAGCCTTCAAACGTTCTGCCATCGTTTCTCCTGGCATCACCATGGAACGTAGAACATGATCAAGAAGCTTATCCGCTTCGATCACCGCCATTTTCGCCCCCATAGCGCTCTGATCGGCCTGCTTAGCAATATCGTCCCACATTTCACGCACCTTTTCTTCGCTCAACCCAAAAAGCTCAGGCTTCTTGACTTGTCTGACCACTTTTGCGATCACAAGCCCCGCGACAGTGAGCAATACAAAGAAAAAAAGCGCCAAAGCAATCACCGAGCCACCAGCTTGAAAACCGGTATGTGCCGTCACATCAGCTGGCTGCTGATTAAGAATGAATTGAAACATTGTCTCGTTGTTGTTCGTAAGCGAAACCCACGTCAATCAATACATCATCTTTATGCGCTTCTGCCATTAAATGCATCCCGATCGGTAAGCCTTCGTGACCATCCACAGGAATCGAAATCGCTGGCAATCCAGTAACATTGGCTCCCACGGTATAAATATCTCCCAAATACATCGCGAGTGGATCTTCCGTTTTTTCACCAAGTTTATAGGCGGTCGTCGGGGTCGTTGGGGTCGCGATAATGTCCACTTCTTCAAAGGCTTGATTATACGCGCGTCGAATCAGCTGGCGTAATTTTTGCGCCTGTCCATAATATTGATCCTGATAGCCCTCCGACAAAGCATAGGCACCAAGCAGAATACGACGACGCACCTCTTCTCCTAAATACAGTTCACGCGTTTCAGTATAAGTGTCTAAGAGACTGTTAGCTTGTGCTCGTACGCCATAACGAATCCCATCAAAACGAGATAAATTCGCAGAAACTTCACATGGCATCAAAACATAATAGACCGCCAAAGCCTCGTCTGCATATGGAAGATCGATTTCTTTTACCGTTGCTCCCAATGATTTTAATATTTCTATCGCATCGCCAAAATGAGACGCGACTGCGTCCTGTAAACCGTCTTGCTCCATCGCCTGCTTCGGAATACCAATGCGCAATCCATCTAGACGCTTAGGAAGTTTTGGTTGAAACGGCATACTCATCGAGGAGGTTTGGTCGAAATCATCTCGACCCATCATCGCTTCAAAAAGTAAGCCAGCATCTGCGGAGGTTTTTGTGAGCGGACCAATTTGATCAAATGAACTTGCCATCGCGATGAGACCATAGCGCGAAACACGCCCATAGGTCGGCTTCAAGCCAACCGTGCCACAAAAAGCCGCCGGCTGTCTGATAGATCCTCCGGTATCTGATCCAAGCGCAGCGACACATAAATCCGCCGCAACCGCTGCCGCACTCCCACCGCTTGATCCGCCAGGTACGCGCTCTAAATCTCGAGGATTGTTTGTTGGACCATAGGCGGAGTTTTCTGTACTTGACCCCATAGCGAATTCATCCATATTCGTCTTCCCTAAAAAGACCGTTCCTGCTTCTCGAAGTGAACGAATGACGCTCGCGTCATAGACCGCTTGATAATTCTCAAGGATTTTCGAACCCGCCGTCGTGCGCGTCCCCTCAATAAGGATATTGTCCTTCACCGCTAAAGGAATCCCATCAAGCAATCCTCGGCTCTTTCCTTCCGCTCGACGTTCATCAGATGCGTGCGCTTGATCAATAGCTTCTGCTTCTAACACATCTAAATACGCATGCACCGTCAGATTTCTTGTGCGGATATCTTTAATATATTGCTTTGTGAGTTCCACAGATGAAAGTACTCCATCTTTTAACTCGCTCGCTACTTCAACAATTGTTTTTCCCATCAACATACGTTTAATTTGAATCACCTTTTTCCGATCTATTACTAAAAACTGCTGGTACAACGAGCGCGTCATTCTCTCTATCCGGAAATTGCGAAATAATACGCGACATAACGCGCTCATCACAATCTTTCACTTCATCGACCCGCACACGTGGCTCGAGATGCGATTCCGTATCGCTCATCTCAGAGACATCGACGTCCTGGATTTTATTTACATATTCCAACACTCCGACAAGGGTCGTTTGCATGCGCGTAGCTTCTGTATCCGAAAGCTTTATTCTGGCCAAATCAGCAAGTTTTTGGACATCATCCTGATTAAATTTCATATCCCACATCCTACAGCATGAATCCTATATATTAAAGCGCTTCAGAAGTGAACGTTTTACGGCCTCAAGGAAAGCCTATAAGATAGCCCCATATGAAATACGTACAAACGCTCGTTTCCGCGGTGGCCCTGCTGTCTTTATTTCCATTACAGGCTTTCGCTGCGACAAATCAAGCTATGATACAGGCCGGATTGAAACAACTGGATACGGAAGGCTCTATTATGCACATGAGTGCCAAGATTCACCTCTCTGAACTTGATGAGAATCATCAAGAAACCTCAAGTGGTGATATGGCGTTTCAAGTGAAAACAAAAAATCGCCCTACCAACGATCCAGCGATTGCAGATGCCGATGGTCGTTTTACACTCAGTACGTTTACGCTCAATTCAAACGAGAAGGGACCATTTAGCTCACTAAAACTCGATCAACCTCTCGTGATTGAATGGGTTAATCGCTATCCCATGCGCTATCTACGACTCCAACAGATTCCAGACGCCGTTGCGAACTTCTTCGATGCGCTTGGCGTAAACATTCTAGGTATTCAAAAAACATGGATTGGCTTTGACTGGAAAGAAACAGCTCTCGGACAGTCGCTTAATGGAAATCCGGAGCTTTCAACCATACTCCCCCTCTTCACCCTCACCGACACAAATGGAATTGATGCTTCACCCCTTATCGTGACCGGCATTGAAAAAAGCTTTAAGAATGCGGCTGGCGAAACCATCACAAGATTCCGTGCAAAAATGAATCCGGTGTATATAGACGCCGCCTACCAAAAACAACTCAATGCAGCAAAGACGGATACTGAGAAGGAGCTTGCTATGAATGATTATCGTGATCAAAAAATCCTCGCTGATTCACTAGGATTTGCTATCAATTACAATCAGAACGCTACTCGTATAGAAAGAATTGAAATGGGCGGAAAGGTCCTTGAACCCCGTGAACGGTGCTCACTTGTTAATGGTCAAAATCGTTGCACAACGAGCGGTACGACCATGGCGACGTATAGCGTTGGCATCACGTTCTTTCCTGATGACTTACGTCCAATTCATCACCCACCGGGTTGGCGCTGGTTTCAAGATATTGTTGATCGTCTTCAGACAAAAGCCTCCACGCTCGGCTTTTAAGCTTACTCTCCGCGGTCAGGTCATTCGTTAAATAGGAAAGGCGGCTTATTTAGCCGCCTTTTTCTTGCGAGCCAAGGCTTTTACAAATTTTCCAATATTGCGATGCGTTGCTCCAATACCCTCCATATAAGCTCGTATATCCGCAAGTGTATTATAAGAATCTTGACCGTCCAATACTTGTAAGAGCTCATGATATTGCGCGACCGATTCCTCCGATAAGGTCTCTGGCGCATGAAGCAATAGAGCTTCCTTTTTTTTCAACCCCCGCTTTTTAATCATAAGTTCAATCCCTGTTTCTTTCTTGATGTTTCGTAATCCTAATAATGAATGTGCTTCCGCGTCTCTTTCTATTCTCCATCGTGGATATTGAAGCACATCAGAAATGGTGAGTCCTTCACCAACTTCAGTATCCAGCAAGGCCCGAATCTCGAGCTTATACTCCTTACGCGCCTGTTCCGCTTGTGCTTTCTTTTCTGCAATATCCTGCAAAAATACTTCCGCCTGTTCCCCCTCCATTATTGTCTTCCAGTCAAGATATTCCATACAAACCGTTCTTGTTCCCACTTCTGTAGGTAATCGTCTGTAAGCAAACGTAAAACGCATACTTTTACTTTTTTGGTCATAGCCCATATCTAAAACCTGAAATTGTTCTGGATCGTTTAATAACGAAAGGCTGAAGGAAAAATGTTCAATGCTCTGCTCATTATCACTTGCAGTGGGAATCATCCCATTCTCCCAACGCATGGCCATTTCTATCTCTGTGGGTTCTGAAGGGACAAGTCCAAGCTCAGCTAGCCCCTTCATGTCTGGTAATGGCTCACCACGTTCCATCTTGGCTTCTAAATATTTCACTACCTTATAAAGTCCTTCCTTTCGGCAAAACGCTAACGCAGCCCTCGCATACGCCTCTTCGGCACGTTTCCATTTCACTCGCTCTACTCGCAAGGGTTTTGTCAGAGACGCTCTATCCCTTGGTAGTTGCACATCCAAACCACTGGCGGCGAGTTCAAGGCTTAAATCTTTAAAGTCACGCATGACTCGCGCCCCAGAAAATTCATGCAACGTATCAAATCGTTTTTTTGCGTAATATGAAAAGAGACCGCCAAATTCCTGGCTTAGGGCTGGGTCCAGATATTGATCCGCATGCCGCAGTTCATGAAGTAGGACACGAATACCGCGTGGACCTTCAATGCCCCCAACCCGAATTTGCTTCGCAGTTGGCGCGTATGCCCCACCAGGAAGGAATCCATCCACCACGTACACAGGAACATCGTGATGATTAAAGCGGCTTAAGAGCTCAAGCTCTTTACCGTTCTTATCATTTTTTAATATCAAATATTTTAATCGATACCCTCTTCCACCATCATCCATTTCTTCGGCGTGACTCTCTAATTCATACGTAATATCACATATTTTTTCTCCATTGTGTTCCAATACTTCGTGTTGCGCCTAACCCACCGCGAGCTTTCTTCGCTGCATACCAGATTGTTCATACTTAAAACCTAAAATATACTGTCCAAGCTCTTTATGAAACATCGGCATGATTTCAATCGACATAGGTTGACCGGCGCGTTCAATGGTCAATACACGCGCCTCTCCACCCATAGCCCTAAGCTGTTTTTGCAAGCCTAATATATCCGATACTGCATGACCCTGCAGAGCCAGGATATGATCATCTATCTTCAAACCAGCTGCATCTGCCGGTGACCCAGGAACAATTTCTACAACCATAATCCTGCCCGGCGTTTCTTTAAGCGAGTCTCTTTCCACTTTTGAAGAGGTCGCTACTCTCGATGGAATCCTTTCTTTCATATAACCAGTGTACTACAAATCCCCGGAAGAAGGAGCTTCTAAAAAACATAGCCTAACCAATATTAAATCTTCTTTAAGAACTGTTTTTCTGTAAGCGTTTCAATGCCAAGTTGTTTTGCTTTATCAAATTTCGAGCCGGGGTCTTTGCCAGCCACAACAAAGCTCGTCTTTTTGGAAACACTTTCACTGATTTTCCCACCAAGTGCACGCACTTTTTGTTTCGCCACGTCACGCGACATAGAAGCGAGACTTCCCGTAAATACCCAAGAAGTTCCTGCCAAAGCGCCAATGGTTTTTTGTGTCGTCACAGATGCGACCGTCACTTCCTCCAGTAAATGATCAAGTTCTTCTTTATGTTGCGCATCAGAGAGGTATTCCATAATTGACTCCGCCACGACCGCTCCAATACCCTCCACTTCTTCCAAGGATGCTTTCTTTGCTTGACGAAAGGCCTTGATATTGCCGAAATGTTCGGCAAGTACCATCGCCGTTTCTCCACCCACATGACGAATGCCAAGTCCATAAATAAATCGGCCAAGATCAATACGTTTTTTTGCTTGGATTTCATTCGCTAACTTATGCGATGAAATATCCGCAAATCCTTCAAGCTGCAAAAAATCCTCCGCGGTTAACTTAAATACATCCGCTGGTTCATGAACGAAGCCTCCCTGTAATAATTGTTCGGCAATTTTTTCACCCAAACCATCAATCTCGAATGCCGAGGCAAGATGCAAAAGTTTTGCGCTTTGTTGAGCAAAACAGTGACGATTTGTACAAATAATAGCTACCTCACCTTCTTTCCGTTTAACGGGTGACCCACACATTGGACAAACCTTTGGCATATGAAATACTCGCTCTTTTCCAGTGCGAAGCTTAGGCAATACCTGAATCACCTTTGGAATAATATCTCCCGCTTTTTCTACAATCACCGTATCACCTATTTTGAGTCCAAGCCGCTTGATTTCATCTTCATTATGTAACGAGGCATGCGTCACCGTTGTGCCTTGTAAAGCAACTGGGCGCAGTACAGCAACCGGCGTCAATGTCCCCGTGCGTCCAACAGAAACCTGAATATCTTCCACGATAGTCGTCCCCTGTTCTGCCGGAAACTTCCAAGCCACCATGCCACGAGACCCTTTTCCTACGATACCGAGCTCTGTAAAAAGATGATCGGCGTTTACATGGATCACAATCCCGTCACACCAATAATCAAGCTTGTCTCGCTTCTTCCAAACTTCCTCATACATGCGTTTCACTGCCGCCAAATCCGCACAATAACGATTTAATGGATTTTGTGGCAAGCCTAAAAGCGCAATCATCTCATGCGCCTGCCCGTGCGTCGTCGTGCCATACTCCCCAACCATGTCATAACCAAAAAAGTCCAATCCGCGCTCTTGCGTCAGCTTGGGATCCAGCTGACGAATAGTGCCTGCAGCTGTATTGCGTGGATTAGCAAACTCCGGTTTCCCCTCTTTTCTCAACGCTCTATTCAAATGGGCGAGCTGCTTTTTTGTCATATAGACCTCGCCACGAATCTCAATACGTCCAGTATGCGCTTCTAAACTCGAACGTACTTTTTTTGCCTCTACTGTGCCTTTATGCGTATGTAAAAACTTCTTGATTTCCGCTTCCTTTGGCACGCGTAGTTTTAATGGAATCGCTTCGATGGTTCGAATATTATGTGTGACGTCTTCCCCAATGCGACCATTGCCTCGCGTTGCCCCTTGTACGAATACACCATCTTCATAGATCAGCGTCACGGCTAATCCATCCATTTTAATCTCACTAAAAAAATCGAAATGAGAGTGGGGTTGTATTTTTTTCAAACGAACCAACCAATCTTCCGCCTCCGCTTCACTAAATACATCTTCCATGGAGAGCATCGGAACAGGATGAGCCACTTTTTTAAATCCCTTCATGACCTTGCCAGCCACACGCTGTGTTGGTGAATCCGGCGTAATTAAATCGGGATACGTCTGCTCTAATGTATAAAGCTCATGTTTCAATTGATCAAGCGCGCTTTCAGAAATCGAAAGCGTATCCAATACATGATATTGGTATCGATGATATCGGATCACTTCACGCAATTTTTCTATGCGTTGTTTTGCTTCAGATTTAGTCATGGCGCAGAATAGCTGGATGTGTAAGCGCAACCGATGAAAACCACAAATGTGGAAAAACTTACTTTAAATGAGCCCCGCGGCTCTGGCAAACCATAAACCTATAGCCTCCCCAAACCAGAGAGCACTAATGCCACCAATGGCGAGCAAGGGAGCAAACGGGATACGTGATTGACGTTTCACAAGCCCAATTAATAAAAGAACAAAAACGAGAAAACCACCAATAAGATAGGTTAAATACATGCCAACACCCACATTAGGCCAGCCGAGTCCTGCGCCAAGCAAGGCGCCAAGCCAAGGATCTCCGGCGCCCATCCATTTTCCACGTGAAAGAAGGACTTGAAGCCCAAGAAAAACAGCACCAAAAGCAATCCCAAAAATAAACGGCTGTAACGAGCCATTTGTGAGCGCGCTCCACCCGCCAAAGAGAATGGTCGCCCCAATCATGAATTCAATGGGAAGAAGCTTCCATCGCCAGTCAAATACAGCCAGAAAAACAAGCGTAAGGGCAAAAGCGAGTTCAAACAATGCGAGGTTCAAATCAGCAAACCCTGAAGTAAAAGGGAAATATCTTGCCATCACAACCATGGCGATAACCCCGGAAATAAACTCAACGAGGGGATATTGGAAATTGATTCTTGATTCACGAGTCACGCATCTTCCATTCAGTACAATCCACGAAATCACCGGTACCAGATGCTTAGGCTTGATACGAGTCTTACATTCTGGACAATAGGATCGTCCGAGAATGCTAATACCCATCCGCAGGCGATACACGAGAACATTGATAAATGATCCAAGCGACATGCCTAGCGCGAAGGCGAAAAGAAGAGCGATAATGGCTTCCCAAAAATTCATAAGATGATATTGCTATAAAGTGAAAAAAGGGCGTCACGTAACCATCGCGTGACTTCGAGCTCTAGAGCAGCAGCTATGCGTAATGCTATCCGCATAAAATAAAGGCTATCGATTCACGTCTTCACTGTCGATGCCCCGAGCATGCGCATAATACACATTTGCATCCCCAAGATCCGTTTTCGTTTCAGTGACGAAGCGAATAGAAAAACCCTCGGAACCTCCTCGGTAACGATAAAACTCATTCGCTTTTGGTCCTACCGGCACCCGTTGTACAAACACCGTGGCGCTTGAATTATTCCCCGCCTCAAAACCATTCGCTGATAAGAGGTCTGTATTTGTTCCGGGCGACCCAAGGTCAGCGCCGTCGCTCGTTGGATACGTCGCAGATTCCAGCCAATACTGGCTCAGTCCGGCGCGAAGCACACTCACATCGCTCAAACGTTGTGCATCACGAAGACTCGCACGCGCGCTATTCAAAGAAAGGACAGCGAGTGTTGCAAGTAAGCCAAAAACAGCTACAACGATGAGGATTTCTAAAAGGGTAAAGCCTTTTTTCAAAGAAGACATATGGGATCAGTATAGCACATGATTCTCGGTCTTACGGAACAGCGAGATCACGAGCTTACTCAGTCAAAAGCTTTTTAATATGAAGGACAACATCTTCCGGTGTATGCTGTGCTTTAATCATATATTCCGTCGCTCCAAGTTCAAAAGCGCGATCAATGTCCTCTTTTGTACTCAATCGAGACAAAATAATAATTGGCACACGCTTCAATGATGCATCCTTGCGAAGCGCTTCTAAAACTGCAAACCCGTCATGCTGTGACAAGCTGATACTCAGCACGATAAGATCAGGCTTTTCGGCCTCCACACGACGGATAATCTCATCACCACTCACCACGTGTACAGCGGTAAACGCAGATTCGGACATGATCCGCATGTGAATATCCGCAAAAACACGATCATCTTCGATCATTAAAACCTTCTTGTTGCTCATGATATCTCTATAGCATTCATTGAGAATAGACTTCCCATGCTCTCCCCTGAGGGGTAATGGTTGATTTCAATACCTTGACTGGAATGCCGGCTCGAGGCAAGTCCGACCACCAAGCATCTCCGTCCTGACACAGAGCAATGACTGGCTCGCCCGCTAGAGCTGCATGTAAGGCTAATTCCTGCTCTTCCGGTGTTTTGACTAGATATGTATATCTATCCTTTTTCCATTCAGATACATGATTGAACGATGGGACATCCTGCAAAGCGGCAGTCAATTTTGGGTCCGATTGTATAAGAACCGTCACGCCGTCATGCTGAAGAAGCTTCTCAGGAAACAAAGCCCAATCCAATGGGTGCACGCCAGGCGTATCACGACGCAATTGATAAGCACTTGAAAGCCCGCGATGCTCTTCCATGATAGACCAGCCCAGTTGAGCCTGTTTCCTTTTTAAATAGAGCACCAAAGCCGGAAGTTCCTCTGCGAGAAAAGTACTATCCGAAAGCGGATGATACGTGTCGGTCATCACACGAACGGTTGCACCATCCTCCACTAAACGAACATGTGTTAATCCCTCAGCTTCTATCTTTGCTAAGAACGCTTCAATCATCACGCGAGCATTACCCCCTGCGCGTCTACCAAAACTTCGTTTAAACCAAGCCTCCGGAATCACAAAAGGAATCACCTCGAATCCCGCTTTGCGAAAGAGCTCTCTTACGGCGAGAATGCGCTGAGGAGTTGGCGAAGCAAATGCCACCTGTATCTGTTATCGCTGTTTTTTAAACGGAACAGCTCGCCATCTCTTTATAGCGTCTTCGGTAAATACATCTAAACTCAATGGCTTAACCTTGGTTTTACAAACAGGTAATCCTGAAGCGATCTCTAACAGTGCATGATATTGAGCGGAATTCACGAGACCCGAAGCCAAAAGAATTTGTTCAACAGCAAGCCCATTTCTTGCAAGACGCCTAAAACGATCGACGGCAAAATGGCTCATTCGATATTCCTCTTGTATCAGCTGAAGAAGCTGTTCTGAAAAAGCATCAAGTTTCATAATGAGATAAGAGCCGAGAGAGTGGTCTATGACGCATTTCATTCGTCATCGCGACCCTGGACCGTTCTTAAATATCGCGCATGGCGCAACCGATAGACACCGCAAAACGAGGACCAATTTCATCTATCACGGGCCGTAAATCCGGCGGATAAACCACGCGTGCCCAAGGATTTCCAAGGTAGGTATTCACGTTCATTTCCTGGGTCAAAAATTCAGGGAGTCTCGGAAGTAAAGACGCACCTCCAGTTAAAATAATTTTCTCAATACGCTTCTGATTCGCGCCCTGTGATTGGTATTGATTAAACGAATACTTCACTTCATCCAAAATAGGTTTTACGAGCACACGCAAAATCGGTGTCAGGTCTCCCGTTGGGGCGAACGTTTGCATGGATTTAATATCACGCTTCATCGTTTCCGCTTGTTCCATAGGGATACCGAGCGTTTTTGCGATTGTTTGTGTAATCGCATTTCCACCCGCGGCAATAGATCGTGTAATAAAAGGCACGCCGTTTTCCACAATAAAAATATTTGATCGAAGCGCCCCCATATCAATAATCATAATCGTGGAACGATCCTTCCCTATGAGTGATCTGATTTCAGCGAAGGCTTCTGTCTCAAGAAAAGCTAATTCAAGTCCAGCGAGTTTCATGACTTCTTGATACTTTGCAATCAATGTTTTTGGTGCCGCCGTCACAAGAACGCGCGTCATGCCCTTTGGCCCTTTTTTCCCTTCTTCCTTCTCAGCCTTTTTATTACGTTTATCTTTATCACTCGTTTCTTTTTTGACGCCGAGCTTCATCCCCTCTTTCTTATCCAAAATTTTATTATCGAGAACAACTTCTTCAATAGGAATAGGAATCAGTTTTTTCGCCTGGGCCTCAATAGCTGCTTTTAATTCCTTCTCATTTGTCGTCGGAACGGAGAGGATAGATGAGAATACCGCCGAAACCGGCAAAGCAGAAATCGTTTTTTTTGTCGTCGTTTTTGCCTTTGCAAGCATCTTCTTTAAAAGATCGGCCGTATAAGGAATATCTTGCAATAAAGATTGCTCCAGGCTCTCGGATGCAGCATTAGCATAGGCATAGGTAACGAGTCGTGCACGACCTTTCTCGTTCTTTAATTCAACGAGTTTAATACCCCCATAACCAATATCCACCCCCAAATAACTTTGCGGCGGTGCCGCTTTGGAAAAAAGACCCATAGATGCATGCAGTATAGCAAAGCCGGAGACGTTAAGGAATACGCGCCGATTATTCCCCTCGATCCATCGCTTGATTTGCTAGCTTATCTGCCGCCTTATTCTTTTCGCGACGCACATGTTCATAGCGAACCGTACCGATTTCTTGCTCTAAACGCTTCACTTCTTGAAACAACGGTTTTAGCCCTTCATTTTTTACTTTGTATTCTCCATTTGCCTGCTTCACGAGAAGTTCGCTGTCGGCATAAATATGCACAGCGGTTGCCCCGAGCTCCTTACATCTACTCAATCCTTCAATCACCGCTTGATATTCCGCTTGATTATTTGTTTTCTGTCCGAGATATTTTGAAATGGTTTCAACAACCTCGCCTGTTTCCGTTTCAATAACAGCACCGATCCCGGCTGGTCCAGGATTTCCTCTTGCTCCTCCGTCCGTTCGTAAAATGTAATTCATAATAATACTTTACACCTTAAAGCTTCCGACCTGAATATTCCAGACCTTTTAGCATGTGCTCCCTTCACCGAATTGGACGCACCTTAAAATCAACGATCCTGCATTCGGCATTCACGCGACCATTCCATTCATTCAAAGCCATCGTATAGACTAAATCAATTGTATCGCCCACTGAGATATCTTTCAGTCGCTCGCCCTTACTAAATCCAATCGCTTTTACGCGATGACCATGCTCATCGATCAAGAGCAAACGTAAATGCCTCTTTGTTGAGCCGATCTGGTCGGCAGAAGCCACATGACATTTTCTTGAAAGCAATATCGGTTCTGGATTTCCTTGCCCATAAGGTTCAAGACGAGCGAGATTTCGGATATAGGTTTCCGTAACATCCGTAAGAGGACATTCCATATCAATATTAAGTCTCGGTTTCGAAGCCTCATCATCAAGCTGCGCATCCACATACGCATAGAACCGATCACGAAACTCAGGGATTTGCCCACCGTCTTGCAAAGCAAATCCACAAGCCTGCTCATGTCCACCGGATCTCGTTAAAATACCTTCTCCCGCCTCTCTCACCGCTGTAGTGACATTAAATCCAGGCACGGAACGCCCGGAACCAATCCATTGATTCCCATACATCCCAATAACAAGGGTCGGCCGCCAATAGCGCTCTGCGAATCTTCCCGCAACAAGTCCAACGAGGGCTGGCGACCAGTCACTTTGCCAAAGAACGAGCGCCGATTGCTCAGCGGTCGCTCCATGCGAATCCATAACTTGATCCGCTTCAAGCATCATTTTTTTCGAAGCCGTCTGTCGTTGTCGATTTAATTGTTCTAAATCATCAGCGAGACTTTTTGCTTCTTCCATCGATTCTGAAAGTAGCAGGTGAAGGGCTCGCTCCGCATGATCCATTCTCCCCGCCGCATTAAGACGCGGACCAATACCAAACCCGATATCGCGTACTGTGATATTGCCAGGCGTAAGTTTTGCGCGATCAATGAGTGCGCGCAATCCAGGACGACGGGTTTTGTTCAATACGCGAAGGCCGTACGTTTCCAACACCCGATTCTCGCCTTGCAAGGGCACCATGTCCGTGACAGTCGCAATCGCTACCAAATCAAGCAGCCATTTTTCGTAACCTTCCACAAAGTTTAACCCACGCTGTCTCGCTTCATGCAGAAGGGCTGTAGCGAATTTAAATGCGACTCCGACTGCTGCGAGACTACTCCAAGGATATGGTTCATTTGGAAGTCCAGGATGAATAAGGTGCCCTTCCGGTAATTCCTCCCCGAATTCATGATGATCTACAACAATTGTATCTATTCCCTGTTCTTTCGCAGATTTAATTTCCGCTACGCACGCAATGCCACAATCAACCGTAATAATAAGACCTGTTCCTCGCTCAACTAATTTCGGAATCGTTCCCATCTGCAAGCCATATCCTTCTTTGTCTCGATGCGGAATATAATAATCGACCAGTTCGGTATCGCCACCAAGTTGACCTAAAATCTCTCGAAGAACCGTAATCAATACGGTTGAGCCAGTGACACCATCCGCATCATAGTCTCCGTGCACGGTAATACGTTCACCATTTTCAAACGCAGCAAATACCCGGGCAATCGCGCCTTTGATTTGGCTAAACAAAAATGGATCATGAATCAACGTATCCCAATCTGGCGAAAGACAGTTATGCACTGCCTCTGGTGCTTTGAGTCCACGATTCCATAAAATCTGAGCTAAGGCCCGTTCTTCTTCTTCAAACGTTTCTAAA
>Ga0114931_10000043_pt1 | contig 119249 bp, 104 predicted proteins | sample 2SBtaG_FD_89579 | JGI IMG/M metagenome (GOLD analysis project Ga0114931, IMG submission 89579) | Deep subsurface microbial communities from Kolumbo volcano to uncover new lineages of life (NeLLi) - 2SBTROV14_V59a metaG | ecosystem: Environmental > Aquatic > Marine > Volcanic | place: Kolumbo...
GCTTGTTTTAAAACAAGATTTTTACAAAAGACCAGTAATGTGTAGATTAATAGAATTAGCTTCACTTCACGTGTCTGTAGCAAACGATTTATTTAGTTATGAAAAAGAAGCTTCAGTTGGTCATGTGAGTAATCTTGCCTGTATCTTAGTTCAACAAGAGAAACTAAAAAACACATCTTCTACAGAAAAAGTCGATATCTTCAAGATTGTAGATCGAATATTCACAGATTATCTGGATAAGTATATATTGGAAATTTATGAGATCAAGAAGACTCTTATAGGAAATGAAAAGATTTTCTGTGAAGGTTTAATTCATTGGGTCAAAGCTAATATTTTCTGGTCTATTCAAAGTGGTAGATATACTTCAGTAAACTCAATATTTCCATTTTTAAGAAAAAACTACACTCCAGGTAAGAAGGCATTTATCAGCATTTCCGATCCTTCTATGTTGAGAACAACAGTAGAAAATACAGAAGTTGGCAGCATAATTGGAAAATTATCAGTTACCCTTAAAGGTTAAATACTGACACAAATACAACCTATTAACACGAGAGCAATCAAATTAAAAAAACACATCAAAGAAAAATCTTTAATGTGCCATGAGCAAAGATCTAAGTTCTTCAAATACCTCAGCCGAGCTTTCCAACTCAGAAGACGCTGAAAGTGTCATCGAACATCCCATAGACTCAACAAGCAATATCAGAAATCCTTTGGATCTTATCAAAGAGATCTATTTCTTGAAACTTATAGCTTATTCACTCTTAATATCAGCCCTATCTGGATCTGTTCTAATAATTATCAATGTACTATTTACCGAATTTAGTTATTCCTTCATTTCAATATTTTTTGCCCTCCTGTTATTCTCCTCTATATATAAGGAGAATCTATTGGTTAATATTCTTCTCAATTCAAACAAGATAGCTAAAAGAGAACTGGCGTATTTTCTTGTTTATTGTGCGATAGTTTTTGGGGTAATCATGACAGCCACTCAATTTAAGTGGTACTCCTACGGCTTGGAATTTTTTCTAGGTTTTGGAATTTACTATTTTCTGGTTTACCTGATGGCAAGTAAAGGGAGCAAAGAAGGTGACTACTCTGATTTTTTCAAAATTTACTTAGCCCCTCAATTGTCATCAGTTGTAATTAACAGCCTTTATTCATTTATCATATTGCCTTTTTATTTCACCCTCAACGATACAGAGAAGATTTTCACTAGAATCTTTCTCCATCCTATCTTGATAGGATGCAAGATGTTTTGTTATATAGTATTTGTAGGCAAGTACAACCCAACCAAAGTAAATATTCACGATATCCAATATGCTATCTTCATGCCCTATGTAGTAAATTCTTTCTTTGGAAGAATTATGCTGTTTCTTATCGGAAACGAAAGCCTAATTTATGCTACAGTTCCTATTGTAGAAATATTTTTAGTTATTCAAAGACTTTCCAGACGAAAGGTAGGAATGATTATGTATCAATTAGTTTATGATAAAGATCAAATGATTGATAGATATGAGAAGGAAGGAGAATTTATTGACACATGTTTCACTGATCAAATGAGAATGAAATTTATTGCGGAAATTGCCGGAATTATTCTCTCGTCTATTTTGATATCAATCTCTTCAGACAAACTCTTTGTACTTTCTGTGAAGATTTCACCTATAAATGTCTTCCTCTTAGTTCTCTATCAAGTAATATTTCAAATATTCTCCTACATTTCAATCAGCTATGTCGAATTAAAATATGACAACCTTAATTTTTTCGAAGGAATGATAATATCCAGAAAATACGTGTATTTCATTCTATACACGGTAATTTCTGTATCCATGTTTATGCTTTACTCATATAGAACATGGTCTATCACTCTCTTCGATTGATTTACATATAAGACCAACTGGTCTCATATGTTTTGATGTTTTTATTTGATATTCTTATTCGATATTCTCAATCAATACATCAACATGACATTTATTTCTAGGGTTACACCAACAACCTAAGTTCTTTCCTTTAAGTTTTTGTAATTTCTTCAATAGCTCGGGACTATCTTCCAAATATTTCTTAAACTTCTCTAAACAAACACCTAATCCGTATTCTTTTACAGTAAACGGATTATGAAATTCTGACTTCTGATAATGAAAAATATTCTTTTGTCCATTTTTATGAATAAAGATTCTTCCATGACGACCACAATAAATATTACGGTCATCTTTCAACCAGTATTCAAAACTTTCATATCCAAGCTTTCTTAATTGGCCTACCTTAACACAAACTCTTGTTGTTTCTTTATATTCGATTGACAATTTAGTATCAGCCTTTGGTGACTGATGAACTGTTATAGAAGGTAAAGGTGGAAAATTTTTCAATAGGGAGCTTATATCCATTAAATCTCGACTGGTGTTGATTAACCTATATTAACCTAAAGTATATATAATTATCAATTTTATTCAGGTTGACGAAAAGTGACAAGTCAAGTTAATTTACTCGTTAACAGAAAAATGTCAGATTCAGAAGATCAAGTTATGGAAGATAACATAGATAACAACCTTGGACAAGAACTAACAAAAGCATTTACCTATATACTGGAGAAATATCCAGACACATATATTGAAATATTAAGGCGAGGGGTAGGAGATAAAGAATACAATACCAAAGGTCTCAGAGAGCAACGACAGTTAAAAATAACAATAAATCGGCCAATACATAAAAATGACAAATTTAATTAAATTTGTTAACCAGTAATAACCATGGTCAAGGCAACACATAAAATGAGTCATTCGGAACTTATAGGGGAAATTTATCTCATAAGTATCTCTTGTATAAAGACTGTCTCTGGTAATAGAGGTCGTAGAGGTCGTTATATAAAGAAACTAAAAATGTCATTGAATACTAGGTCTGCCCATAGAAGAGAACAAAATAGAATAGCACAACGAAACAGAAGAGAAAGAATAAAAGTGACTCAAGAAACAATTAAGCAAATTGTCAAAATGATAGAAGAAAATATCGACAACATCGACAACATGGAAAACACGGAAACGGACACATCTCAATCAAAATAGTTTTGTTAAGAAAAATACCAGACATATCGTATATCTATATACGATATGTAAAAATGATCATCCTAACTAATCAGATATTATTGAAGAAACATGAGTTATTATCCTTTGTCGAAATTGGGATATACTTTTCCTATATTAAAAAGCTATCTACAAAAATCAGTAAGAAGAGGTTTGATTAATCAGGCGTGTTGGGCAATTGTTGAAATTTTTTCTTATATTGATATTGCTAATAAAAAACAATCTCATAACAAGAGGAGAATTACAAATTCACTATGGAAGGGGGTATCTAGTAACTTGATTAACAGACTTGCTATCATGCATTTTGAAGATATTGCCTTTCTTGAGGATAAAGGACTATTTATTGATTTTTGCGAGATTTATCGCAAATGGGATTTCTATGAATATCGTTCAACTTATAAAGCTAAGGAGGAGATTATTCAGATGGTAATTAGAATGTGTAAAGCTAAAAAATCTAGGGTTATAGATCATATTATTGTGTCTTTAATGGGTAATCCAAAATTTAGAACAGTAGATATTGAACATAAGTATCAAAAAATATTCAGTACTAAATCTAAATCATTTGAACACGCCTTAGCTAATAAAAGTTATGATACTTTAAACTTTCTTAAGAGAGATCCATCTAAGTCAGAACTACAAAATTGGTGGACTGTGTTATCAAGATATGTATATGTTAAAGATTATCAGTATTTGTATAAAAAGATGTCTCATAAGTTTGAAGGTCCTTTATTTCTAATTGCCCCTATACTTGAAATACTTGAAGAATCTCAACTATTGAACAAAAGAAAAATCCTGATCTCAGAAAATAAAGATAACAGATTAATTCTAGTGATATGCAACAAATGGAAAATAGTAGACCATGATTATTTTACTGAACACCAATCAATAGTTATTCCTTCATGGGCAATAGATATGCATAGTTCAATAGCTGGAATGAATAAGAGTTCATTTACACCGATAGTACCTAAACAAATGACCTATTCTAGTTTTGCGTTGGTAGGATCTAAATTAGAAAATGAAATTTCACCATGGAAAAAAATCTGGTGTACCTATCAAAGAATTTTTCTTGAATATATGCTATGGAAGGATGGCATCCATTATTAAGACAAAGAATAAAAGTTAGAGATTAAAATTTGTTTTAGGTAGCCAGTCTAAATATTCTTAATTGTTGAAAAATGGAAGCTGATCAAGTACCAGAATATAAAGTTTTGCTAGTAGGTTGTGGAAACACAGGGAAAAGTTCCATAGTAAACTTGCTAACTAAAGGAGAACCATTGAAGAAATATTCCCCCACAAAATACGTTTCTATCAGTGATTTGCCATTAGAAACTAATAAAGGAAGAGTGAATCTTAAATTATGGGATACTGCAGGTAGACTAGAAAATATTGGTATGGGGGAAGGCTATTATATAAACTCCAAAGCTGTCTTATTTGTATTTTCTCTCAACGACAGGAAAAGTTTTACAACTATTAAAAACTTTTATCAAAGTGTTAAGAAGGTATGTAATCGACTTCCTTGCATATTGGTTGGAACCAACAATGATAAATTTAAATCAAACCCTCGAGAAGTTTTTAACTATAGTTATACTAATTATGGTGATTTTGTTACAACTGACAATACTGTTGCATCTGTTAGGCGGGTATTATTAAAACTACTAAGAATATCTACTGGAACTTATGATATGAAGATTCACTGGAAATATAATAAAAATAACATATACACTTTACCAAAACCTATGCTCCTCTCTAGTGATAGATTAATTAGATCTAAAACATATAAAACTTACGACGAGCGCCAATCCCCTAATAATCTAATCAGCCCTCTTTGCGAAAGATCTCCATATATATTACGGAATCTCAATAATTTTCACAAAGAACAGGAGTCTAATAAAGTGTTCAGCACAAGTGAGATAAATATGTTAGTAAAAAAACTAACTACACTGTCTCTAATAAGGACAACTCTCTATAAATAAATAAATAAACATATATAGTTTTAATTGAATCATATTTTGTTTCTTATTTAGCTTAGTTAATGATATTGATATTGATATGATTATAAGCCTTAGTATGCAGATATATATCAGTTATGATAACTGATATATGTTTATGAAATTGATATTGATTTTATTGTAATAGATAGAATCTACCAATTACAGTCATGGAAAAAAATCCCAGTTCAAATAAGAAATCAACAAAAGAAACAACAGTTCTAGATTTTAAATGTAGAGAGTGTCCAAGGGAATTATTATATTTTGAAGAAATTCCAAGTTGGGTATACCAAGCAATATACACTAGCTATAAAAGGAATATTAGGCTGAGTTTATTATCATACCCCAAATTGGAAAAATTGTACCTTTATAATACTAAGGTCAATATTGTGGTAACTAATTCTATTAATCTAACTATATATACTGATATTCAAGACTTAAGAGTATGGAGGCATAGAATGTATGGGACTCTTACTATTATCAAAATAAACAGGAAGATAATCCGTAATAGTAATGGTATTACTAAACCCATCGGTGTCCATAAGAAATGGTATGAAGATGGAAACCGAAAAAGTGAATATTATTATGGTCGTAATGGACCAGTTGGGATACAGCGGTCTTGGTATGATAATGGACAACTCGAAACATCGAAGTTTTATTCTAAAAGTAACCGTCTAGTTGGAACATCTAAGTCATTTTATAAAAATGGTAAACAAAAAACGGAAATAAACTACAATAAAAAGGGAAAATTGCATGGTTCATATAAAACATGGGATGAAAATGGTAAACTTATTAATAACTATTATTATATAGAAGGTTCCAAACAATATCCAGAACTCATGAAGAAACTGAACATTTAATTTTCGGATACACACCATATAAACATAAACATAAACATATTGATCTACAAAGATCAATATGTAACAATATCTAAAACAGAATCCATTTCAATAATATGTTCATGATAAGAATAATCCAAATATTAAAGTCCAAACTTGGAATGACTACTTTCCATAATAGATAGTAATTTTCTACAAATATATCTATAGAAAAGAACTGATATGGAATCATTTTCTCAATATGAACTTGCCTCAAAATTCATTATACTTATTTTTAGGTATGAAAAACTGTTATCTGTTTTTGAATGTTCCAGAGATATCCAGCTGTTAACTATTGAGCTGAGCATAGTATTAGAAAATCAATATAAGAATGAGCCAAAATGGAATCAACAACAATATAAGCAAATGTTAGGCTTATTCCAACAATTTAATAAATTTATTTCTAATCATTCCAATGACCATAAGAGATAATACCTCGTATAATTTTTAAGGTCCATTTAGTACTGCCTTAATTTTATCTATTAAATCTGTCTTGTTACCACTAGTACTTATATTGAGACCTCTAGCAATGCTTTTAAGATTTTTCAATGTATAATAATTATTAGAGGACGTAGCTTTACCTGAATGAAGTCTAGATATATCTACAGAATTATGATTCTTGGCTCTTATTATATTCACAATAGAAGGTCTTTTATTACTATTAATAGGAAGACTAAATATTGGTATACTTGATAAAACAGCTGAATGGTTTTTTGGAGCTTCCTTTGTATTTTTGATAGTTTCTAAGGCTAATGTCTCTATTTTTTTTAATTGTAGTTTTAATATAGAATTAAGGCTATTCCATTCCTCTAATTTTGAAATTAAATCATCTAGAGACTCATCTTGTACAATCTTATTTTGCTTTAGCTCTTCTAATCCCAAATTATCTATTTCTTGAAACAATTTTTGGTTATTTTTCTCTAATAGTCCTTCAGTAGAGACATTTTTCATATTATTAACAATCCAGGAATTTACTTTATCCTCATAACACTCGGGGATAATTTTCAATGATTTAATGCTTCTAATTAACTTATCTCCATTCCGGATATTTGATCGAAGTTTCTCCAACTTTTTAGAAGTAATGAATTTAAGATCTTCCCTAAATTTGTTCAAATCATGGTCATTGTCTAGAGATGAACTATTTTCGACTATAGTATCAAGGTCCGACAAAAGTTCTTCAAGATCATCCATTTTGGTTTATTATATGACTCCTTTGGGCATTTAGACGGAAAATAGTTGTCTATTTATAAGTAGGTGAGCTAACACATTGTTTGCTTTGAAGATAAACATTTCCGCTAGATAAAGAGTGATGAAGGAAATTTTCGTCTCCTCCATATCCAGGAATAATAAAATCTAGGTTATCCTTAACTTGATAAAGATGTGAGTCGTTATCGCAGTCATTTAATTCCTTACCCCCGAAAAACATTTGGAAATCATCTATTTTGTGGATATCACATGATGGTCTAACTGGAGCTAGAGATGTTATTTTGAGTGAGGTTGGTTCGTTCCAGGCATTTGGAATTTCCCTAGTGGGATAAGACTGACCATCTAATGTTCCAGTCAATTTGATATGTTGACTCTCATTAGTAGCATCAACATAAGCTAGGTCTTTATCATTGGTGTTATACCATCTGAATATTGAAACTTTCTTAACAGACATAGGTAGAGAGAATTTAGTGAAATTCACACTTCCCTTCTTAGCTACATAAATTGATCTATATTCTGTATTATCTAAATCATCAGCTACCACTCCAATAGTTCCTCGATGGTTGACGTGAATTGATTCAAGATTTTTCAATAACTTTCCACTGGACATTACTTTAGGAATAAGAGTTTTAATCTTACCGGAACCGTCTCCTTGAATCTTAAGTATTCCTATTGTGTAATGTGTTGCGGAACCTTTAGATACTACTTGTTGAACAGTATGAAGTCTACCATATGGACTAATATTGAAGTCGGTAAGTTCTTTTGTTATTCTCGCCCCTCTTTTGTATTTTATAGAGATACCCTGTTGAACTAGACACCAAGAACCATGTACTTTTCTGTGTAAACCGGACTCAGCTGTAGATTCCATATCTTTGGTAATTAGTCCATAAAAATCTCCTTGTTTATTTTCGTCAGGTGCTCCTATCTTTCCTCTTTCATGTCTTTTGAAGAAATCTGGTTGAGTATTGTTATCTAATGCCCAAGTAGGAATATTGTTGCTATGTGTGTTGTCGACAAACTTAAATATTCCTTTTTCACTACAGCTACCACTTTTACAATGAGAGTCTATTTGACAAACTTGCTCATCTTTACCTACACATTTGCTATCTGAACAGACATATCCATAGGGACATATTCCGTCACCAGAACAGTCAGTAAAAGGTGTTGATAACAAGCAAACATTAAGAGTTGGATGACACTCTAATCCAGCTTTACATAAAGAGTATTTACCGCCATTAGATCCAGTCACATCCTCAGTTGAACCATTAGCACATGTATCTAAATGATTTTGTGTTCTTGGTTGACATCGATGTTCGACCGAACTTGTCCCTTCATATCTAATACAACCATGATTAATATCGCAAAAGGGACCTTCAGTAGTTGTATCGATGGTACAATAAGCATTTTGTGTCCCTGTAACTATTCCAAACTCCTGACAGAATCCTCGACTACAATTTAAGCTATTTTGACATTGACCTGGTTCACAAGCTTCCCCAACATCTTTTTGAGGTGCACATATATGTATTCCTAATAAATCACTACAAACATTACTCAAACAGTCACCATCGTGATTACATTTTATACCTTCATCATATTTACATATACCATCTGAGTTTTCAGTTAACCCGTCATCGCACGGTCCAGGTTGATTTAATCCGCCAACTGGACCTGTATGACAAGTCCCAGGTGTTGTACCTTCAACACCGTTACATACAGTGGCATTTGGTACACAATCAGATAACTTAAAACATGGTTGTCCTATATCTCTCTTACAAAGTCCGGCGCTACAAGTTAACCCAGATTCGCAAGATATTACTGTATTGCAAGGATCATTGAATCCAGCCTTTTGATCACTTGGAGTCACTGGATTTGGTGGATCATTAGTCCCAGTGATATCTCCCCATAAGGCCCAAATCAACAAACCTACCATAACAGCAATGAAAACAAAAATCAAAGCCACAGTCCATGGATCCATTTCACTAATAGGTTTTTAGATTTAGAAATATTTTAAGGAAGACATACATATTATTAACACTAACAAATAAAGAAAAATGATTGATATATATATATATATGAAGGGATTCCTAATCAACTATCATACATAAACAAAATGTCTTACTGGAGACCCGCAGCTTTAGTTGGCGGTTGGACTTTACAAGCCGCATCATATGGAACCGCATTTTTTCCGGCAACTTGGGGACTTACTGTTCCATTATTTAATGCCGGTGTTGCACTACAAAGTGCAGCCATGTCACCCCCTAATCTTCTAGATATCATCGCTTAAATAACCTAAAAATACATATCATTTATCAATGAATGATATGTTATAAGTCTTAATTGGGATCTCTAGTCAAGTTTATATGGCCATCCTTTTGATACACAATATTTACCATGATCCAAAGATACAAGCTTTAAGAGAATCTCTTGAGATATTTCCCTAAGGTCATATACTAAAATTCTTTGTTTGATGTCATCATAGATAAGAAAGACAATTACTGTAAATAAAATATAGGTGGTATATGGTCTGAATAATTCAATCATTTGGCTGATTATTTGAACTAAAGGCCATATACATATCGTTAATAGTAGAACGATATGTCAAATGATTAGCTTTTACTAGAGAAGTTCGCTTGACTTGGAACTATTCTAAAATTTCCTTGGTCAGCATCTGATGATACCATCTGTGTTTTTAAACCGACTGAATGAGGAACTAATGTTTGATGAGCTACAACTCTAGGACCATTTTCAGGTCCAGTCGTAGTAGTAATTAAGCTACTATGTTCAACTTCAGTATTATGTGTAACGAAAGGTGAACTAGGAGGGGCAACTTGTGCAACAGGTTGAACTTGAACTGGTACTTGTACAGGCACTGGATAAGGAACAGGAACTTGTTTAATAACAGTTTTTGTTTCACTCCTAGCTGGTTTAATTAATTCTTGTTGTTGAGTTAAAAGAACAGCAGGTTCAGGAATTTCAACTGGCATAACATATTTTCTGTGATGGTGATGGTCATGACTTACATACACTGGTCCTGTTGAAGGATAATTAGTAGATCTTACTTGATAATTTTCCATAGGAGACTAGGTTTGCTATTTTTTACTTGATCTAAAAATATTATCACATATTGATCTATTAAGATCGGTATGTTTTTTTTGTTTTTATATTACGGGGATTCTCCTGGTTGAGTTACGTGTTTGAATGGAATAGGTGTTCGAGAATGCTCACCTGGGGTTTCAAGACTAGACGATGATGCTACAGGTTCATCAGGGTTTACTACAGATGACTCAGAGGTGGTAGCTACTGGAATTGGTGTTTTTGTTGCAATGCCTTCAAATTTGTCCCAAAGATAGTTATAAGTGGACATCATGTTAATTTCTTGGCCAGTCCATCCAAAAAGAAGAGCTCCACGATAAAAAAGTTCAGGGAAGATACCATTCTTATATCCAGCCATAGAGACAGAGTAAACGTTACATTTTGGATTGACTTGAGTTCTATACATGGTTATCATTTTCATTACATTGATATATGGAGTAATACCTCTATAAGCATCTAGATATTCAATTGGTACATGACCTTGTCCATAAAGACCGCCATGACCCGCTTGCTGATCACTGTAAATAATGATGTTATCATATTTCTCACCATCCTTGATAGCCTTGTCAAGAGCAAGCCAGATTCCATTCTCGGTGTCATAGCCAATTTTAGGCGCTAACTCGTTCAAACATACATTTAAAGTCTCAAGGATCTTGGTTTCACTGTTGACTGCAAGATAGGAAATTTTGTCACCAAAGATTCCGAAAGTAGATGATTCAGAAAGCTTACTAGATATCAAGCCTCCCAAAACTGCGATTACTCTCATAGTGGTAGAAGATTTATCGCTGATAGGTATCCCCATAGATCCAGAAACGTCAGCTAATACAAGAGATCTACCTTTAAGCGCCTTGACATTAGAAACACTGAGATCAATACAATCTTCTAGGGCTTGAAGGACCATTTCATTTTGATACAAATCAGTAGCAATTTCGAGTTGTTCATAAGTAGAATAGTACCGGAATGGGAATTGCTTACCATATTTAACTCCGTTTCGAAGCCACTTGAGAATGTTTTGAGCCTTTTTCTTGAGCTTCTCAAGTTTTTGATCCTTAGTCTCAACATCTGTTCCTTCAATAGTCGCCGAAGATTCAGAAGAAGAGGAGATAGCTTGTACTGAATGACTAATCTTATTTTCTTCACATCGGAGTTCAGTGAAAATTCCTCGAAGGTTACGAAGAAGAGCCATATGACCAAGTTTAACTGTGTCAAGAATTTCCAACCAGGTCTTTCCTTGAGATTTAAGATTCTCCCAAGTATTGATGATCTTCTTAGATCCTGTACTTGATGATTGTTCAGCCTTAAGTTGATTCTTCATCAACTTATTGACAAGTGGGCCTTTAGCATGAACAATACGTACCATATCTACAAGATGAGCTCCAGTCTTGTATTTGTAGAATTGATATTCTGACATGGCTTCGATTCTAGACTTCCAAATTCTTTTGAGAATACCTGGAAGCTTCTTTTTGGATCCTCTTTTGGCCTTATAATGAGAAAACATTTTGAATACATCGTCAGGTCGAACAATGATTTGCTTTCCAATTTCACGCATCACACCAGGATTTGCCTTGTTGAATGAAGGACGAGCAGTGTGAATAGCAGCAAGAACAAAGAGAATAGCGGTATTTTCACGAATGAAGTACTTATTGCGAAGTACCGGAAGGAACTTGAGGGTCTTCTCAAAATCTTCGGAAAGACATTTGGAAAAAATTGTTTCAAGATCAGTAACTTCAGTGATGATGGACATCTCTTTGGTGTACTTGCTGTTTTCACGAATACATTTAAGGGTTTGAGTTGGGTTCTTGGTCTTCTGATCATAGTATTTAGATTGACCAAAGAGGGAGGTTGTAGCAAGAACCATTAATTGTTGGAATGGGGACAGGACAAAATTAATCCCACCCATATTATTTGTAGTGGTTTTACCGACTGAGGTGTCGGTTACTTCAGAACTAGTTGTCATTTTAATTTTTGCAAGACGCTGCTTGATAAAAAGGTTTCAAGTGAATAAAGTTAATGAGTTAATTTCATTAAATTGGATTTTATTTCATCATTTTTACCGATCTTCGTGATCTTCCATATATATAACATCCCTTCCCACCCCAATTCAGTGCCCTACAAATTCTGCATAACTTTATTCCTCTGTTAAATCCCCAATTCAGTGCCCTACAAATTCTGCATAACTTTATTCCTCTATTAAATCCATAATTGTATGTTGCTGGTAAGATTAGTAAGAAGACCACTACGATAACTACTATAATTATGAATACTGTGGTTTGTCCATTTTTGATTCTTAATGATCAGTGAAATTGAAGTTTTTTTTATTCAAAGTGATTTCCATTTTTGTCTATTCCCCAAAACCCCACAATCATTACTACACAACAACCAACAATGGATACATCCACTGAACAAATAGATACAAAAATCTCAAAGCCTACGCTATCAAAGTTAGGTAGCGGAATTCCCGCTATCACAGGGTCTGACTCCAAACCTGGTCACAGTGATCTTCAGACAGTCACTGGTTACGGCCGGGTTTGTCGGAATTGGGCGCCGTAAAACATTTTGGATAATCAAATTACGATCCGCTGATTCTTATAAAGACCTCCAACTCATGGTTGATAAAACTATTCTACCAAAGGTTCTACTTTATTCAACGATATACTATCAAGGAATATTGACTAAATCTCCAAAGGGAGACTCGGCAGAAATTAAAGTCACTAAAATTCCGATCTACGAACCTTTCCCTGATAAAAAGCTAAAGATTGGTTATAAGACCTCTGAAGTCAAACTTAGATCTGAAGTCAGTCAAAGACTACTTACCAAATGTTATCAAATGTTGATGACCATTAGGGCTGATGTGATCTTGGAACTTCAGTTAATTTCTAGGGTCCTTGGCTTAATCAGAGTTTTTTCTCCGTTCATCACATTTTCTGATTGTGAAGGAGGAGGAGAAACCTTTGAAATTAAATCATCACTAAAAGGATTTTTCAAACGAACAGCATACCTTACGGTTTCTGGACAAGTTGATGAAGAAACCGCAACTTCAAGAATGCTAGCACCTACCTACATTCTTGGTCCCTCTTTTCGATCAGATCCATCTCAGACTCCTTTCCATGCCTGTGAATTCTGGCACTATGAACCAGAAGTTCCGATTCCTCCTGATCGTCTCGATGACTCGTTAGGATTTTTGATGGACTTAGAGGAAACTATTGTTACTAAACTGATACAATATGTTCTCAGTCCTGGAGTTGTCGAACGAATTCAATTACTTCATAAACACTTCAAGAAGGTTAAAGTTACAATTGATCAAATGAAGGAATTTGTTAAGACTCCTTTTGCTCGGGTATCTTATACTGACTCAATCAAGATCTTAATCAAGAAGACAGAACTTTTCAAAGTGAAACCTTATTGGGGTATGGACATGGGAAAAGAACATGAACGATATCTCTGTGAACAACACTTTAAGAAACCAACTTTTGTTTACGGTTATCCTTCGTCATTCAAATCTTTCTATATGCTTCAATCAGACCCATTTATAGATAAAGAAATCACTACTAAACTGGTTTCTCCAGACGAAGAATATAAACTTCAAGACGGATACCCACTTCTTCAAACATGTCAAGGAGTAGATCTTTTAATTCCTGGTGTTGGGGAACTTTGCGGCGGTTCTATTCGTGAACATCGATATGAGGTTCTACTCAGAAACATGAAGAAAAAAGGTCTTGATCCAGAAGAATACAAAGAATATCTCTCGTTAAGAGAAGAAGGAACATTCCCTCACGGAGGGTTTGGATTAGGGTTTGAAAGATTTTTGATGATGGTTACCAGCGCGCCACATATTCGTGATCTAACTCTCTTTCCTAGATACTATAAGTGTTCTGGGCCCTAATTTTACTACTGTAATTACTAACATCAATAAAATAAAAATAAAAATACATATACGAGACTAAGTCTCAGATATGTAAGTCGAATTTTTATCCTTCATCATTATCCCTACTAATTAGTCTTATTTTAGGTCCCATGTTTAATTTAGCAATTTTTTATGTGATGTTTGTCGCTGTTTCATCTAATGTCATTAGTGAACAAATAACAATTGAACCAAAAGAATCGTATATTATTACCACCCATGCTCACGATTTGGTTGAATTTTCTGGTGTCACTTCTTCAAACCATGTTGATGTTTATGTATATTTTCACGGAGCTTGTAGTTCCTCATTAAATAGTGAATTTATTCCAGATATCAAAGGTGATGATCTACCAGATAAAGGTAATGTGAGTAAGAAAGTTGATCCAGATGATTTTGGTCAAACCATGAATTGTCTTGATAGGGGTTATACATAAAAGGTAGGTTCTGTCCCTGTGACGAACACATTTTATCCGTCTGCACTTTATTCAACAAGACGCCATATATTAATCAACAACAATCAAAACACATCGACACTATTTGATTTCACACATACCAATATATACAATCCATTTATGTATATGTTTTGGTCAATGGGAACAATCGGTAATTTATTTGCCATATCTTTTGGATTAGTTATTGTTGGACTCATTTCCTTATGTTTTTGCTTCCCATGTTTCACCTAAAGAAAAAATACAAGATTATAATCAAGCAATTACTATCCGTAAAAATACATATACGAGACTAAGTCTCAGATATGTGATCTATTGATTAACAAATGAAAAATGATAGGGGTTTTAGTAAAAACAAGATCGACTGTCTACCCATAGTCATAACAAACTAAAACTATATGACAGAGACACGACTTCAAGTTATTCAATATGGAGAAGACAGTTCTTGCGCAATTTTAACAGGATCAGCCTCCACCTGAAAGAGCGTAGCATCCAAAGTTATCGACCATATTTTGACGGAATATTGTTCTTCGCATCCACATGAAAGTATTCCAATGAATTTATTGGAGAAATTTATTAGAGTTCATGTTGCTCATCAAATCGGTTCCCAATTGACTTCCGCAAAAATGAAAAGTTTTTATAGTCTGGGTCAGAAACTATTTGAGGAAAAAGGTGTAAAAAATCCAAAATGAAGGTGATTTAGATAAAATAGACGGACTGAACGAAGAAGACATAGAAACTGTAGTTGAGGAAGCTGGTGTAAAACGAGGAAGAGCAATTCAGGCATTAATTTATGTTGATGGTGATCCTGTTGAGGCTATTTTATTATTAACTCTAGATCTAGATTAGAGCAATTAGTATAATAAAGACATATCGGAGCTTGTGCTCCAATGTGTTAATATATTCAAGATAGTCTCTTGAATATTTCGTCCCAGTTGTATTTAACGATTGATAGAGAGAAATTAATATCAGCTTGATCTTTCATTAATAACAACTCTTGTTGAGTTACCCATTTCACTTCACTAATTTCCTCTGAATTTTCAGGTTTTAGTTCATATGATAATTCTGAGGCATCTACGAAATAAAACCTCATATTATCTAGAACTATGTGTTGGTTACATTCTTCTATCGATATATCAATCCCGGTTTCTTCCCTGATTTCTCTTGAAGCACATTCATATAAAGTTTCCCCTCTTTCTAGTTGTCCTTTAGGTAGTGACCATTTCGTTTGGAAAACAATCAAGATTTTAATTTCATCTTCATCTTTACAATAGATTAATCCTCCAGCTCTTTTCTTTGATTTAGACCAGTTTTTACCTTTGTCTCTTGAAATTAAGGAGAAAAATTTCTTATTTGACCTAAAGAAGGCTGAATATTTTAGTGGTGACTTCTTCTTTTTAGGATAAATAATTGGACTCTTCTTGCCTTCTGTTACTGCATTCATATAACTTAGATAAGGTTTAGGTTTCAAGGGTTCAGGAGAAATTATCTCTAGATTTCTAGAAGTAGCTCTTTTGGGAGACAGATTGTTCTTTGGTTCAACAGATCTACAACGTCTAGTATTTTTATTTACAGCATTAAGATAGGCTGAACCAGCCGATAACATGTCTGATTTAATAATGAATTTAGGAGTTTTTACCATTGAAATTTGAGGACTTTTAGTTGATAGAACTGCATTCAAGTAGTTAAATTTAGCATTTCTCTGTTCGGGAATTCGATCATCATCTTGAGTCATAACCTCTTCATCATCTTCAGTTAGAACCTCATTCTCATCATCTTCAGTTAGAACCTCATCTGGGTTGTTAAAATCAGATGAAATAGGTGAAGAGCTTGGATTTTCGATATTTTCATGAACAATCTTTGAATAGATTTTCGGTGGTTCTACATAAAGGTTGTTTGGATGCTGAATATAATGTAAATAAGTCATAGGATAACCATGATACCATGGCGCATATACTACAAAGATTGGTTGAATAATATAAGGATAATTGAAGTATAAATTAGGTTGATACCAATAAAAGTTATTTTGTTGGTGTATGTGATTATTGGGATGTCCTGATCCCATCATTCTATGATGTTGCATTCTACGATGTCACTGTTAATCTAACTAATTACCGAAGTTAGTTAAAATCAATTTTCCAGATGTCTTCTAGCAAAAATACGGTCACTAAGGGAAGGGGGAAGTGTTTTCATATTGTATTTTTATTGTTTTATTTGTTCTTTATTATGGAGCGCGCTTTCCACAGAACGGATCTTTGAGTAAAGATCCTAATATCTCACTAAGCTCAGCTTTTTTATAGTCATCAGGTTATTGTACTCATTTACCTACTATATCACATGATATCTTTTCGCAATCATGATCTCTCATGAGTGACTTACTATTCGTTTTAAATGATGAAATTGTTTTCCCCGCTACTGAAACATCTATTTCGATGAATATTGAATTACAATGTCGGAGTGACACAGCTTTTTAGTCATCAGGTATTAGACTTTTTTACCTAGTATCTCGATGCACCCATAATCGCTCATGAATGACTTACTAATATTATTCTTCAATTTGTAGGATGAAATTGTTATTCCACTACTGAATCAGCTGCTGGAGCTTTTTCGGCGAATATCGAGATAGATCAGGCTTTTTGACGTCATCAAAACTATAGGATAAATCTATTTTTCCACGCAATCTAAAACAGACAATGCGAATATCTATCCCTAATTTTTACGAATACAACAGTTATCACTCAATCATCTAGATGTCTTCTAGGCTTATAGGGATGAAAGAATATTTGGTATAGATACTCGTAGATTGAGAACGGGAAGAGGATCTTATACTGTAAGAGAACTTAAAGTAATAGCCAACAATCTTGGAGTAGATGACAGGGGAAGAAAGATGGAGATAATTACGAATATTACAAATGCACTTTCACTAATTTGATTTTGTTAAGACATGACTTCTCATACTTTTAAGAAATACATATTGGTCCGGTTGGACTTATATGTAAATATTCAAACTAGGCATCACCTCCATTGGCAGCATCTAATTTTTCAACATATTCACCAAGATCTTTTAATTGACATACTATGTCGCTAAGATCAACGTTATCTTTCTCACAAAGAGGAATTAGACCAACATAAGTAAAAATTTCTGCCATCTGTCTTTCCTCTATATCTGGAGATGCATGACCTCCTTTAATCTTGTACAATTTCTTACATGAATGTTTAATAGAGTTATAATTAATTTGAGCACATCTGTAAGGTATTAATTCGTCCTCAGAACTATGAATAATTACTACTGGAATTTTGACTTTCTTAAGTTTCTCTTTAATCAAGAAATTTCTTCCTGGTATATTAGCAGACCATCCTAAAGCGCTATAAAACGATTTCTTGTCAGTTCTTTCTGATAAAATTTCTCCCACTGAAGAGAATGTGCACATTAAGATTAACATCCAACAAGGATTCTTTGATGCAACATGGGCAGCTGCACATCCTCCAAGAGATTCTCCCCAAACTATAATATCTTCACTTGAAACTTTAGTTCTTAATTGATTATAGGCTGATTCAGCATCATCCAACATTGAATTAATACTTGTAGGAGGTCCACTCTTACCATATCCTCTGTAATCTGGAAGGAACAAATTAACTTTGAATTTTTTACAAATATCTATAATATATTGTCTATGTGAGATATTTCCGTAGTTACCATGGAAAAACAAGATAGTTTTGGCTCCAGGATATTTGTTAAAATGCCAACAGTTGATCCTATTTCTTCTAGGGGTTCGTCTAGGACTATTCTTCGAACCACTACCAACTTCTATATATAAATCCTCGTAGTCATCTTCCGGTAACCAAACATGTTTCTTAGATGGATTATACACCATCTTATGAAACATCCACCAGAGAAATGAGACAAGGAAGATAAAGATTAGAAAGATAAAAATTCCCCAAACAATATAATTGTTGCTCATCAATGTCCAACAAGTTTTTAATAAGCTCAAAGTTTTTGTCTAAATCACATTTATTTCATACCTTCGGAAAAACAGAGAATTCTCTAGACTCTAAATAATGGAATCTCAACTATCTAAAGACCATGTAGAGAGTGAGAACAGTGAATATAAATCAAACAAGTCGACTGTTCTCGTGATTTTAATGATAATTGTTTTCTGGATATTAGTTTACATATGTACTGGGTTTTTGGGTAAAATATTCCTGGCCATTCTTACATTATTGGTAATATATTGCATATGGATATTTAGATGTGACAATAACAAGGAGGACGATGATATCAACAATAAAAATGAGAAAGACACGCCTTGGACTACACCTTTTTATCCTGCTATGAATCAGGTTAGAGAAAAGTTCGAAGACATAATCTTAATATAAGTGTCTTGTTTTACCTATATTAAGAAACATTTAACACCATTAGTGTTAAATGCTAAATTCTTTTCTATTTTTGAACTTCTTTGTCCGGATTGGAAAAACTTATTGGTTTCAGATTAGGTTTAGGTTCTTCTATTTCAGGTAAAAACATAGGTGCTAATTTTTCATCGCGAAAATATCTGTAATGTTGTACTTCATTATCTTTAGACACTTTCTTGAACAATTTAACTGTACCCTCTTTACCGTTCTTTCTTAATGCTCGTTGTCTTTCTTCTATGAAAACTTTAGCATCAGTAGAGGCTTTCTCATCTTGAATCCATAAAGTCCTAGTTAAATTTTGCCAAAGTTTTCTTGATTCATACCATTGTTGGTTCTTTAATGGTATCATAACCATTGGTATTTTAATCTTGTTGGCTCCGACATTGTCAACAAGTATAATCTTCTGATTTTTGTTTGCTGATTCAACAACTGATTCAGAAAAAGCCTTAATGTAAATTGTGTCATCCCATGTTCCAGATATTTCGTAAAGACTTCCTTTCTTATTACTTATTGTACCTTTAATAGTGTTAATTTTTATTTTAGAACCGAAATAAGGATTCTTGGATTCCATAAACTTAATCTTGGCTGTTAAACCTGTTTTCTCGCAAGAAATCTCAGTGTTTCCAAAAAGCTCAAATTGTAAATCAGTGCGTAATATATTAGGAACAAATCCAGAAGGGTAGGTTATGCGATATTCTTCACCATCTTTGAGTTTTAAGATAGCATAACCTTCTGAATAAGCACCCATGGCTGTTGGAAACATATACTTAGATTTAGAGTGAATAGACCCATTGAATGTAAAATGTTTATTTTCCATATAAAATGCGGAAATTGGTGGATGATGAGAGACTTGTTCTGAATACCAATTTAATAATCCGTCCTCACCAAGATTAAAGGTGCAACAAAATACTTCTCCTAATATAGGATTATAAGGTTTTCTCAGTTTGTTAGACTTCAACCGAAAAGGTGATAAATACCATCTAACAATTCCTATAATTCTTTGAAGAGGATCTGGTTGTTTAATCGCTTGAGTAAGATATTTTGAGAAACGATTGCAATCAGCATAGGCCTCCAATAAAGATCTTGGTTCTAAGATATTGACAGGGAGTGTTACTCTATGGAGACCAGCTCCAGGACTTAAATTTTTAATCAAGGACCAAATTAGGTTTTTAGGAGGCACACTTAAACAAGGAGGTTCTTTATTATCCCACCCTTCAGCTGGATCGAATGACACTTTCTCTGATTTTCTTGGAGCTTTACTATCTTGTATTTCCATGGCAACTCTTAGATATATTAAAATGATTACTCTTTTCCTGTTTTGATTCAATACTCAAATCACTTACTGTATGATCAACTTTGACATTAATGCATTCAATAAAATTACATATGTATATTGTTTTAGAGTTAAATAAGATTACTATTTCTTATTGGTGTGGGTGATGGTAAAGTATATTTTAGATAAATGTGATAATACGCTACTCGAAGAAATTGAGAGTTTATTTGGCGGTTATTCTTCAATACAATCACTTACTTTAGGACTAACATGGACCAACCTGATATAAAACTCTTTCTACCAAAAATCGCTGGATTACAACTTGTTGTAAAAGCTCCAACACAAAATCCTGCTATAGACGATGGTGACTGTCAAATCTGTTGTACAGATTTTCCCGAAGCTGGAAAATCTATTTCATGTGCTTGTGGCTTCAAATGTTGTGAAGGCTGTGTTAAACGATGCCTTCTCATGAGAAAGGATCTTCCTTACTGCGAAAGTTGCAACAACGCTTTCACAATGGACTTTCTAATTGAAAACTGTGGACGCACTTGGATGACTAAATCCTATCGAGACCATCGAAAAAGTGTTCTCTTTGATAGAGAGAAAGCTCAATTTCCAGAAACCATGGACGAGGTTGTTGCTGAAAAACGAAGAAGGCAATTCAATGAAAAGTCTGAACCACTGAGAAAACAAAAAGCAGCTCTTCAAAAACAAATCAAATACCTTAATGACCAAATTAAGGACCCAGAAGCCCGTCTTAGAGCTACTAAGAAATACAATCAAGCCACAGACGATGAACAGGTTATTGGACTCTTCAAGATATACATGAGAAAATGGAAAGATTGGACTTCACTTGACGAAGAGGAAATGGATGCTCTTAAAACAGAAATTTCGGCTCTTAAGGACCAGAAAAAGCCCCTTTTTGAACAACGACGAATTCTTGAAGCCCAAATCAAAGCAATTAGGTCAGAGTTTTATGGGAACATTCAACACACTCAACCCACAAAGGAAAAGAAGACCAAGTTCACACAAAAATGTCCTGTCGAGAAATGCCCTGGATTCTTGTCTAAACAATGGGTCTGTGAACTGTGCAAGACAAAAACTTGCAATAAGTGTCTCGAGATTAAGGACGATCTTCATGTTTGTGATCCCAACGATGTTGAAACAGCCAAGTTGATCAAACAAGAAACAAAGAATTGTCCAGGCTGTGGAATGGGAATTCATCGAATTAGTGGTTGTAGTCAAATGTGGTGTACCCAATGCCATATTGCTTTCAATTACAACACTGGTAAGAAGATCGATGGAAATATTCACAATCCACACTTCTTTCAATGGGCTCGTGAGAATGGACAAGAACCTGCACAAGGTATAGGGAATCGTGAACATCTTTGTGGACAACGTCTTGATGCCATTCTCCCAATCAACAAAATCTCTCCAAAACTAAAGGGTAAAGTTTCCGAGTTGTTCCGTCTTACTCTTCATTTTCAAGACACAGTTTTGAATAGGGCTCGTACAAACACTGGAGGTCATGTAGATAACATTGATCTTAGACTTAAATATATGCTCAAAGATCAAACTGAATCCAGAATTAAGACCACATTGATTACTCGAGACAACAAACGAAACAAGGAGATCGAATTTATTCAGATTTATGAGTTCTTGTGCACCGTAATGATGGAGTCTATCTATTCAATCAAGATGGACTATTCAGACGAAAACATTGAGAAAGTGTTGCAAGATATCAAGAAGGCTAAGACCTATGCAAACGAGCAGTTGGGTAAAATCAGTAAGGCTTTCGGGCACAAAGCCAAGGTAATCACAGACGAATATACGGTACTATATATTGGTGAAAAAGCTCGAATAGAAAAACGAAGAGCTGCCCAAATAGAACAAAGAAACTTACAGCGCACACGGCGAACACGTGGTCTAACTCCAGCTGTTGTATTGAACACACCTAGACGGCTAAGGATTCAAACTATTGCCCGTCCTCGGCCTATAGTAAGTCGACCAACAGCTACTACAACAACACAAACACCAACCACCCAGGCTCCCCTTTTCAACCTTCCAGTCCTCCCTAGTTTTGTACAAAAATAATTCAATAAACAAAAAACATATCTGACCTACTGGTCTAATATGTTATACAGTTCATAAGAATAAACTATAAAAACAAATTTACATCAACATCGAAACAGCCTGGATCTCTTAAGTATCTCTGTCCAATTATATTTAACAATTTTCAATGAGAAATTTAGTTTCTTCATCCCGTCAAGGTCACATTTTGAAACCCATTTAACACTGTCTATTTCTTCAGAGTCTGGAGGTTTCAATGGAGCATTGAAATTGTTTGTCCCGTCAATGAAGTAGAGACGTATCAAATCAAGAATAATAAACTTTTGATTTAGAATTTTGATCTGAAGCCCAGTTTCTTCGTAAATTTCTCGTTCTGCTGTTCTGGATATATCTTCATTAGGCTCTATATATCCTTTTGGGAGAGACCACATATATTGGTGAACTATCAGCAATTTTATTTGGTTCCCTATTTTGGAAAATATTAATCCTCCAGCACCCTTAACTCTATAAAATCCCCTATTGCAATGCTTAGCCGAATTAATAGAGAATGTTCTTTTACATTTGAGTAGCCTACTAGCTGGGCATTTGATTTTTATGTCTTTAGATAATTGGTTAATATAACCTGTTGAGTTTGATACTGCATGGTGTTTCTTTTTATTTGAGCTGCCAAACATATTTTTCATTACGACTTTCGAGACTTCACGTTGGGTCTCCGTACGATACATATTGTATACTAATGTAGAATCCTCATAATATTCCATATTGTTGAGTGCTCTAATTGCTTCTTCTGTTTTTTCTAACATTGTGCTGTAATCATTGTTATCACTAGGATTGTCGATATGATCTTCAATGGATTTTCTAAATAACTCAAATGTACGAATATATTCATTTAGGTAGATCGTATGTAATAGTTGGTTTATAACTTCTCCAATCAATCTTTCATAATGTTTGGAGAACAAGCCATGACCTGAATTGATCTCTATATCATAAAGGTATCTCCCTGGTATTTTCTTGATGACTATAAAATAGGGAGCATAGTATGGACTACACGGATTTAGTGGTTGTAAATTTGTATAAGATGTTTGATATATTGGGTTTACCAATATATTAAATGATTCAATAAGACTTGATCCCATTATTAGGTTCTTATGATGCCTAACAGATCGTCGTAATAACCTATCATTTTTTAGATAAAGACTATTCCTAGAAACCAATAAAGCAATAAAGAAACAATATAAAATAAACCCAACATATACATCATCTGATCATATCTAATGGTAGTAGTATATAATATTAGGTTACAAGGATTAGTTGTAGTCTTACTTTTATTTATGATCTCATTAAAATTAAACCAACTTTGCGAATACAAAAATAGTGACTTAATGGACATGCTAATGTTTGGAGTTTCTTATACTATAGGGTCTTGGTTATTGTTAAACTCTAATTTATATCTAATTTCTAAGGATAAAGGAGTTAAAAAACTATCAAATAACACGATTAACCTCTATCTTCATATGTTTTTCATAATTTTCTGTTCCGTTTATCTACATAGATATTACAAACATCTTAGCAATAGAAAAATATTCATCAGAGTATTTTATACTTCAGTGTTATCATTAGCTATTGCACTAGGATATACTGGATATACTATCTTTATGTTTCCTACATTTGTCACACATGTTATTTCGACGTTGGAGGAGTGTATAAAAAATGTAGATAACTTCCCTAGTAAAAATAAATACAATAAAGCAGAGATCAGAGAAAGTATGGAGACTGCCAACAACTTAAGATACATATATTATTTTGATTTTCTCATATTCAACATGGTCTATCCCTATTTTGCTATCAAATTTCTAATTAAATAAAAAGTTTCCTTACTATAAACAACCATTCTCCAAACAAACCAAATATTCAATGGGCAACAAACTATCTCGTAGAAGGACCACAGATCAAACAGATGACTCTAAAACAACCAAAGATGACTCCGAAAGTACAGAAACTTCTGTCCCAAAAACCCCCGGTACTGATAATTCACCAAAAAACGGTGATGATGTTGTTTTAGAACAACCAGAGAGTAAAACCTAACTTAAAATAAAAATAATATTTGACTAGAAGTCAGATATTATAGTCAATATATTTATGGATTAAGATTACATTAAATATATCTTGGATATGTATAAATGGAAGTTAAAGGCGATAACACGGAATCAGATAAGACGACATTGCATAATAGCTATTTCTGCTACTTCATATGCTAAAGTAAAATTTGGTAAATATAATGCAATAGGTCCTAGATGTCAGTTTGTTTCCATAAATCATGACTATGATTATCCAGGTTTGCAATATACATACTATATAAGCTCGGTATTACAAATAAGTTACTACGAGATATTTTTTACTCTAGAATAAATCTGGAACAAAATATTGAATTATCGCCCTAAAATAACACATATTGGTGTTTTTCACCAATATGTCGAATCTCTATTAACCCGTTTTAATGTAAAGTATATTTAACCAATTCATCCATGTTCTTGACTAAAGGCTTATATCTTTTATAGTTCATGTAGGAACAAGTATCGTATTGGATCAAACCGATAATTACTTCACAAACAATACGAGCTGCTACTGGTCCAAGTTTTGATCCATGTTCCCTAATTGCTGACTCTGCCAAACAATAATACCAAAGGGGAGTTTTCTTGTGCATATTTCCATACTTTAGGTTAGGGTTATAGTGAAGAAGTTCTTTATCAGATAAAGGTTTAATTCCCATTTTCTTTGATACCCATTGTCCATGACTTAATTGCAATTGCTTACCTCTCATCAGATTTCTTAACGGTAAAGAGTTCTTAGGAATACCTGATGGAGCATCACCTGGAAGTTCACCTAGAGCGGGAGCCATAAATGGTTCAATCTTCTTACTTGGATGAGCATATTCACCAAAGAAATATTGCCAATCAAGATTTTGACCTTTTCTGAGTTTGAAGAGGTCATCGAATCCCATAACCTTATTGTCATTAATTTGATACTCATTGAGAAGAGTTCCATGTCCGAATCTAAACGCAGCAGCTGCAAATTCATGAGGCATGAAGAATTTCTTATTTTTCCATGGTTTGTAGTATTTGTTACCGTGTTTTAACACATGATCAACAACTTCATCACCACACCATTTTCTAAGGAAATCATTAACAACGATATATTGGTAGTTATGAACTACCTGCTTTCTAACTTCCTCTGGATCTTCGGAACCGGAGTTATCTACGATCTTGTTATGGAACTTAATAAACAAGAGTTGAAGTTGGGCAATAATAAGATTTTCATCATTTCTTGGATCCCCAATGATTGCTACATCAGATTTACTTCTGGTTAAATCATCTTCTTCATGAACCAACTTTGCTCCTTTATAGAGATAAGGATTATCTGCAGCACCTCGTCCATACAAACTATCTAATTCTAGGTAAGGAGTTCTAACATTCTGCTCGTTGAGTGATCCATCAAATCCATCAGTGATATTTAATGTGATATCATGGGCTACAAATTGCCCGAGGAATGTTTGACCTGCTTCAATTTTGTGATTGTGATCATCATCTGTGACTTCTTTAAACATAGTTTCTGAAAGTTTACCGAGATGTTTGTCATCAGGGTAATCTCTAGATTTACTAAACATATGATCAAAATGGTAATCACCATGAGAATAATGAGAAAGACTACCTCTTTTACATGAATCATTACTAGATCCTTTTGCTCTTTTTCCGTGTGCGTACGGGCAACCTCCAGAGGATGTCTTATGTTTGCTATTAGCTTTAATTGGGAATACTTTGTTTTCATCATCATGATTGTTTTGACATGCAATGTAGATAATGACTACAACTACGATAATAATGAAGATTATCCACCATAAATAATTGGAACCCATTGTTTTTTAAATAGTTTTAGCTTGACAGAAAGATACTTTTTATCTCCCTTTAAAATTTATCGGCTTTTGGGAAATCTTTAGAACTTTGTATTAGCATTTTAGATAAAATAAAAGACCATTTATCAAATAAGTTATTAACAATCGAGGTGTATCTTTAGTTGTGAGTGATTACTATATTTCTAGCCGTCATTATTATTTTTTCATCACTAGCTATAGCTAGCAATTCGCCAGAACATAAACATAGCATTTATGAAGAACATCCAATGGATGAAACTTTAATACAAGAAAGATAAAAACACACATCTATGTTTAATATAGATATGTTTCAGTTATAGTTGCATGGTCAATAAAACACCATCAAGTCCTATGATCCACCAGATTTGGTCTCTATTCTTAGTCATCAATTTATTAACCTTATCTAGTTCAGATCTAATTAACCCTTGAACAAAGTTTTTAGTTTTCCTAATACTGTCAATTAAAAGATCAAGGGTAGGTTTCTGCTTATAAGCTATATTCCAAATAGTTTCAACTTGTTGCGCCTTAAGTTCGTCTCCGTAAAGTTTAGATGTATAAATAATTGCGTCTTTGTTGACCTTAAGTCTTTGCATGTGGTCAAATAAATTTGCAACCTTAGATACGAACCATTTATATTGAAGAAGAACTTGTTTGGTCATAATAGAATCCAAACTTAAGTCATCAATAGTTAGTATGTTGATAGTATCGTTTAGAGCTTTACTCGTTTCAGTTATTATCTGATTATATTCTATGATAGCCTTGTTTATAATTGTTGAATAATCAAATCCTCTAATAAGTTGTTCCCATTCTTTTCTTGTATTAATTTGTTCACTAGGGGCTTGATTTTTGAATCGATTTTGTAATCTAGTGGCAAGATCATAAAAATCAAATATTGTTTTTGCCGCTAAAGAGGTACCTAACAATCCCATGGTTGTCATAGTTTGCTGATTAGTTATGCAAACATCGTTACCACTGCAACCTAGAATATTCTCTGAAGGTCTATCTTCTTTCAAGAAATCAATCTGGATAGTATTTCTTATAAATGATATTAACTGGTCTATTGTCCCATCTGCAGTGGCATGAGTTAATGGTAGAAAATAATAACTGTGTGCTTGTTTAGCTACTATATTGACAGCAGTTTCGGCTGAGTCAAAGAATAACAAAATTTTAGAAGCTCCATTGAAACAATCCATATTCTTTGAGCTTAACATAGTTCTCATACTCATTAGGAGAAGTTTGTAGGCATCATGAAGTGGAAATGTTCTATCAGGGTAAACTCCCCAAGGCATTCTGTCATAAATACCGTAATGTTTACCATCAACAATAATATGAGAAAATCCAAAATCAATTATTGTTGATATCCCTGTTGAATTGAGATAAACATTTTTCTTCATAACTCTTCCATCTCCTGTTTTATATATTTCTGTATAAGGAATCCAAAAATTTTTTCTTCCTTTTACTTCTCGAACTAATACATTATCATCATGCAAATCGTAATGGGTAAATCCTATATCTTTATTAGCCTCAGATAAAGCGTAAAGTGTCTGAAGGTAAATATTGAGCCATTGTTGAAACGTGCAACCTTCTTGAACATATTGTTTAACAGATTTGGCTGGTGCAATATTCTCATAAAGAACATAGCTTACATTATTTTTAGTGTTATTGCACCAAGCAACTATATCTTTATCAGGAGTGATCACTGGAGGAGCACACTTGAATCCTCCATAAATATAAGCAAAGTTTGGAACTTTCGATCTAAGCATATTAGTACCCTTGACTCCAACAAACCATTCATGTAAGAGTTCATTATTTTCTGGATCTCTCGGTGCTTTGATAATATACAAACCATTTGGTTCTTTATTAAGATCTGCTTTGATAGCAAAACCTTCAACAGATTCTGCTCCTATTTGCTTTAACCCAGTAATCCATCTTCTAGTTCTTTCGTTAGGAACAATAGAGCTTTTTTGTGACATAGGTATTGAAACTATTGCCTCAGATAAACATCCCATGGCTTGCATCGCTTCAGCATTGTAAAATTGGGTATTCAATAATGATTCTACTTTATTCGTCTTTAAAGAACCTAGTCTATCTCTTACAGAACTTTGATTAGTAGGTGCCATACATACAGTAGTTGTATTGAAAAAAGATTCTTCTCTGGCTTTCTGATTCTTAGCTTCTAATTCCATACTTTTTCGGAAGTTTTCCTCTGATGATATACTTCTAACTCTTTGGTTCTCCTGAAGTACCAAATCAGTGTCTACTAAATGTCCATACTTAGATGGAGCTGTTTTATATTTTATATTGTTCCTTCTATTATGAGGGACACCAATATTAGATTTTCCTATCATATCGAAACAAGTTCTTAATCAACTTTTGTAACTGCGGGTTTAATTTGTTTTTAGTATTTTGACTTTTGGGTTTCGCCAAATCTTCTAGTTTAACTAATGAAACATATGACAAGTTTAACAAGAATTCACCCAGATACAAATTCGATGGCGATATATCACCTTTGGTGATATATTGGATAACCTATTTATTCAGATTCTTCAGATTCTTCAGGGATGAGATTTTCTTCAGAAGTTAGAAATTTACCATTGACCATTTCTACAACATCATCTACATCGCTCCCTGAATCTCCCACATCATCAAGAGTTTCATCTGATTCAAATATAGGTATTCTCACCTGATCTTTCATCTGTGCTTGGTCACTTATATTTTTTCCTCTTTGAAGACTCTTATCAAGTTTAGACAATGTGTCCATTAGAGATCTGGTGATATTACTATCACTTAATGTTTTAGTATTAGGATTTTCTATTTCATGCGGAACTCCTTCCGGTTCATCTTGTCCATTAACAATCTTAGTAGTAAAGTCTTCAAATGCCTTAACAAAGTCATCGGACTCAAATAATGGTTTAATGTCTTTATTTAGAAGATTTTTGGTTGAAGATTTGAAATTTTGACTATGTCTCAATGTCTGTCGTGAAATCTCATAATACTTAGACAGTAAATATCCTACTATCAACCCAGAACAAAAAGCTAATGAGAATAACATCAACATAAGAACGGAAACACCCTCTGAGAAAAGGATTACTGGTGAATTCAAAGTTAAGTTCTCGACAGTCATTTTACTAAAGAGTTTTTATCAAACTCCTGGATCCTTATACTTTAATATATAAATTTCGGCAATAATCTTAACAAATTCCGATTTTTCTACCTCGTCGATATAGAAAAATATTGTAAATAGATCTTTTATCAGTTTTGAAAAGATAAATATTTTTGGATGAACAAGGTAAAAATGTCAGAGAGTAAACTTAGGTCCACTGGTAATTACGATGATTTAAATATATTTTGTGATTGTGATCATAAGCCTTTATTTAAATATGTTGATGATAGATCTTCATTAGAACAACCTAGGAAACAAAAACATAGAAAAAAGAATGCCAGAGAAACTCATGAAAAATATAGAAAGAAAAAAACTAGAATACCACCAAAAACTACTCCAAAGAATCATAACTCGACTAATAGTAAAAATTCAAATAAACCCAAGGTAATTACTCGCACTATCATAGGGCCAGTAGGTCCACCTGGTAAAAATGGATCCCCTGGTTCATGTGGACCAATAGGAGAAAAAGGACCTCAAGGTGAATGTGGACCAATAGGAGAAAAAGGACCTCAAGGTGAATGTGGACCTATAGGAGAAAAAGGACCTCAAGGTGAATGTGGACCTCAAGGTAAAGATGGAATACAGGGACCTCGTGGAGAATGTGGGCCACCTGGTCCTCAAGGTATACAAGGTATTCAGGGAATTCAAGGTCCATCCGGTAAAGATGCTATCAACAAAATATCTCCATCTGATCACCTTCGTCAGTTACCTGGTGCAATTGATAGAATTTGTTTTTATCCTATTGCCATGAAGAAAACACTTATTAACATGAAAAGGCTCTTACAAAAGAACACTATAAAAATCATTTATCAAGACACGAGTGCTTCAATCAATGTTTTATCTAATATGATGTTGGAAATTCTTTATGAAGAATACCCAGTGACTATAGAAAGTTTTCTGTTGGCGGCGAAAACAAACAGAAATAACACAGTCAGAATACTATATTTATTAGCCAATGGACGGGGAATGGGGACAAGCACATTGCTAAGAAACATATCAACATTATCAGCAAGAAATAAATTAGCACCTGTCAGTTCAGCAATACCTATGCCAATTACTTCTTCTCCTATATTAGCATCTCCTATTGGATCAAGTCCTAGTTCAACAAAATATTCAGGAGTTGTCATTGTTCCATCAAATATATCTACTATGCAAAATACTGGTTTTAATAAACAGGTGATAGTACCTACACCTATAGGAAGTCAACATGGAGCTAATTCGTCAGCACTAGGATCATTAAATAATCCAAAACAATCAATCAGTTCAATGGATCCCAATAAATTTAAAATCAAACTACCTTCATCGTCAGTACTGTCATCACAAAATCTTAACAAACCTGTAACCAAATTACCATGGGTTCTCGGAATCGACATAGGATCTAAACACATCAAATATGCATATCAATCCCTAGATTCAAAACTAGTCATGAGAGGACCTATTATAGGGCACTTTGATGATCCAACAAGACCATACATAGAAAATACTATGGTATTTAGTATTAAACCTATTCAACAAGTCATTCATAGACAATCTTTAGATATTAATACAAGTCGGACAACCGCGTCAAATGCTTCATTTACCAGCTTGGTTTCTGAGAAAAATACAGACACTCATAAATATGATATAGTATCTATTGGTGGATCAGTAGACACAAAAACACTCGATGATGATGAATCTTATTTTGAAGGACTGAGGCCTACTGTTTACTATAAGGATGCGGGACACTGGATCTACAGAGACCATAGAGGTAAAATTCATGATCAAGTGCTCATATCAGCTCATATCTTTGAATATGTAATCAAACACTATTTGAAAACTTCATCAGATTTCATAAATAGTCTAGATATTGAGGGAGTAGATCTAATTGAGAGACCAAGTATAGGGAATACTTTATTTACAGTATCTTTCTCCCAAGATCTAAACAATAAAATAGTTCTTTATCCATCTCATACATTAACAACAAGATCAAATAGTCTTACGACGCTAGGCAACAGAGGATTTAATATGTCGAATCTGACTCCGAGACAGAAACTTGACTATACACTAGACAAAGTTATTCAAAGTCTTGAAAGATGCAAGGTTAAAGACAATCAAATACAAATCATATCTTCAGGATCATCTAGTTCTGTAGGAATTTTCCATCAATCAAGACAGACCTTTATAGAACATCTTAGAGACAACAACAATAAACCAGTTAAGTTTAGACTCTTCGATCTTGGGGAAAATAGTTCAACTTCTTCAATATTAGAAGCATCTTATTCTTCACTCATTGAAAGTCAAAGACAATTGAAGCTCAAAAGAATTGGTCCTTCTATAATGACACCAATGGGATTTTCTTTCTTAGTTAGAATGTCATTCTGGAATTCTTTTATTAGTTCATGGTATACGATAGGAGAACAGTTATCCAAAAAGTTATCCCAACCTAGTAAAATGGTGGATGATGTGATGAGACAATGGAGATCAATTTTATTGTCAGACTTTAGTGGTGATTATCTAGGATTGAGAACAAAGACTAAGTCGTTCTGGCAAAAAGATGATGCTATCAAGATAGATATGAAATTTACCGATATCTTCACTAGTGAAGAAAAAGAGTATGCTAAACAGGAACCAAGAAGCATGGAGAAAAGCTGGAAAGTATACAAGAGTGTTAATAAGGACGACTTGATAACCAAATCAACGAAGAAAGTAAAATCTAAAGACGACACAACTACTGTAATTTCTTTCTACAAAAAGACTTTACCTGTATTTGCTACTGAGATGGTTTACAAAGTAATATCGAACATCCCTCAAATGGCTAAATTCCTCGGAGAAAGTCAATCAACTATATCTGATAGTCAAGAAAAACCTATACCCACTATTATGTTTGGTGGCAATACCGGTTACCAAATCATTGGAAGATTAGTTGAAAGAAGACAAAAAATAGGGGCTAGCGCTGACACCTTAATAAATGAAGGAGGGAACATTTCTTCACAAGGACGTACTGGTATTGTTTACTTGCCTTCAGGTAAAGATGGTCTCTCAGGGTTTGAGAATGTTGTTGGATTATGTTTAATAACTGCCTATCCAGACCTTCTTAGTTAATAAATCACATATTAGTCTTAACGACTGATATGTTTTTTTAATACCAATGTACTTCCAATTAAGACCACGTATAACCACATCAGAAGTAGCATCGACAGGAATGACAAACCCGTTCACTTTCTTCTATCTTAGCTTGTTGGGCCTTTATCAGTGCGATTTTTTGTTGGTTTTTTTTTTCGACTGATTGTCTAATTCTATTGATTCGATTTTCATAATTTTTATCTTTAGATCTATATTTTTTTCAACTGTATCGAAAAAGGCTGTTTGTGTTAAAGAAGTACCAGAATATTGAGAATTATTGAAATCTCTTCCTAGTATATTTGAACTATGTGGGTATGCATGCCATGATAATTGGATGGTGATACAAACTTATTATGATCTATTAATTGAGAATAATATTTATATAGTAGACCTAGAAGATACCACTGACAGATATTCTATAGATGTATACCAAGTATATTTAGATTTGTTAACAACTATAACTTAATTAGAAGATCTTTAATGTATATAATAAAAATTTTGGAAAAATGGTTGCCTATTAAACGTCTTAAATATAATATATTGTATAATAATGGGATGCATGGTTGATACCTTCGTGGTGCATCTTGGGGATGACGCAAGCTTGAACTAAATCAACAGTTCATATTACTCTTGTAGTTTAATGGTAAACGCGTACACTACTAAGTTCGATATTAACGAATAGTTTCTTAGTTCAATTCCCCCAAAGAGTTTCCCTCATACAGAATTAACAATTTCTCTTACATAGTTACTAGTTTTAAATTGATCATTCTTAGTCAATCAAATATAGTAGCTGGTCTTAATTTTTTAGGTTTACTAAATGTTCTATATAATTGAATGAAGGCTGCCAAAACTAAAAATATCGCCCCGGCAATTTTCAAATTTAAACTAAAGAGTCTGTTTTTATTGTTTTGCTCGTCAGTCATATTTTTCTCATTAAGAATACTTTGTCTTTCCTTACCGTAACCACCTAGAAAAAATATGGCGCTAATAAATAATGAGGCTGACACAATTCTAATTGGCATTCTATCTTTTAAATTATTATTATTTATTCAACCTAATAAATCTCTATAGATCAAACAAATTTGTTACAGAAGACAAATCTAGAACGAATATTTGACATATCGTATAATATATACAATATGTATTTTTGTATTTTGTTAAGGACATATAAATTAATTCGATAAGGACTATTGTATATTTATATATAAATATACAGCATTTTTCAATGATTCTTCATCTTCGTCTGACTCTGATTCTTCATCTTCATCTTCATCTAACTCTGATTCTTCATCTTCATCTTCATCTAACTCTGATTCTTCAAAGCAAGAAGAAAGATAATTTTTTACATCTGAAGCAAAGTTATTAGATTCTCCATAACCAACATTATCTGACTCAATATTATTTTCATAATTTTTCATAGATTTGAAAATACCAATATCGGGGTCATTTAAACCAAAACATGTATGAACCCCGAACCAGTTGTAATAACTAACGGAATCCCTTACAGCAGCTGAAATTTTAATTCCTGGTTCAAAATTATAAACTAATTTACTATCGGTAAACTTTTCTTCCTTAACCATTTTAATTATTTTTTCTTTATCATTCAGATCATGTAGCATCTTCTGAATATCTTCAATATCTTCAATATTTTTAAAAAGACTAATAAATAGATCATCAATATCCTTACCTTTAATTGCGTAAGCTTCTACCCATACACCCATTTTATTTATCGAACTAGCTAATTTTAATATTCATTTGCAACAAATGAATATTAAGGTCAATTTAGGTCATAATGTAGCCCACAATTCCATTAACTTTTATTAGAAAAATGTCGCTTTATTTGATAGAGGCTCCTTATAAAAGTAATAATCGAATATATTTTGATGTAGTTAAAAATCGAAAAAAGTTATTCTCACAAAAGATAAAAATCCTATGTCGATAATGAAGATGAAAATCCTATGTCGATAATGAAGATGAAAATTAAGTGGTACTATGTAGAACTAGTATATTGAAGAAATAAAAGACATCTTGAGTTATTGATTATTTTTCAGACAAAGTGGTTTCTATCAAAATAAGAGAATATGCATCAAAGTTTAAATAAAAAAATGAGATACTATGTTAATGAAAAAACTACATCGATATTGGCTTTGGAATAAAGGTACAATAGAATAGTAAAGTTATTAGAAGATAATCAAAAAAAGTAAAGTGCCATGATATCGAAAATTGAGCACTGGTTTTATCATAATGATAATGGTAACAATCATTAGGTAATCTTTAAATATTATGGAGAATATGACAGAACCAATATCTCAGTCTAAAATTCTATCATTTAATGATCTATTACTTCAACCAACAGATCCGAAAACAAAGTACCGAAGACGAAATACCGAACTAAAAACAGCTGTTCATTGGGGGCAGCGAAAACTATTCTTAAATGAGTTACTCTTCTTGACATTATTTGCTAGCAAAGTTAAGAATCCTATTGTTTTGTATGTTGGTGCAGCCCCTGGAAAACATATTCCATTTATAGCCTCTTTATTCCCCATGATAGAATGGCATCTTTATGATCCTGCTGTTTTCACTATTAATATAAGTAAAAACATCCACATTTATCAAGATTACTTCACTAATAAGACTGCTGAAGAATGGTCAAAGAAAAAAGATCATTTAGATGAAACAAAACTACTTAATCAAAGAATCCTGTTCATTTCTGATATTCGTTCTGCTGATCCTCTGAAAGTAGGTAGTAAGAATTTCGAAGAAGTTGTCTCACGAGATATGAAAATGCAACAAGATTGGTATCTAATAGTTAATCCTGCTTATGGAATACTAAAATTTAGATTACCATATCCGACAGAAACACTCAAAATATCAAAATATCTTTTTGGTTACGTGTTTAAACAACCATGGGCACCTCAAACATCTACTGAAACTAGATTAATACCAATGCGAGATGAGAAAGGAAATTTTAAAACAGTCGATTGGGATTTATTGAACTATGAACAACAACTATTTCATTTCAACACCGAAATACGAGAAAAAGTAAAATATTCCAATATTTTGACTAATAACCCTTCCTACACTGAAAAAGAATTAATTGATGATTATGATTCTGGATTTGAAATTATTGCATGGCAGATGTATCTAAAGTCAATTGGTGGTGAAAAATCTGTAACTAGTGCTAATGTTATCTCTATGTCTAATCTATTAACCTCTAAAATTAATGATCGAAAGCCAAAAAATGAATGGGATACATTGAAAAAAATGAGAACTAATCCATATCGAATAAAGGCACGTAATGCCAACAGACAAGGACCTAAAGTAAGAAATAGAAATAAACATAACAAATCACGTAGAACTAGAAAAAATACTAGAAACAACTAAATTCATTTGATATATAGGTGCTTAAGCACCAATATGTTTTTTTTTATTTAAATTGAATATATTCAATGACATACATTGGTAAAATAGCATCATCGTCTTTGATGACATAAATGTGCTGTTCTGGGCATTTGTAATATTCTGGGATCAATATATAATTCAATAGAATGTAGCTAGACCCATCTTCCCTTTTCTTGCTATACTTTTTACTATATGTCCATTTGGTACTAAAATAAGTACCTTTGCCATAAGCTGAAGTTACATTGTACTTCACTTTGTATCCTTCAGAAATGATAGGTGTAATGTTATTAATGTCCTTAGTCCCATGATAAACAAGACCACTTTGTTTAAACGTCGGATGTAATTTTTTATATTTTTCATATTTCTTAGACAACTCGTTATTGATAACCTCATATATAGAGTATATACATGTATTTGGAAACGTTTTTTCTACATGTTTAAAGATAGCATCCCATCTCTCATCACTAACAGGCATAAACACCATCTTTCCTTGGGGTTCTTTAGTATCCATACTGATTTTAAACCTACAATCAAAGACCGAAAACGATTGTCACTTTTTTGTGGTTATTTGATATAGCTCTCCTTCATAACTAAAACTATTCTGATATTAAACTATCTAAAATTGATAACATATAAACATCATTGTATGTTACGGCAATCCAAATATGGAAACAACACAAAAAATCTCATCATTGTGGGATTTTCTCAACACTAAAGGTTATACTCCTGAAAATATTAAGAAAATCACAGCCAAAGACATAGATCCAACTCATGTGTCTGAAAATACTAAGCCAATTTTCAAGGTTGACATTGAGAAACTAGGGGGAATCACCCATGTCAAACTCAATTATGACCAAATTAATTGCCCAAAAACTTTAGAAATGACTCATCAAGCCCGTGGAATTGTGTTAGAATATGATCCAAAAACTAGACCAACTAAACCATACATGGTAGTCTGTTATCCATTCAATCGATTTTTTAATTGGTCAGAGGAAACAGCTTCGCCTATTGATTGGAAATCAGCTAAAGTTCTTGAAAAAGTTGATGGAAGTATCATTATGGCTTGGTGGTGTGAACCCACCAAACAATGGATTTTTTCAACCAGGGGAAAAATTTCACCAGTAAAACCTTTCCTAGGTGAAATTAAAAGGATCCTAAGCAACAAAAAGGTTCCAGTCAGAAAGTTCATGAAAATCCACACCTACATTTTTGAATTGTATACTGGTGAAACACAGGTCAAAATTAGTTACAGAGAAGATCGTTTTGTACATATTGGAACTAGATCTATGATTGCTCCTTACCAAGAAATAGATCATACTATTTGTCCAACTATCGAAAAACCCAAGTTGTACAACTTTTCTGACTACAAACTTGTTTGTGAAGATAACACTCCTGGAGTTGAAGGTTATGTTATAGTTGATGGAAGATGGAAAAGACAAAAAGTTAAAACTAAACTCTATCTCAGTATGATCACCACGGAATTCACTTCTGATTATTATTTGTTTTTGTCATACTTGTCTGGTGAACTTACCAACTCTTTAGGCGATAACCCTGGTAGTAGATTAAAAAGAAAACACAATCAAATGAAGCTGGTAGCTACAAAATGGACAAACACTCACATGGATATAATTTCATCCACTAAAGGCAAATCAAAAATGGATGTTTTACGTGATCGCACATTTCCAAGTTATTTAAAGGGACACTTAAATAAGGGGTTTCCAAAAGATAACAGTGAATTAGAAACACTTTTAAAGAACATTATTGTAAAATTCACTAAGAAACACATTTTGAAAATCATCGAAGAATATACTCAGCCTATAGTAGAGACAGATATTTCGACCAACAAACTATCGACATCTACTTCATCATAAAAATATAAAAATAGAAAACATATTGATCTATATAGATCAATGTGTGATAATAGTAAATCTAATAATATTAAAAATGATATTTGATTTTACTTAAAAGATCAGAAGTCAATTCCGACAATTTCCCACATAGTTATCATGGGTATTCCAAAATTTGTAGGCTGGATTAAACGCAATAGAAAGAACTTTATTGGAGTTCTATCTAAAGGACTTCCTGGAGAAATTTCAAGTCTCTCTATGGATATGAATGGACTTTTTCACGAAGTTGCACAAGAGGTGTACGGTTATGGTAAATATGAATCACTCCAAAGAAGAAAAATGACCGCAACTATGACTGAAGCTCAATTGCAAAATCAATATCTGTTGATGATTGGTCAAAAACTTTTAACTATACTGAGGAGTGTAGACCCACAAAACATGATGGATACGTTGGTATTAACTGTCGATGGAGTCGCTCCAATGGCAAAAATATCTCAACAACGATCCAGACGGTTTAAATCTGCTCAAGAACGGCAAAAGAAAGCCAGAATTCTAGAAACAACCCAGGTAGCACAAAAACCAGGCAAAGCACAAATCCAAAATTACCCTGTAAGGTTTGATTCAAATGCGATCACTCCTGGAACAGATTTCATGCGAAATCTAGACGCATTCCTAAGGTCTTGGATTGAGCAACAAAAGTTCGCTCTGCCACCAACAGTCATTTATAGTTCACATATGGTTCCTGGAGAAGGAGAACATAAAATCATGAACATTATGAGAGAAGGAAAATTGGATCATCATAAAAATCATGTAATCTATGGATTAGATGCCGATTTAATAGTCTTATCTATAATGGCACCTTTAAAACGAATCTATCTCATGAGAGAAGATATCCAAGATGTAGTCAACATTGGCAATCTTAGACGTTCAATTTGGAATCTAATGGGAAATCTTCGCGACTCCCATATGGATTTTTCCATTCTTATGTCACTAATTGGTAATGACTTTCTTCCTCACTCTCCATCAATGGAAGATCTATCTTATGGTCTCAACACCATGTTGAGAATTTATCGTGATTTGAAGTTAAAGATCGTTACATCTATTGAACAAAATGGGCCGGGTGGAGTTGGTCTGAGTAAAATCAACTGGGTCAACTTCTTACGTTATCTTCAAGCACTTGCCAAAGAGGAACCTAACCTCATGAAACACGAAACGGAGAGAAATGTTAGATTTCCTTCTAAAATTCTAGAAAAAGCTACTACTGTTATATAGAGAGCTCCTGGAGATCAGATTTCAGTTCTTATAGCAGGTGTTCGAGTTCCAAATACAGTTCAAAAAGTATTTGACTTTTCTATTTACAGAGGAGCTTGGTATAACAATATATTTACCCCTCTATATTCAAGACATAATCCTAAAATGATAAATCCTGAACTGACTTTACCAAGTGTTAATTTGGAAAATATCATGAATCTCTCTAAACATTATCTCACTGGTATTGCTTGGGTTTATCGATATTATCAACTTGGAACTTCTAATGTCAACATCAAATGGTTTTATCGGACCTTCCACGCTCCTCTTTTTACTGATATATTCCCTGTTCTTAATAATATATTGGCTAAGGAATCTAAAGTTGATCTTTCTAATGGAACTTTATTGATTCCTAAATTTACTGAAAATATCACAAATGTCGATGGAGATCTCGGTCTTAGCCCAATTCATCAACTTCTTTCAGTATTGCCGAAATATTCAGAAAGACTTCTACCTCCTGAAGTATTGGCACTAACCGAACCTATGGGTATACTAGGAGATCTTTATCCAACAGAATTTAATATTGAACTTGATGGAAAGGATGCTGAATGGCAAGGAGAGGTTATAATTCCTATGGTTGATCCTGATAGAGTCATAGATGCTGTTTCCCAAAATATCAAGTTTTCCCCTGAAAGAAGTCAACTGTTCCAAGAAGCTTCTAGAGTAACGATTACTAGAGATTTGAGAACCAACACTATTATCAATAAGCAAAGGGCCTTTCAACAACATTTGAATCGTGCTAAAACTTATCTTGGCCGAGATAAAAAGCCCAAACGAGATCCAGGGTGGCGTTCAAGTCCAAGAAGAGGCGGTAAATTTAGAGGTCAACGTAGACAAAGAACTCAACGTGAATATAAACCAAGAGGTCAACGTAGACAACGAACTCAACGTGAATATAAACCAAGAGGTCAACGTCGAGATCAATATAAATCTCAAAGACAACAAGTTCTAAGGGTACAACCTCTTATTCCTTCTCCTATCCCTGTCCATAGAAAACAACCATTTCTTCCAACTATTACAAGTCCACTCAAGACACCCATTAAATTTGATATTGTAGCTCCTGTTCAAGCTTTAACGGAAACTCGTGTTAATGTCATAGCATCAAATCCTGAAGAACTTAGAACCGCTATCGCCAAGCCTCGAGTTAACATGACTGCTAACATCGGTGACATCCAAGGTGGTATTAAATTACCCCAATTAGGAGCCCAAACAATTGCAACTCCTAAAGTTGTATTACAACCAAAACAAAAATTAGAGGTTAGAACTGTTAATCCAGCCGAGTTATTGAATACTGGAACTAACAACCCATCACCTGTTTCTAACTTCTTTGTTATTCCCGGTAAAACTAGATTTAGAACACCAGGCATCAATACATAAAAAAGAAAAATATTTCACATCAAGTGAGATATTTTAGATACAAATATTATGTTCACAAATTCATTTAGATAAAAAACGCTAATTTTGATAATGGCTCAAATTAAGGTAGCTGGTGAAAGATTCCCTAGTTTGATAACTATAAAAGGGAACCTTGATAGAAATTATACTCAGTTATATTTCGATAACGATAATTCCCTGTCAGATAAAGTTATTTCTCCTATTTCTCATTCACTATTGAGTTCGAACCAGGGATCTCATAAAATTACTAAACCTCAAGATATGACTATATTGAGCCATGATTTTAGACCGGATAGATTACCCACTATTATGGAAACTGGTGTTCTTCCCTTCTATAAAGTACCAGATAGGTCTAAAGTTTCTATTTCTTTATCATCTAAAGATGATATATCATCTTTGATCATGGACAAGTCTTTGAATCTAGATTTAAGTATCTTCAATGGTAACTGTATTATTCCACGAAATTTACCTAAAACATCATTGACAGATAAATGCATTGTTCTGGATCTTGACGAGACTTTGATACATACTATGAAAAATTACCAAGCTTTAGGTCAATTAGGTTTGTTGACAGATCCAAAGCACTACAAGTTGAGAAATAGAGTATACTCGTTGGAACTTTATGATGTATTTACTCCTGATGGTAATGGAATAAAGAGCAAGGTATGGGGTGTAACAAGACCAAACTTGAGAAAATTTCTCATTTTCTGTTTCACTTATTTTAGAGTAGTAGCTGTCTGGTCAGCAGGGCAAACAAAATATGTCCATGATATAGTGGATACAATATTTAAAGATATCTCAACACCACATATAACATTTACCTATCCAGACTGTAAGGTAAGAGATAAGAGATTAATTAAACCTTTATCTAAGATGTATCAAAAATCATGTGGTTATATGAATGAAAGAAATACATTTGTACTAGATGACAGACATGATACCTTCACTATGAATCCGTTAAATGGTATTCAAATACCAGCGTATAGACCTAATGTAACATTGACACCAAATATATTGACAACAAGCAAAATATCAAATAATGATCAAGAATTAATCAAATTAGAAAAATGGCTTAGTTTACCAGAAGTCATCGAATCTACTGATATTAGAAAATTGAACAAGGCAGAAATATTTATCTGAAAAAATAAAACGAACAATTTAAAACAATTACAAAATGGATAAAACTATAAAATATATTAGTGCTAAGGATAATCTAAAAAAAATCATTATTAATTCGATATCTGAGGACTTGAAGATTAATCCAGAAATTCAATCTAATATTGGAGTTATCAAACCAAACAGTTTCATACTAGAAAGTATTTCTAATTTGAATATAACTATTGGGAATAAGTATGACATAGGTAAAAAAAATAGAGCATCTGTATGTATCAGAGCTTATATTCGTTGGATAACGAATATCAATGAAATTAAAGAATATGAAATTAAAGAATATGATGATGAAGCTCTGATACTTCTACCTAGTTCAGTTAAAAATTTCTGTATCGGGGCCCTTCCTGAATACCTTCTGAGGGAATACGATAAGTATGGATATATGAATAATATAGTTAAAGAAGGAGACAATTATGTTTGGAAAAACTAATATCTATAACACAGAGACCAGTCCCAGTTTAATAAGGTTAAATGCTTAAAATATATAATTTAGGATAAAAAAGCAATTTGACAGCGCTTTTCCTTTCAAAAAAGTTTCGTCAACTCTTGTTTATATTGTTACTATGGAATCTCCCCTAACCCAATCCACTTTAATAGAAAAAACAGACGAGTACGTAGCTACCGTTGAAGAATGGAAGAAGTACTCCTCTTATTTCGCCGATGATGTAGATTGGTTCAAATCAATTATTTGCGTTAACAAGGAACAAAAAATGAGAAAAAATGCCAATCGTTCTAGATCAAGAGGAAACAAATCTGGAAGACCCAAATCACATTCTAGAGATAGAAGCAAAAACTATCACAAAAGTTTTAGTCATGTTCTAAGCGGAGAAAACAGTCCAGCTACCTCAATTGAATCCCCTGTTATAACCCCTGAAAATAGTTTAACAGACCAAACCATAGGAAGCCTAAGTACTCCTATACCAAAAACCGGAGACACAGTTTTCACACAATACACTCCTACAGAAACGTCTAATAACACCAGGAAGTCTCCACCTATTGAAACCCCAAAAAATATATCTCATAGACCAAAAGTTGTTTGGAACGCATGGTCACAAACCGAAGAAGATCTTACTCAGGAACCCAAAAATTTATATAAGAGTATAGCTCCGCTAAACAAGGGAACTAAAAAGTTCTTTATCAAGTCTTTATCTGTTGTAGGATCTTCTGCCCCGGCAACAGACAAAACTAAGACCAAACCAAATAACCAATCGAGAAAACGAAAAAAGAAAAGAAACAGAAAATCCAATTCATCTCTGAGTACAAAATCCCCAGATAACAGATACAACCGACGAAACAAGAAAAACGAGAATCAAGGTTGGTTATCTGTCGGAAATACTAAAACAAGTAGAAGAAACCGATGATCACATATGATTGGACCAATACTATATCAGATAGATTATCTGATATTGTTAAAGATACCCATTAGTATGGGAGACTTCCTAATATTGTTAAATCATGATTTAGAGAAAAATGAACATCCTGAACATTCATAACATTGTTTGCCAATCTTATTTTATCTAGTCACACTAGGAACTATGACTAATTTGAAAAATAAACCTATTGTTCTCACTATTACGAAGAACAGCGTCCCAAACAGAGTGCAAAGCTCAGAGAACCCAGCTTCACTCAATTCTACACAAACAACAGTGTCACGCGTTCAATACTCAGAAGTGAATATAGTATGTCGAGTCACCAATATTAAAAAACAAAACAACAAATATGTAAGTTTCACGGTTTACTCCACAAAAAGTAAAAGATATTTCGAGTGCACAGCCAACTTCTATCTTCCAATAAGGATCAATGATGTTATTGGTGGTCCTGTCTTAATCAATTGTTCTACCTACGGATTAACTTTTAATGTTCATCCAATGGTAATCATGCCTAAGGACTCAGAATCTGTAAAGGCCTGGATTATGGATAATGTTGGAGGAAGAATCAACATGGAAAAGGCTACAAGTGTTTATTCAAAAGTTTCATCAACTATCAGAGGACATAGTACCACAACTAAGAATTCTGAAGGAGCTAAAGATCTCTCTGATCTAGTTGATAGAGAGTTTGACAACTTAGCCTATTTATGGAATAGATTTGATCGAGTAGGGAACTTGGATGGAGAGAGTTTCAGTTCAATCAATAGAGAATCTGAACTTTTGTCCATGTTTTCTGGTCACCTCTCCAAGAGTCAAACTAAAAGACTGTTTGAAAAATGGTATAGAGATCGTTCATTGAGAAGACTGTTTCTTCTTTCTATGAATCTTAGAGAAATCAAATCTCTTCGTTTTTCTCCCAGAAAAATTCATGATCAATGTAGTGTCAATCCATTAGTATTAATTCCTATATCAATAGAGAAGGCTAACATAATTGCTAGTAGATTTGGTGTTATTTTTACTAAAGAACAGTTAAGAACTGGGGAAATAGCTAGAATACTTTATAAAGATCAAATCGAGAGAGGTTGGACTTGTACCCCGTCATCTTCTATATTATCTAGATGTTCAGACTTAACAACACATCTTAACATTTTAAAGACTGAATACAAGATAGTTGCGGAAATGCATTCTGTTTATCTTGAATATCCTCACACTATTGAGAAGAATATTGCTCAAGCTGTATTAAAATGGTCTCTACTTGAAGACAAAGGTTTATGGGTAAGACGAAAACCATCTTACTTATGTGGTACATTAAATGAAGAACAGAAAAAAGCAGTTACTGGTTCATTGGATAAACATATCAGTATCATTACAGGTGGCGCTGGTACAGGTAAAACAACTTTAATCAAAGAATTGATACACAATCTTCAGATTCTCAAAAGAAAATATATATTGGCGTCTTTCACTGGAAAAGCGGTTTCTCGTATTCGTGATGTTACAGGAGCTAAGTCTGCCTCTACTCTTCACAGATTAATATCTGATTCCAAAAGAATCCCTCCATTTGATTTCATAATTATTGACGAAGCTTCTATGGTTACTATGCCTTTATTTTATTCATTTTGTATGACTTTTGATTGGGCTGGTATTGGAGGAAGCAAAAAGTTTGATATTATTCTTGTTGGAGATGACTTTCAATTACCTCCTGTAGAATGGGGCTCATTACTTAGACAATTAATTCTATCCAAAGTAGTCAAAATATTTAAACTCGACATAAATCATAGGTCTGATTTATCGATGGAATCAAAAGATGGAATTCTAGCTAACGCTACAGGAATCAAAGAGTATGCTGAAAATGGACAACAAATATTCTATGATGAGGACGGGGACGAAATAGTGTCAGAACCTTTCAAATTCCAGACGTATTCAAATTTTTTCTATTTCCCTGGAGATGTTTCAGTAGTAAAAGTGGTGATTAACAGTTTGATTGAAAAAGGTATTTCTTCCAATGACATTACAGTTATTACCCCTTACAACGAATGTTTACAGGAACTTAACATAGCATATCAGAATATTTGTCATATGTCCAACAAACAATATGTTGAAGATTATAAAGGTAGAAAGTGGCATGCGGGGGATAGAGTAATGATGAACGAGAATTCTTACAAAATTAATGTATTCAATGGTGAAGAAGGTATAGTAATCTCTGCAATAGGTTCTGAAATAGTAGTCCAATTTAGAGATGGTATTAAACATCTTTTTACTACAGAGATGCAAGATACATCAGAAGAATCATGGAAAAGTTTCAATAAATACAAATCCAAACAAGCTAAGACCAAAGAAAAACTTCCTATTAGTTTACTAGATCACTCATTTGCAGTGACTATTCACAAAGCTCAAGGATCGGAATGGGAATATGTAATATTTTATATTCCCCCCACAAAACCTGCAAACACTTCGTTTGTTGATCGAAATTTAGTTTATACTGCAATTACCAGAGCTCGAAGAGCAGTCTTTTTAATTGGCAATAAGATCAACTTCGACTCGGGAGCAATCAAACGTCCATCTACAAGAGTAGAAAACTTAGCAAAAAGATTAAAAACACTGGCTGGAGTGAGTAGTCCCGAACCTACACAGAAATCTAAGACTCCAGTTAACTAAATTAAAACTATATCGCAGCAAATCTGCGATATAATGTTCTGATATTCATGACGATTTAATCTACATCCTCGTCTGTATCTTCTTCTGTATGTTCTTCTGTATGTTCTTCTGTATGTTCTTCTGTATGTTCTTCTGTATGTTCTTCTGTATGTTCTTCTGTATGTTGTGATATTAAAGCACGTACAAAGTCTGGAATACTTGCCGATCCTGAATATATTAGTTGAGACAAAATATTACTGTATGATTGACTAGGACCAGTGAATCCTGAACTTATCAATTGTCCCATTGAAGATGTTGAAAATCCTGAACTTCCAACACTCATAAACACAGCTCTCGGCATTGAGTTCGATATCGTATTTGATACTGGTTCTGAAGTACTTGCTACCGATGCAGATGTAGATGGACGTGGTTTAGTTTTTCCACCAACTGATCCGTACTTTTTGAAGTTGGTATAAGCTTCTTCAAATATTTTTAATTGGTCTTTAACTGTTGAACACTTGGGCATGTCATTCTCTTTGAATGTTTTATCAAGGTGTTTTATTATTCCTAATTGCATAGGACTTATAGGCTTTCTATTGTAAGGATTCTTTTTCTTATCTAATATATGATTCCAGCAACTTCTCATAAAACAATATTTAGTATTATCTTCATAGACAGTTATAACATCAGAAGGATAATAGTCTTCTAGTTCCTCACATTCAAAACTTTCTTCATTGTATGGAAATAATAAACTAGGAGATTTCAACTTAAGTAAGTTGATTTTCAGGTAATCCTTGATAGGAGAAACTAAAGTTTCAATACCAGCAATCATTAAAGCAACACCAGTCTTTAAATTTTTGAAGTAAATTTCTCTTCCTTGACTACTTAGTTTAAGTAATGCTTTGTATAATAAATTGTGAGAAGGCATTTGTTTTCTTAGGTCAAACCCTAAATGATATGCCAATTGCAAATCTGATAGCGAATTAATTAACTTGTTAGCTATAGGGGACAAATCGGATATTTTTATCATCTTGGCTTCACTACCACATGAATTCATTGTCTTCTTAACTATAGGATCGTTTGGGTCGTTGTTTAAAATATTGCAGATGATAGCCTTTTCTTTCAACGAGCAATAAATCCAGGCAGTATTCTTCAAGATAATACTCATGTAAAATTTCTTGGCGATTAAATTCCAATATAATGGCACTGTGATCTTTAAATAGAGACATCTAGAAAGGAATAACGGTAAGATAAGCTTTATCGGATAACTCTTTATTTTTGTGATTAGATCAGAATTTAAGTAACGAATTAACATTCTAGATCTTCTATAGAAGGAAGTCTCAAGTAAATTAAAAATACTTTTGATTTTATTCGGCTTCTCAACAGTAGAAATTAAACATATGAACTCTACCATACACGGACATCCACCAATATTATCCGTTTTGTAATTTTTGATAGTGTCTTCTATCCCGCAATTTTCACAAATACTCATGTTCCACGATGATATTAGGGGAGGACTTTCTGTGAATTCTGGATAATTTTTAGGGACTATTGTTTTTGAAAGTGTTGAAACTGGTTCTAATGTAGGTGGGGTGTAGTTATTTAAAGTAGGCATAACACCTATAAAATCAAGATCTCGACCTCTAATATTAGAAATTTCATCTGACCTTTGTTTAGATATCATGCGAGATGATGCCTCTCTATAAAAAAGAGGCTTGGTAGAAGGGATACCTGCAAATCTTCTAAGAAGCCCTTGATTTTTTCTGGTTATTTTTTCTGTATGTTTTCCTCCATTTAGTTTATAAGATAGAAGGAGATGATAAGATGGAAATTTCTCAAGAAGATGATACTGAATGTTTTTGCCATTAGAATCTTTGAATAAAAGATTTTGTTCATCGGGGGAATAGAACTTGCATAGTATATGATAGGCGGCAATAAATCTAATATGATCTACCTTAGCAATAGTTTCCATCTTTTCCCAGAAGAAAATCAACAAATGTTTTAATGAAACAATTTTTGTTGATATAAGTAATGAAATTGACCCTGTCATAATAGCCTCTGTTATTAATGCATTTCTAATCTTTTTACAGGTTGGTTTGTCCCATGTTTCACATAGTTTTTCAGGTTTTTTATCTAAGGCTATGAATAGTGGGTTTTTGATTTTATTTTTCATTTCGATGAGGAGATCCGCGCTTTTAGTATTAATGAAATTTTCAGGAACTCCCTTACTATCTAAAGAAAAAATGTTGTCTCTAATGTATTCTATGTAATTAGCCGATTTTTTTCTTTGTTGGATCAGTGATGAAGTGCTTGGGTTGGAATTTAATACGTTGTTTTGTCCATGCTTAAGTGATTTGGATTTATGTGCTGAGGTTTCGATGTTATTACCTTTATTCGAATCTATGTTAGGTTTATTGGAAGTTATGGTTTGATGTTGCGACATTTTAGTAAACTGAATAGTTTATATCTGAGACGATAACCTTTTGAAAAGTTGTTATTTTCATAGTTGTCATTTTTCCGATATCATTTTCGTCGAGGACTTCTCAATAAAATAATTGATATCACCGAATGATGGTAACTAATTATCATTTTCTCTTAAGGCCATGGTCATATTTAGTCATTAAGGAATAATTAAAATATTTCAACCTAAAGAAATAAAACCTCAAAGGGAAAATCCAATGTTTATTGATGGAATTTTCGCTATGGATCCTAATTGTTATTATATTCTTTATAATTCTACTAATATTCCTCTGGAGGTTAGGAGTTTTCACTCAGGAAGAACCTGTACCCCCAGATATTGAAAAATTATTGGAGGAGGCTAGAGAGAAAAGTAGCTGGAGTAAACCACAAGATGGACCTAATTCATTGAGAAGTTCATGTAATGTTTATACTTTCCCGGCAACAACACCTGAAGATCCAGGAATACCAACATTTGATGCTGATGTATTGAACAAATTAATGCCTGTTTCAGCTGTTAGAGAGGGATGTATAGATCCTGATCAGCTAGCTGCTAAACAACAGAAACGTACTTGTTTAGGAAATTCTAGTTCCAAGAGTGGTGGAAATACCGGAAATATCTGTCTTGATTCCAGTGGAAAAGTTTACCAAAAGGGACAAATGCAAATTTTATATCAACCATGTGACGTACCAAAATGTAAAGATCAATACGGAGTAATAGCAATAAACTTTTCTCCTGAAAAATTTGATGATTCTAGGTGCTTAGCAGATGAAAATGGTAAGATAGTAGGAAGACCTTGTAGTTTAGCTGATGAAGATCAACTTTGGAGAATACAACGAGCAGCACCAGCTGTTTCAGGAGAAAAACCAATAGAAACACCATCAGGTATTTATGCTAGATTATTTAAACGAGAAAAAGGTCTATGTATAGTTCCAAGTGCTGAAGATGTTAATGCTCAGTTAGAATTAGGAAGCTGTGATTCTAATGAAGGATTCAATTGGTTATTAGCTCCCCCTGTCAATATTATTGAAAATACATCTAATGTAGAGTTAACAGTATCTAAAAGTGACCTAGGATTAAGTGACGCATATTTGTTTAGCTTTATAGTCAGTGGTGAGAAATTTTGTTTAATTCCAAGATACCCTTATACAAGTAATATAGAAGTGGAATTTCAAAAGTGTGAAGAGTCAAACAACCAAGGGGCTTTATGGGTAGATAGTAATCAAGGATTAGCACCAGACTTAAATGATGGTAACAAAATAAAATTAGAAACAGAAAAAAATAGCCAAAATATAAGACTCAGAATTGACAATATATGTATTGTTCCTTCTAGTGACATATTTTCTGTTTCTAATTTTAAAACACAAAGTTGTCTAGGTGATGAGGGATTCGTGTGGAAACTAACAACAGGTGTCTCGGAAACACAGAAAGTTACTCCGCAACAATTAGTATATAGCAAAAAAGGAACTAATCCTCCTGATCCAGATAATCTGGTACACTATATTCAAACGGAAGATCCTTTATCTATGAAACTTGGACACGACGATAAAATTGTTTTGGATAAATTTTCTACCAATAACCAAGTGAAAAATCAGACTACACAAATCATGGATTACCAGATCTATAAAGTTATTAGAGATACTCCAAATACTGGCAACACTGGCATCAACTTTCCATTTTATCAATGGATCTAAAGTAAACATATTGGTCAAACGACCGATATGTTATTAATTCATAGGAAGCATGGCTGCGTAATTGTTGTAACCATAGTCAACCAATTGAAGATATTTGGTCGTACCCAAACTTTCATCTTTTTGTGCGACTAATTTTTGATCGGCTGATACCTTATAGACTACATAGGCTGGTGTGTTTCCGGAGAAAAATGGAGCCTTAAATCCCAGATTATTTTTCTCTTCGTACCAAGAATAAGCATTCATTAGGGCACGATCAAAAGATCCGTTGACAACATTCTGAATCAAATAGATTCTTTCTTGATCTCGGTAAAAATAAGGACTAATCAATTGTCTAAATTCGGGAAGAACCTTGAAATGAACAACTAGTTTAGTCCTTTTCTCGCGTTCGTCCGATAACCACTTAAGAAATTCGTGTTCTGATATGAATAACAAATTATTCTTGGGCATCCTGAAATCTTCTTTGTAAGAATACAATCCTCCAATCTTTATCGGCTGATTATAACCTCCATTATTTGTTGTTTTGGTCGTATTTATATAGTTTTTCAGGAAATATATCATTCCTTCATAAAATCTAGGAGTATATAGATATATTTTGTTGTTTCTAATCATGGACGGAATTATTCCTAATATATATTTAATTACTTCGTCAGGCTTTGTGAAACTAGGAATTTTTCTTTTAATATTGCTAATATCATAAATATCTAAAGAATCTACATCTGCTGTTGTAACAGGACCAGAAACAAAAAATGTTTCGACAAATTCCTTGATTAATGTGTTAACTGATATTACTGGGGTTTCTAGTTCAACTGGTACAGGCTGTTGAACTTGTGTTGGAGGAATAATTGTTGTTTGAAGTCCTTGTATATTCATTAATGGAGGAAATGCAAATTGTATTGGTATGATTCCTGGTTGTACAATAGTAGGTTGTTGAATAGGAGTTATCTGTTCTGGTTGTGGCAGAACGGCTTCTTCTGATATGATTTGGAATCCTTCAGTAGTGATTCTATCATTTACATAGACTGAAAATATCCACTGGATTAATTGAAGAATTACATTTAAAGTTTTATTCAATAGCCTGACTCTATAGGTTTTAGATTCTTTATTTAGAATTCTTAAATCTCCCAAAAACCCGAATATAGGATTACCAGGGCCATCGGGAATGTTTTCCCATCCTTTAGAAGTTACAGGATTAATTGGAAGATATATTCCATAAGGCTCGTCAATAAAACTGTACCAAAGACCATTAACTATTTCATCTTTTCTTGTTACTGCAGTTATTTGATGACCTAATATGTCAACTGCTGTTCTCAAAGGACTTCTAATTTCCTTAATATACGATGGAAGATTAAGTGGTTGTGATGGAGGAACAAAAATTAGTACTATTCCTGGTTGATCTATATTCCCGGGTTCTGCTTTCTTTATCAGGTCTGCTGGAAAGTAAAGACCCCTTAACTTACCGTATTGATCTATTATTTGTCCAATAGCACTTCCTTTCAAGAGCAAATCTAGATTAATTTGAGTATAAAAGTTCTTCCTAAAATCCAACTTGGGGATAACGTCTTTTAATCCGGTGATAGGTATTTGAGCTTGAATTTTAAACGTTTTCTGAGTAGTAGTCGCAGTTGGTCCCGCATTATCTAATGGAGAACCACTTGGTATTATTGCCATAGTTTCCTTGAGAGGAGTCACTTTAACATCAGTGATCTGAGCATTAAAAATTTGATTGAGATCAAACATGGATTTGTAAAGTAATTTTCCCATAGATGAAGGAAATACTTTAATATCTGTAGGTCCTGTTATTGGAGTTGGTTGAGCAGTTATTGGTGTAATTAGAGGAGATGGAGTTGTAGGTATTTGTATAGGAGTCCCTGTAAATAATGGAATATTCGGTAAGATGGGTAATGTTGGAAGCAATCCTAGCTGCAAAGTCTTTGTTGCAACTGGTTGACTTGTAGTTGCCCGTGGTTGAATATTTAGGACCAATGTTTTTTGAGGTTGGGTAGTTTGAGTTCTCAGTTCATTAGCCTTCCTTATTGCTTGATCTAAATCTCCACCAGTTAATTGCAGGCTTCTTCTTGCAATATCCATGTTTACTCCTGTTTCCTCCATTACAGTCATAAGCTTCGTTTCCTCAACATTTTTAGTCATTTGATCATCGATCAGGTGTGGCAATAAAGCTAACGGTTGATACGTAATAGGTGTTGGGAACCGACCAGTTATGGGCCCTGTGAGACCAGGAACTACTTGCCCTGCAATTGGAGTGATAAGTGGTGAAATAATTAAGGCTAATTTCTGATAAATAATTTCACATTGAGGATATTCGATCTTTGATGATTCCGAACCCCAATGTTTCAAAATTACTATAGTTGGTCTTTCTATGTTGTTTCTAACATGAAACCATCTACATCTCGGCATTTCCAATTCTATTGTGAATCCAGCCTTGGCTCTTCTCTGAGTTTTCTTGAATACATAGATGTTAATATTGAAAAGTTCCTCAAGACCTCTGTACCATAAAGCTGGGTCAAAAAATGTAGAAATATCATTAAGTTTTGTTACAATTTCCTTCTGGTTTTGGTCATAGAGTTCCTGTTTAAAAAGATCAAGATATATTCTTGATTCGTTACCTACTTGAAGCTGTCCTTGCGTGAATCCACCTAACCTTAGTCGATATCTTTGTACCAATTTTTCTTTTTCCTCATTTGTCCTGAGTCCCAGGTATTCGGGATTATTTAAAGCGTCGAGTATGCAATGAATGAAGGAATTAGGAGACCTTATAACTCCTCTTCTAAAAAAATTACCCTGTTCTCTTGATGGAGTTCTCTCTTCTATAGGACCGAAGTTTGGATAATTTTTAATTATTGAGGTTATTTCTTCATAGATTACAGCATCTCTACCAGGATCTAATATTTTATTAGATTTTAAGGTCGCTTTAGGTTTTGTTGATGCTATCATTTTTCGTCCGTGATAATACCAGTTGTATCTATTATTTGCTTTAGGATTCATTTGGTCTGTTCCATAACAAGATGGAACATATGGGTATTCATCTTTGTTTGGAAGATTCTTATTTTCTTTAACTCCTGGGAATGGATATTTTGTCAGATCCGGACATACAAAGTTGAGGACTCTTTTTCGAGGATTGTCTGGTCCTCGACGAATACCAAAGGGGTTAGCAGGGGGATATTCCATCACTTGCCTATTATAGACTTTACCCTTAAATTCAAAAGTTTGTTGTTTAATTGCCTCAATCTGACTCAACGGAGGTATTATAGCTCTATTTTTCAACTGAGCTCCCTTTCTGGCAAAATCTGTGATAAATAAGTCAGGAGCTATTTGCTTAAGTTCTTCTATATTAGTAGCACCTCTCTCAAGTAGTTGCTCAACAGTTTGTTCATCCGTCCCAACTATTTTAATAGTAATTTTCTTTTGGTCTTCTTCTGGTTTACCTACTGGTTTAAGTAAAGATTCTGATTCAGGAATATAGAACTTAATAACATTTAAAATTCCTAGTCTTTTATTGTTATAGTCTGTCATCAATAGATTAAATATAATGAAGAATCGTTTAATATCTTCCATAGAATTGGCCTTAGTGACAGTGACTTTAATATAAGGATGTTTCTCTTTCAAAGTAATTTGTTTAGGGTGTTCATCCCCAAATTTTTGTGTAGACACTATTTCTCCACCATTTGCGTAGAGCTGATCCAATGATATTGACACTTGATATTTTGCATTCAATCTCTTGCCTCCTATATTTTCTTTGAATTCACCTTCTGAAACACCAAATAATCTATCTTCCTCCATTCCACTGGTCTCTAAGAGAGTGTTTCCATCTATTATTTTGCTTGGTGATTTGAAGTAGATATAGATTTTGATTCTATTAGGGTATCCTGACAATTTTTCATCAACATACAGGTAAGAGTTGAAGTTAGGCATGTTTAGAATCGAATAAAGCAATGTTGGTTCATCATATTCAAACCCTACTAATTTGTTATTAACAATTGAACCATAGAGATAAAACTCTCCTTTTATCTCATTATCAAGAGTGTCCTCAGGGTTTATATCTATAGGAAAAGTTCTTTTTATTCTCTCCAATGTGTTCATTTTTCCATAGTTCTTCCTAACTGGAGACTTAATTTCAATAATGTTATTATCTAAATCATAAGCTCCTTTATGTATAGAGTCATTGGTTATGTTGCTAAATTTTCCATCCCCTGACCAAAGATTAAAATATATTGTTTCAATATTCTTTGCCTGACTGGATGGAATAATAACTGTGTCATAATTGACTTGTAAATTATCTCTGTTTCTTTGACTTTCTGCGATCACCGAAGATTCGCTATCCTTATAAAGTTTTATTAAAGATCTGAAGTAAGGTGTGCCTTCTGGGGTTTTAATCCCAGGTATTGAATCACGAAATTTTAACTGTTCTATGTCAGCTACATCAAGTAACTGATTATACTTGATATACGGAACATATTTATTAGACGTCGCATAATTAAATATGTCTATGCCATCTTCAGGAGTTACCACTTTCAGACCAGAAGCTGTCCTGAGTTTAGGTTTTATTAAGATCGTGATTCTTACTACTGATATATCAGAGCTTACCAAAGCGATATCAACTTGTGAATCTAAAAACATTTCTCTTTTTCTGATCTTTCCAATCTCAATGATAATAGGTTGAAATGAGTTGTTATATTGTTCTTTCCAATTCCCAACTTGAGTCTGTAGCTTTTGAAGATCATCAAGTTTTGGGGAACCTTCAGCTACAAGAAAGTCATTTATTTCGGTAAAAATTCTTAGTCTATCTTGTTGTGTTGTCCCTGGAGCATTTAAAGCATAACTAGAAATTATGTCGATATTAGACCATGGAAGCCTATCTCCTGGACCTAAATCCAAAGTTTCCTTCAATGACTGATGTATTTCTTTGATAGATTTATTCTTACCAGCCTCTACCCTAAAAAACTGAATCAACGAATTATATATCTTTGGATCAGTCTCCGGTATCAAAAATAAATATTTTATTGGACTTTGCAAGAGCCCAGCCCATTTATAAATCATAGTTATATCATCATCATAAGCAGTCCTAGGAGGCATTTGTATAGCCCCAGGAATATTCGGTGATTTGGTAGGATTAATTGTTTCCATTTTTTAACACAAAAACCTTGACGCTTCCAAATATCTTTTCGGAACATAAATATTCTTTTTACCTTCGGAATTCCTGACGAAAATCTGAGATTTTCTGGTAGACAACTTCATTATCAAAACAACAAAAAAAATCTAAAGATGCTAAAAACACTGAAACGGTTATATAAAGAAAATGGAACCTGTTATTGTCCAACTGCCAACTACGACTGCGGCTGTTAAATTAGGAGAAACTAAAGCTCCTAAAAGATACGGTTCTCCATTTAGAACTTTTCCATTGGAATTATTTCAGAAGAATAAGATATCCTATGATGAAAGAATAAAGCTCTACAAACAACGAATATCATTAAGAATCTTGGACTATGGCCCAATAACTCAGGAACTAAAAAATGTATACTCTGGTGATCCCTTATTAACTGGACTTATAAGGTTGTATGCAGATTCAGAGTATGATAGAGAATATACTCTGAGGATCAACAGATTTTCCGAAGATATCCACAAGTACCCAATTGTAAGTATAGAACAGGCACTTACTTACTTAAAAGATACTGGAGACAACAGAAAACGTATTAAGACATTCTTTGATAAAGTAAAAAATGAGCATTCACATTCCTATCCGAAAGGTACATTTGATAAATATGAAAAACTCTTCATGGATATAGTTTCAAAGATAAAGATACCTGAGGGATATATATGGTCTTATTTTGGGCTCTTAAATGTGGAAGATCTTAGAAAAAGATACAATTTGAGGGAAGAAATCAAAAATACCGAGTTAGTGCCACATACTTTTGAAAAATATGCTTTACCATTCGAATTAGAAGACTATGCACAATATCTTCGTTTATTTAATGAGAAGAAAACACAGAACGCTAAGGCGTGGCAAGAATGGATTTTACCTGATATTCCTCCTGGACTAAATTACAGCCAAATCCATACATTTAAACTATCTAGAATAGTAAAATGGGGCATTAATAAAAATCCTACCTGGGAACATGATAGGATATATTCATTTTTACGGTATCTGAAACCTACCAATGAAGAGGTAAATTTTTATGATCCAATAAAACCTAAGGGTAAATTTCCTGTCTGGTTTATTCCTAGTTATACTCTACGCCATGCCTATAGACACTATTATGGAACTGTTAGATTTCTTGATTGGGAAAATATTTGTAGAAGACGTCTTATCACCTTGGATACATTGAGAACTATAGTCAAACATGATTTTCATATAAAAGGCATCGAAACAATGTCTCAAGAAAAAATATGTTCTCTTGTTCTTCCTATTGTCAAAGAAGAAATTTCAAAATATGATCAGATGTTGAGAGACATTAGCCATCAGTCAAGTAAAGTTCTTTGGCAACCTGGTGGTCTTAAAAATATAGGAGGAATAACTACTAAGACGTGGAGGAATCAACTTATTAAAGCAAGAAAGAAGAATTTCGAACAAGGACCTCCTAAACCAATGAACACCAAAGAACAGATAATGAGTATCTGTCGGACACCAACAAATGCTAATAAGTTGGTATTGACGGACTTGATTTGGAGTTTGGGTTTGAGGTCATATCTTCCAATGGGAATCACCCAAACAACTAATCAACAACTTTGCCAGGTGCTTCAAAGATACCACGCAATTACCACTGAAAGACCATTTTTACCGCCAGAAACAGAAGCATTACTAGAAGACGTTGATAGTCCAAGCTTGATGAGTCCTCCAACCCCTATCTCAACAGTTCAGTTAACACCTTTGTCTAGTGTAGATTCCCCTGGGAATGATTTATTTGCTGTGACAAAAACACCAACAGGTAAACAAACTATAACTTATCCTGCGGCTACAGCTCCAGAGTCTTCTATTAAGAAAATCAAAACCTAAACATTTAAACATATCTCATATTCATGTGAGAAATGTCTTTTATCCTCCTCTCATTAGAGAAATTAATTGAATCGATGACCATTCTTTAGATTTACCAACATGAATCTGTACCAGTTTCACTAATTCGGGATCTGCTTTTTCTTCGCCGATCTCCCCAAGATGACAATATATAGAATCGCCTATCATATTACCTTTAGTACTGTATAGTTTTGATTCACCTCGTTTTCTATTCAGGCGAACACTCCATCCTCTTAAATAACTATAAACCACATAATAGAAATCAGACCCTAGTTGAAGTTGTAATTTAATAGTTTCATCTAATATGGGATTCATCTTCTTACTAATTAAGAACGCATGAATCCCATTCCTAGTCCCATAAATCTTAAGTCTTCCTTTAAATCCAATATTCTTGCATTTTTTCTTTAATTTTTTAATTGTTTTTTGATATATCTCTAGTCTGTTCAATGATCCATTTTTTGTTGAATTGCCATTATCTGCTAAATCAATTGTTTCTACGTCTGTTTTGTAAAAGTCTATATCTATCATTAGGAGTTGACGATAACAAATATATGAAGTTCTAGTGGCCATATCTATTGCTATATAATAATCTTTATGATCTTGTAATAAATGTTGTGGCTTAGCTAAGCCTTTAACCAAGTACGGGGCTATAAATTTTACTCCTTGTGTATCTTTTCCTATATTGGCAATAAATTTGCCCCGGAAAGTTGCATTTGACAATAGTTTGATTGCTTGTTCTTCATCCTGATCGGAAATTGTTGTTAAAGATTTGCCTTTGCAGTCAAAAACTGAGTCAACTAAACTAAGAAAGCTTTGGAAGTATTCAAAACAAGTAGATGTTTTTGAGTCCATGGATCACAAATCAAAACAAGATAACAAAGATTTAATTAAACCTAGCAATAGTTCAAAACATCAATCAATTCTTAAACAAACAATCGTGGAATGGCTGTCATGTCAAATAAAGATTGAAGAACTATCAAAAAACCAAATAGACTATCTAAAAACCAGTTCCAGTAAACTAGGATTAACCCCGATAGAATTAGTAGAAAACTCTCTTGATATCGAATTAGAAGATCGTAAGTGGACTCATCTTTCCAACAAGGAAACTAGGAAGGTGTTTCGCTATGTTCAGGAAAACTCTATAATCACTGATGGGCAAAAAAACTGTCTGAACAAGATCTATCCTAATAAGAAACTGGATTTTTATTCTAAGTTTCTTGGAAGAAAGATCCCTGATATAGAAACTATCAAATATCTTGAATTCAAGGTATTAACAAAAATACCTGATAGATTTCCTTTAATACCTCTAGTTAGACCAATTTACGTAGGGTCCAATTACGAATACGGGGTTCAATATCAAGAACTTTGTAAGAATAACCAAATGTACTATATAAGATTCTATGATTTAATGATGATTGACTATGACAACAAAACGCTGAAAGAAGTAAAGGAATGTCTTAAGAAATCCCCAGAATATTGTTATCGAATTTACCGAACACCAAATGGGTTTCATGTATTTATAATGTCAATAAGTATTCCTTATTATGATAAAGAAAGTTATAATATGATGATGCTTCTTGATTGTGATCCATTCTATATTCTATTTTCCTATAAGTACGGATACAGTATTAGATTGTCCAAGAAGAAAAATAGAGAAAATGATTTCATTGCCAAATATGTTGAAACTATAGGGGACCGATCTAAGATAAAGAAATCCTTTCTAAAACTAATAGAACTCCATGACCAACTAATAACCAAATCAATCGCTGAAGAAGTTTAAGAATAATTCTGAATATATAAAACACAAGACCGAATGGAACAACCAGGTAAGTTAATTCAAACAGCAACTCCAGTAGCAAAATCAAGGATTTTTCTTCTAACACAAGGAGGAATTAGAAACAGCATTTACTCTAATGAAATAATCGACACAAACGACCTAGTTAAAATGATCACTAAACTAGGATTGGATAGAAAAACCATTCATCAAATTTTAACAGCTCATACAGCCTCTGTTCAAGTTCCTCAATATACTCCAGAGCAAAAGGAAAAGCTTTCTGTCGCGTTAATAAACTTTCAAAAAATGTATAAAGACGCATACAAAGATTCTCTAGAAGACGCAGATGATCAAACAAGAAAAAATAACATTCAACGAATTAATGAATCTAAAGACCTAACAATTTATGACAAATTAATATATATGTTAGTGGAGGAATCTCTATATGATGATGATGATGATGAAAGAAAAATTTTTGTAAAAAGAATAAATGTGCTTGTAACTATAGTATTTAAGTTTTCAAATTCTAAAGTAAACAAGACAAGGTTGCGTGAGGGTGATATATTAGCCTATCTAGGAGAAGAAACATTTGCAGTGGAAATCCTTAAAAATGATGGGTTCCAGTACTATCCTCTAATGTATCAAAAAGAGGTAGGAATGGTAATTTCTATGTCAAGAAAAGCAACAATCAATGAAGCAGATATTTTCTTCGGAACTTATATTGATGTATTAAACTCTGAAGTTAAGGATACATTAATTGATACGGCAGCTGAAATGTTTAAACCAGATGAATAAGTATTAAGAATCATCGTTCCTTAGGAACAATGATTTAGTGTAGATATTTTTTATTTTTCCAACCATACTCTCATATTCAGTAAAATACAACAAATGACTAGTTCATGTCCGAAAGGATATTTAGTATCATTTACTGCTTCCATTAATCCTTTCTTTGTCATCGGAACATCTCTTCCATCATAACCAACAATTAGAAGATTAATCCTGGATAGATGCATTTGGATCAATTCAGTCAATGCATCATAGGGTTTTCTGATTTTTGGATGGTGTACAAGTGTTAATTCTATAGATGACAATAACTCTTCATAATACGGACAATAAATTTTCTTTCTTGATTCAATATAACCCATTACTTTACCGTAATATCCAGCGATAGGATATTCGTGACTTTTCTTTGGAAATACGCGCCTTTTTCCCTTTAACATATTAAATGCCTTAGGACGATGATCGAAGAAGGATTTTTTAACCATGTTATCTCCTCCAACTTCATGGCGATAAATCTTAGATCCTTGCCGTGCGTTGCCGGGGTTTCACGCCAAATAGTTCTCAAAGACCTGAACTGCTGCATTTTGCGTTTTACCGTCCTGATTTGGAGTGAATCCAGGTAACACACCATTCTGATAATACCTATTAGGTATAGATAAGCGCTCTGTGGCTTGAAATGGACCTAATTTAAATGGAGAAAAGGCTGCCATTTTCTTTGTCCAGAACTAGAAACATTAATTTTTTCAAATCTAGAAATAACAGGATGAGCTACAGCTCTTTGTATTCTCATACATCAGACTTTTTCAGGATTCACTTAAACAGGTTTGGTTAATTGCACATTGTCAACAGTTTGTTCCATATTAGAGTTACTCCTTTTCCTAATAGGGATTATCTGGGTCAGTTTCATCCTTACAGCAATCAACAAGATTTATGAAGGCATCTGTAGCTGTAACTGTATCTTCAACATCAGGGTAGTGATTACGATCAAGGAATAAGCCAAGTGGATTTGTTATAGAGGTGGGCAATTCAATACTAAAGATATTTCCAAATGAATCGCTGAAGAAGGTTTGTGAATTAGTGTTTGTGAAAAATATTATTGTAGAAGCTGAGCCAGTTGTCAATGTTCCATCAGTGAAAATTTTAACATCTCCGTTAAGTTTAGATCCCATTCCATCAATAACTTCAGGGGTTGAAGACACTGATAATATTTTAGAATTCTCACTATAACTATAGCTATAATTTGGTTTAAAATCCATCCATCTAGACCCGTTGCCATCTTCTGTTATGTGAAGGTAGAGAGTTTTGTTACTTTCTATAGTGCTTATTAATTTGTTATCGAAAGAAGGCAATGAGTTATTTATAGGTTGAGTTGGATCTACACATCTTCCTTTAGTTTCACCTAGGGGTGGTATACAGACCAGATTAACTTCACATTGACTTGTAATTTCGCAAAAACCACTTTCTCCGACTCCGTTAGAACCAGTATGACACTTAAAATCACCTCCACAAAAATGACCAGCCGCACAATCTTCGTTCTTCTGGCATTTTTCTCCCTCAGTATTTCCACTTTTTCTAGTTAATAGGTAAGCTATTACAATAGCAGATATAACTATTAATACGACAAAAAAGACTAACCACCAAATCCATGTAGAAGATCCTGACCTATCTTGATAAGGGTAAACAGACTTTCCATATACTTCACTTGAAATGTATTGGACCATTAAAGGACTATTTTGATCAGCAATTTTTTCAAACTGCAATTTATCATGGAAACGATAGAATTTGGTATGGGTCAATTTCACATGTGTTCAGAACTCTTTGTATTGATTAATTTGGGTGTCAAAACCACGAGAACTTATTGGGAAATCCATGATAATCACCCCTGTTTTCTTTTCATATATTACTCTTTTCCTATTTGAATACCCTTCTACTCTAGTACCGAATCTTTTCTCATTAGTTTTCATAAATTTGTTAAATTTAGCGATGGTGTCTGGTATCAGTGTATTGGAAGATTTTTCAATTTGTATTCTATTTGCACCCTATTTAAAAACATTAAAATATGTTTCAATTTTTCCACATAAAACGACAGTAGATATTAGAAATGGTAGTTTTATCTACAAAAATAGGACAATTGTTATTCTTTCAATGACTCACTCTCAAATAAAGTAAATGAAAGAATGAACAGAGAAATTAGAAATGCAAATATTGACTGATCAAAAACATCTTTCGGACAAGGTTATAACCTTACTTTGTTATAGAAATATTGAACAAGATGGACCCAATGCTTCCAGGAATACCCGGATTACCTCAACTTCCTCAAATTGTATTAGGAGATCAACCAGGTCAAGTTCCTATTACAGGATTCCCGACACAATTAGGATCTCCTCAAATAGTACCCACTTTTGTGGACCCAGGAACTTTACCTAAACAGGATTTTCCTAAAGTTCAGTTAATAGGAGACATTAAACCTACTGCTAATTTTCCTATTGAAAAAACAACCACCCTGAAAATAGTTCCTTCTGTTGAAAGTTATAAAAGCAGGCCTAACATCACCAATGTGAAATTCATCAAATATCTTCCCCCAGTTCAAAAAGAAACTCCAATTGTTTCCAATACTAAGGTCTCATTAGACAAGAAGAAGATGACATTTACTATTGAAGGTATTAGTTACAGAACAGCTAATACTTTGAGAAGAACTATTATAACTGAAGTTCCAACTTTGACTATTGAGGATGTTATTTTTGTAAAGAATCAAAGTTCTTTCCATGAAGAGGTAATAGCTAATCGTTTGGGGTTGATACCACTTAATTTAGATCCAGAAAAATATTTATTCAAAAACCAAGAGCCTGATCCGACTAAACCAGATCTTAAGTCTTTTGAAAAGTTGACCTTTACTCAAGTCAACAATACCAAAAGTATTGCTCCGGCCATTTCCAACTTTATCATAGACGAACAAGGAAATCCTGTAAGTAAAGATGGGATCATAATTGCTCCTCTGAAACCAAATGCTGAACTTTCATTTAAAGCTAGGGCTTACAAAGGCATTGGTCGTATTAATACTAAATGGTCTGCTGGAAAGGCTTGGTACAATGAAGAAACAAGTCTTGATCCTATGACTAAACGAACAAAAATCAAGTTTAACTTTACAGTGGAATCTCAAAGTACCTTGACTGCGTCCAGAATTCTTTTCAAAGCCTTACAAATACTATCAGAACCTCAAGAGGCGGTTCCCTATACTGCCTTCGAAGAAATTCAACAATCCCTCAAACTGTAACTTTACCTATTTCAAACACACGTCTGTGAAAACAGATATGTGATCAATAAACATTTCATATAGAATTACTGATATAACCTATAATATGTGAGGTTGTTATTTATAAAGTAAATACGAAAATGATGTTGTTTTTATAGTATAAAGTGAAAAGCAAATCGCGCCTTTTGTAAGCTCAATATGTCTTCGGGAAACAAATTCAAAAAAATCATAAATTCTATCAAAGTCAAATACAACAATGTACTTGGAGAAAATGTCACAACAAGTAGAACTATGAGAATAGGTCAAGTTATCCAGTTAACTGGTCATTTAAGTATTCTTGTCGGATTCTCTATCTGGTTATTTTCTACACGAGAATATGTTGATGAGGATAAAAACAAAAATCCTGATCCTATTGTAATGAGTGTTGGTCTTAAAATGATAGCAGCTGGTGGTATTTTATCATATATTGGGAGTAGAATAAGATCGGTAGTTTACAATAGCTGGTCTACCAGTAAATTGGTCAAGATGTCTTCACAGACAGTTCAAAGTATCGTTAATCAACAAAATACTTTAGATCTAGATTCAATTGGAAGATTATCACTTTCACAACTTAGAGCTGTATGGACAGTTAATGCTTCAATGATTATCGTAGGGTTTGCTATATTCATTATGGATAGTCAGATAGGAATTGGTACAATATCTGTACTTCTCGGCGGTCTTGGAATGGCTATAGGTGGCTTAATGTCCCAATCTTCCCACAAAGAACTAGCTTATCTTCTTGGTTGGGAAAAACAAGGGAATAAAATGCTCAATACCATCAGTGATGATGGAGTTAATCTTGAAAATCCCGACGAAGATCCAGAAACTTCTGGATCTGTCATATTAGACCTTAATCATTAATTTTAATCGCAAACACATCCCAGTATTAACTGGAATATGTCTAATACAATGAAATTGACCCACTAATTACAATTTATGAGTTAGGAGATAACTCCACTATGGAAATACCCATTATTAAGGCGTCGTTTTATTTACCGAAACTGTTGTTACTAAGAGCCCTTCGTTTGAGAAGGTTGCAATTTGCATCAATTGTGGTGAACAATAAGAAAATCATGTTGCTATGGAAAAGATTGGGACTGGACTAGCTGAAACAGGGTTTACTATCAACAAATTTGTTGAAGTGCAAAATAAAGTTCATCTGTTGATTAAAGAACATGAAAATATTTCTGGAGTCAAATGTGATTTTTCCCGTCTTGAAGGTGTTTTATCTTGGGATGATACTATTGATGCTGATCCCGCTACTGTTTTAATTATTAGGAATGATGTTAATTTATTGTTGGCTTGTAGAAAATCGAATAAAACTGCTAACGATATTTTCGCTGAATTGAATAGTTTTGAATGGGATGCAAAATATTGGGATCGAAGAAGAAGTAAAGTTTTAAATAAGCGAGCTCGTCACAATGTCTGTTTTGGAAATGTTGCTCAAAAAGCGGATTTTGAAAATAAGAAAGGTACGATTATTTCTTATAAAGACATTCCTTCTATGGCTCTATGGAAGACTCAATTAGAATTACTACTAGACGAAAATTACCGTTAGAAGCTGAAGGTAATAAATATTATGATGTTAACAAGTGTGGTATAGGATTTCACGGAGATACTGAACGAAAGAAAGTTACGGTCGCAACTTTTGGCGAATCCAGAGAAATTCATTGACAGTGGTATTACCAGAGTAAACGAATTGGTCCCAGAATTAAATTCAATATTAATCATGGAGATATTTATATCATGAGTAAAAAAGCTGTAGGATCAGATTGGAAACAACGTAAGATTAAAACTATTCACCATGCGACTGGTGCTAAAAAATATTTAAAGTAAATAAAAATAAAAACATATAGCTCTTATTGAGTAATGTGTTGAATCTGAATGTATTGTTTTAGAATAAAAGTGATTTCGAATGGATCCTAGATAATAAGTACTCAAACCGCCTTATATTCCTAACTATGGCCTATGGTCTTTTCTTTCCATATTTTATCAACATCCAATGTCTTATTATAGCCTACTTGTTAATCCCCGTAGGTGTTAAGGGTCCTAAGAACGCTATTGTTGCTCAACGATTCGCGTCTCTGTTCTTTATTATTCTTGGTACCTATTTGACATTTTATCCTTCTGACACATCACTCCCCAGTTTTGATTGGACCAAATAACTAAACTTGTAAACAAACATATTCGAGCATTAGGCTCAGATATGTCATACTGAAAATAAAGAACTAAGTCCCATTAATTCCATTGGTTCTCATGGTGCAAGCTTCTTTTATACAGGCAAATCCCACATCACATTCTGAAGATGTTGTGCATTTAGTTCCTTCAGAACCTCCATGGGTTCCTTTGTGACATAAGTTATCTCCTCCGCAATAAAGTCCGGCGTCACAATCATCGCTTTTATCACATTTTTCTCCTTCTGCTGCTCCTTTCTTAGCAAAGAAGAAATACCATATTGTCCATCCAATCAAAAATAAGGCGATTATCACAATTACTGCAATAATTATCCATTCCAAAGTACTAAGACCTGACTTAGGAGGTTTCCCTCGATTATAGAATTCTTCGACCATCTGAATTATTTTTATATCAAGAGAATATACATCTCGATTTTTCAAATATCCTAATAAGAATTGACAACTTATTTAAAACATATCAGCTCAGGAATAACTCGGTACATATCTAATTCTTACTATGTCAGATACCACCGAAATGTTTGGTGGTATCTTTGCAAAGATGCCAAAACAGGAACCTATAAATACTTATTTGGAAGATCACTTCGGACCTTCTTAAGAGGAGATTGGAAAGGACATTATTGCAAAATCTTTCAGAACATGATAAGACATCTGCCTTGAATATCCTCAGATTGAATAAAGTTATATGTAAACTTGAATTGGATAAACAGGCATAGGTGTGATAGGTAAAAGACCTTGGCTAGTATTGGTAGCAATAGGTTGGGTACTATGATAAGTAGTTATAGGAGATTTGTTATAACCTTTAATTCTTTCAACTAATTGTTTTTTTTTGTCACCTGTAGATGGTAAACCTAAACTTATCAGGATCTTCTTAAGTTCCTTAGTAGTGTAGAAATTATTACTTCTAGTTGTTTTGTCCATACTCTCACGTGTGGAATCATAAATAAAATTCCCTGGAAGAGGCGATATAAGTGTTCTCTGCATGATTAAGAGTTTAGCTACTTTTCTTATGAAATTTTTTTGATTTTTGAGTGTTTAGGGGATCCGCCGCCCTGTTCTTTAATGACAAATCCAACATCATTACACTTTTTTCAAGTGAAAAATTAAATAGACATATGAGTCGCAAAGACCTATATGTTTTTTTTTTGTTGAGAGTTTAATTACTCTTTGTATGGAATAATTTTTTGATTTTAGGATGCTTGGGAGATCCGTTATTGGAATTATCCTGTCCCTGGATAAATTGTTTGATATAGTCTTTAACAAGAACAACACAGTCCAAAAAATATCCCGAAAAATCTTGATTAATCTTATTAAGTTCTCTATCTATCAAAGGTTCATACTTATGAAAGAACGGGAAACAATATTTTTTACATATTTTTAGTCTGGACTCCTTATTCCTTTGGAGATATATAGACATAATAGATAACGTTTCGACAACAAAGGGTAAAAAAGACAGAAAATGAGAAGCTGTCAACATGAGCGAAAATATTACCCAGTAAGCCAACCATGAAGTATCATCTTTCGTAGTTTTAGTAATTAACGCTTTATATGAAGCATACATTGGATATATACCTCCTATAACAAATAAACTGAACATTTGTCTGATAATAGAATATGATAAAATTGTTGATCACTTTTGACAGAGTCTCATATTCCACAGATGAAATTTTCACAGACATCACCATAGTTACATTCAGAAGAGTTCTCACAAGATTGTCCTGAATCTTTTCCTTTATTTCCTTCATGACAACGACCATCTCCTCCACAATAATGACCAGAAGCACAATGATTGGAATTACTAGTTTGCATGCATGATTCACCTTCTTTGGGATCATTCTGGGGCCTAATAACTAATAAATAGACAATTAGAATAATAATAATCCCTAATATCAACAAATAGAAGAGAAACCACCAATTTTCATTAGAGAATTCTCCTGACTCGACTATTTCTACGTGACTGACATGACCTGTACGATATACTGAAGATGGTAATAAATGTTTGTCCACATATGGACCTGTCTTAACAAATCCTACAGAACCTAATCCTAGTGATCCAATTTCCGTTTGGGATACACTCATAATCTTTTCGAGGGGAAGTTATTTTAGTTGGTAGCAAAAATAAAGATGCCTCATAGCATCAACCATAATTTTCGGTCAGAAGAAATTGATCAACGAAAATTCTTGTTAAAAGAAAGAATAACCTCTATCATTAGACCCCTACTGAGCTTTAATCATGATCACTACAAATGCTGAAAATTTTGTTATTTTTCCGGTTAGATGTTTTACCTGCGGAGTTCTCCTAAGTGGAAAAGAAAAAGATTATCAACAGAAACTTCAACAAGGAAAAACTATCGATGAAGCAATGACAGAACTTGGGTTTGATAAATATTGCTGTCGGATGAATGTCATCAATCCTCCTAAGTTTGCAATAGGCAAACTAAAAGGGGTAAAAATAGGAGATATTATGGAAATTCAAAGACCAAATGATGTCATGGCAAGAAATGCTGCCTATAATGGCAATACTCAAACAACCATTATAACAGATATACCAGTAACAAAGATTCCTCTTATTGTGCCAGCTCCGTTAGACATACCGGCACTTCCAGGGATGGACCCTAATTTGTTCGGTACTCAACCAATTGGCGCAATAACCGAACAGAAGGCCCCAGGAATTCCAGGTTTGCCTAATCTTCCTAAAATTGAACTAGATGCTTCTGATTTTGAAGAACTTTCTCCAGAAGATGAAACGTTGAAACCATCAGATTTTCTATCCGTTACAGGTACTGATGGAGTAAAAATTTATAGGGCTAGATAAATTTTCACAATTTCTAAATAAAATACCAACAGGTCGATCTTATCGATCAATCTGTAACCAAATTATTCTCATGAATAATTAATATACCAAATAACCCTTAAGGATCATCTAAAACAGAAAGGGCCATCTCCGACAATTAGATTTTGAAAAATTTTATATTCCCATGAAATATTTTCTACCCAGCTACATTAGGATAAAGTATGTTTTATTTAATCGATTCATATTGAAAAATGTTGTTGCTGAAGGATCAGCAATCACAAACTCAATAAAAAAATCTGTAATATTTTTGAGCAAGGTTTAAAGATTTTGGTAATTTCCTAGTTATAACTAATATGTCCTTATATAGGAGAAACAAGTTCGGTAATTAGCTGACTCAAATATTGTTTATAGATTCTACCTTTAAATAATTGTCTATGTTCACTGACAAAACTTGGGTCAAGATCAGGAAAATTTAATCTGATATATTGTTTGAAAGTTTGGTCATCACCTTCAAATAAGAAGTTAGTCAACATCTTAGCTGTGTCTTCTTGCGCTTCCATATTTTTCTCGAATTTATCATCAGCTTCTCTGTTTTTAATGTTTTGTTCCATTTTCCTCCCAACATTAGTTAATGTAGCTCTACAAAATGGACACTCTGCCTTTCTAAATTTACCTTGACAATCTAAACAGACTATTTGTTTACAACAATTCATGACAGGATAATCTCCAATCTGATCATCGTAACATATTTTACAAGGAGACATTTTATTGGCGTGTTCTTGGTGAACATGAGTATCAGGAGTTTTTTGAACAATAGGGGTGATTTCATGTTTACCTATATTTACAGTCATATGTTTAGTTCCATGATCCGTATGTTTTACTAATTTTACACGTGTTGGTGGAGGAGGTGATCCTATTCTAATAGGTTGTGTTGTAGTAGCTGTTGCTGTTGTTCCAGTGATAGTGGGAATCGGTGGAAATAAAACATCAGGTAGAAATAAGTTATTAACAGTAGTTATAGGGGGAGACATTATATTTAACTGAGTAGGTTCTCTGTCGATCTCTGGGAGAACACCTATGTTTAACTTGTTTATTTCTCCGTGAGCGAGAGTATTCAGATGCTGTTTAGTTATTTCATTTACTTGATCTATATTTATTGGTAGGACTGGTTTAATAGGTACTTTACCTATTTTTTTGGGCATCCCTGGAAATATTTTTATATTGGTATTTCTTACTGGTTGAATCGGTGGCTGATTCAATACATTATGAATTCTAGTTTGTACATCTGGTTGTACAACTGGGTCAGGTTTTAGAAAATCAGGAATGGGTCCAGGGAGAATTATTTGATGAGATCTTGGAGTTCTGTTAGGTAAATCCATGACAAACTATATGATTCCAAAGGAAGTTTTTAATCGTGTCTGAAAATTTAAACTGTCTCTGAAAAGAAGATGACAGATTACGGAATATTTGAAGCAGATGATAATTATGATGACATAGAGGGTAGATTTGGAGAGATAGAACCCGATGAAATAGAAGAGGGGGACATGGATAAGAAAACCAAGATAATCAAAAGTAAATTATCAGATACCCATCATGCAGCCTACATGGTTAAATTAGAATTAGACAAATTGAAAGTATTTGACCAACGTTTGACCGATGATATCATACAGAACTTTAAAGTTGAACTAGAAGGATATCCACAGATTATATATGTGAATCCTGGAATAATGGCAGTTGCAATGTATCTTCTTCATATACATGGAATAGATGGAAGGGTTAATAGACGAATTCCAAGAGATTACTTTGAGGTAGAATTTTACATTAAAGCGACTAATTTGTTAATTCCAGCAAAAACTACTGATCCTAACAAAATAGTCACTCAAAAAATTAAGACAAAAATATCTATATTCACTTATTCTTCTGGAATAGTTATTTATAGAAGTACCAGATTCGCAACTTAATAAAATATTTATATATTCTAGGACTAGTCGACAAAATTTATCTAACTAAGGTTAGATAAGTTGTTTAATATAGATGAAAATATTGTTCTAATAAAATAACTAATAGGTCTATATATGGATCAAACATATTTTATATATTAGTTATTTTCTTCGTGACAACATAGTAAAAGTGTTGTTTCAAAAGATGATTGATCATTTCGATATAATTGATCAAGTAAAGAAACTTTTCGAAATTAAACAAATTTTCTAATCAAAAATGGATTCTAGACTATCGGAATTATTGAAAGAAGTAAGCATTAAAAACTGCACTGAGCCAACTCATCAAGCGCTTTGGGGACCTCGTGCATTATATCAAATACGTCCAGGTAGTTTTGGGAAATTCTGGAGCGGCTATTGTTCTCTGGTATTTGAATCAGATGACTTGAAAAACCCTTTAGCAGAAGTACCTATTTCCCCTGAAATACCAATCGTAGCTGATATTTTGGTGAAATATAAATATAGTGAGAAGGATTCTTATAATTATTCATCACCAATAATATTCATTAAAGCCGTTATTTATTGTTATCAACAAATGATAACTAAAATGTATGAACTTTCTCCTTCTAAATCTGAGTACATTTGTTGTGTTTTGGAACCAGAGGAATATGATATTCATGAAGGATTTCTTCATGTAACTTTCAGGCTTATTTTCCCATATTGTAGAGTCAACAAAAATTTGTTAAAAACTACAATTAGAGATGGAGTGATTGCATGTGCGAAAGAGAACAATATTCTAGGTATTCTGGGACAACAACCTGAAAATAACTGGGATAGCAAAATACATCCTATAGTGGATCCTTTTGTCACTGATAACCCGTGGATGCTCTATAAAGCTGTAGAAGCCATGGGTAGGGAGCCTAAGTTATTAACCGATATCTATGCTCACGTCAATAAGGCAGCTGGTTATAAAGCTAACACAGTATCTTTAGAAAAGGCGTTTCTTCCAACTAAGCATGGACATTTTGATAATGGTCAAGCTAACAAAGCTATATTAGACGAAGAAGAAGACAAAGAGTTCTGGCTACCTATGTTCTTATCTCTCTCTTATTGGCCAAAAGTTGCCAAACTTAATAAAATGTCTCAGATGTCAGACAAGAGGTCTAGCCGATCTTCTTCTCCAATATGGAATTCGCCAACTTCAACAACACAAACTTTTTCAACAATGAGTCAGGATAATATGCCTATGGCTTCTAGTTCTATGGCCCTTATTGAAGATATTAATAGCGATGATCCCAGGGTAATGGTTCATTATCTTCTTCCTCTTCTATCTATGGAGAGAGCTACTCTAGAACATTTTTGGGCGGATGTAGGTCAAGCTCTTTATCAAATCTATAATGGATGTCAACAAGGATTAGAGAAATGGATTTCTTTTAGTAAAAGATCTGATCAATTCGGTCTTTCTGAATGTAAACAAGCTTGGTATAAAATGAGAACTCAACCCAATAAAAGAATTTCTATTAAAACTATTGCTTGGTATGCTCGACAAGATAACTTCAAAGCCTATCAAGATTGGCACAAAAGATGGTATAAAAAGTGTTTGATAGAAGCTTTAGATTGTGGTGATGCGACAATAGCGCATGCTTTATACCGAGTTTATTGGTTAGATTATCTCTGTTCAAATCCGAAGAGAAATACTTGGTGGAGATACAATCGCCATACTTGGACTACTATGAATGATGCTACCAAGTTAAGGATGAAAATAAGTAGAGAGTTCAAGAAGATTTTTCTAGGACTTCAAGTAAGAATTTCTCAAGATGCGTTAAACACGGAAAATCAGGATGAACAAGAAAGAAAACAAATGACTATGAAACGAATAGGCAGACTCATAACAAAGCTTGGTAAAAATGCATCCAAAAGAGCAATAATAAGTGAAGTTAAAGGATATTTCGAACATGAGGACTTTGATAAGTTTGCTGACAAGAATGGTATATTAACTGGTGTTCTTAATGGAGTTGTAGAGGCCAGATCAAAATACGCAACATTCAGATCAGGTAAACCGGAAGACTTTATTACAAGCGTGTGTCCTGTATTTTGGGACAATGATATATTAGGATGGAATCATCCTATGGTTAAGAAGGTCATGCTTTGGATGAGACAAATGTTTCATACCAATGATCTCATCGATCATGTTATTAAATTAATGTCATCAGGTCTTACATCTGGTAACGATATTAAATCTTTCCTGGTAATGACAGGTGCCGGAGACAATTCCAAATCTATGTTTAAACATTTAATTGACGCATTGTTTGGATCACTGTCAGTTGATTTTCCTCTTTCAATTATGTTAGGTAAACATAGTAATTCTTCTGGACCAAATCCAGAACTAAATCAAGCATCTGTATCTCGTTTTGCTTGGATATGTGAACCTGGGCAAAATGCGAGACTCGATGGAGGAACTATCAAGAAACATACTGGTGGAGACAGTTATTTCGCTAGAGGTTGTAATGAAGATGGTGGTAAACATAGCGCAACATTTTTATCAATTCTTATGTGTAATAAAATACCTAGTATTATAGGTGCCGATAAAGCAACTATTAAACGTGTGAAAATTATACCATTTGATTCTAAATGGGTTGAAAATCCTCCTAAAACGCCAGAAGAACAATATAAAACGAGAAGATATCGTCTCAATGAAGGCTTCAAGTATGAAATTCCTGAAATGGCTCCTGCCTTCTTATGGATCTTAGTGCAAAGTTATGCTAAATATAAGAGGGAAGGAGCAAAACCACCTAAATCAGTAATCGAGAAGACTAAGAAATATTGGGAAGAGAATGATCCTTACATTATGTTTAGAAAGGACCGAATTGAACTTGCTGTTGTTCCTGGTTCCATTACTGAAGATAACCAACAAGGTGAAATAGATAGAACTGCTAGAATGACATTAGTTGATGTTTATAATGAATTCAAAGAATGGTGGAGTAACACATTCCCTGGTACTAGAATTCCTTTACGAAATGATGTTAAATATCAACTAGATCAACGATGGAAAGGATTTGCTAGAGGAGCTTGGTGGGGTATTAAACCAAAAGACATTATGACAGAATTCAATGACTTCAATTCATTTAATAACTAGTAATCTATATTGAAGTCATATCTAGCTCTAATATATCACACATAGGTGTGATATATGTTAAGGTCTATACCTTTAGCCAGTCAGCTCCCATATATTCTGGGATAGCTCCAGGACTTCCAAGACCAGAACCAACATGGACATCTTTAGTGTTTAATGTTTCACAAGCTTTTCTAAGGTTACATTCCCTGTCATTAATAGCTTTCTTTAATATATAGAATAATAGATAGAGACCAGTCAATACCCAAACAGCCCAATACAACGATTGTAAAGAGTTATTTGAATCTTCGTCGAACATTTCATCTAATGTTGAAGCTGGAGCAATCAGAGATAAGATAATAATGCTTATTATAGCGGACAATGCGATAGCGGAAACCCAATTAATTCCGAACCAAAAAGCAAATGCCAAAATGGTCACAAACACTATCAACCAAATAAGTAAGGCTACATTTAACTCGATCATAATTTCAATCCAAGAAAATTAACGAACTATTTTGAGATAGAAGAATATTTCGAATAGCACCTCAGAATTAAAACTTTTGACACCTAAAAAGTATCAGCCAAAATGTCAACCTTTCTAATGGATCCTTTATATCAGAGGGCTAATAAAACTCTCTGTTCTCACTGCAGAAAATCAAAAAATGGCAAAAAAAAGTTATCTATCTTAAATAGAACAGTCAAGCTACGTCCTCTTGATTATTACTTAGTATGGGAATCCTTCGGGGTTTCTATGAAAAGTTCTGATTTTTGGGGTTTAACAGCTATAAAGGAGATTTATCGGGGAGAAAATTTGGTACGTAGCCCCGACATTGTTATGCAACGAAAACCTGGTAAGTATTTCCACTACAATAAGTGGCTGTCTAAGTCTAACAATTTACACTCTAAGTCATGTTTGGAAATTATTCTGTGTTTTCAAATTCTTCACCAACTTAAACAAAAATACAATATATGTGTCAAAGACTGGAAAGAGTTTTATTCTGATTTTTTACCGATAATTGTCTCAACATTTCCATGTTGTCCTGATTTTATTAAGAAGTTTTCCATGTGTCAAACAACAACACAAATAAAAAGACATCTTTCCAGATTTGACCGAAGATCAAGAGATCCCAGTGCAAATGAAACAGAGGATTCTCAAGTAAATGAACTTATTAGGTTATGTAAAGAAAGATCATTGCCTCAAACAGAACCAAAAACTAACATTTATTATGTTTCAAAGTTCTCAAACAAATTAGATAGTTTATCAATCGAAAATACAGATTGTCTTTTTAAATGGATTCAGTCGAGCAATATGGAGGATTCCCCATTAAATCTTCAAAGCCTCCCACTTCAGAAACAAAAATCATTAGCAAAGAAATACTATGGAACAAATGGGAATCTCAAATCTTTAACGGATTCTACAAGTGTATCGAAGTATGGAGTGCGCAGTCTCAACAAGGATCTGAAGACTCAACGGAAGACGCTACAACTAGTATGTCTAAGCACAGAAGATCAAGAAAGCGAGGCAGGAAGTCAAATAGTCATAAAAAGAATGAGAAGACATCCTCTCTCAAAGAAACCAACATTAGGTTTACAAAAACTATTGGAAAATCATTAAATGTTACTGAGGTAGACAAAGACAGAAAAGAGATAGTAAAATTTTGCAAGTCTTTAGTTAGCAAAATTCATGATCAGATTTTATGTCTCATAACGGAGGAAGCCCTTGATAAAAGGATAAGAACATTATACCCAGATATTTCAACAGAAGAGTATAACTTTGCTCAGTTATGTATTTTATTGACCTCGCCTGGTCTGGATAGAATTCCTCAAGAGTATAACCTTACAGATCTCTATGTTCTTTCCAAGAAACTTGTTTGGTATTATATCCTTGTTAAGGCCATAATAACTGATAGATATAGTTTCTGGAGAAATATTGACTTAAAGAAGCTTACCTTAGGAACACTTTTGTACTACTCATCTGGTAGCAAATTTTTCGTCGAAAAGTTCTAGGTATTGTAGTTAGAACTTTGCCCAGTTTGAAAAAATAAGTTCATATCAAAAAAACCACTCAAAAAAAAAGACAAAATCTTATGGGCACAACTTCATCTAATTCACATTCTGCTGTTGCGAAACATGTTCCAGATATTGCAGGTATCGTAGAAGGATATTCACCAGATACTTCTTTTGATCTCTGCTCTATCAAGAACAAAGACCGACAAGAAGCTCTCAGAAAGTTTCATAGTCTTCCTTTTCAGGGATATCCATCAAAAACACACAGATTTAACTATTATCTTCTAGTGAAGGAACATATCTCCTGTGAGGATCAAAGAAATCTTTTAACTAATGGCATATGGGAACATTTTGCAGAGTTTTTAGGTCTTGATCCTAAAAAGCCTAGCAAGTCCAAGACGACATTCTTCTGTCAAGCTAAAAAGAAAGACCTTTGTCAACTCGAATATGATGCTGAACGATTGGAAGAAAATTGTTTAAGTTTCAAGGAATGGAAAAAACTGGTATCTAGTTACTGTCTTAGCACTCCAGACTGTGACTTCAAGCTTCTCAAAGAACTTGACAGATTTGGTGTTCCTAGAAAGTTCTATTGTGCGTTCAATAGAACCTTTCATAAATTGTATTCTAATAATAGGACTTTTCAAAACTTTTCTTTCTCACTTCTTACAAGTGCTAAGACCGAAAAGGAAAAGTTATTGGCTGGAGAAGTATTCAAACAATACTTAATCGACCAATTTTCTCGATTTGGTCACGATTTCCGTAGATATATCGAAGGGCTAGAATTTAGTGACATTTTAGTTTGTGAATACAAAGTTTTATGTGTTCCAAAGAGAGGCCATTGTTATGAATATGATTATAATGAACATTCAGTAAAATCTTATGATTGTTCTCCATGCAAGCAAGCAAAATCTTGTTCCCCATGCAAGCCAATTCATAAGCCACGAAAAACTAAATACAAACATACTCATGATAATTCATATGATCCGTGGGATCCTTGTAAAAATTGTGATCCAACTAAACCATGTGATCATGAATATGCATCGTACCCAGATAAACCTCATTCGAAAAATACAGAAAGTACCAAATTTCACGATGACAACTCTGATAGCTATTCTGACCATGACGATTATGGCAAAACGCCAGTTTCAGTTTCTTCAACTGGCAAAAATAGCAAGGATCTGGTTGATTCAATCACATCAACATCTGCATTCGAACTTCCGTGCACTCCGGTTGGATGTCAGTACACTTGTGAATTTATTGAAAACATCTTGTTGAAACTTTTTACCTCTTCTGTATTAAGACACTTCACATCAAGATTCTGTTTCACACCAATACCACATAAAACCGAAATTGAATGTTGTTTAACTCCTGACCAAGCAGTTACTATTCTTTGTGCAAAGTCTTTAGCAGAAATTGTTAAGAAACCTTTCCAAGGAAAATTGGTTGCCAAACATGCGGATGATCACTATGTTGTAACTACTATCGATCGTACTCTAGAAAGTGATTGCTGGCAATTGTTCCTATGCGATGTCGGTGAGCTTCTTCACTCTAAAGCTCAAGATTGCGCAGTTAACCCTGATCATCCTAATCTCACTGGGGTAGATAGAAAGCTTTTTAGAGCTCTCTATGATTGTTCTAGATCATTCATGATTTGTGCCATAGCTCTCTCCTATGAAGATTGCGGAGTTAATTGTGAACATCTTAAGAAACTTATCTGTGCCCATCTTGCAAATAACTGCAAACTCGCAGAAAAACTTAAGAAACAATCTTGTCGAATCGTGATCACTGGTCACTAAATCCAATCATACTGATGATACATCTCTCACCATATGGTGAAAGATGTAAAGATATATCTTAATCTAAAACAGCAACCTTCTTAAACTAAATGTGGTACTATCTTTTCCTAATTATCATTATAATCATCATCTTGGCTATTGATGAAAGTAACAAAACACCAGATTCTCATATTCACGCAAAACCTTTACAATAAGAAGAAGAATACAATAAAGATTCGTCTCTCTAAATATGCTATCAAGTATACAGTGGTCTAAGAAAAAACTGAAGTTTCAGATTACGACGAATCCCAAACCACCAGAAACGAGATAACCAGCTTTCCTAATAATAAATCTAATGGAACAACAACAGTTGAATTACCGTCAGGAACAAATCCATTTTCTACAATGGTTCTTCCAACAAATAGATTTGGTAGGAGCTAGTTTTCCAGATAGTGATAGCTATAGGTGGTTGTACTAGTAAACATTGTATAGCTGTTCCTGATTTAAAACTCTACCAGGACTATTGCGAGAAATTCTGTGCCTAAAGCTAGTTAAATAATACATTTCACTCTACATAGAGTAAAGTGTTAAATGAATTAGGTCTTCACAAGAGATTCAAAATACTTTAACATTGGAGTAATTAAAGAAAGAAAAATATCTCGTTCAGTTCTTTCAGCGTTCCAATCTAGACCAATTATGGGAAGTTCAGATTTTTTCTTCTTAATGACCTTTTCGTGTTTTTCTATCACTTTACTTAAATAGTCCAAGGTATAACTTGATATCTCACCATCTGTACTTCTTTTCTTAACCCGTTTTAATGAGGTCTCACCAGTGACACTTAAATAAATAATTAAGTCTGGGTCTCTAATTTTGCTCATGTCAGCAATGGATCGGATCTCATTTATCTGTTTTGTATTAAGTCTTTTATATTCTTCTGTTTGCATTAACATAAAAGCCTCATCTCCAATCATGAAAGAACGATCAATCATTACTAAAGTTCCCTTGTCACATTCACATTGACTTTCAATCCATTCGTTATATCTCTTTCGATAAAGATTAGTTTGAAACTCTTGGACGTTCTTATCCATATCTTCAAGATATTTACTCAACCACTCTGGAGGAAAATATTCAAGAACAATATCGTTATCGATAGAATATGTTTTGGTATCGGAAGATTCTTCTTGATTTATTACTGGGTAATCCCCTGATAAATATTTTTTCATTGTTTTACATGCAGTGCTTTTTCCTACTGCTATTCCTCCTTCAATAATAACAAGTTTCCCTTTTAATAGCTTAATAGCTTTTAGAACTAATTCTGGAACTATATCTACCGTTGGTGTTCTAACCAATAACGGTTTAATAGATCCATTGTTTGAAGATTGAGAACTTTTTTGATTTTGTTGTTTGGATGTGTTCATTTTAGTCAGCTGAAAGATCTGATTTTGCATAGTTTCAATCCAGAAAACAAACACAAATCATCAAATCAATTTGCACAGAAAATGAAAAATTAAGGCATTGTTTTTTCAAATATGAAAACACGATGGACGAAAATATCAAACTTATTGGTACTAAAGTACCAAAAAAACATTTTGATAATATGATCAAAGATATAATGCACCTGGTTCACCCAGATATTAAAACTAGTAAAGAGACCAAAGAGATATTAAATCTCGTTATAGGAAATATTCTTGTAAAATTAGTAAACTCCTATATGATAGGAAAAAACTTAAAAAATACCGTCTCTAGTGTTGCTGTTGGACAGTTAGCTATCGGTGCTATAAAACAAGGTGAAAAAACAGCTCACATAAGAAATAGTGATGTGGTTGAATCTAGAATATTCGGGGTAGTCAAGAAGTTTATATTATTAAAATTTCCATTTATATCACTAACTGAGCAAGAGTATTTATCTTTTACTAGGATAATTAGTTATCTTATCGCCGAAGTTTTGGAATTATCTGGTAACGCAGCAAAAGATAACAATAGAAAAACAGTAATCCCATGGTTTATTTATTTGTCAATTTTTGAGGATGAAGAACTTGATCAAGTTATTGATATCTGGTTTCACAATCTAGAATCGGAAGTTAGGAAACAATTTCGATCATTTCTTCCAAGAAGATTTGAATTGCTTTACCGTATGACTCTACAACAGATACCTGGCAATAGATCAGTTGTTATAAGTGAGGCCCTTGGTATCGATCAGAAAACTCCAGCTGTTAATTGGAAAATGCTTGATCCACTAACAGTTAGTAAACTTAAAACAATAGCAACAGAGATGAATATCCCTGGCAGATCAAACCTAAAAACTAAAAGAGATCTATACGAAGCAGTATACAATTTACCCATACCTCCTGATAAAATTATTTATCAACCAGATAGTCCTATGATAAAATTACGAGACAGAATCGCTAATGAAAAATGGAATAAACGAAAAGCTGCAGCAACTAATATAACTTCACCTACTACAACTACTACAAAAACAAGAGCTGAATATCTATTTAACATCGCCAAAATTGCAGTCTCCTATGGATTTGTTCCGATCCCTGTTAGAGGTAAAATTCCGACAATACCTAAATGGAATTTAACCAGGATAGATCCTAAAGATCCAGAAAAAGTTGCACGACGAGTTAAACACTTGACTGAAACCAAACGAAGCCCTGCTAATAATGTTGCCATTCTTTGTGGAGAAGCATCTAATATAGTGGTATTTGATATTGACAACGTAGTATCTGCTACTAGCAACATAAACGGAATTCGATACTGGAATCAACTGATAACACTCAACAATAAACAAAATCCTCGAGAACCTTTACCAGAAACTTTCACCGTAATGACTCCATCTAACGGATTTCATGTTTACTTTCAGTATGATGAAAGGATGCCCGTTCTGAGTAATTCCAATGGAGTGATGGGACAGAAAATAGATTTTCGAACTAATGGAGGTCTAGTTATGTTTCCAGGGTCTAAGAATTTTACTACAGGGAAGGTTTATGCAGTTTATTCGGGATTTAAGAATAATCGACCTATTATCGCCAGAATGCCTACATGGCTCTATAATTTTATTGTTATGCATCAACAAAAGATGTCCCGAAAATGAAAAATATATAAATAACTTTATTTTATATAAAAACAATATGTCGAGCAATAAGAAACCTAGAGTACTCTATTATTCTGCAACAGGAGGAGAACGAAAATATGCTTTAAAAAAGAGTGGTGGTCACTCAAAACATGCCAAAGAATTTTTATCTAAAAATGGAGGATCTAAGAATTTAGATCTTATACCTGAAGAAGATAGGGCATTTTTTGAAGTAGAAGACAGCAACAAACGTAATCTTAAAAAATTCTCTCGCAAAGGCAAAACCTGATGATACTAATCCCACACAAAAAATATTAGACTCAATGTCTAATATTGTAATTAAAAGTGATACACTAAATGTCACACAAGAAAATAAAGTAATCCTTATATTAATGGACTTAAAACATGAAATTAACAAAGATTCCAAATTGGTCATTTCTTGTGATCGACAAATTCGTCCTTCATTAGTTGCATTTTCCAAGGACATACCTTTAAATTTAACAGTTGGACCTATTCTTTCCAAATTTCCTCAAAAGGACCTTATGAGTAATCTTGCAAGCACTATTGCCAAACAACTGAACATTTCACCATCGTCATACTACATTTCATTTAATGGTGTCAAATGGGCTAGATCTGAATACCTACATATGAAAATTTTTGTTAGTCCTGAAGAATTTGTTAATAAACAACTTTATCCGCAGTGGTCTTCAGTACCAGAAGAAGAACTACTTAATCATCTCAAGAGTCGTTTTGATTTGAAGTTATTTAATTATCTGGTGTCATTAGCTTGGAATATAGTCAACCCTATATTTAAAAGCTCAGTAAAAATTGTCCCTGATGGTCGACTTCACGGATTTTATGTCAGTAAAGCATTAAACTCTGATAGTCTTGATCAAGAAATCTTGGAATTTGAGAATTTTCTATTTACCAACGACTTTAGAGGTAATTATGCTGTGTATATATTACCATTTGTACACGATGGTCAAACCAAATATCTTTTATATTCAAGAGTTGATGAAGAACTCTTTGCTAGGAAATATGTATGTTCAAAGATAGTCAAGTATGAAGAACCAGAAAGATGCTATTACTATCAATACGAAAAACTGTTCTGGGTGACTGACAACGATTTGATTTTTCCAACTAGTAAAACATTGACTAAAAAGAAAAGGAAAAATAACTCTAGACGAGGTAGGAATAGGCCTCGTCGCGGAAAAACATAAAAATATAAAATATCAGAGATATCTCTGATATTGTTCCTTAGACGTATAGAACAGAGTGTTTGACTTTTTTGCCAGATATTGGCATTCTACAGACTTGATCTTTTTGTACAGCAGCTATCATTGCCACAGCACCACCTATAAATATAGCTATAATAGATAACATTAACCAAATAAATCCGGACTCATTTTTAGGATCATTTCTAGTCTCCCTTAGAACAAACAATGATATTATTGCGAATATCAACGCAAAAAATATCAATAGGACAGCAAACCAAATTATCGGTTCCATTTTTTAATACATATAAACTAAAGCTTGCAATCTAAAATATCATCAATGGATATCGATAATTTGACGAAAACTCTATCTGAATCATATTCTAGCACAGTAATAGGATATGGCAATATGGGTACTGCTCTAGTTAAATACCTTGTCAGAAATAAAGTTAAAGTAAAAATAGGTACCAGAAATCCTGAAAAAGTTAAACTAATAAACAAAGAGTTCCGAACAAATATTGCTACAACAGATAACATTAAGGCTATAGAAGGAAATAAAATGATCTTCATATGTGTTAAGCCTAATGTGGTTGAGAAAATATGTCGTGAGATAGCTGATTTCATAGATCCAAATAGTATAGTTATATCTCTGGCTGCCACTATTAAGATAAAAACTCTTAAGTTATGGTTAAATAGAAAAGATCTCAAACTTATTAATGTTGTTAGAGCAATGCCAACTATTTCGATATCTGAAGGTTTTGGCATATTTCCCTATATTATTGACTCTGGACTTAAATGTAAAAATGATATAGTTTTAAAGTTACATAGGCTACTACAGGAAGATAATTGTAGCGTATTCGAAGTTAAATCTGAAAAAGAACTTGAACAACTAACAATATTTTCAGCTTGTGGTATAGCTTATTTAGCCAAGATTATGCAGTGTTATATTAAGGCCTCAAGTTCTTTAGAAATGAATCCTATTTTAGCAAAAAACGTTATAATACCTATGATAGACGGAATATCCGCTAAATCAAAAAGTTTTGGAGAATTTGGGGTTGATGAACTAGTTGATGAAGTTGCTTCTAAAGGTGGAATTACTGAAGCTTCCATTAAAGAACTTGATGTAAATCAAATGGTTAGCAATATGGAGAATATGTTTGGATCGGCTAACAACCAACTGAAAAGCTTAAGTAAGCAATTTAATGCCTAAAATTTTCATTACGGAATCCGTAGGTACATCAAAACACATTGGACCTCTAGGTCGGATGTGTAATATATGAAAAAGTTAATCATTATTTTGCGTGATCTAGACTGTTATGAACTAGACTAGATTTGAGGAAAAGATTTCTTCTTCGTTTTTATGTTCGTATTCTATTCTAAAACTAGCTCCTGTGTTAATAGCTGCAAGACTTTTTCTTTTTTCTTGAGCTGATTTTTTAGCTTCGTCTAACGTACGTTGCCATGGTCCTTCTTCAACATCACTATCTCGATGACCAGGAGGACCAGATTTCATGATTATAACATATCTAGTATAGATTAGGGTAAGACCACTATTTGGAATAGGTTTTGTATCTGATTTTTCAGGTGTTGATGTCATTTTCACTCTTGGCTGTAAGTCAAATATGGAGAAATTGTAAGATTGTCATTTCTTTATTTGATCGATAAAGAACGATCAATTTACACCAATCAAATTTTTATCTATTAATCTAATAGGCTGGGAATAGAATAGAACACATCATTTGATAATCTCCTCTCATCCTTAAACTAGAAAGCAATTCTAATGGGACAACCTTAGTTTGTGAATCATATTCATCAATAATTGTTTTAACTCCACTTTGAATAAGATATTGGTATTGAAAACAAACAAAAGCTTCCACTATTTTAACAAGATCCCTATGACTCAAATCAATTAATTGGGTAATAATTTCTATTGGCTGCATATCTGAGTGTTTTATTCTTAGGTAGGTATACAAAGCGGTCCATGAAGCACAATAAGCATCTCCTGTTAAAGCCTGTGGACCTATAGCTGGACATATTTTTGCAGTAGCTACATAAGTGTATCCAGGGAGATTTTCTTTAGTCCATTCTTTAAGGGCAACATCTGTGCTTTGTAAACGATTAAAATTAGACTTACCATAAGGATCAAAATATTCGGCAGTTTTTTTCTTGTTATCAACTACTAACATAGTAGCATGTTTCCATTGAGTTTCTCCCTTTCCCTGTGATAAATCAACATAGTAACTTGTGAATCTAAAATCTGATTTAAACGACCCAAAATTAATAGTCTCTATAGAAGAAACTATAGCTCTTTGTATAAATCTTATATAGATCGCTCCCGCTACTTTATAGTCATTTTCTTTCAGTAAGGAATTGAGAATATCATAAATGTAGTGCTGTGCTGTTGTATACATAGAAGACAACATCTCTTTCATCTCACATTGAAAATCTAGGATAGCCCTCAGAGTTTGTTTAAGAGTGGCTGTTTTTGGAATCCATGGAGGAGTTGTAAGCAATGTGCAAACTGGCGTTTCCGGGAATATTTCTGTTTTCTTCATAGTTTCTGTTTTCTTCATAACTCGTAACTTTGGTTTGACAATCTGCCGAGTTTGAGGTATAGTTGGAACTTCAAATACTTGTTTACCAGGGTTTTTTATTGTAATTATAGGAGATCTAAGAGCATCTGGAAGCCTAAACTTTTGTGTATGTGTTGCTATTGGAGTCAACGGGACAGTAACAGAAAATATTTGAGTTTTCTTCTGATATGACTGAATAGTTGGTTTAATTGGTATAAAATGGGTATATTGGGGCAAAATAACTGGCTGTGTTACTTTTGCTGTTTCATATTGTTGTTTCCTACCCTTAGACCAATATCGTCTTCCAGCTTTATTTAATGTCACTGTGTAAGGAATATTCCCTACCATAGCAACAGTATTAACACTATAAGTTGAAGGTTTAGGTAGTTGCCTCTTTGAAGCTACTTTTATAACGCCTAGATCCATATGAAGTTTTTAATTTGACGGATAATAATCATGAGATGAAAATTAAGTTGAAAGAGATCTTGGACTTAGAGTGACCAAGATATATCATATAGCAGCCTTACTACTATATGTGATTTTTTAGTTTAAGGTATTGATGGAAAATCGGATTGCAATACTTTTGGTTTCGTCATCTTTTTTTTCTGTCGAAAGTCCTAGATAGAAATGTTTTGAAATCCCTTCTTTAATAACTGAAGTGATTGACAATGATGCGACTAATCTTGAAGCTGTACTCATTTCAAAATAGGATTTTCCATTATCGTTCAAAAACTTCTCCATGGCTAAAGGTCCTTCGCGATAAAATCCTTTTATTTCCCACTTATCAAGGTCTAAAATAAATCCTAATCCAGGAACATCTTTGAAATTTGGCAACTTTTCTAACTAAACTTCCAATAGTACTTTCGCTTTCTCGCCCATCATATGAAATTCATCATATTCAATAAAGATATCTTCATCAACATTATTAATCTCCAGTTGGAGTTTTTAGCAAGTTATGAGAGTCCATTATGTCACAATTAACCTTTCTTATTATTTGGTCATTTTCTCGAATATCACAAGGATTGGTCATCAAATCCACTTAGGTAAATTGTGTAAAGTACCGCAAGGATTGATCATCGAATTTACATTAAGTAAATTGAGTGAAGTAAGCATACATAAGAGGTTGTGTTTTTTGGTCAGGAGGATTAAATGCAACATCAAATGAGTTTACTGGTGACTGATAGGTTCTCTCAAACATTCTATAAGGAAATTCTGGCTTCAGTTCTTTGTTAGAAAACTTTAGTGATTCTTCAAGACTCAATCCTTTCTTAATGGATTCGGTGAAAGCCATTTTTTGCCTAACTCTGTTCATATGAAGAGATAGTTCTTTAGTGGTGTTCATTTCCAAGATTAAACTGGAAGCTTTGTAAGTTGTTGCAAGATCAATCCATGGTTGTCGGTTTTCATTACTGGGATTCATCATGTCAATAATTACTGACTTACCTTGGAGCATAGCATTGTTAATTTCTGCTAGATATTTCTTTTTGGTTGTAAATTGGTCTCGTGTGAAAACTAGAACCTTTTCTCCATCAATAGCACTTGCTAACTTTCTAGAAAACGTAGATTTACCAGACCCGGGGTATCCAACCATAATTATGACGAATCGTTTTCCACCAATTATAGTTGGACTATAAGTTGTTGCTATTTGTTCAGGAGTAAACCCTTTTGTTAATTTTTTGACCATGTCCTCTGGTTTAATAGGAGCTGGTAGTGGAGTAGGTTTCTGATCTTGGTAAGCGACCTCTGGTGTTGAGAATTTCATTTTGAGGTTTAATGATAGTTTCAAGTCAGAGTCTGAGAAATCTCCTGTTCTTCCAGCTGCATCACCTATATAAATGATATCTTCAGGCTTTTGTTCAGTATATTTTCGAAGAAAGCTCCATATGAAAGGAGAAGGTTTACGAAATACATCATTACCTGTTAGCACAACAGCTTCCAGTACTTCATTAATTCCAAGATCAGATTCCATCTTGTCAATCCTTTGTCTTGCAATATTAGCATTAAGAAGCTTCTTTTTAGGAGTAGATTTCTGATTTGTGATAATAATGATTCTGTAGCTCTTCAAAAAAGCCAATAATTTTTCTTTAACACCTGGAATCCACTGCCAGTCATCTCCATTCCGGGCAAATTTTCTACGTCCTTTTGGTTTTACTAAAGTATGATCTAAATCAGTAGCTATAATAGGGAGTTTTTCGATACCAGGTTTTGATTCTTTGTTCCACAGACGATAGTCTATAGAGCCATATCTCATCCACTGTAATGAGGGACGAATCGTAGTGTTAGTAGTTGTGATCATATTAGAAAAAATAAGAGAACTCTTTTCTGTTAGAGGATAGTTTAAAATCAAAGTATAAGAAAACAAGAAAAAAAGATCAAATTTGATCCGGATTTCCCTTTATTGAATTATTTCATAACCCCTTGTTACTAGAAATTATTCGTAGATAATACAACATGGATTTGAAACAAGAACAAGACCAAGACCAAGAAATGAACGGAACTCCAACGCTTCATAAGCATGAAAGTAACAGTAGTGGAAGAACTACTCCACATACTAGATTTGATGAATGGCACAAAGTCCATTGGGCTTGTGTGTTCGATTCCGTTTGGGCTGAACTTGCATACGAGGTACTCAAAAAAGTTCGATTGGCACATTCCACATATTTAGGAGAAGAAATTTTAAAGTATTTAGTCGCCCCAATTGAAAACGGGGAGTTCTCTACAATTAAAAAGATATTATTTGTAACACCTGCTATATGTGTCAAACATGCAATATTGAAGCATATCAAAAGATATGGAAAAAATTCCCCATTTCGAAGAACTTGCCAAAATAAGTCCCTTTTTTGCTTGACAAAATCATTTTGTGAAGATTATTCTTTGAAATTTGATTTTGATCCTAAGAAAGGTATCTCTCCTCTCTCTCACCTTAGATTAAAATCTTACAAAGATGGATTATTGAAAGCATCTGATGAACTTGGAATGCCTTCAAGATATATTCTTTCACCTACACCCGAGTTATCTGTTCATGAGCGAGAAAACAAATCTTATCATACAACACTTAGTCCTTCTCCTACACCACGGTCAAGTATGCTCTTATCATATCAGAAACGTTTTCTCAAAAAAGGCCGTCGAAAACGCCAAGTTGTTTTAAACAATAAATATACCCAAGACCCTTATATTCATTTACATAAAAGAATAGAACAAGTCCAACCTGTTAACATTAACAATCACGAGATACCAAAGATTTTATTGGAACAACCGAAAAAGGGTTTGTTTGTTACTAGTAGTTTTCAACATAGAATTCCTGAATCTCAAGGGTCTAGTTTTCCAGGAAATCAAATGGAATATTTTGGAGAGATTCTTTCAGACCCACCGACATTAACTTTAGAGAGTCAGACCTCAGAACCCCTATTGAAAAATTAAAAGAAAAATATCACACACTACGTGTGATATTTGCCTAAATGAAGTCTTTTGTATCAAACTACTTGACAAAGACTTCTTCGTGTTTAAATACTGAGTAGAACATGTTAACAAGATTCGAGGGCATCTTGTTAACACTTTTTAGTTCGTCGCTTTTTGTATCTCCATAATACTCTTTTCCTAGTATAAATGGTCCAGGATGTTCCCTCCTATAGTCATTTAATGCATTGATAAACTTATTTTTCTGTCCGGGTAACAACCTTGCATTCTTTATATATTTCTCCAGTTCTTCTAATCTTCCTTTATAATTCTCGTAGATAGTTGTTAGTTTTCTTTTATATATTGGATCAAGATAGAAATCAACAAGTACCCTTCCAAATTTACCAAAGGTAGGAGCTCTTCTTCCACTCTTTTGGTCTATTATATTGCCTATTTTTCCATAGATGATTCCGTTAAGACCTTTTAGAGTATTGAGAAGAATTACTGCTGAACAAAGACCTTCATAATGTTCATGTTCTTGTGAATCCCAGCCGAACAAACGACATTTTTGTTTGTTAAAGTATCCTCCCTTCTGACTTGTTCCGAGAGCTCTTCTAAATACACCTTTTCTTTTCTCAACAGTTTCGCTGAAAAGCTTCATAGAAATATAGAAAACCACATTGAATGTATCCCCATCATAAATATCAGATACGACAAATTTACCATTCAATCCTTCTAGTGTAAAGATACCTAACTGATTCACCTGTGCAGGAGTTAATTTAGCTGGGTCATCATATTTCGTAACTATTCCTTCTCTAACTGCTTTACTTGTAATACCAACAAGGTCAGTAATTTTTTGAAGATTTTTATGTTTTTCGGTATATCGTTGGAACCAGCCCAATCTTACTGAAGGTCCAGTTTTGGTTGTTTTAACTCCTTCTGCTCTGAGATCTCTTTTGACTTTGGGATTCAATTTAAAGAAATCATCTAATTGCTCACGTGTCCCGGCAATTCTAGGATAATTAGGATTATCACTAATAATGAATGTCATCTTAGTACTCTGTTTAGATAGGGTTCTCCCTGTACCAAGATTAAACCATTTACCTTCTACAGGTTGCGTGAACTGTTTGGTTTGGTCAGTTCTCACACCCTTTTTCCATACAGTATAGTTGAATTGCATTGAAGAAGTTGATGTTGTAGTTATAGCTGACGGGACTATTTTGATATTTGTTGTCGCTGTAGTTTTCCTAGAGTCTGGTGCCAGAGTTAACACTAAAGGTTTATTAGGTTGTACCGGAACTTGAGAAACTGTTGGAAGCATGAATGTCCCAGAAGGCAATACTACTTGATTTGGTGGTAAAATAGGAGCGTCGTTCATTGATGAAGCTTTTCTTATTTTCCTAAAATAAGAAAAGGTGAAAATCATTTTCGTTAATATCAAAACTTATGTTAAGCCTCCCAATCGTTATATTCCACGACAAGTTTTCTACCTGGATCGACTTTCTTTCTATTAAACTTTCTTATACCTCTATTAGGGTCTGTTGGATTATGATCTCTCATAATAGATCTTCCAATGAACCACCCTAAAATAGACGCAAGAAGGATAGCGAATCTTAATTTTCTGCTGTAACTCATCCTTCCTGAACTATAGCTACATCTAGTATAATAAATTGCTTCCCAAACATAAGCGAACAACAGAAAAAATACAATACCTATACTCCATGGAGCCAATGCTAAAGAAACTGCAAATGAAAAAAGTACAGCGGTTAAGGCTTCTTTTCTACCAGGATTATTCAAATTCCTACAAGATACACAAGAGTTGCCATTCATGGACTTTCTTTTTCAAACCGTCAGCTTTATTATCCTTGAATGAAATTCTTTAATCTAGGATAAAAGAATATCTTACAGAAGAAAATCTTTTGATTTGCCTTGACAAAACCTCAATAATGGACGAGACCCCGGAAATATATAGTGCAAGCGAAAAACCTGACATACAGGAAGGCAGGATTGCTAATAGTCATTTGCAACTATCTTTACCTTTAACTTTAGAGACCCAGAGACTAAACGAGATAAGTTCAAAAACTATAAAATTACAAGGGTCTGGGAGTTTTAGCAATTTATCTTCTCTTGCAAGTACAACTAGAAGACAACAATCAACCAAAAAAATTAATGGTAAAGCAGAATGGAAAAAATTGCCTTGGAGAGCAATTTTTTATCGAAAACATGTACTCTATTGGGGAGCTCTTTTCGAGTTTCTCAGTTATTTAACTAAGCCTATTATTTTTGCCATGATTTTTGAGGTTCTACTCTATGCAAACCCATGGATACCTGAATGGATTTCAAAATATGGAATAATTTTTTATTTTCTTTGGTCAATCTCTCTTGTTGTCTTAGCTGTTGATATATATGAACTGCCTCAAGATGATATACTAAGGATGAAAAAACAAAAAAGTATAGAGAAACATGCTTATATATCTGGTTTTATTTATTTAATTTTGACTGGAACCTATTTGGTATCTTTGGTAACAAGAACAATCAGTGGTAAAACTACTGTTCTAGAGCTTGTAATGGTTGGATCCTATACTATTCCCTTAATAGTCAACTCTATTCTAAGAAAGTGTTTTACTAAAGTATTGTTATTTGGGGTTCAAAGTCTCTTAATGGAACCCTTTTATTATGTGATGATACCTATTACAGCAGTTCTTCACTGGACACAAGGTTCATGGGGAACTAGAGGAAAGTTTAAAGATGAAACCAACGAACATTTCTCTAAAGACAGGACATTTGCAACTTATGTGTTGATCTTCAATGCAATTATAGTTATAGTTATAGGAGTTACTGGTTATTTTGCACAGGAGAAGAAATCATCTACAGTTCTTTATATTTTTATCGGTGTAATCATCATTACAAGCAATTTTCCAGAAATTATCACCATATTCTTCATCATCACACGTAGAAAAAAGACCAAGATCAAGGAATATCCTGGGATTTATATATTCAAAGAAGATTTAATTAGCACTTTAGAGGATGAAGATGTTATTAAGACTAAGATTATTGAATATGATTCTGATTCTGTTCAAATAGATTCTTCATCAACATCAGAAAATATTGATGTGGAAGCACAAATAGAAAACAATAAAGGCAGATCTTTTTCTAAAAATCCATTGAGACGTGAAGCTCCTAGTTTCACTGGAAAGGTTCCCATTCCTATAGGTTTATCTAATCATGAAATAGCAATAACTAGAGACACTGGAACACTTTATGTCAATAGAAAGAATATTATTAATGTCGAGACTGTTCCCTCTCCTCTGACAAGAAATAATTCTACAAGTGTTCTTTTCGAAAAGCTTCCTAAAGCATTCGAACATTTAGATTACTATAGTTCTAAATACAGTCTGGAAAGAAAGAGTACTGCAATAAATATGCCAATAGTGATAATGATACCAGTCTATAAAGAACCCAAAGAGTCTCTACGACATACTGTGACTTCAGTAAACAATATTAACATTGGTCTAATAGAAGGAGTTCTCTCTAATCAAGTTGGAAATAAAGACTTCAAACTAAATGATTTATTAATTGTATTTGTTCATGATGAGAAACCCATGACAGAAAAAAATCCAAAAAATGCAGTTATAGGTGAACAGTTTATGGATACTGACTTAAGTTCTACTTGGAAAGCCTTGAAAAGTTTAGTACTAGGAATGAAAAATTCCAATGAAAGACCATTAGGACGAAGAAGAGAAATTAAAGACAGAAAATTCACATCATATTACAAGAGAGCAACTAAGAATGTTAAGGCTAAAACAGGATACCATAAACCGGTTAATTTTCACTATTGTGTATTGAAAAAAATGAAGAACATGGGTAAAAGAGATTCCCAAATATTGTTCTACCAATATATAGAGTTCTTAATGAAAAGGAAAAATATCAAAGGAGTTAAATATGTTTTTAATATTGACTCTGATACTAGCTTTAATGATGATGTACCTGCAAAATTACTAGAACCTATTATGAAAGATCAATCTATTTCATCTTCTTGTGCTCGTCTCAAGATAAGGTCAGAAACAGATAACTGGAAACCAGTATTGGCATCTCAAAGTCTCGAATATGCTATAAGTTTTGAGATAAAGAAGTGGGTAGAATCAGTATATAGAACAGTCAAGTGTATTCCTGGAGCATTAATGGCTATCAAATATTCTGCTTTAAAGCAAGAAATTATGGATAATCCTTCTTCTAAATATCAAATACCCAAACATGAGATAAAAAAGACAGGGACTCCAAACGAAGCATCTTTCATGTGGAACAGACTTGAAATAGGAGAAGATCGCTGGATGACGACAGTACTAATTCTCAACAAGAATTATCATGGGACAGTTTATGTTTCTTCAGCAATAGGCTACACATGTCCACCTAAGACAATGTGGGATTTATTACTACAAAGAAGAAGGTGGACAAATTCTTCTTTAGCCAACTTAGCCTATATTATCAACAACACCTATCATCAAAATGGATGATTTAAATTAGATATATCAGATCCCTCTGAGATATTTATATTAGTTATGTAATTATATTATTGATTACATTGAGAACGTTGACGATATTTGCTTAATTTTTCTTTAAGTTTAGGACTTCTAATATGGAAACCCATTTTTATTAAATCCTCTAAATCACTTCCTATATCCTCTGAACTTTCATCACTACTGTCTGTGTCTGTATCTATATGTAAAGAATTTTTAATAGATACAACAGTTTTATCAGGAAAATAACTTGGTGTTTCTATACTTCCCTCTTCACCAGTGGATTTTGTTAATGTAATTATATGATTGTCTTCTAGGTCTTTCGTCGGGATAGGACCTAAGATAGGATTTTCTTGTTTACTTTTGTTCAAATCTTGTCTTGGGGACTTTCTCTTTGTGTGAGTTGATTTAAGTGAACTTCTGGAAGTAGAAAGAATACCTCTTGAATCTGTACTAAGTAAACTTGATGTTAAATCTGTGTCACTGTCAGGAGGTCTTGTTAGAAATTCTGAATCATCTGTATCGATTGTTACCGTACATAATGGAGTTAGTCCACTTATTTTTTCTCTTTGAGAAGTTGACTTCTTTATTCGTTTGACATTACTTAAGCTTAATTTTGAAGTGATATTAATTTTGATGATATTTTCCCATAAAAATCTTTCTGAACTTAACTCTCCTATTATGAAATCCTTGGCTGAACGATGATTTTCGCCAAATTTAGGAATATAATTTATTTTTAGAATAGAACCGTTCTTGTACCTTTCTTCAAATTTTTCTATTATGATAAGATAATATTTTATTGTCATAAGAAATGAATTCCAGATATAAATAGGGGGTAGTTCATTTTGATTTAAGATCATACTTGAATCATAACGAGATTCTACATTACTAAGTCTTCTATAATCTAAAGATCTTCCTCTTCGTGAAGAATATTTTAGTTGTGATACTGGAGCCTGAGATTTCCTTTTGTTAAGAATATTTCTGACACTACTTCTTATTGAAGTAAATGAATTTTTTCTTTTTCGTTTAGTTGTTTTACTCAATTCGCCTCTTATATAATTAGATTCACAGTAAAGCAATATTTTATATGTCTCTAATTTTCCTGTTGAGATGTATATTTTATGTTTCCTTTTCTCTACTGTTATACTCCTAATATTTATCTTACCACCACCGTGACATCTAATCCTCGGGTTATATGAATTTATAATCTCAAAAATACCAGTTTTTTCTAATTCTGGAGATGTGTTCTTACCTGGTGAAGAATTACTCTTTCTAAGATTGCTCATTGTGTTGCCTTTGGAATTCCAAGTTTTATGATGATAAACTTTTAGGTACTGAAAAAGTTTATTATTTTGATCGTCAATCAAAATGAAAGAGAATAATGGCAACTTAAAATAACAATTTACGTGTTCCTTAATTTACCCATGATTCATTATATTTTCAATTCAAATAAATCTATTTGAATTGGCTTCCTCCTATAAATCTCAACGTTTACCAGATAATGTGGCTATAGGTTTTATTAGTAATTCTCCATCAGGTGTATCAAGAGATTTTAGAACTGTATCACCAAACGTGTCAGTAATTCCTTTGATATCAGTGACTTCTTGATGTTCTATTGGTCTTCCAAGTAGTTCACCTTGGGACTGTCGTGACTCAATAAAATCATTTATCTTCATTATACTAAGTGCCTTAACATTAGGTGGAACAATACGATCTTGTATTCCAAATTCTTTCATTTGACTTTCAAATATTGTAATCATATATGATGTAGCCATTTCAGGAGTTTGATAAGTGTTTAATTGTTCACTAACACATTTCCAAGAACAATAACATCCCTTCCAGCCGCCATAGGGTCTTGGCATTCTCACTGCGTGCCACCTATTTCTTAATCTTCCTATACATTGTTGGCAACTTCCGGTAAACCAGTCAACTATATCTACAAATTCATCATCTCCCTCATTATCATAGTAATATGAACTAAACATTCTTTCACCTCCATAAATCATTTCTTCAGAAGTAGCATCAATTAAAGGATTAGCTGGTCCGAGGATCTGAAAAACTAAACGATCTCGTCTTTCTTTGTCGAATAACTCTTTATTCGTGAGTTCTAGCTTAACAGGATCCACTGTTGTAGATACTCGTTCTTTAATCAGTAAATCTTCATTCATCAGCTTGGCACGTTGGACAGGAGTTGACGCAAGAAGAACTGAAGTCATTACTTCCAACGCTTGTTTCTTTTGAATTTCGGTCATTCCGCTATTCTGATATTTTTGGGCAAGTGCATCTGCCATTTGCGTAAAAGAAGGGGGCTTAGTCAATTGAAGAACTGGTGGTAATTTGGACAATACTTGTTTTTCTGTGGGAATTTTTGGTCTTGGTGGATATCCATCCGGTACTGTTGTCTTTCCATGTGTTATTATATCGGGGGTTTCAACGTCAGAGAAAACAAATGTTGGAATCTGTTTTAACCATGTTGGTTTAGTTACGTACAATGACACCTTACTTAATTTATTGAGAAAATAATTGTGAACTGATTCGTTTCCTCTGTTGCTGAGATCAACCAATACCTTATAAATAAATCTTCTCTTTTCTTCTGGTTGTTTGTCTATGGCAAACACCTCAACAGCTTTGGCGCAGGCCACAATGGTTTGAGAGTTTGAGTCATATTTATTGAGTTCTGTTATGACTTCGAGAAAAGTGTTCTGTGGTCTGTTTATAACAACAAATTGAAATATATCCCTATTTAAGAACGGGGTAAGAAACAAACTAGTAAAAAAACTTACTTTTTGATCATCAGGGTATGTTCTTTTCCATATATTAAAGATAGAATTAATAGCCCAACCTTGATTATATCTTGCTGCCGTAGTAGTAAAACGGATAAATAAACTTTTGGTTATTTTTTCATCTAATTTTTCCATGGGAAAGCCTGACATAATTTTGAGGAAAACTTGTTTTTGTCCGTTTTGTATACTTGTCTGTGCGAGACTAATTAATGCAGCTGCTCTACTTTTAACTGGTTTGGTTTTAACTTGACTTGTTGTAGCTTTACTGTAGGGAGACCCTATATTGTTTTTAGTAACCAAATCTCCTACAGTAGGCAAGGGCTTAGTGTCTGTTTCATCAGATATCGACATTTTGATTTTTCTCTCTTCGATAAACGCTTTTATTGAAATCAAATATTTCAGAAAGAATATGATAAAGATGTCATGTCTACATGGAAGGATTGACATATTTGAGATATGTCTAAAGAATGGATCGGTCTCGGAAAAATTGGAACCTTGACTTTCTGTTAATTGATGGAATCTAAAATATCAACATCTTCAACTGAATCTATAGCCTCAGTTACTAGTAAAAGTTTGAACAGGGGCGATGAAACAACACAAATACTAAGTTCGTCCAAGACCAAAGAAATGTTGGTAAGTCAACAACAATCAATGGGTTACATATCAACATTTTGGGGACTATTTAACTATTTACTAAAATCTTCCAAAATATCTGTGGATAAGTTGTTACTTCAATCAATTGATTTGATTAGAACAGAACATGATTTTCTACCTTTGGGTCTTGCTTTAAGAAAAGGAGCAAATCCAAACATTTACGTTAAGGCTGGAGACAAAAATATTCATCTATTAATTTATGTATATGTCAAGTTATTAGATAGACTTTCTGGTCTTGAAAAGAAAGCAGCGAATGGAGTTATCAGATTAGTGATATTAACTCTCCTTAGTGCTGGATCTTCCCCAGATTTAGTCTCTAATATGAATAAACAAAGAGAAAAAGGAAATAAGACAACAAAAGAATGGTTCTCTTCCATTCGTGAAGAGGAACTATCTAAAAGTACAACCACCAAACTTAATGAAGATCAAGTTTTCAAATTTCCTGACTTATCAGAAGCTATGCAGATGGAAAAATTTTATTTGACTTGCTTACTTGATAAATCAGAACAAGTATTATTGTTTGAAGATTTTTCAATTAACCCTATTTACCTAGACCTAGCAATTCATAACAGATCTCATAAAGTACTCAAGAAATATTACGATTTTAATCTAGTCGATTTAGTTAAGGAAAAACATGTTGAAACAATAGTCAAACTAAATGACAAAGAAGCGTTCAGAACACTAATGCCACTAATCAAAGACATCAGCTACTATTTATCAGTTCTAATAATTCAAAATATTGTTGGATTTGCTAATAGTACAGAAAAAATGTATATTCTATCTAAACAAAGAAACCAAGAACTCTTTAATTCAATTGATATTTTTCTGGCCACATTAGATTACGGATTTACTGTTGATAATCAAAGGTTAGAGATTCTAAACAGAATTAATCCAACTCTTGTTCAATTAATAAAGCGAAAATTTGATAAAAAGACACAATACAAATATCCTGCATCTTCGGAAACAAATTCAGTTAAATATAAAACCTCAGATAAAACAAGCATAATGCCAACTGTTTCTAATGGTGTTACTGCATCAGATGCACCATTAGTAACAAAACCTATCAAAACAATTTCATCAACAATGAACACAGAGTCCAAAGACTTATCGTCTCTAGTATATTCAGTTAAGAGATGTCAAGACATTAATTTTTTCGGGTCTTCTGACAAGACTGCAAAAATTTCTTCCCAAGAAGAACTAAACAAGCTACTATCTTCAAAATCACTTGAGGAGCTAACAATATCTGCCATGAACAGAAGAAGATCTAGAATGTTTGGAGAAATTCTTTTCCAACCTACTCCTCGGTTTAGACCGCAACTCAATATTGATAAAGGTCAAATAATATCAGAAGTTGACCTGATATACTATTTAGATGGAGAAGCTAAATGGTGTTTTACCTCTGAGTTATATGATGAATTGAAGAAAGGATATAATCCATATAACGGACAAAGAATAACTGACAGTAATTTCTCAGCAGTACTTTACGATAAAAGAAATACTGTAAAAAGATTAGGTCTACTTAAGCCTATAAAGAAAAAATATTTAGATGCATATAATGATTGGAAAATTAAATCCCAAATAGATAATGTTAATACAGCAATACAACTGAGAAAGTTTTACCAATGTGCATCTTTAGAAAGCATAGATTCTAGAACAATAAACTTTTTAACTTCAACAAATAACCGCTATTTTAAGAATGATTTTTGCGAGTTTATCAAAAGATACTTATTGGAGACCTGAAGTTAATGACTGTATCTCTATATTAACCGACATAGATCTAAGAAATTTAGATCAACAAGTTGCTAGAAATATATTAGCATTTAAATCTATAGAATTAATTAGGACAGATCCGAGAACATCAAGTTCGATATTTAGACAAATAAGAAAAATTGTCAAGTGAGTCTTTTAATTCATATTTGTTCGAAATCGACAAGAATGGAATACTATAAAGAATAAAATAGATAGTAAAATGAGCTATTTTCCCCTTTCAGATTCGAAAAAGTTGAAGGACTTGCTGTCCTCTATAAAATCAGATAATGAAGAATTGGTAATAGGATTCACTTGTAGTAGTTTTGATCTTCTCCATGTTGGACACTTCATAATGTTAGAAGACTGTAAAAAACATTGTGATTTATTGGTAGTTGGTTTGCAAAGCGATCCTACTCTTGATGAGAAATATAGGTTAGATACAGGAGGTAAACAGAAAAATCAACCGATTCAAACCCTCAAGGAAAGACTTATACAAATTAAAGGATGTAGATATGTTGATTATATCATCGGTTATTCCACGGAAAAAGATCTTCATGGACTTTTGCTTGATTTTAATCCAGATATTAGGATATTAGGATCAGACTGGAAAAACAAGATATATACTGGTCACGATCTATCAATTAAAATTTATTGGCATTCAAGAGACCACGAATACAGTACAAGTAGTTTTAGGAAAAAAATCTACGAACAAGAAAGAGACCAAGTACTTAAAAGCAAAGCATCTCTAAATGAAGACAGTTCTGATAAATGTTAGAAGAAAAAAAAATCTATGAACAAGAAAAGAACCAATACATAAAAATAAATCAACTTTAAATGGAAACACCAACGAAGAGAAAGTTAATAGATGTTAGCTGGAAAATTAACAGACCAGTAAAAGAAGTGATTGATACCAGCAATTGCCCTTATATAAAGCTCTAGCGTCAGTTACTCTAGGAAAACCATTTACAGCTAAAGGTCTATTTCATTCAATCCATTACTTTTATAACAAATTGAAGATGACACCTGTGGAAGAATAATCATTTATCAACTCCAAAGCATATGGATATGATTTTATTCTTCAAAAACGAATGGGAGAAAAGAAAAAGACATCTAGGAAGATGGTAATGATTGGTCTGGTTTTCTTTGAAGTGATAAGTCCTCACCTTGATGGATGGAGATTAGATCTCAAACAAGATTACACATATAACTCATGATGAGTTATATGCTATACTTTTTATTTTTAAAGAACTAGTTGGGCGTATTTCATGACTACGAAATTAAATACTAAGAGAGCCAAGTTATTGACGGCTCCTGTGGCCCATAGCCATTTCGCCATTGGAATATTCCAATCCTTTCTTGTAGCTCTCTTATATTCTTGGTAATATCTCAAATATATTTTAGCAAGAACTTTATTTAAAATATAACTTGTTGGCACCCAATATACAAATGAGATTGGTAACAAATAAAATACGATAATAATTGCTATAGTATAGAAAACTAGGCAATTACTAATATAATTAAGAAATCTTTTGAAATCATAGTGAGTTATTTGTTGGGTGCTTTTAAGATACAAACGAAAACTTATATATAAAGCTAACATAGAGATCCACATATAAGGAATCACTACGTAAAAATTGTTACAGGTTTTACATACAAGATATAATGTGTATAATATTGGGCACATAGCTGTGAAGTAAAATATATCTTTAAATTTAATATTTCCCCAAGTTACCACAGACAAGTTTCTACCTCTATAACATATGTTAACCCAACTTTGTGAAGGGTAAAGAGGTATAATATCAGAGAATTGTTTTTGCAGAATTTCCTGTATTTTGTTTTTAGTTTCCTCGGCATTATTAGTTTGTTCTTGATCTACTGTTTTCGAGGAAGAAGATTTAAGTGGTTCACTTAGATCAATGGGCTCAATGGGCTCAAACATTACCATTTTTCGCCTATAATAACAAATTCCAATTGATATAATTGGACATTCGAGGTTTTTAGCTAGCCAAAAATATCCACTTCTCCATCTAGATTTAAGTAATCTTCCTTCAGGAGAAATCATGATATGGTATCTTTTGTGAGATTTCATCATGTCAGCTGTAGAAGCTATAAATCCTTTATTCTCTTTAATAGCAACAGTTTTGGCCTCCATGGGATATTTCTTCTCAGATTTTTCAAGCTTGGTAGCCTTGATAAATCTAAGTTTTCTAAGTATAGGACTTAATTTTGAAGTGAACAACTGGGGTTTCATAACTACCCATAGATCAGCAAAAACTACAGGATAAGCTAAACGATAAAGAGACATAACCACAAAGTCAAAATAACTTGTGTGTGGAAATATACAAACGGCTCTATCAATATTCTTGGCAGCTTTAAGAATTTCTTTTCCCATGGGTTTCCATCCAAGAACTAAAATAAGACTAAAACAAATCCAAGATATAACAAATTTGAGGGGAGACCACAGAAAATTTGTTATAGAAGCGGTTATATAGACTTTAATAGGATTTTTTGATTTTTGTTCTAAGACAACAGGAGGCATATTTTGTTTTTAGTTGAGTTTACCTTTCGAATTGGAGAACTTTTGATAAGAATGTATATTTGGATCAAATTTCGAGATCAAATATTTCTGTTAAAACTCTAGTTATACCTACACCATATCACATAAGTTGCAAGTAATATCAAAATAAAACTATAGATATGTCTATAAGTTCCTTTAAGTTTATACCAAATATAAAGAATAACAAAAACGATAAATAGTACTACTAGAATGAACATTATTTGCCTGTCAGAAGTGAAAATACAAGGATCTTTCAAGTCTTCTCTTGGGATAACATATGAATCTTCAGGATTAAGAGGCATTATATTGCTCATCGCATCCATAAGTTCTTCTTCAATAAAATTTTTCATTTCAGATTTCCTTATTCTTAATTGTTCAATTGAAGATCTTTGGTCTTCATAATATCTGTATAACCTAATTTTGCAGTATTTTTTCTTGTGTGATTTCCAGTCAATCTCGATAATCAATGGCATTTTTATCTTTCTTTCCCCATAATCAAATCCAATAACAATTATAGGAACCCTTAATTCTTTAGCTATCCAGTAATATCCTGATTTCCATTTAGATCTCTCTCTAGAACCTTCTGGAGACATTAAAACATGAAACTCCTCCTTATTTTTCACAGTTTCTATAGTTCTATCTACAAATCCAGTATTACCATACATCTTTTTCTCTTCTGGTGATGGGGCCTCCAGAGCTCTAAAATATTTTGGAAAAATCTTTCTCCCTATATATTGTTGAGGTATTCCTTTTCTAACAGAAACCCAAAACTTTCCGTGTAGATCTTCGTTAGGAATTACCTGGGTTATCATAGTTATAGTATCCCAACTTGTAGTATGTGGAAACAAGCATACTGTTTTTCCTCTTTTTAGTATTTCATCCTTTATAAATGGGTCCATACTATTCCATCCAAGTAAGTAATTCAACATTTTGTCTGAATGTCTACTCTTTGAATTTTTTCGTTTTTTTGTTTAAGGTAACATATTTAGAGTGATAGCGGACATTTCATAGCTAGGTAATTTAGATTCTCTAATTATTTTTTCTTCACCAATGGTCGTAGAATTAAACAATTAGTATTCTTTAAAAGTGACTATCGAATTACTATATCAACAAATAAACTCACTAATATCAACTATGGACTGCAAGACAGTTACACATAAAAACACAATCAGCGACAAATCCCAACTAACATTTTCAGGATTAGTATTATTAGATCTAGATGGTGTTCTAGTTCATCGTGATTATTTGAAGCATTCTTCTCACACTAGAGAACAGGATATGTCAGGATCTAAACTAACACAATACAAAATAGGAAATTTCCGTGTATCCTTTCGTCCAGGTTGTTTTCAATTTTTAGTAAAACTAGCCAACAAGGGGTATCATATTGGTTTCTTTAGTTCAACAACACATAGAAACGCAAATCCTATGGTTGGCAAAATTCTTAATGATCTATCCAAAAACAGTAAATATAAGAAGAAGGTAAAAAAGAGTATCATGGTGAAATATTTTCGTGATCGAAACAGATGGGATCCAGAAGGTAAACCAGATAGTTATAAAGTAATAAAGATGCTTTCTGATGTTTGGAGTAATCCCATAGCTAATCCTAGTCGACTATATAACAAAGACAATACTTTAATAGTAGATGATGAGCTAGCCAAAGTCAGATATAATGATCCTGGCAATTATATAGTTTGTACGGCATTTTTACCTGGACAGGTAGAAGACAAAGATTTCTTTCAATCTCTTCTTGTGAAGATAGATGAAAAAGTGGCTAAACTTAGGAAGCCTAAGTTATAGACATCGCAAAATTCCTGTTTCTAAGCAAGGAATAGATAAATATAAGACTAGACGTCGTTAAAAGGATAACAGGTCTTATATTTCAACGGAAAACTTTATTATGTCCAATAAAAAGTTGCTTGGTTGCGTAAGTAGATGACTTCGGATGAAAGTTCTTATGAACACCAGAGTTATAGAGATCAATCGGAGGAGGGGATCATGGAAAAATTTCGCAAGAGATTAGAGAACGATGTCTCTCTACTTGCTGATAATCCTTACTCTTATTTAAGTAAAATATCTGGTCCTGTTAAACAATCTTATATAAGAGTTAGAAATATATATGATAATTACATCACTCAGGGTCATAGTAGTAAAGAGGGTGAGATACTTAAAGATATTCTAAATGAACAATATAAACCTAGCAATATTTCCTCTAATACTGTGGGTTCATTTTTATTTGGGTGTTATCAAAGTGATTACGGAGAGGTGACTAAATATTGTTCCCCTATCTGTGCTGATGGAATTCATCATGAAAAACAACAATCGTGTCCAAGACAAATTTGGGCCCTATATAAAGAAAATAAAGATACAAATAACAAAAGAATTCATTCAGACACAAAACGTAAATCATACGAAAACAGAAAATTTATTAGACTTGGTGACAATGAAAGATCTAACCAGGCTAACATTTACATATATCAAGAGACTTTAGCTTTCAAAGGTTTAACTGATAAAGAAATACATCAATTGAAGAGCGAAGGAGTAAACAAAATTACTTTCTATTCGTCATCCAACTCGAGATTTTTCAAGATGGATAAAACAATGGACTTAAGTAGAGTTCCGGTAGATCATATTCCTAAAGTCAACAATGGAATTAATTTAAACCACATTTTTTCCAATAAAAATGACTCAACTAATGGGAGTATGATGTTCTTGGTAGTTATTGTAGTTATTCTAGTAATAATTGCTATTGCGTTCATGTTGATGTGGAACCCTTCTAACGGATATTATTCCTACAATAGTACTTTTACAAGTTTCAATGATGCCTAAGGATAGTTATCGTATTAAAAATATTTGCATCTGAATGAAATACCTTGTTTGGATAATAGTTATCATCATTATTGTTGTCGGAGTAATTTGGGTATGGATGTCAAATGCTCAAAGTTGTCAAAAATGTAGTCCCTACAGAGAACACCAAGATTTAGATATTGAATCTTGGTGACTTGTGTCATCAATAAAAACTCATATCTCTAAATAATAGAGATATGATTGAGTACTTATAGTAATTTTCTTTTTTCTTTAATCAAAGACTTGGCCAATGATTTATAGAATGATTTTTTTATAACTCCTGATTTGTGGTTAAATATGTAGGGTGCCATTAATTCCACAAATTCTTTACTAAAGTAACGATCACGATATTTACTGACAGCATAGGATAACATGTTAATTAAAATTATTTTGAATAGATTGTAAACCCCTGGCAACTCTGATATAAGTCTTCCAAGTCCTATGACTAAGTTTTCAAGATACCTTTTATGTTTTTTATTTCTGGTAATTCCTAATGCAATAAATGAAGGTAAAGTGAGAATATTTTTCTTAATGTCTTCGTCTATATCTATTAAATCATCAACGATCTGAACATAGCTCCCCAACATAAATATATATTTCTCTTCAATTTTTTTAGGAGAGCTACCAGGAATTAAACTGTCAGATGAAAGAGATGACATAGTTTTAAGTGTTGAGCCACCTTTCCAACAAGAATAAGATGTTAAAGATAATATATCAGGCATATTCATATCACCGTTGACATATTTTTCATATTTAGAGGATTCTATTTCTGATTGATAGGCCTCTAAGAGATTTTTCCAGGAATTAGGAGATCCAGATACTACTTTGAAAAATTGTTTTTCTAGGTAGGTTACAGTGCCTAATTTAGGATAGCTACTAAACGATGATTTATCAGAAATTAGTCTCTTCTTTGGCAAAACGTTTGAATGAGTTCTTTTGGCATAGACGATATTGCTTATATGTTTTACTGTTCCTTCGTTAATACGATCATTATCCAATAGATGGTCAAACACCATATAGAGAGTTGAGAAATTAAATGCATTTTCTAGTAATTTATTGTTGTCAATAAGATTTATTCCCATGGATAGAGAATAAGTTATAACACAGGAGAAGCAGCCAATACCAGTTGTTAATGCAGCCTCAGTTTCCAAGTCTCTAACATTGCTACTAGCTATTCTCTGGGTAAATTCAATCCATGGATCCACAGTGTTATCTGATTTAGTACTGTTGTCAGACAATTTTTTATTTCCTAATATCTTCTTAATTTCTTTTATAGCTAAGACAAGAGATTTATTTTTAGTAGGAAACATCTTTTCTATCTCTTCAACCAGAGAGTTAAAGTTTTTTCCTAATTTGAGATGTTCTATTTCTTGCAAAACTAGTTCTAGTTTCTTCTTTAATTTGTTAGTCCATATCAAAGACCATTTATTAAATGGTCTAAGTTTTTTCTTTAGTGCTGCTTGTTGAACCGAAGGGCTTTGAACACTATTTCTAGGTTCCTGTGTCTGAGATTCTAAATTAGGACACAATGTCTTCAATATAAGTTTAGCCACTGTCTTCGATTCGTTAGATGGTGGAAAGAATTTCGGTTTAGAAAATCGTGTTTTCCGAACATCATTTGGTTCTCCTGAAAAGTAGAGATCTCTTTCTAAATTTCCTATAACGCTTGTCATTAACAAATATGGCTCCTCACTCAAGCTCATCTTTTTCTGTTTAACCTATAATATAAACGTTTATTAAACCTTTAAAATCATATTGAGAGATATGATTTCCGTATATTTATATTAAAGAGCTGATATATAGGATGAATAACCTGTTTATTTTTATTTTAAACTGATATAACCATTAAAAATATTTACGAGATCTCCCTGACTTAGGTAAATAAATAAGTGTTTATCTAAAAAACTTTAGGCGAAATTTGATCTTAATCATCTTTGTTTGGGAGCCAAGTTAACACTATACTTTGATATGAACATACCCACCTTTGGTAAGACAACTGTCACACCTTTACCTGGCAATTTAGGTAAAGATATTGCTGACAATCCAACAATTGTTGATCTAGATATGACTGGTGATCTAGATAAGGATCAAATTGTACCAATCAAACAACCAGAGACTGTCCCATATTTTTGGAATAACAATACACAGGATAAAAATGTGGATCCCATGGATGTTATGAAGCTTCCTCCTCCTTTCGCTAAAACAACTATTGCCGTAAATGGACCTATTGCGGAAAATATCCCTGGTGAAATTAAAATAGGGAAGGACGGACAACTTTTGATAAGGACTATCAAATACCAAGGTATCATAGGTGACAAAATAAGTGCCTATGACAACTTTGTTGTTAACAGAATAGCCAAAATTGTCGGCGCCCAACCAATTGATCTAGGAGACAATAGTTCTGTGCATTTTATTAATCCTCAATGGATGAAACCTAGAATTCCTCGAAAATCTGGGACAGAACAGCTTTTTCCATTTGAGGCGGCTATTAGAGGATACAGTTACTCAGCTACTCTATATGTCGATCTTATTCAACTTAGTAACCAACCTGTTACTGGAATTACTGAGTTACCTGGAACTAACAGGAAAGCTAAAAGAATGGTTATGTATAACGGATTTCAACAGGAGATCATGGAAATAGGAGGAAAGTACTATTTAGTTAAAGGATACATCCCAAAAGAACCATTAGGTTCCATCCCAGTAATGTTGGGATCTATTCTTGACAATCTCAGAGGATTATCTCAGGAACAAAGATTGTCCAAAGGAGAATGCACTACTGATCCCGGAGGATATTTCATTGTTAGTGGTTCTAGAAGATTGGTTCTTCAACAGGACAAATTAAGAAAGAACAGATGGCATTTCTTCCCGGAAAATGGAGTCCCTGTGTTGAGAATGACATGCATAGCTCCTAAGAAAAGCAGCCGTGTTTCTTTGATCTACAATTCAAAAGTCGAAGCAGTTGAATTAATGCTTCCATTTCTTGGCAAGGAGAAATCTAACTACATCAATGTTCTTCAAATTTATCGACTTTTTGGTATTGCCGACATGACTCAAATAATGATTCTTATTCTGAACTTTACCAGACCTAATTTAAGAGAAAGAGTAAGAGCTTTTCTTTTACCAACTCAAATTAATCTGATGACTATTGCAGACGACTATCTTTATATTGCCAAGATCACTGATGATCATAAGCTTTCCCCAATTTTTAGAAAGAGTAAGATTGACACAGCCATTAATAAAGAATTATTTCCTCAAATGGCAACTGATGGTAGCAAAGATCAATTAAAGATTTATTTCTTGTCATTATTGGTTGCTCAATACGTTGAAGTCATGATAGGTGAACGTAAACTCGATGATCGAGATGATTACGGAAACAAACGTCTTGATGATGCTGCCAGAATGATGGAACAGTTATTTTCTGGTATCTGGAACGGAATCATCAATGGTTCTGGTAAAACTAAGGGTATTAGAGACAAGATAGCATCAGCTAGAACAAACCTTAGAACTATTGGAATGGTTAAACAACAATTGAATCAAGCCAAGATTACTACTGATTTCCAAAAGTCCTTCAGACATAAATGGGGAATCTCCAATGCCACTGGAAAAGAAGGAGTCACTGATTCACTCGATCGTGGATCCACTCTTACGATGATATCTCAATTGAGAAGAATAGTTACTCCTGGAACTACAAGAACTAAAAATCCTAGCATTAGAATGGTCCAGTTTTCTCAGTTAGGTTATATTGATCCAGTGGAAACTCCAGAAGGTGAAAAATGTGGATTGAACAAATTTCAAGCAATGACATGCTTTATGTCTATTGATAGAGATGAGGCTAATATGCTGTCTGAACTGTCAAAACATGTATCTGAAACTCTAGACCCTCTCAATATAAAATCGGCAATTTGTATCTTTAATGGACAATTTCTTGGTTGGTGTGTCGGGGAAGTTATAAGAGATCATTTAATCAAACTGAGAAGAATTGGTCAAATTTCTTTTGACACAGAAATTGTTCTAACCGAAGACAATATTCTTCATATATATAACGATGGAGGTAGACCTACAAGACCTCTACTTATAGTAGACCAAACAGACGGTCGCTTGGTTATTGATAAAAAGAAACTATGGAACGCAGATTTTTCAGAACTCTTGAGACAAGGAGCAGTCGAGTATATTAGTGCGTTTGAAGCAAATACCATCTACTTGGCAATGTCTGTAAACAGTATTGCTGTTAGTCAAGATACATTGAGAGAGTTATCAAATACAATGAAGAACAATGATATTATGATCTCATACATTAAAGCTGTCCAAAAATGGAGAGATGCTAAACCTGATGAAAGAAGAGGTTACAATGCGTCAAATTATGGAACTGTTGATGACAATGACCGACGACCAGTGTTGGAACCTAAAGCTCTTCAAGGAATTTATGAACAAAAACTTGCCAGAGTAAAGGAAGAAGAAATCTATGATCTTAATATTGAAGAGATCGGTCCTGATGATGAACCTCAATTAGTCAAGATAAGAAATAGGCCAATGGATGAACAGGAACAAGTGCTCATCAAGTTATTGGAAAGAGAAAATCCTTCAATCATCGAAGAAATGAAGAAAATCAATTCCAAAAGATACTTTACTCACTGCGAAATCGACCCAAATTCTATGTTTGGAATTGCATCATCTATTATTCCTCTTCCTGAACATAACCCTGGGCCTCGTAACGCTTATCAATGTGTAGTTATTGGAACTAAGATTAAAACACCAACTGGTCCAAAAGCAATTGAAACTCTTAGAGATGGAGATACAGTGATAACGTTCAACAAGAAGACTCTCAAAATGGAACCCACTAAAATTAAAAATCACTTCGTTATTTCCTCAGAAAAAGAGGGCAAAAATGTTTACGAAATTAAAACTTATTCTGATAGAAATATAAAGGCTACTGGAGACCATCCATTTGTGACCTTGCAAGGAGATGTAAGAGTAGACAAACTTGATACATCAATCCATCATATCGGTATTTCTCCGGGAGTGATCCATTTAGTTAATGATGCTCATGATAAAATCATTGTTACTAAAAATCAAGCTAAATCAGCACTAGCTAAACTTGGATTAAAAGAGTCTTTGATAACCAAACACACGGATGATCTGGAAAAACTAAGCATACTTCCACTTAATCAGAATAGTCGGAAGTTAGCTATTATCTCTAGAATGTATGGTTTCTTACTTGCAGATGGACATATTGGTACATCTGAAGATAATGGAAAATATTTCAAAACTGCTTGGATATTTGGAAGACCAAATGATGCTGAGTTATTCGTTTCTGACTTAGTTGAACTTGGATTCGATCCAGTAAAAATATGCGAACAAAAAGATAACTTTACAAGTAATGGATCAGAACAACATACGTGGTCAGTTCGGAAATGTGGCTCATTTGCTTCTCTTTTTGCATTGTTAGGAGCTCATATAGGTAATAAAACTGAAAGTAAAACTCCACCTATTCCTGACTGGATAATGAATGGATGTAAACTAGTAAAAAGAGAATTCATCTCAGGATTTATGGGAGGAGATGGATCTAAAATCTACAGCTATATTCGTCCAGGGGGATCTCGAAAAGGTCATGCAAGATATGGAATGAACAGAATTGTTCTTCATAAAAGAGCTGATCTTATAGAATCTCTCAAAGAGTGGTATGAACAATTAAAAACTCTATTCCTCGAATTCGATATTCCAACTGGAACTATTCACTCTTCTCACGATTATGATAATAAGCATAAAGTTTGTCTGGATATGACTGATGACTCTGTAGTGCTTAGCCGTTATATGGATGTTATTGGTTATCGTTATGCTACTACTAAATATGGCGAATCTCTCAAAGTTACTGAGTGGCTCAAATACAAGGAACATGAACTAGAAAAACTTAGAAATCTCAAAAAATATGTTATCAAACTTCGGAAAACAGGATTAACTCAGCTAAAGATAGCTAATTTATGTGGAATACATAAATCCAAGGTCCAAGGTTGGACTGGGAAAAGGAAAAATTCTCAAGTTAAACTTACCAAAGATTTCATTCTACTGGAAGATTGGCTAAAATCTGTCGAAGTTAAAAACGGATGCATATTCCAACCAATCAAATCAATTAGGGAAATAGACCACTGTATGGTATCTGATTTTGAGACAGAAAGTGAAAATCATACATTTATTGCTGGTCCAGGCTATTTAAGTCTGAATTGTAAGATGGGTCAACAGAGTTTAGGAGTCGTGCATAGTAATTTACAATTACTATTTGAAACAACTACCAAGGCTTTAGTATACCCACAAAGACCATTATTTGAAACACAAATGGCCAATACCATTGGTCTTAACACAAATCCAGCTGGTCAGAATGTAATTATTGCTATTGCTGCATTCACTGGGTATAATATTGAAGATGCCATTATCTTTAACAAAGGGTCTATTGAGAGAGGACTCTTTATGTCTGTTGTCTACAAAAGTATTAAGAGTATCGAGAAATACACTAATATATCTGGAGGAGAAAACAGTGAAAAATTCGGAAGACCTCCAGTCAAAAATAAAAATAGAGCCAAAAGTGGAGTCTATGACAATCTCGATGAAAATGGATTGATTAGGATCGGATCAGTAGTTAGAGTTGGAGACTGTTTGATAGGCAAGATAAGAACTATAATCAGAAAAGGAAATGTCATAAAAGAGGATGCTAGTTCTTATGCAGAAATCGGACAAGCAGGAATTGTTGACGAAGTTATTGTGACAACTAATGCAAGCGGATTCAGAGTAGCTTATGTTAAAATCCGACAGGTTAGAAAACCTCAAGTGGGATCCAAATTTGCATCCAGATCAGCGCAAAAATCGACAATTGGATTAATTCTTCCAGAAGAGGACATGCCTTTCACCAAAAATGGAATTAAACCTGACATCATATTAAATCCACATGCTATTCCTTCTCGAATGACGATTGGTAAACTAATTGAAATAGTAGCCTCAAAGTTAGGTGCATTGAGAGGAGAGAGAATTAATGCTACTGCCTATCAAAAATTCGATCTAGAAGAATTAAAGAGAAATTTGAAAGCTTACGGTTTTGAAGAATCGGGTAAAGAAATAATGTATAATGGTATGACTGGTCGCCCGTTTATATCTCATGTTTTCATCGGACCATGTTATTATCAAAGATTGAGACATGATGTCGAAGATAAGATTGCTATGAGAGGTTACGGCCCAGTTGATCAAAGTACTAGACAACCTGTTGGTGGTAGAAAGAAAAGGGGTGGTCTCAAGTTTGGTGAAATGGAAAGAGATGCTCTTATTTCTCACGGTGCTACTGATGCATTAGTCGACACACTTTGTGTACGATCTGATGCTTTTACGGCCACTTATTGTAAAGACTGTGGTCAAATAGCAGTTCAAGACACTGAGCGTTTAGGATTTAGTTGTCAAACTTGCGATAACGAAAACTTTGGCGTCTGTACTATTCCTTACTCATTTAAGTTGTTTACTCAACTTCTAGCAGCAGCCCATATAAAAATCAAGCTAAATCTCAAAGAGGTAAACGCTGGAAGAACTAAAATTGTTGCTCCTTTTTCACCTCAACCAGCACCAACAACAGGATTACAACCTATTCAAGTTCCTACTGCTACAAAAACTCCACAGCTTATTTAAAGCTTCTATTATAAAAACACATAATACACATATCGTAGCCTAGCTACAATATGTTAATGAAAAATCTAAAAATAAACACAAAAATGACCCAATAAATTCTAACAAAACAAGAATAGCAAAATCTATTCTTCATTCTCAAATATGAATTTATCAGACATCAACAGTCATCTTAAAAATGCTTCCAATAAAGGCCCAAGTTGGGATTCCGAAGCTAAACAACAAATCGAACAATCTAGTTTAGTCAAAAGTATTTTAAATCTGAGCAGGATAATTCCTGACAAGTCTCAAGTTTATTCTGTTGTTTGCTATGTCCTCACTGAAGAGGTATCCCCAGATGGCTCACATGGAGTCCTATTTATTGAAGGAACATATCCAAGAGAAGATATGGCAAAGAAACGGGCACAAGAATTAGTCAATGAAACAGGAATTCCAAATTGTTATGTTGTTCCAACATGTAAGGTTCTGACATTAAATACCAAAGCTCCAACGCGGAAACATAAAGTAACCTATCTTGAAAATGGACATTTGTTGTCAGAAGCTGAAAAACTAGATAGACAAAGAAAAAAGAAACAGCTTCAAGAACTCGAAGACGCCAAGAGAATTCAACAATTAACTGAGAAGGCGAAAATAGATTCAAATAAATCAGGTACTATTGAAGAATATAGAAAATGTTGGGAGAACTATTTTGCCCTAAAGATGATGCAAAAGAGTTTATTTATTCAAATTAGGCAAAATAAGGAATTACTTAAACAAGCTTCTAGTAAGCTAGTAACATCAGCGGAGAAAAATCCTGAACATGAAGATAACTGGTTAGAAGACACTAAGAAGATATTATCTAAACTTAACAAGAGTGATCTATTCCCACGATTTGAAAAAGATTGGAAAAAACATAGAAAAACAATATTTCCTGAAAAGTATTCTACGCCTTCCTCATCTTCTGATTCAGCCCACTGTGAACATGGAATCTGTCTCGTTCCACCAGAGTCTTCAGTGTAAAACAACTAAAAGTTTTTATTACATATAATAGTTCTATCTATTATATGCCAGACCTCTTGATCATAAGTCAGCTATTGAGAAATGGTATTCCAGGAATTTCATTAGACTTAAACTTGACTCTTTTGTCTTCTTTGACAAACTCTATAAAATTTCCACCTAACATAGCAGCGGAACATAAATATGGAATTCCTGTTTGTTGAGTTATTTCTATTCTTTTATCTTGATTCAAAATTACATAAGCTCTCCAACCAATCATTTTATTTCTCCATTTAGGCGAATAAGGAATATATACTTTTTTCTTATTTCCTACCATTCTGGTGTAAGTAATTTCTAACGCACCTGCAAGGTATCTTGAAGACCCACTAAAGTATTTATTAATATAATCTTGGACAATCCCCTTGAAAATTCCACAGATTATTAGAAATCCCTGATATTTGAGTGGATAGATATTAGAAAGCAGCTTGAGTACTATGAATGATATCAACGAACACCATAGGAAAAAGAATATAAGTGTTTTGTAGCTTAACATTATCTTGATATATTTCTTAGAGAAACAATATGTTTTATATATTCGCCAACACCTTTAAGCTGGATATTAATTATCATTGAATCTTTCATATGTGATCTTGCTGGGAACAATGACCACATTAGGTGAAACTACATACTTATAATGTTTTGAATCGAACTGATCAACGGTCATAGGACCATCATTTATATCTAACAATTCCCAATCAGGGGCTGGTGTGAGTACTTCCTCCGGATAAAGCTCTGAAAACATCGAAAGGAGCAATTGGGTAGAAGTAGAAAATCTTGGATCTTGAACAGATATGCTCCCCTTATTTTTCTCGATGGAATATTTGTAAGCACAAGAAAAATCATGGAAATTAAAGATTCCATAATAGATCTTCTTTTCTTCCTCCCTTTGACCATCAACTATTTGCGATGGAATATAATCCATTTTTATAGGTAGAGTGACAGGGTCATGAGAAAATGATCTTCTACACCATTTACAATGTCTTGTTTTTATGTTGGAACGAACAAAGTCTTTGTGACCTAAAGTTATCATACAATGCGTGCTAGATAGAGATTTATCTATGACATATGTCTGATCATGACAGTTCTCTCCCTTAGGTTTTTCAATCTGTATTGGTTTCTTAACTATTTGAACCTCTATCTTGCTAAGAGAAATCGGGGGAAATTCATTATTTTGGTACTTCTTTAGAATTTCCAGCGGATCAACCGCTTTCAATAGGAAACTAGCTTGAATTTTTCTGCTGTTATCTGACATTGGCAATTTTCTTTGAATCACGAATTTTATTAAGTAGATCAATTTGTGTACCTAAAAGTTTTTCAAAATAAAAACTAGGAATTCCTTGTATACAAGGTAGAGCCAATTTTAGTTCATAGTTTTGGCAATTTGATCCAAAGTTGATTGCTTAAAAATTCCTTTGCTAAGTTTCCAAACATCTTATCATCCGATATTTTACAAGAAGACAAATTATTATGAGCGAAGACACCCCAAACTCATCATCTCTCGATAACAAATCATCTAATCCTAATCTAGATGGTGATCAGGACAATACTAAACAGACTAGTAAAAAGAAAACACTCATTGAAATATTTCTTGAAAAACTTAAGACAGTTCCACAAAAGGGAGAACAGACATTAGGTAAATTAGTTAGGATTATAGGCCCGATGTTTGGTGGAAAATCTACTGAGCTTTTAGGTAGATTAACAAGAGCTCATGATGTTAATCTAAAAGTTGCATACATCAATCATTCTGATGATATTAGAGTGACCAAGGTATTTACCGAAAATATAACCACCCATAGTAGTGGTTTCAAATTTTTACCAAAAGGGGTAGATCAGTTTAAATTAAAGAAATTGACTCCCTTTAATCCAAAACCTTATGATCTTATTGGTATCGACGAAGCTCATTTCTTTGAAGATCTTGAACCAGTTGTAAGAAGATGGAAAATGGACCTAGGCAAACATATTATTATTGTTTCCTTGTCAGGAGACTTTGAAAATAATGTCTTCGGAGGTTCTTACTTATTGGAACCGATAACTGATGAAGTTGTTATCAAGAAAGCTTATTGCAAAATCTGTCTTGAAGAACGAAAAACCTTAGTTGATGCATCATATAGTTCAAGACTGGCTTCAAATACGGAACAGAAATTAGTTGGAGGCGAAGAATGCTATATCCCAACTTGTCTCAGCTGCTGGAAAAGAATAGAGGAAGTCAAGCCAACCAAAACTTAATCTACCTCTTTAAGAGGACAACATATTACAATCGCGATTGTAATATGCAGTTGCAAGGTTTATGTGTCAAGGAAGGGCCAGAGATTTTTACAACAATCAGGTTCTGATGTTGGACAGGTGTTAGACCCATCATTTTCCAAACCACATCCTTCAGATGTTTTCTGTGTAGCAACAGCTGGTTGTCTCAATTTAGAACCTGCGGGTTCTTCAGGACATATCCAATCTTCATAACACCATATCTCTCTATTAGTTGAGCAAGAATGAAAATCTTTATATGATGCCAGGGCTATAGTTAGTAATATCAAAAAAACTATCACCAATACAACCAAGGCCCATAGTTTCCATGTGTAAGCTGAGTCTGCCTTAGCCATTATCTTCTTTTATTAATAGATGAAAAAATGGAAGAAGATCGCGAAAATCTTTTATGATGCCCAAGTTTCATCTTCTAAATGGATATGATGTTTACTTCCAGAGCTAAATGGATATACCAATATCGAGGCCAACAAGATCGATAAAAACACTAAAAAGAAAATCCAAATAGATCCAAGTAAGGCTGTAGGGTAACAATAAGTTACTGAACAACAAAGAAAGATAGCGAATATCAAAATAGCTAATAGTATAATTATAAAGGATAATTCTTCATCTTTATTATGATGTTCGTCTTTATTACACATATTTTGAATGAGATTTTAGATATATTGTTTTTATGATCCAGACATTATTGTATTTCCTTGATCGTCTGTTCTTTGAGCAGATTTTCCATTAGGACAGACGTATTGTAGACAGTAGACGCTTTCTGTACTTTCACAGTCACTCAAATTTCTTCTAAATATAAATACCAAAATTATAGCGATGATCACAAGAATCACAAAGAAAACCAACATAAGATTTAGAACATCATGTTCTACGTTTCCCATATCTAACTGTTTTTTTCATGCATGAAAAGTTTTAAGAGAAAAATCGCAAGATGGACTTATTGACATCTTAAATATTACTATTTGAGATGTTGATCGACGTTATTCTACCTATTTTGTAAGTTTTAGCCTGTTTAATTGTGCTGATATAATATTGTTTTTAATACTTTCACTGTTTGTATGAGTTTCAACCAATCCTGATGTTTTATTTATAGACGGAGACTCTTGTTCTTGTTCTAGGACAACAGAAATATCTTTGGCTATATTCACCAAATTAGGGGGTGAAACCGTTGGTTTTTGAAGTAAAAAGTCTGTGATTTCTGATGGTTTTGTTTCTGTGTCAGAAATATTTTGAGGTGTAATGATATCGTCTGAACTAGAGACAATACCTACAGAATATTTTGCGTTACTCTTGTCTCTCATCAAATAAACTAAAGAAATTTTATCATTAGGATTAGATCTTGTAAGAGTTATTTTTTTGTTTTCAGATGTGTTTGAATCAGACTTTGGTAATATAGAGATTGTAATTTTTAAAGGATTTGGAGGGAAAGTCATTCCATGGCCTGTAGGTATTGGAACTTTCTTATAAATTGCTAATACGTTAGTAAATAACTTTTCTATTCCATAAGACCGCAATACATCAAATCCATCAACAATTGCAGAGTTATTAACATCCAACTTACTGTCTAACAGACTAAGAACTTCATCTGGAAGTCTGGATGAAAAAAGTTGACGACATTTAACATGATTTATCAATTTGAGATCATATTCTCCAGGTAGATTATCAATTGACCCATACTCCCTAATTAACTCCATGCATTTTTTAATACCAAGTCCTCTACTTTTTCCTATTTTTCTTATTCTTTGGTTATAGTCACAACCAGACATAATGCAAATATCAATAAACTGTTCGAATGTTAAATTAGTATTGGATAACACTGTTCCAATGAGAACCGCTGTAGCCATATCCTCGTAATTACCAGTTACATTATTAATTTTCTTTTCTTTTATTTCCTTGATCCATATCGGAGTTCCGTATACCAAATTATCAGTATCTGTAGAGAAGACAGCAGATACAATTCCATTAAATGCTAATGCTGAGCAAAATTCTTCTGCCTCGCCTTCTGCTCTCATAGTTGGTATACCAATAGCCTGTAATATACTTTCAAACTTTTTGATTTCTCCTCCGGTTGGACAGACATGTTGTTTTACTTGTTTTCTTAAACTATTGATGATATCAGTGGTTCTGTCTAATATATCTAGCTTAGATATTTCGACTCTAAGAGTTGATATTCTATTCTTGATCTTGTTTCGTTGATTTATTCTCTTCTGCCTTGTTGCTGATTTCTCAACTGGGGCTTTTCCTTCAAACACAAAAACAGGAGTAATACCATACTTCAATAACTTGGTAAGAAATGAAGATACATTAGACAACATGATGATGAAAGCCTGATCTCTGTCTACATCTTCAATATCTACCCTTGTTTTGTATACTTGAGCACTCCATGCAGTTGAAAAATATCTAAAAAGTAAGTTAGTGGCATCAATAGCTATTCTTCTTCCCCAAAAGAAAGAAAGAGGAACACTAACTATCGCGTTAGGAGCATTTTCTTTTACTAGTTTATTTAAGTCTTTTATTCCCATATTAGATATGTAGTATTGTTCACGAGGATTGTTTTATGCACAAATAGTGGTAAAAAATATCTAAAAATTTACAACAACTAAATTTTTCGATCTGTTGAAAGAGCTAAAAAGAATGTCAACTTCCGAAAACTAAAAATTCTCTGAAGACTTTGTTGATTATGAATTCCGTTAAAAAATATAAAAATTCAGATAACCTAAGGGCAATCAATAATTTGAGTCATGATTCAAATGATGAACCTAAACCTTCTTTTACAGATTCAGATGATGAAGATAGTATCGCTATTTCTGATGATTCTTACTCTGATAATCAAAATAATAAAATGAATGAGCAGCTAAGGAGATGGAACAAAGAACAAGAAATATTATCACAAACATCTGCTAATAGACCAGGAAGATATTTTAATAGCGATCAACGTTATGCACTAAAATCCCCTAGAAGAAATGCGTATAGAGATTTACAAAGGTTCAATACAGATGAACCAGACGATGATGCTAGACCAAGTCCGATTAAATCTTATAAGGTAACAACTGAGGATATTGAAACTCCGACTAAAAGTAATCAACCAGAGAAAATAATCTCTGACACGACATCAGATCATTCACACAAACAAAGAAAGAAAAAAATAGTGCCAAGTAGTCCACGACAAAGTAAAAATTTAAATGAAGACCCTGATCCTCTCAGTAATTTGAACTGTGATGAAATTACTATAGCTTTTATAGATAACAAAGGTACTTTGAGTAGAAAGACTAATAAAGTGTGTTATCTCGATGACCGTGGATTGCCAGACCAGAGAAAATTTGGATCGGGGATATGGGGATTATCTAAATTTCGTAATTCCATAGATCAAGATTCAGATTCCGACAGAGAAGAAATCTCAAATACGAAGACCAAAAATAAACAATCTAATACTTTAAATGAATCAAAAACACCCAACAGAGAGAGAACAGATGAAGTTTCTAATAATAAGTCTCAACCTAAGTCAAAAAGAACTTCTAACAAAAAATCTAAGAAGAGTAAAAAATCAGGAGCTCTTGATTCCTTGAAGAATATAAAAAATAGTATTAAACCAGCTGGAACCAAATCGAAACCATCTGTCACTGATAATTCGACTACATCAAACATTAAAAATAAACCGTCTGTTACTGATGATTTGAAGACACCAAACACCAAAAATGAATCGTCTTTAACTCCTGAAAAAATACCAAATACTGGTGGAAAAAAGAAAAGAAGAGTAAGAAGACCAAAAAGAAAAACTCCGGTAAAATCACAGGACCAGAAAGGATCAAATCAGAACAAAGAAGATTTCAGCATATCCACACAAGATCCTGTTGAAGAACAAAAATCTTCATTCAAGATCGATGATTTGAGCTTATTAGCAAAAACGTTGAAGACTATGACCGTTCCTAAAGATTTAAAAAGTATTAATGCTTTGAAGAATGAATTGTCGTTCATCATGAACTTAGTAGAAACTACTGAAAGAAAACTATTCAATAAGAATAGTAGTGAAAGTTCTGATGGTGCAATAAATACTGATATATTTTCTAATGTGTCTGACAACAAAGATGAACATGAAATCCCTAATAACGGTCACGTAACTTCATCTCAGGACAAAATTAGTATTCCAGAATCATCTATAACAGAAATAAAACTTGACGAAAATATAATTTTCGATCCGGACTCTGAAGAAGATGAGGATGAGAACGAAGATGAATCTGGACCAGACGAAATAAATTTAGATGAATCTGACGCAGAAGAAATACATTTAGACCAGGATTCCGTAGAAACAAGTACTGATGAAGATGAATCTGGACCAGACGAAATAAATTTAGATGAAACCCTGGAAGAACCAGTGCCGGATGAAGATACATCAGATCTGATTAAGGTCAGTATAATTGAACCAGAGTTACAAGAAAAAGATAGTTCAACTGAAGGAGAAAATATTAAAAATACTGATTCACCTAAAATATGGAAAATTTCTCTGAATGATCGTGAGAACCTGTCGTCTTATTCAACTACTACTGTTAAAGAAAAAGATATAGCAATAGATATAATTGCGGATAATGTTTCTTATCCGTTAGTCATATATCCATATGGTAAAGACACCGATCCTAAATTAAAGCTATTAAGTTTCGCCGCTGATTCTATTAATCTCGATTTTTTCACAGATGATGGATTATGTGAAGGTATCGCTTACGGAGAATATAGTAATGAAAATCTTTCAATTAAAGTTCTTAAATTTATTATCTACGACGATAATGGTAAGGAAACAGAACTTAATACTAAAGATCTTCCTGGAAAATATTCTATCATGTTCGAAGGAAAGTTATCGAGATCAGACCAATAAACGTATAAAGATGATCGTTATTTTAAATCTCGAAATGATTTAATAAACTCCCAAATTCTGTCAAATTGACAGATCACAAAAATATTATGGTCTCAAAAAGAAATAATCTCAAACAAGATCAAAATGGATCCAGAAGATCAAATCGCATACCTCAACCTGAACCACAAAGTTGTTAAAATTCCAATCAAAGGTGGATATTACGACCTTGATTCTGGAAAAAGAACTCGAGACACTGAAGGTAAACTTGTAATGGTTAATCCTAGAGTGGTTTCTAAATATGCAGGCGCTCTTGCAACTTTTTGTTCTATTAATAACCTGACATTGCGTTTTGGGGACCCAGAATGGAGCAGATTTTTAACCAAGGATCATTGGACAGCAGTACGAAAAGGTAGAAGTAAACTTAAAAAGGCTATTAAAACCTATCCTGCTAAACCCTATTTACCTGAGATTTCTAATCAAGAAATCAAGGGATTAAAGTCATTTTCTTTGGACAATCTTAAGTGTAACGGGCAAGTCATTGAAGTTCTAAGTGGTAACTTGCTTAATTTGGCATTGCAATTCACACTAGCTGAGTTTTCCAAACACTTCTTCACTAGAGATAATGATGGTGCAAAGGAAGTAACTAATGCTATTGTCTTCGGAGATCAGAAGGCTGGATTTGTTATTAATGTCCCAGTTAGACTTTTCGGTGTGGCTGTTCCAGAAAAAAGTGACGTGAAACGTTGGGAACATTCCAAGGATACTTTATCCAAAATTCTTGGTAAATATGGCGGTTACTGTCATGTCAATCTCCTTGGTCAAGGTAAAGATGGATATTACAAAGCGGAACTTTACGCTGATCCAAAGAAGACTATCAATATTACTGAACTTATGCTCAATGATAAAGATGATCAACTTGGTTATGCTGCATCACCTCAATTTATTGAGAATGAAGAAAATGTCAGATATCACACTGTGACAAGAAAACAATTGTTTGGTCTTATTGAATTTAAGAGAAAGAAAAAGGCTAAATATGATCTTGGTGATGATACTAGACTTCAAGATAAGAATGTCGAAACTTTGGCTTTTGATTCTTCTGAGGTTAAGGCTTTGAGACAAGAAAAATGGCAAAAGAGAAAAGCCATGATCGGTTTAGGTCCAAAAGAACCTAAAGTAGCCATTGAAATAGGTGGTGAAGAAGAACAAGAAGTTGAGGAAGAACCTCAAGAAACATCAACAGAAACATCAACCGAAAGTTCTGATGACCCAGAAAGCAAAAAATCAAAATTCAAGCTTCGACGTCCAAGAAGAAAGAAAACTCAACCTCAAAAATAAAGAGATTCCTATTTAGCTAATCTTTAAACAGTCTTTACTGTTCGAACACCTGAGAAACCTCTGGTTTTAAAGTGTTTAATATACATATCTCTTTAGTAGAGAAATATGTTCTAATTAAATGAGACAAAAATGATAAGCCAATAGAGTTTTTTGATTAATCCAAAAATCTATATAACCCCTTTATATGAACACATTTTATCAATTAGCTAATGCGCTCGCCAGCGATTCAGAAACTGAGTCTGAGTCTGA